>Ga0209792_1000520_pt1 | contig 26715 bp, 26 predicted proteins | sample EBPBio142005_DNA_FD_185860 | JGI IMG/M metagenome (GOLD analysis project Ga0209792, IMG submission 185860) | Wastewater treatment Type I Accumulibacter community from EBPR Bioreactor in Madison, WI, USA - Reactor 1_6/14/2005_ DNA (SPAdes)... | ecosystem: Engineered > Bioreactor > EBPR >... | reverse complement strand
CATCCGCCGATGTGTAAGGCGTTGCGTGGTTCCGTGTCCTCATCCGAATTCAGGCAGATCGCGGTCAAGCAGGAAGCCGGCCAGAAAGCCGGTCGGGCCGAGCGTCTTTTCCGCGCCTCCATTTCCGCCTTCTGTTCCCTGACGCGCCCGTCGCGCGAGGCGATCGTCCAGCTCGACGATCTGACCGAGCCGCTCTATGGCGACGTCACGCCTGAAACGCTGCGCTACGCGGCGGCTGCGCTTTCGGAATGCCGGCGAGCGCCTCCTGCCCTGATGCGGCGTCTTGCGTTCGAACCGATCCATATCGCGGCGCCGGTGCTGATGCGCTCCGCCGCCCTGTCCGACGCCGACCTCATCGCCGTCATCGCACGGCACGGACTGGCTCATGCCCGCGCCATCCGCATGCGCGCCGGACTCGATCCATCCGTCGAAAAACTCATCATCGCGCTCGAGGCGGCGGCAGGCAGAGCCGCGCCGCCGCAGCCGCCAGATCCCGCCGCGCCACCGGAGATATCCGTCATGCGAGACCCGCTTTCCTCCCCTCACCATCGTCCCGGCAGCGCGGCCGAAGCGGCCCGCGAAAAACTGCGCGCGATGATGGCGTCCAATTCGCCCGGCGAGCAGGCGCCGGCCGAGACGCCTGAATTCCTTGATGGGGCAGCGCATTTTTCGCGGCTGCGCGATACGGCGCTCAGCGGGTCCATTCCGGTATTCCGCACGGCGCTCACCGATGCGCTCGACATCGGCTTCGCGGAATCGAAGGAGCTTGTCCGGCCTGGCCGCGACAAAAATCTCGCCCTTGCGTTTCGCGGCATCGGCATGCCGGCCGAAAACGCCTTCCTGATCCTCTCGATCATCTTTCCCGGCGTCTTCTCGCAGCCGGCGTCGATCCGCCGTTTTCTCGACGATTATGCGATGACCCACATCGAGGCCGGCCGCGACGAGATTCGCCGGCTCCGCCTGGAAAGCATTTCGGCGATCGTCGCGCAGCGGCGGCGCGGCTTGCAGCCACAGGCCGCGCAGCCGCAACCGGAGCGTCTGCTCAAGGCGTCATGATCGCAAAGAGCTCGGCATCCACATTGCCGGGCTCTATTTCCACCACCCACAGATCGGAATCGAACTTCCGTTCCCGTGTGAGTTTTTCGTCGATCTTCGCGTCGTCGTCCGCACGGACGATTTCAATGAAAAGCCTGTCGTCGGGCCTGGCATCGGCATAACCGGCCTGCGGGGCGGGTCCATACAAGATCGCCTCGCCCAGCCTGTTCCTGACCACGATGAAGATCGCGCCAGCGCTTTCGCCGCCGCGCGTGACGACCGCGCCGAAGCCGCCGGCGGCGAAGACGCGCCGCAGCAGCGCCGAAATCCAGAGATCCGTGGTGACCCGCATGGGCCGCTAGTGATGGACCAACCTCAGTTCGTCAATCCGATTTCGCGCATCTTGGCCATCAGCGGCGCGTCCGGTTCGCCGGTGACCGGCAATCCGAACAGGCCCTGGAACTCGCGGATCGCGCCCTTCGTCCGCGAACCGATCACGCCGTCGATCTCGATGTCGCCGCGCCCGAAGGCCCTCAATCCCGCCTGCACGCGTTCGATGTCCGCTGTCGTGAACGCGACCGGTTCCGCTGCGGCGACCTTTTCAGGCGACTGCCGCGGTTGTGGCGCGGGCGGCGCCGTGCGTGCCGGCGCGTTCTGCGCTTTCAGGTCGTCGAGCAGACGGCCATCGATCCGGCCCGAAACCTCCAGTCCGCTGAGGCGCTGATAGTCCTCGACCGCCTTGCGTGTCTGCGGGCCCGAAATGCCGTCTATCGAACCTGTGTAGAGGCTCATGTCGGCCAGCAGGTCCTGCACCTGCAGGACGACCGGATCGGCTGCGGGACGCACGACTGCTTCGCCCTGCTCCCCACTCGTTTCGCCACGCGCGTGATGCGCCAGTTCGCGGGTGATGAAGAACGGGCTGTTGTGCGGCTGCGCCTGATTCCACAGCGCGTTGCCGCAGATGTAGCTCATCGCGACGATGAACGCGGTCGCGCCGCCGACGGCGAGCGGATTGCGAACGATCGCCTGGCCGATGGCGCCGGCGGCCTCCCGCGCCATCGCGGCGACGGGACTGTCCGCGTCAAGCCGACTTTCGGAACGGGACATCGCCGTGCTCCTCCTGAAGCATCGTGTTCTGCTGCTCTGGCTCCGCCGCTCCATCCAGCGGCAGGGTGACCGACACCATGGTGCCCGCGCCGGGCGCGCTCGAAATCGACAGCGCGCCGCCATGCAGGGCGACCAGGCCCTTCGCGATCGAGAGGCCAAGGCCGACGCCGTCGTGCTCGCGCGAATAGTCGCCGCAAGCCTGCACGAAGGGACGGCCGACCCGCGCGAGATCGTCGGCCGACATGCCGATGCCGTTGTCGTGAACTTCGAACGTGATCGTGCGCGCATTGCGGCGCGCTTTGAGCCTGACGGTGCCGCCGTTCGGCGTGAACTTCACGGCGTTGCCGAGCAGGTTGATCAGGATCTGCTGCACTGCGCGCCGGTCGGCGTTCACTTCACCGATCGACGGCAAGACGCCATTGCGCAGTTCGACAGACTTGGCCTGCGCCTGCGCCGCAAGCATAGCATGGCATGCGGCCGCGGCCTCGGCGAAGGCGAATGGTTCGGGCCGGATCGGATAGGCGCGCGATTCGATGCGCGAAATGTCGAGGATCGAATTGACCACGCCAAGCAGATGGCTGCCGGATTCGCGGATCAGAGCCGCATACTCGCGCTGGCGCGGATCGGTGAAGCGGCCGACCATCTCGAAGGCCAGCATATCCGAGAAGCCGATAATGGCGTTGAGCGGCGTGCGCAGTTCGTGGCTCACCGTCGCCAGGAACGCCGCCTTGGCCACATCCGTCTTCGACAGTTCCTCGCGCAGCCGCGCCACTTCGGCTTGCAGCGCATCCACCCGGTCGTTGCGGCGCAGGATCAGCAGATCGGGCGCACCGCAATGCAATTCGGCCTGGAACGGCAAATAGGTCGGCGCGTCGCCAATTCCGGCAACCCGAATGCGAACTTCGAAATATTGAGACGCGCCGCTTCGAACCTGCGACAGTGCCCGCAGATAGGCCACCCGGTCGGCGACCTGCACGCGCTGAAAAAGCCCGTCGTCCAGCAGGAAGTTCGCCGCCACCCCGAACAGGGCCTCCGCCTTGCCTGCGGCGTCGACGACGTTGCCGTCCTGGTCGAGCCTCAGAATCGCGGCGTCCAGGACATCTTCGATGGTCGTCATCGGGACCGCGGGTTCGGCGGCTTTGCGGGCGAACGCGCGCCGGACATCGGAGATGCCCGCACTCAAACGCGAAAATGCCGACGCAAGAAAACTCAACGCATTACACCTGCCTGGCCGGCATGGGTGGTGCCGGCACATCGACCCTCGCATCCAGCGTTTAAGGAAAGAATAAAAGGCGGCCCATTTGGGCCTCTCTGGGAACGGTTTCGGCATGACCTTGCGGCCGCACGGCCCGGACTTTCCCGCATGGTAAACGGCGGGTTAGGTCGCGCCCCGTTTTCCGGCGCGGGACAAAAGGCGCCGACCGAGCCGCCTATTTCCGCAGATACTTAGCAAAAACAGTTACTTATATGGTTATCCAAAGGTGAATTTGTTTCCTCTTATTTGAATCAAAATCAATTCGAATGCCGATTGATAAAATGCGCTGAAAATTTGCCGAGAATTGTCGGCCGGGGAGCAAGGCGGCCTTCCCGGAGACCATGCGATGGATGCGTCCGAACAGCCGCTTTGGGGGCATTGCGGCTTCGACATACGGGGACTGTCATGATCGGTTTTCTAGTCCGCAGCGCTTTCTGGCTCTCACTCGTTCTCATCGCCATTCCGTTCGGCGGCACGACCGAGGACGGGCGCACGATCGGCCCGTTCGAAGCGCTGTCGGCCGCACGCGTCGCAGCAGCCGATATGCTCGGCATCTGCGAGCGCCAGCCTGAGGTCTGCGTCACCGGCAAGGCCGCCATCACCACCATCGGCGTAAGGGCGCGCGACGCCTCGCGTTTCGCCTATCAGGTGCTGGACGGCCATTTCGGCGAGCAGGACGAGACGGTTACCGGCACGGTCCGCCGCCCCGCGGCGCCTGTCACGCCGGCCGCCACGGAAGCTGCGCCTGCATCGGAAGGCTGAACGTCTCCTCTGCGCCGGCTGTGATTGACGGGCGCAATGCCCTATATGCGGGGCATGAGTGATACAGACACCAATCCGGCCATCGCCCAGATCGTCGAGGATTTCGATCTCCTGGACGAATGGGAGGACCGCTACCGCTACGTGATCGATCTCGGCCGCGATTTGCCGCCCTTCCCCGAATCGGCGCGCACGCCCCAGAACAAGGTCCAGGGCTGCGTCAGCCAGGTGTGGCTCGAGACGCGGCGCGGTTCGGAGCCCGATCCGGTCATCACCTATCTCGGCGATTCCGACGCGCATATCGTGCGCGGCCTCGTCGCCATCATGCTCGCGCTCTACTCGGGCCGTCGCGCCAGCGAGATCGCCAAGACCGACGCCGAGCAGGTATTGAAGCGGCTTGGCCTGGACGAGCATCTCACCCCGCAACGCTCCAACGGCTTGCGCGCCATGGTCAAGCGCATCCGCAACGACGCGGCGGCTGCGCTCACCGCCTGATCAACCGCCGATCCCGGGCCGGTAGTCCGCCGCGCCCCAGGACAGGATCTTGCGCGATGTATTTCTCGCAGGCGGGTCGTAGTGCCGTGCGAGACAACCGAGCGCCGATTTCAGCATCAGCTTGGCCGAGCGCGCTGGCCAGCCGCGTTCCATCTCGACCAGTTCCAGCCCCTTGAGGAAACAACAGACGTCGATCAGCACGCCCGACAATTCGGGGCCGACGGCTTCGATCGCATGTTCCACTCTCTGGCGCGCAGCCAATGCGCCGTCAGTCAAATGGCCGGACGCTGTCCCCCGCCGTCCCGTCGAAATGGCGCTCTCCCAATTGGCGGACAGGCGCGGCATGATCTGCGCGCGCGTATAGTCCGACCGCAATCTTTCGCCCGCGTCGAATTCTCGTTGCGTCAGGAAGGACGAGCCGTCGCGGGCCTTGCGGCGCGCAAGCTGGCCGAGCGGCGATTCCGCCGTGTTTACATCGACCTGATGAATGCCGCCGTCGAGCTCGATCCGGCGCGTTTCCATATCCCGATGCTGGGCCGGGAACGGGTCGGCCGGCGAAGCTGCACGCATCGCACGGGCCTGTCCCTCCGCCGAAAGACGTATTTCGTTTCCGGCCCGCAGAATCAGATGGCGTTTCGCCAGCGAGGCGAGCACGGTCGCGGCGACCGCCAGCGGCATCTCGCCATCGCGAACGAGCGCGAGTTGCCCGGCCTGGCCGGCGGCCAGCTTCATCGGGCCACCGCGCAAAGCAAGGAGGACGCGTGTCTCGCCGCGGGCGATATGGGAGTGTTTCGGCATTATGGATTCTAGCGATAGGTGCGGTTTTCGAGGGCGGCTGCGGCGATCCGTTCCATCATGACGATGATGCGGTCGAACTCGTCATCGTCGCGCAGGTCCTCGATCATGTGACAGGCGTGCATGACGGTGGAGCGGTCGCGACCGAACGCTATGCCGACATCCTTCATCGTGATGCCGAACGTCACATGCGTCACATACATCGCGATCTGGCGTACCCGCGCCGCAGGGTTCCTGGCGCGGCCCGGATCGCGCAACTCCCTGCCACTCACTCCGAACAACGCGGCGGCAATGTCGATCATCCGATCGCACAGCTCGAAGACCTCCTCGGCGTGCCGCGACCGCGCAGCGTCGTCCGGCGCTTCGTCGCTCGACCCGGCCTCGTCTTCATATTGTTTCCGAACCGCCTGACCCACGTGACTGCTCTCCAAGATAATAGGTATATATTCCTATACACGGAGAGCGGCCAAAGAGGACAGATGCAGGAAAATCGTCCTTGCAACTTTCTTATAAGATATTGATTTATTTGTTCTATTTTTGCAGTCAGGCGATTTCGGCAGCGGAATCTATCCCCGTCGCTCCGCCAGGCGTCAAGCTGGCTCGTCATTGGAGACGAGCGACATGCATTCCCTGTCGGCGGAAGCCAGCCGGTTCAAATCGCAGAAGTCCGAGCGCGATCTCATATCGCGGCAGGCAGCCGCATTCCTGCTGATCTCGGGCATCGACCTTCATGCGGCCCTCGACGCCTCTGCCGCCGAGCGCCAGTCCGCCGCTGCGAAGGTCAGGCGTCTGCTGGAGCGCGAACGCATGAAGGGCATACGGGGCCACTGGTCCTACGACCTCTCGCGGCATATGGCGCTCAAGGGCGGCCTTGATCGCCTGCTTGGCGTGGAGGAGGGCCGGAACGCAAAAGCGGCGCCCGAAGGCGCCGCTGCCAGTTTGATTGATGCTGCGCCTGTTACCGGCGTTTGCCGGGCTTCCGGCCCAAGCCCATCTTCTTTGCAAGCTGCGATCGGGCGGCGGCATAGTTCGGCGCGACCATCGGATAGTTCGCGTCAAGACCCCACTTCTCGCGATATTCTTCCGGCGTCAAATTGTAATGCGTCATCAGATGCCGCTTCAGCGACTTGAACTTCTTTCCGTCTTCCAGACAGATCAGATAGTCGTCGTGGATTGACTTCTTGGGGCTTACGGCCGGCTTTTGCTTTTCGACGGCCACCGGAGCCGGCGTTCCACCAACACGGCCGAGCGCGGCGTGTACATCCGCGATCAGATTTGCCAGCTCACTTGCCGGCACGGGATTGTTGCTTACGTAAGCAGCGACTACATCGGCGGTCAATTCGATCAGAGTATCGTGGCTCATGCCAATTGAAGCGGTTTCATTCATCTAGCGTTTTCCCATTTTGAAGGGCCTTCCAGACTAACCCTCGCCGCAAAAGTCACCCCAAGGTCAGTCTTATCCGGTCCCCTTGTCGATTCGTGAAGCGGCAAATGAATGATACGTTCCAAACGTGAAGTCAATTCATGTAATTGATCGCACAGGCAAATTTTTGGAAGAAACCTCTAGATAGTCTCAACGCTGTCAAACATAATACAACTTTTGCGAGTTTATTCCACTCATTTTCTAACAGCGGAACAGTTTTCTCTAGAACGACTGAATATATTCACTTGTCAAAAGATCGTTGCCCACATAGCGAGGGCCCCTGCGCGCGTTCCGGGGCGCAGGGAAGAAACGGAGCCGTTTTAGTTCTCGCTCAGTACGGCCTGATGTAACGGCCATAGACCCAGCCGGTTTCGAACGCGCCGTTCTGCTTGGGGTCATGCCAGACTTCGCACCATTCGTACCGGATCGCGTCACGCTGCTTCCATGCAGGCAGGCCCGCGATGTCGAGCAGGTTGACGCCGCCGGTGCAGCGCCCGGTCATCTGAAGCACGGTGCCGTTGGGGATCGCAGAACGCTTCTGGGAATAGTTCGCGGGGAATTTGCGCACATTGAGCGTGTCGTTCCACTCGACGCCGGTCACCTTCCACGCAGCGAAAGCGGTGGCGTGGGCTGACTGGGATGCGCCCAGAGCAAGAAGGGTTGCGGCGGCGGCGAGAGATTTGGCAAACAGGGTCACTTGATCCTCCGGGGTGGGTTGTTTGTCTTGAACACGAACCCCAAATGCCTCACTCAGCTTGAACTCTCGCTGAGCTCTCCATTCATCCGCCGTTAAGCCGGACCGCGCCCTCCATGACAAAACCTCGCCTCTTTCCCCGCATCGCCGCCCCCAAGACCGCGCGCCGACCCTTGTCGGACACACATCACGGCAAGACCAGGGTCGACGAATATGCCTGGCTGCGGGCCGACAACTGGCAGGAGGTGTTCCGCGACCCGTCCGTGCTCGACCCGGCCATCCGCGCCCATCTCGATGCCGAGAATGACTATCAGCGCCGGATGATGGCGGACACCTCCGGCCTTCGGAAGGCGCTCTTCAGTGAGATGAAGGGCCGCATCAAGGAAGACGATTCCTCGGTGCCGGTGAAGGACGGCCCTTATGCCTATGGCTCGTCCTACAAGAAGGGCGGCGAGCAGCCGCGCTTCTTCCGCACGCCGCGCGACGGCGGCAAGCAGGACATCTATCTCGATGGCGATAAGGAAGCCGAAGGCAAGGCCTATTTCCGCATTGCCGGGGTCGACCATTCCTGCGATCACCGCAAGCTGCTGTGGGGAGCCGACGACAAGGGGTCGGAGTTCTTCGCGCTTCGCGTCCGCGACCTGGAGACGCGTGAAGACCTTTCCGACCTCGTCCCGGACACGGGCGGCGGCGGGGCGTGGGACGCCAGCGGAGACGGCTTCTTCTACACCCGGCTCGACGCGAACCATCGGCCGTCGAAAGTATTCTGGCATAAGGTCGGCACCGACGTCGCGGCAGACCGGCTGATCTATGAGGAAACCGATGCCGGCATGTTCATGAATGTCGGCGGCGCCCGCAACAATGACTGGATCTTCATAGTGGTGAACGACCACGAGACGACGGAATGCCGGGTGTTGCCCGCCGCCGATCCGTTCGCCGAACCCCTCGTGGTCGTGCCGCGCGAACCCGGCCTGCAATACGAGCTTGAGGAAGGCGGCGACGAGTTCTTCATCCTCACCAATGCCGACGGCGCGAAGGACTTCAAGATCATGTCCGCGCCGGCCGCATCGCCCGGCCGCGCCAACTGGCGCGAGATCGTGCCGCACGAGCCGGGCCGGCTGATTCTCTCGATCGCGGGCTTCAGGAATTTTCTCGTCCGGCTCGAGCGCAAGGACGGCCTGCCGCGCATCGTCATCCGCGAGCGGGCGACCGGCGAGGAGCACGCAATCTTCTTCGAGGAAGAAGCCTATTCGCTCGGCCTTGGCGGCTCGGCGGAGTATGATACCGACACCATCCGCTTCACCTATTCCTCGATGACGACGCCGGCGCAGGTGTTCGACTATGACATGCGTACGCGGGAGCGCCGTCTCCTGAAGACTCAGGAAGTGCCGTCCGGCCACAATCCCGACGACTACGTGACCCGCCGCCTCATGGCGCCCGCGCCCGACGGCGAACTCGTGCCCGTATCGACCCTCTACCGGCGCGACACCGCGCTCGACGGCTCGGCGCCCTGCCTGCTCTACGGCTACGGCTCCTACGGCATCAGCATTCCAGCCTCGTTCTCGACCAACGCCCTGTCGCTGGTCGACCGCGGCTTCGTCTACGCCATCGCCCACATCCGCGGCGGCAAGGAAAAAGGCTATGGCTGGTATGAGGACGGCAAGCGCGACAGGAAGACGAACACGTTCACGGACTTCATCGCGGCCGGCCGGCATCTCGTCGCGGAGGGGCTGACCAGCCACGACCGTATCGTCGCCGAAGGCGGTTCGGCCGGCGGCATGCTGATGGGCGCCGTCGCCAACATGGCGCCGCAGGACTTTGGCGCGATCGTCGCGGAAGTGCCGTTCGTCGACGTGCTCACCACCATGCTCGACGACACGCTGCCGCTCACGCCGCCCGAATGGCCCGAATGGGGCAATCCGATCCTGTCGGCGAAGGACTACGACACGATCGCGGCCTATTCGCCCTATGACAATGTCGCGGCCCTGCCCTATCCGCCGATCCTCGCCGTCGCGGGCCTGACGGACCCACGCGTCACCTATTGGGAGCCTGCGAAGTGGGTCGCCCGCATCCGCGAGCGGTCGTCCGGCAAGAACCCGGTGCTGTTCCGCATCAACATGGACGCCGGCCACGCCGGAGCATCCGGCCGCTTCTCTCGACTCGAGGAGGTCGCCTATGTCTACGCCTTCGCGCTGAAGGTGACAGGCAAGGACAAGGTGAAGCCGCTCGCGTCAACGGCCGTATGTAAGGCTGCGAAACCGAGGCGCAAGGCTGCCGCCTGACGGCGGGTCGATCAGTTGGCCAGCGCGCGGCTGAGCGCATCCCATACGCGCCTGTCGCCGCATTGGGCGGCGTTGAAGCGCATGAAGTCGGGCAGTGTTTCCGAAACCGAGAACACGTTGCCCGGCGCCAGCACAACGTTGTCCACGAGTGTGGACCGGGCGATGTCGGCGGCGTCGCGGCCATCCGGCATGCGGCACCACAGATAGAACCCACCGCGCGGCGTCAGCCATGGAACGATACCAAGATCGGCGAGCCTGGCTGACGTTTCGCGCCGCGCGATCGTCAGGCGTCGGCGCAGTTCGTCCATGTGCCGGCGATAGCCGCCGGTCGCCAGCACATTGGCGATGACGCTGGTCGCGACCGGGCTCGGCCCGCCGAAATTCGTCGCGACCTGGAGGTCGGTCAGGTCTTCGATCCAATCCGGGCGCGCCGCGATGTAGCCGCAGCGGATCGAGGCCGACAGCGTCTTGGAGAAACTTCCGATGCGGATGACCCGGTTCAGCCCGTCCAGCGCCGCCAGCCGTGGCGATGGGTCGGGCTCAAAATCGGCGAAGATCTCATCCTCTACAATGGTCAGGCCATGGCTGGCGGCGAGGTTCAGCACGCGGTGCGCCGTCTGCGGCGACAGCGTCGCGCCGGTCGGATTGTGAAGCGCCGAATTGGTGATGTAGAGGCGCGGCCGTTCCGCTGCCAGCACGGCTTCGAACTGCTCGATATCGGGACCGGTCGGCGTGTAGCTCACGCTGACGATGCTTGCCTGATGCGCCCGCAGCAGCGCACGGAAATTGAAATAACACGGGTCGTCGACGAGCACCTTGTCGCCCGGCCGCAGCAGATAGCGGCATATCAGGTCTATCGCCTGCGAACCGGAACCGGTCAGCAACATCTGGTCCGGTGACGCCTCGATGCCGCTTTCGGCGCAGCGCGCAGACAAGAGCTGCCGCAGGCGAAGCAAGCCGCGCGTGCTGCCATAGTCGGCCAGCACGGCGTCGTCCGCACGCGCGACCGAACGGAGCGCACGCCGCAGCGCGTCTGCAGGCAGCCACTCGGCCGGCAGCCAGCCGCATCCCGGCTTCAACACGTCGGGCGCGGCATCGAGCGACTGGCGCGATACCCAGAACGGATCGACGGCAAGATCGCGTCCCGGCGTCTTTGGCGCGAATGCCGGCACGGCGCCGGCATTCGCCACATAGAAGCCAGCGCCTCGCCTTGCATGGATAGCGCCCTCGGCCACGAGCCGGTCGTAGGCTTCCACCACGGTCGACGGAGACACTTCCATCGTCTTGGCGAAACGCCGGATCGAGGGCAGCCGGTCGCCCGGCGTCAAAGCGCCATTTGCGATCCGCACGCGGATCGCCCGCATCACCTCTCCCGTCCGGCTGGCATCCATGGTGTATTGGTCCGCGCATCCATACAGTTTGGCGAAATTGTACCGATCTGTCTCTGGTTTCGCCAGAGCCTTCGGCTAGGCCTCGCGCCGGAAAGCGAGGGACAATGAGCGGCAGGACAGTCGATGCAGTCGATGCGTGGGCGAACGGATTTTTGGGCGTCATCATCTTCAGCGGCTCGCTGCCTGCCACCCGCGTCGCGGTTGCGGATTTCTCGCCGCTGTTCCTGACATCCACGCGTGCGGTGCTGGCGACCCTTCTGGCGATCGCTCTGCTCGGCGTCATGCGCCAGCCGCTGCCGAAGCGAAGCGACTTCCCCTCGCTGGCGATCGTCTCGCTCGGCGTCGTGGTCGGTTTCCCGCTGCTGACGGCACTTGCGTTACAGCACATCACCTCGGCGCATTCGATCGTCTTCATCGGTCTGCTGCCGCTCGCCACCGCGATCTTCGGCGTGTTGCGCGGCGGCGAGCGCCCAAAACCGCTGTTCTGGCTGTTCTCGATCCTGGGCAGCGCCACCGTCGCCGGCTTCGCGCTGACCAACGACGCCGAAATCTCGCTCATCGGCGACCTGCTCATGGTCGCCGCCGTCATCGTCTGCGGCCTCGGTTATGCGGAGGGCGCGGTGCTGTCGCGCCGCTACGGCGGCTGGCAAGTGATATCCTGGGCGCTGGTCATCGCCCTGCCCTTCATGCTCGCCATCTCGATCGCAACCATCCCCACCTCCTGGACGGGCATCGCTTCCTCGGCATGGATCGGCCTTGCCTATGTCTCGGTGTTCAGCATGTTCGTCGGGTTCGTGTTCTGGTATCGCGGCCTTGCATTGGGCGGCTCGACCGGCGTCGGGCAACTGCAACTGCTCCAGCCCTTTTTCGGGCTGGCGCTAGCCGGCCTGCTGCTTGGCGAGGCTGTCGCCTGGAGCATGCTCGCGGCGACCGGCGTGGTCGTCGTCTGCGTGGCGTTTGCGCGGAAATTCGCGTGAGACTACGCCGCCTCTCTTACCCGGATTTCAATGTCCAGATGCGCGGCGGCGGCTATGTTGACGAGCGCATCAAGCGAGAATTTGGCAAGCTTGCCGCGCAGTAGATCATTGGTTCGCGGACGGGTCAGGCCGAGCCGCTTGGCGGCATCCTCCTGCGGAATGCCCCAACGCTGTACTGCTTTGCGGATTTCATAGAGCAGCGCCGCACGCGCCTTCAGATTCGCAGCCTCCTGTTCCGTGTCAGCCAGGGCATCCCATACGTTTTCATAGGTTTCTGCGTTCATCGTTCCGCCTTCCATCGCTTCAGCCGTTGAGCCGCCAGATCGATGTCCCTTTTCGAAGTCGCCTGCGTCTTCTTCTGGAATGCATGCAGCACCAGGACGCGATCTTCCAATGCCGCAAGATAAATGATGCGAAATGCGCCCGACGCCTCACGAATCCTGATTTCCCTGACACCCGGTCCCACGGTGTGCATAGGTTTCCAATCGTCGGGATCGTCGCCACGCTGGACAAGTTCAAGCTGCCAGCCGGCGTCTATGCGTGCATCCTCGGGAAACGCCCGCACATCCGCTCTGCTGCTTCCAAGCCATTCTATCGGCTTCATGTGATCAATGTATCAGTATTGATACATGCTGGCGAGAGGGCAAATCAACCGCACGATCATGCCGGACCTGCCCATCGTAAGCATCGGTCTTGACATTCAACCCAATGTCAATCAATTGATTGATTGATTGATGAAACGTCAAGCCAGATCCGAAACCGCCGATACACGCCGGCCGGCCATCGCCGCCGCCGTGCGCGCGTTGATCGCAGAGCGCGGATTCGAAGGTCTTCGGATGCGCGACATCGCCGACCGCGTCGGCATCAACATCGCCACCCTGCACTATCACATCCCCTCCAAGGAGGCGTTGATCCAGCTCGTGGCGCAGTCGCTGCGCGACGATTTCATCGCCCAGCACCGCGCCCGTCCTCGCGACGGCCTGCCGCCGCTCGAATTGCTGCGCATGGAATTCGCCGATTTCCGCGAGATATTCCTCGGCGAGCCGGAACGTTTCCTCGTCATGGGCGAGATGCAGGAGCGCGCCCGGCGCGACCCCGCCGTCGCCTCGGCCATGTCGCCTATGCGCGGCTATTGGCACGGCCAGTTGACCGATATCATGACCAAGGGACGCGACGACGGCAGCCTCCGGCCCGATATCGACCCATCCGCCGCCGCGTCGATCGTCATCGGCGGCCTGATCGCCTCGCTCAAACATCCCGAACGTTCGCTCGAGACGCTCGACCGCGTCATCGCCGAGCTCGAGCGGGCTTTCCTCAATCCGGCAGCCTCCCCGCCGCTCCCGACACTCGACCCCAGACAGGATTGACCCCATGTCCTCGACCCAGAACCCGGCCCCGCAGGCCTATCCCCGCCGCTGGGCCGCGCTCGCCACGCTGCTCGCCGCCGCCTTCATGAACATGATCGACGTGTCGATCGTGAATGTCGCGCTCCCCAGCATCCAGGCCGACCTCGGCGCATCGTCCAGCGAGGTCGAATGGGTGGTCGCCGGCTACGTGCTCGCCTTCGCGCTGTTCCTGCTGCCGTTCGGACGCCTTGGCGACCGGATCGGCCGCAAGCGCATGTTCATGACCGGCGTCGCCGGCTTCACCCTGTTCTCCGCTTTTTGCGGGCTTGCGCCGACCACCGAGGTGCTGATCGGCGCCCGCATCCTCCAGGGCGTCACCGGCGCGATGATGATGCCCCAGGTGCTGGCCATCGCTCAGGTCATGTTCCCGCCGCATGAGCGGGCCTTCGCCTTCTCCTTCTTCGGCCTCACCGCCGGCCTCGGTTCGGTCGCCGGCCCGCTCGTCGGCGGCCTGCTTATCGGCGGCGATTTCTTCGGCCTCGACTGGCGGCCGATCTTCCTCGTCAACATCCCGATCGGCATCGCGGTGTTGGCGCTCGCGCGCATGCTCGTCCCCACGACCCCCACCCACCCGAACCTCACCAATGACTGGGGCGGCATGGCGATCGCGGGCGCGGCCATCCTGCTCGTGATCTTCCCGCTGATCGAGGGCCATGCGCTCGGCTGGCCGGCCTGGACGTTCGGCATGATCGCCGCCGGCATCGCCGCCGCTGCGATCTTCGCCGTCTACGAGCATCGCCGCGCCGCCAAGAATCTGAGTCAGCTTCTGCCGGCAACCCTGCTCGGCAACGGCAATTTCCTGCTCGGCGCGCTGATGGTGCTGCTGTTCTTCTCGGGCTCGATGGGCCTGTTTCTCTTCCTCGCCATCTTCCTGCAGCAGGGCTTCGCCTTCACGCCCCTGGCCGCCGGCCTGACCACCATGCCCTTCCCGATCGGCGTCCTGCTCGCCTCGCTCATGAATGGCCGCATCGGCGCACGCTGGCAGCGCCAGCGCATCGCGCTCGGCTCGACCATGCTGCTGGCCGGCATGGCCTGGCTGCGTATGACGGTCGGCGGCGTCGGAGACGTACTCGATCACTGGCTCCTCGTGGCGCCGCTGTTCATGGCCGGCCTCGGCATGGGCATCGCGGTCGCCCCGCTGATGCAGACCACGCTGGCAAGCGTCGATCCGCGCGATTCAGGATCGGGCGCGGGGGCGCTGCAGTCGGTGCAGCAGCTCGGCAGCGCCTTCGGCATCGCCATCGCCGGCCAGATTTTCTTCTCGACGCTGGCGACGAGCTTCGCCGGAGGCTCTGGGCCGCATCCGGCCTTCGTCGCCGCCCTGTCGACCTCGCTGATCTACTCGATCGCGGCGTTCCTGACGGTTGGGCTGCTCGTGCTCCTGCTCAAACCGCCGGCAGGCATGGCGCGTCGGGACGGGCCGTCCGCCCCGCAGCCGATCCCGGTCGAGGCTTGAGGCGGTTCGCAAAGACCGGCCCATGGCCTTCGACGTTTTGACAAGCACCCCCACCCCGTACCCCTCCCCTCAAGGGGGAGGGGGGCGTCGACGTCGCAGAATCCCCCTTCCCCTTGAGGGGAGGGGTACGGGGTGGGGGTAAGGACGGGCAATTCTAGGCGAGAAAGACCTACTGCGGCCTGGCCGGATAGCCGTTCGGACGGCCGGGCACCGCTTTCAGATAAGCGGCGATCGCCGCGCGATCCTCGGCGGTCAGGCGCGCCGTGTTCTTGACCACGTCGGCCATCGCGCCGCCGGCAGAATCGAACTCGGGCGTGAAGCCCGACGACAGATATTCGGCGATGTCGCTCTCGCTCCAGCCGCCGACATCGCCGCCTTGCGGGGTGATGTTGGGAACGATCCCCTCGCCTTCCGCGGCCACCGCGCCGGCCAGCCACTGAGACTTGTCGGTGCCCCCGCCAAAATCGCGCGGCGTGTGGCATTCGCCGCAATGGCCCGGTCCCTCGACCAGATATTGCCCGGTGAGAGCAGCAGGCGACACATTCGCCAGTTGCAGCACCGGCGCCGGAGAGAGGTTGACCAGCTTCCACAGGCCGATGCCGCGCCTGATCGAGAAGGGGAAGCCGAGCCGATGAGCCGGCGCCTGCCCCTCGACGGCGGGAAGCGTCTTCATGAAGGCGTAGAGGTCCGCCACGTCCGACAACTTCATCCGCGCATAGGACGTGTAGGGGAAGGCCGGGTAGTAGTGCTCGCCCTCCGGCGACACGCCTTTCTGCATCGCATTGGCGAAGTCCGCGAACGACCACTGGCCGATGCCGTCGGTGCCGTGCTGGGAGATGTTGGGCGCGACAAACGTCCCGAACGGCGTCACCAGCTCCAGCCCGCCCGGCAAGGCCGGGGCGTCGGACGCCTCGGCTTTCGGCGCCGCGTGGCAGGAGGTGCAACCCCCTGCCCAGAAGATGCGCTCGCCCCGCGCCGCGTCTCCCTGCCCGGCTGCCGCGATCTCGGCCTGGGCCAGGCGTTGCGGGGCCGTCAGGAACCATCCGGCCACCGCAGCTGCGGCAGCCAGCACAAGAAGTATCCCGATCAGCCTACGCAAGTCAGGGCCGCGTCAGCGCGCGCGATAGGCTTCGTGGCAGGCGCCGCAGCTCGCGCCGATGGGGCCAAGCAAGGGACCGAGCGCCGCCGCGTCAGCCGGGGCCGCGGCAACTGCGGCAGCGACTGCCGTCTCGAACTTCGCCTCCTCGGCCTTGAAGCCGGCCATGTCTTCCCAGATTTTCGGCGCGGAGGACGGGGAGCCCGCCGTGTTGCCGGTTTCGCTGGCAGCCCAGAGGACGTCGATATCCATCTTCTTTCCGTTTGCGTCGAGCTTGTTGAGCTGATCGAGCACGGCCGCCGCATCGTAGGGCGTCTCGCCCTTGGCGAATTTGGCCAGCGCCCCCATTGTCGCGCCACGTTCCTTCATCAACGCCTCGCGGTCTTCGACCGGTCCGGCGAATGCCGCCGTGGCGGCAAATGCGAGCAACGCAATAGAGGCAAAGGAACGTTTCATCTAGCTGGCTCCCGGCTGGCTGAGGACACGAAGGGTCCGATGACAACGCGGAGCATGCCTATATTTTCAGCGCTTCACAGTCACGGTTGTGTGAACGCGAAAACGGCCTCCGGTTGTGACCGGAGGCCGCGAAATGGCTTCAAGGATCAGGAAGCCTTCTCATACATTTCAAGGACATAGTCCCAGTTGATCAGGCTGTCGATGAAAGCCTCGAGGTATTTCGGCCGCGCATTGCGGTAGTCGATGTAGTAGGAGTGCTCCCAGACGTCGACGCCGAGGATCGGCGACGCGCCGTGCACCAGCGGGTTCTCGCCGTTCGGGGTTTTCGAGATTTCCAGCTTGCCGTTCTTCACCGACAGCCAGGCCCAGCCCGAGCCGAACTGCGTCGTGCCGGCATTGGCGAAATCGGCCTTGAACTTGTCGTAGCCGCCGAGGTCGGAATCGATCGCCTTGGCGAGCTTGCCCGGCAGCTTCGTGCCGCCGCCACCTTTCTTCATCCACTTCCAGAAATGGATGTGGTTGTAGTGCTGGCCGGCATTGTTGAAGAGGCCGGCGTTCTTGCCATAGGCCTGCTTCAGGATTTCCTCGACATTGTCGTTGGAGATGTCCTTGATGCCGGCTTCCGCCGCCAGCTTGTTGCCGTTGTCGACATAGGCCTTGTGGTGCTTGTCGTGATGATATTCGAGCGTCTCCTTCGACATGAAGGGCTGGAGCGCCTCATAGTCGTAGGAAAGAGCGGGCAATTCGAAGGCCATGGTCAATCTCCTTTGCATGTCGCGGCGCGAACGCCGCTGAATTCGGAAAACCGGAACCGCGAACGCGGTCACCGTCTATCTAGGTCGGCGGGCCGGGTTTTGGAACCTGCCAATCGCGGGAAAATCATGCATTCGCGCCGGAATGCGCCCAATCCCAGTAGAGCTGGCGCGCCTTCTTGGCCACCGGTCCCGGCTGCAGGTCGCGGTTCTCGATCCGGGTCACCGGCACGACCTTGGAATGATTGCCGGTCGAGAAAATCTCGTCGGCGTCGAGGAAATCGGCGACCGACAGCGTCCGTTCGGTCGTCTTGAAGCCGTAGTCGGCCAGCAACGAAATGGTCCGCGACCGGGTGATGCCGGACAGGAACGTGCCGTTCGCCGCCGGGGTGAAGATGTGCCCGTCCTTGACCATGAAGATGTTGGACGAGCCGGTCTCGGCGACGTTGCCCAGCATGTCGAGCACGAGGCAATTGTCGAAGCCCCGCTTATGGGCTTCCACGATCGCGCGCCCGTTGTTGGGGTAAAGGCAGCCCGCTTTCGCATTGGTCGGCGCGGTCTCCAGCGACGGGCGGCGGAATGGCGACACGGTGAGCGAAAAGCCCGTCGGCGCCTGCATCGGCGATTCGTAGAGACACAGGCAGAAGCGCGTGGACGACGGATCGGCCGCCACGCCCATGTAGCCGCCATGCTCGGCCCAGTACATCGGGCGCACATAGACGGCGGTCTTGCCGTCAAAACGTTTGAACCCGTCCTTCGCCAGCCCGATGATCTCGTCGGTGGACATGGTCGGCTCGAGCCCGAGCGCCTTCGCCGACTGGTTCACGCGCGCGGCATGGCGATCGAGGTCGGGCGAGACGTTCTCGAACCAGCGGCCGCCGTCGAACACGCTCGACCCGAGCCAGAACACATGCGAGCGCGGACCGACGAGCGCGACATTGCCTTCGTGCCAGTCGCCGTCGACATAGGTCCAGGTCTTCGTCTGGGCGGGAACGTTGAGAGCCATTTTCTCGATCCGTGTTGTTATTGTTCCCGGATCGATAGCCACTTGCCGGTTCCCGTCAACATCCGCCGGACGCGAACCTGCTGGTCCAGCGGCCGGCCCGACGGCGCTGGCCCAACCCTCGCGCGATCGTGATCTGTTGCGGCAAGGTGACAGCTGGTCCTCGTCACAGCTTCGCCACCATATGCCCACCGTCAGGCCAGATTCAGCGGGCCTAACCCGACTGCGTCGCGTGGGGGAGCGCGGCGAGACACCGAAACGATTCATTGGCTTACCTGAAAAATGACCTCTTCTTCGATACGTCTCCCTGTTTCACGCCGCTCCTTCCTCGGCGGCGCATCGGCGTTCGGCTCGCTTGCGCTCGCCGGCTGCGTCAGCGTGCCGGAGGTTTCCATGCCGGGCCTGCGCCCGGAGCGACGGCAGGCCGAGTCGGAACCCGGCTTCGGCGCCTATGAGGAGATGTATGCCGCGAGGATCGATGAGGGATACGAGTTGCCGGCGATCCCGATCGCCAAGGTCAATCGTCGCTTCCTGCGCCAGATCGTCCAGGACCCGACAGGCGAGCCGGCCGGGACGGTCGTCGTCGACGTCTCCAACCACTTCCTCTATCTCGTGCGCGGCGGCGGGGAGGCCATCCGCTACGGCGTCGGGCTCGGCCGCGCCGGCTTCGAATGGTCGGGCCGCGCGGTCATCCAGTGGAAGCGCAAATGGCCGACCTGGACGCCGCCCGACGCGATGATCGGCCGTCAGCCCGAGCTTGAAAAGTGGAGCGCGCGCAATGGCGGCATGCCGCCCGGCCTCGACAATCCGCTCGGCGCGCGCGCCCTTTATATCTTCCAGAACAATGAGGACACGCTTTATCGCGTCCACGGTTCGCCGGAATGGTGGACCATCGGCAAGTCGGTGTCGTCCGGCTGTGTGCGCATGATGAACCAGGACGTGATGGACCTTTACGACCGGGTGCCGAACAAGTCCCCGATCCTGGTCACTTCGGGGCTCGCGAGCGTCTGATTGAAACAGTGCACGCGAAGTTTGACCGCTTACAGGAACCGAACCCGATCAGCCGGCTTTTTGACAGCATGACCACCATTCGACATCCAGTTTCCCGCCGTAACCTGTTGGGTGGCGGCATCTCGCTGGCCGCGCTAGCGCTGGCCGGCTGCGTCACATCGGAGGAGCGCGCGGCTCGCGAGCAGGCGCTTCAGGCGCGGCTGAGGGAATTTCCCGCCGAGCCGCCGCTGGGTACGGACGCAGAAATCTATGCATCGCGCGTGGACGACGGTTTCGTCCTCCCGGCTATCCCCTACGAACGCATCGATCCCCGTTTCCGCCGCCAGATCGTCGCCGATCCGACGGGGGAACCCGCCGACACCGTCGTCGTCGATATCGCCAACCATTTCCTCTATTTCGTCAGGCCGGATCGCCAGGCGGTGCGCTACGGCGTCGGTCTCGGTCGCGAGGGCTTCGCGTGGTCCGGCCGCGCCATCGTCGAATGGAAGCAGCATTGGCCGCGCTGGTTCCCGCCTGAGGAGATGATCGCGCGCCAGCCCGAACTGGCGAAATACAAGGCCGTTCAGATTCCCGGCACGAACGAGTGGGAAGGCGGCCAGCCGGGAGGCTTGGACAACCCGCTCGGCGCGCGCGCCATGTATCTGTTCCAGGACGGCAAGGACACGCTCTTTCGCCTGCACGGTTCACCCGAATGGGCATCGATCGGCAAGTCGGTCTCGTCCGGCTGCGTGCGCCTGATCAATCAGGACGTCATCGATCTCTACGACCGCGTTCCGGAAAAAGCGCCGGTGCTGGTGACGACCGACATGCCGCGCTTGGCGTAACGGTTCCAACAGCTCGGGTATTTCCTTACCGAAACTGTTGGAACTTGTTTTAGGCTCGGATCACCGGTATAGTTCCAACATCTTCGGTCGATTTTTGTTGAATGTGTTGGAACTGCCATGCTCAGATTCCTTGAACTGAATGGCGATCAAGCACGCGAGACAATCAATACGCAGCAGCGCTTCCAAGCGCTGAATGCGATGATCCTACGTGAGCGGTCGTACAAGGGCTCGATGGTCTGGGAGCGATCGAAGGGCCACGAATACCTCTTCCGCGCCTACTATGATGAGTTTGGCAAGCGCCGTCAGAAAACGCTCGGCCGGCGTGATGAACAGACGGAAGCGCTGAAGTCGAATTTCGACCGTGAACGCGACGAGGTGCGTGCCAGCCGGCAGAAGCTCGACGCCCGCATGGAACAGCAGGCGGCTGTCAACCGTGCGCTTCGGTTAGGGCGGGTGCCCATGGTCGCTGCCCGCATCCTTCGTCTGCTTGAGGAAAGAAACCTTCTCGGCCAGGGACTTCGCGTTGTCGGCACCAATGCGCTTTTCGCTTACGAGGCGACGGCGGGCGTCTTGCTGGAGTCGGACCTTCTGACGACAGGCGACCTCGACCTACCTATGGATGCCCGTACCGGCATAGCCTTCGTTGGCGAAACCGCTATGGATCCGGATGGCCTGATCGGGCTGATCCGCAAAGCGGACAAGTCATTCCGGAAAAGTAGACAGCAATTCCGGGCCGAAAACGATGACGGCTACATGGTCGACCTCATCACGCCAATGCGCGACCCGCCATGGTCCGTCAAGTCACCGCGGCATGGTGAGTCCGATCTCGACGCAGCCGAGATCGAAGGCCTCGGCTGGCTCGAAAATGCTCCGACGTTCGAACAGACCTGCATTGATGAGCGAGGCCGGCCCCTTGTCATGAAGACGGTCGATCCGCGTGTTTTCGCCATCCACAAAATTTGGGTTTCGGGGCGTGCCGAACGCGACCCGCTCAAGCGACGCCGCGACGCCGCGCAGGCTAAGGCCGTCTTTGAACTGACGCGTCGCTATCTGCTGAACCTGCCGTTCGAGCCAGGCGCCCTGCGCATGATTCCGCGCGCGGTATTCAATGCCGCCACGTCGGAACTCGCCGGCGGCTGACATATGGGCCGCTACCGCCGCGACAGGCTTCCCAATATCCCCCGCACGATCGCGCGTCCGACGGACGAACCAACCGAGCGCACGACGGACTTGATCGCCGCCTCGGTGACCGTCTGACGATTCGAGGTACGCGGCCGCGGCGCGGGACGCTGCTGCTGCCGCGGGCGGTAGTCATCGTCGTTGCGCCGGTTCCCGCCGCCGAAATCCGGCAGCGTCCAGCGCCCGCCACCCTGCGCTTCGGCGTCTGCCTGCTGCGCCGCCCGCTCGGCCTTCTTCTGCAACATCTCGAAGGCCGACTCGCGATCGACCGTCTCGTCATAGATGCCCGAGACCGGACTGTCGGCCATGATCTTCTTGCGCTCCTCCGGCGTGATCGGGCCGAGCCGCGACGATGGCGGGCGGATCAGCGTCCGCTGCACCATCGACGGAATGCCCTTCTCCTCCAGCGTCGAAACCAGCGCCTCGCCGGTTCCGAGCTGGGTGATGGCTTGCGCGCAATCGAAATCCGGATTGGGCCGGAATGTATCGGCGGCTGTCTTCACGGCCTTCTGCTCGCGCGGCGTATAGGCGCGCAGCGCATGCTGGATACGGTTGCCAAGCTGCGCCAGCACCGTTTCGGGAACATCCAGCGGGTTCTGGGTGATGAAGTAGACGCCGATCCCCTTGGAACGGATCAGCCTGACCACCTGCTCCACCCGGTCGATCAGCGCCTTGGGCGCCTCGTCGAACAGCAGATGCGCTTCGTCGAAGAAGAAGACCAGCTTCGGCTTGGCCGGATCGCCGACCTCGGGAAGTTCCTCGAACAGTTCCGACATCAGCCACAGCAGGAAGGTCGCATAGAGGCGCGGGTTCATCATCAGCCTGTCGGCTGCGAGCACGTTGATCGCGCCGCGCCCGTCGGGCGTCGTGCGCATCAGGTCCGCGATCGTCAGCGCCGGCTCGCCGAAGAAATGCGCCGCGCCCTGCTGTTCGAGGATCAGAAGGCTGCGCTGGATCGCGCCGACCGACTGGCGGGTGACATTGCCGAAGCGCGCGCCGATCTCCTGCGCGCGGGCAGCCATGTTGGCGAGAAGCGCCTGCAGATCCTTGAGGTCGAGGAGCAGCAGGCCCTCCTCGTCCGCAAGCCGAAACGCGATGTTGACGACGCCTTCCTGCGCCTCGGTCAGGTTCATCAGCCGCGACAGGAGCAGCGGCCCCATTTCCGAAATCGTCGCGCGGATCGGGTGCCCCTGCTCGCCGAACAGATCCCAGAAGATCACCGGGAATTCCTGGAACTCGTAAGGGTCCAGTTTGATTTCCTGCGCACGCTTGACGAGGAAATCCTTGGCCTCGCCCATCATGGCGACGCCGGACAGGTCCCCTTTGATGTCGGCGCAGAAGACGGGAACGCCGGCATTGGAAAAACCTTCGGCCAGAATCTGGAGCGACACCGTCTTGCCGGTGCCGGTCGCGCCGGTCACGATGCCGTGCCTGTTGCCGAACTTCAGCAGCAGTTCCTCAGGCCTCTGATAGGAATTGTCGGGCTTTCGGCTCGCGCCGAGGAAGATCGACTGATCCTGCTTTTCCCACATGAGGCCTGTCTCCGCATCCCGTGCGCCGTAGGGAATTGCGTATAGAGGCGCATCCGATGGCTCACAATGGCTGTGCGTGGTTTTTGGCCTCAAGCGGTTGCGCAGGATCACGGATTTTGACTAATTGAAATCCGCCTGCCGGAGGACAGGAACGGCTCGTCCATGACGGCTGCCCGGTCGTCCGGCCCGAAACCGACCGCGAGGTCCGGAGCTGACATGGACGTATCGCTTTTCAAGAATGCCAGCTTTCCCGAGGTCGGCCATGACGGCTGGCTCAAGCTGGCGCGCAAGGCGATCGGCGATGCCGATTTCGACGCCACGCTCGTGTCCGAGACGGACGACGGCATCCGCATCGACCCGCTGACGGAGCGCCGCGCGAAGGCGGCTCGTATCGAACGATCTGACCCGTCGACGCCGTGGACGGTGGTCCAGCGCGTCGACGATCCTGATCCGGCCCGCGCCAACGCGCAGGCGCTTGCCGATGTCGACGGCGGCGCGACGGGCCTGTCCATCGTCTTCGAGGGCGCGCCGAACGCGTTCGGCTATGGCCTTCCCGCCACCGCCGAAGCGTTGACGACGGCATTGCGCGGCGTGCCGCTCGGCGACGTCTCGCTGCGGGTGGACGCGCATCCGGCGTCGCGCGCGTCGAGCGACTGGCTGGTCGCATTGCTCGGCTCTCAGCGCGTCAGTCCGGCAAAGCTGAAGCTCGCATTCGGTATCGACCCGGCGGCCATCTTCGGCGGCACGGGGCGGCTGCGCATGTCGATCGAGGCGCTGAAGGCGTCGATGCCGCAGTCGCTGGCGCATTTCTTCGCGCTCGGCCTGCCTGGCGTGCTGCTCGAGGCGGACGGGCGCGTCTACCACAATGCCGGCGCGACCGAGGCGCAGGAGCTCGGCGCGATGCTGGCGACCGCCGTGCTGCACCTGCGTATGTTCGAACAGGCGCGCCAGCCGCTCGTCTATGCCGCGCCGCATGTCGGTTTCGCCACCTCGATCGACCAAGACCAGTTCCTCGGCATCGCAAAATTGCGCGCGCTGCGCCGCTTGTGGGCGCGTGTCCAGCAGGAATGCGGCATTGAGCCGGCGGCCACGGCCGTCCATGCCGAGACCTCATGGCGGATGATGACCGCCAAGGACGCAGAGACCAACATTTTGCGCACGACCATCGCCTGCTTCGCCGCTGCCACGGGCGGCGCGGATTCGATCTCGATCCTGCCCTACACCGCCGCGCACGGCCTGCCCGACGCCTTTGCCCGACGCGTGGCGCGCAACACGCATCTCGTGCTCGCCGGCGAAAGCGGCGTCGGCTTCGTCTCCGACCCCACCGCCGGCTCCGGAAGCGTCGAGGCGCTGACCGACGCGCTCTGCGACGCGGCGTGGCGCGAATTCCAGGCGATCGAAGCGGATGGCGGCATTCTCGAAAGCCTCGCCGCCGGACGGTTGCAGCAAAGGATAGCCGCCTCGCGCGAGAAGCGCCTGGAAGCGATCAGGGCCGGCAAGAAGCCGATCGTCGGCACGACGCTCTATCCGCTGAAAACGGAGCGGCCCGTCAATATCCTCAAGGCCGAGCGCCGCTCTGGTCCGACCGACGGGGCGGTCTTCTGCGAGCCGCTGCCAGCCTTGCGGCTGGACGAGAATCTGGAGGCCCCGGCATGATCCCCGATTTCACAACCATCGCCTGGTCCGATCCGAAGCCGGTCGCCGGCACGGCGCCTGCCGGCACATTGCAGACCCCCGAGGGCATCGCGGTCAAGCGCGCCTATGGCGAGGCCGATCTGAACGCCGTGCCGTTCCTCGACAGCGTCCCGGGCGCCGCGCCCTATCTGCGCGGTCCCTACCCGACCATGTATGTCCAGCAGCCCTGGACGATCCGCCAATATGCCGGCTTCTCGACGGCCGAGGAGTCCAACGCCTTCTACCGCCGCAACCTCGCCGCCGGCCAGAAGGGCCTGTCGGTCGCTTTCGACCTCGCCACCCATCGCGGCTACGACAGCGACCATCCGCGCGTCGCCGGCGATGTCGGCATGGCGGGCGTGGCGATCGATTCCATCCTCGACATGCGCCAGCTCTTCGACGGCATTCCGCTCGACCAGATGACCGTGTCGATGACCATGAACGGCGCGGTGCTGCCGATCATGGCGCTCTACATCATCGCGGGCGAGGAACAGGGCGTGCCACCGGCAAAGCTCGCCGGGACCATTCAGAACGACATCCTGAAGGAGTTCATGGTCCGCAACACCTATATCTACCCGCCGAAACCGTCGATGCGGATCATCTCCGACATCTTCTCCTACACCTCGCGGGAGATGCCGAAATTCAACTCGATCTCGATCTCCGGCTACCATATCCAGGAGGCGGGGGCGACGGTCGACCTGGAGCTCGCCTACACCATCGCCGACGGCATCGAATATGCGCGGGCGGGCGTCGCCGCCGGCCTCGACATCGACAATTTCGCGCCGCGCCTGTCGTTCTTCTGGAACTCGGGCATGAACTTCTACATGGAGGTCGCCAAGCAGCGCGCCGGCCGCGTCATCTGGGCGGCGCTGATGCAGAAGAACTTTTCGCCGAAGAGCGCGAAATCGCTGGCGCTGCGCGCGCATACCCAGACCTCCGGCTGGTCGCTGACCGCGCAGGACCCCTACAACAACATCGTGCGTACCATGATCGAGGCGATGGCGGCGACTCAGGGCGGCACCCAATCGCTGCACACCAACTCCTTCGACGAGGCGCTGGCGCTGCCGACCGACCATTCGGCCCGCATCGCGCGCAACACACAGATCCTGCTGCAGAAGGAATCCGGCACGACGCGCATGATCGACCCGTGGGGCGGGTCGGCCTTCGTCGAGCGGCTGACCTACGATCTCGCGCGCCGGGCGCTGTCGCATATCGAGGAGGTCGAGAGCCTCGGCGGCATGGCGGCCGCGATCGAGAAGGGCATCCCGAAGATGCGCATCGAGGAGGCGGCCGCCCGCACGCAGGCGCGCATCGACAACAAGGAACAGGCCCTGGTCGGCGTCAACATGCACCAGCCCGAGCAGGACATTTCCGTCGACGTGCTGAAGGTCGACAATGCCGAGGTCCGCGCCCGCCAGCTCGCCAAGCTGCAGCAGCTCAAGGGCACGCGCGACGTGGCGCAGGTGGAGACGGCGCTGGATGCGCTGACGACCGCCGCGAGGGGCGACGGCAATCTGCTCGAATTCTGCATCCGCGCCGCCCGCGCAGGCGCAACCGTCGGCGAAATGTCCTATGCCATGGAAAGGGTATTTGGACGCCACGCCGCGACGGTGCAGACCATATCCGGCGTCTATCGCAAGGCAGTCGGCGACCTGCCTTCGGTCGACCGCGTCCACGAGAAGGTCGAGGCGTTCAAGACGAAGCACGGCGCCGCGCCGCGCATCCTCGTCGCGAAAATGGGCCAGGACGGCCATGACCGCGGCCAGAAGGTCATCGCTACCGCCTTCATCGACCTCGGTTTCGACGTCACCGTCGGCGCGATGTTCCAGACGCCGGAGGAAGTAGCAAAACTCGCTATCGACCACGATGTGCATATCGTCGGCGCATCCTCGCTAGCGGCAGGCCACCTCACCCTCATTCCCGAACTGAAGCAGGCGCTGGCCAAGGCCGGCCGCGGCGACATCCTGATCGTCGCCGGCGGCGTCATCCCGCCCGACGATTTCGACGCGGTGCTGAAGGCCGGCGCAGCCGCCATCTTCCCGCCCGGCACGGTGATCCCGGATGCGGCGGAGCAGTTGATGGAACGGCTGGCTACCTGATGTCCTCGCTCCAG
>Ga0209792_1000519_pt1 | contig 26786 bp, 28 predicted proteins | sample EBPBio142005_DNA_FD_185860 | JGI IMG/M metagenome (GOLD analysis project Ga0209792, IMG submission 185860) | Wastewater treatment Type I Accumulibacter community from EBPR Bioreactor in Madison, WI, USA - Reactor 1_6/14/2005_ DNA (SPAdes)... | ecosystem: Engineered > Bioreactor > EBPR >... | reverse complement strand
GAACCACATCCTTGGTGGCGGCACCTTCTCGTCACGCCTGTTCGAGGAGGTGCGTGAAAAGCGCGGCCTGGCCTACGGCGTCGACTCCTTCCTCTACAACCGCGACTACGACGCCGGGCTGGTCGTCTCCACGGCGACCCGCGCGGACCGGGCGGCCGAGACGCTTGCCATCATCCGCGCCGAGACCAAGCGCATGGCGGATGAAGGGCCGACGCCGGAGGAGCTGGAATTCGCCAAGAAATACGTGATCGGGGCCTACGCCATCGCCAATCTCGACAGTTCGGGCGCGATCGCGCGAACCCTCGTGCAGCTCCAGATGGATGGGCTCGGCATCGATTACATCGAGCGCCGGGTGAAGCTGATCAACGACGTGACGCTCGATCAGGTGAAGGCGATCGCCAAGCGTCTGCTGTCGGCGGAGCCGGCCGTGATGCTGGTCGGGCCGGCTGGCACGGGCGGAGCCGTTCAGTGAACCACACAGTCGGCACCCCGGCCTCCAGAATCACGCCGACCGTCGCGGTCGCGTTCGGCGGCGGAGGGGCGCGCGGGCTGGCGCATATCCATGCGATCGAGGCGCTGGACGAGCTCGGCATCCGGCCGACGGCGATCGCCGGATCGTCCATCGGCGCGATCATGGGCGCGGGCATGGCCGCCGGAATGACCGGTGCGGATATCCACGACTATGCGAGGTCGATTCTCGGCCGCAGGGGGCAGGTCGCGCGCCGCATCTGGCAGTCGCGGCCGGGCTCGCTACGGGAGGCGGTTGCCGGCGGATTCCGGCTCGGCCAGTTCGAGCTGACGCGTATTCTCGCAAGCTTCCTGCCCGGGCAGATTCCCGCGACCTTCGAGGAACTGGGCATCCCGCTGAAAGTCACCGGCACGGACTATTACGCCCACGGCGTCGCGGTGATGGAAAGCGGCGACCTCCTGTCGGCGATCGCGGCGTCGGCTGCGATCCCGGCGCTGTTTCGTCCCGTCACGCGCGACGGCCGGCTGCTGATCGACGGCGGCATCTTCAACCCCGTACCCTTCGACCTGCTGGATGGCCTGGCCGACATCATCGTCGCGATCGATGTCGTCGGCGGTCCGGCCGAGGCCGACAAGTCGCCGACCGCCATCGACCTGATGTTCGGCGCGAGCCAGTTGATGATGCAGTCGATCAACGAATTGAAGCTCACCATGCGCCGGCCGGACGTCTTCCTGCGCCCGCCCGTGTCGAAGTTCCGGGTGATGGACTTCCTGAAGATCGACATGGTGCTGGCGGAGACGTCCGCGCTCAAGGACGAGCTGAAGCGCGAGCTCGGCGCGGCGATCGAGGCGCGGCAGGCCTCACGGTAGCGTCGCGGCCTTGCCGGTCGAGAAGGGCGATTGGGCCGACGGCGGCGGGGCGGGCGGCAGGTCGTCCAGCTTCATCGCCTCGCCGCGCGCCACCACCTTGCCGATGACATAGTAGCACCAGACGACGGCGATGACGCCGAAGACGATCACACCAAGGCCGGCGCCGGCCAGCGCGCCTTTCGCGCCGTACCAGGCCGCGCCATAGGTGACGAAGGGGATGACGCCGAGCGTCGAGCGTCCCCAGTTCAGCACGGTCGAATAGTGCGGATAGCCGATATTGTTGAAGGCGGCGCTGGCGATGAAGATCGCCCCCTCGAACAGGAAGCGCCCGGCGACGAAATAGCAGAAGAAGACGATGAGCTCCCGCGCCAGCGCATCCGCCCCGAATGCGTCCGACACCTGATGCGCGAAGAGCGCCATCAGCGCCCAGACGACGAGCACATAGACAGTGGAGAAGATCAGCGCGTCGCGCAGCGCCGCCTGTAGGCGGTCGAAGCGCCGCGCGCCGAGATTCTGCGCCAGGATCGGCCCGATCGCGCCGGAGACCGCGAACAGGGCGACGAACGCGACCGGCACGAGCCGGCCGATGACGGCCATGCCGGCGACGGCCTCGTCGCCGAACCGGGCCAGCACGCCCATCGTGTAGGCGTTTCCGACCGGTGTCGCGAGCTGGGTCAGGATCGCCGGCACGCCGATATTGAAGAAGGGTCCGGCCGCCGCGCGCAGCCGCCCGGCGGTCGGGAAGGCCAATAGGCCGTGCACGATCTGCGAGCCGTGCCAGCCGACGGCGAGCATGACGACGCGCGAAAGGACGGTCGAGATGGCCGCGCCGTCGAGGCCGAGGTTCAGGCCGAAGATCAGGATGGGATCGAGGATCGCGGTCGCGACCGCGCTGAACAGGGTGACGTACATCGACCGCCGCGCGTCGCCTGCGCCGCGCAGGATGCCGGTGGCGCACATGCCGAGCGCCATCAGCGGCGTCGAAGGGATGACGATCTGCAGGAAACGCAGCGCAAGCTCCAGCGTCTCGCCCTGCGCGCCGAGGAGCGACAGGAGCGGCCGCAGGAACGGCCAGATCGCCGCCGTCGCGGCGATCGTCGCCAGCCCCATGAAGACCATCGATGCGCCGCCCATCTCCGCCGCCTCAGCGCGGTTGCCGCGCCCGAGGCAGCGGCCGACCAGCGCCGCCGTCGGGATCGTCAGGCCGATGGCGATCGAAAGGGTGAAGAACATCAGCGTGGAGGCGAAGCCGATCGCGGCGGCAAGCTCGCTGACGCCGAGCAGCGAGATGTAGAACAGGTTCAGCATGTCGACCGCGAAGACTGCCATCAGGCCGACCGAGGCGGTCGCCGTCATGGTCAGGACGTGACGCATGGTCGACCCGGTCACAAAGCGGGCGATCGGCTGCGTCTTCTGGCTGGACTCCATCGACTTTCCTCGCGGCATTGCAGAAGCGACCCCGGAGCAATAGATGGGGCAAGGCGTCTGGCCGGTGACTTGGCTACATCAGGACGGGCGACCTTCGCTACACCGGATTCCGATCGATGACTGATTCCCTTGATGCCTCCAAGCTGACCGACCGGGTGGCGAGCCTTGTCGAGGCCGCGAGGCATGCCGGCGCGGACGATGCCGACGCGGTTGCGGTGCGGTCGCGCTCCAGGGGCGTTTCGGTTCGACTCGGCAGGGTGGAATCGACGGAGGCGTCCGAAAGCGACGACATATCGCTGCGGGTCTTCGTCGACGGCCGCGTGGCGAGCGTGTCCGCGACCGCTTCGTCCAATGCGGCCGAATTGGCCGAGCGCGCGGTGGCCATGGCGAAGGTGTCGCCCCGCGACCCGTTCCAGCAACTGGTCGATGCATCGCTTCTGGCGGCCGGTGATGTCGACCTCGACCTGTTCGATCCGACCGATGTGTCGCCCGAATCCCTGAAAGAACAGGCGCTGGAGGCGGAGGAGGCGGCGCTGGCGGTCAAGGGCGTCACCAATTCGGGCGGCTCCGGCGCCGGGATGGGACTTGGCGGCCTGGTGCTTGCCACCTCGCAGGGCTTCGTCGGCTCCTATGTCTCGTCGCGCTTCTCGCGCTCGGTGAGCGCCGTGGCGGGCGAGGGCACCGGCATGGAGCGCGACTACGATTTTTCCTCGCACCAGCATTATTCCGACCTCGACACGCCGGAGAAGATCGGCCGCACTGCCGGCGAGCGCACCGTGGCTCGACTCGGCGGGCGCAAGATCGCGACCGGCTCGCTGCCGGTGATCTTCGACCCGCGCGTGGCGCGCGGCATCGCGGGCCACATCGCCGGCGCGATCAACGGAGCGGGCGTCGCCCGCAAGGCCAGCTTCCTGCGCGAGATGATGGGAAAGCGCGTGGCGCGCGCCGGCATCTCGGTCACCGACGATCCGCTGCGCCGGCGCGGCCAGGCGTCGAGGCCCTTCGACGGCGAGGGCGTGCGTGGCGAAAAGCTCTCGGTCATCGAGGACGGAATCCTGCGCCACTGGCTGCTGTCCAATTCGGCGGCGCTGGAGCTTGGGCTGGTCACCAATGGACGCGGGGCGCGCGCCGGCACGTCCGTTTCGCCGGGCTCAACCAATATCGCCATCGAGCCCGGAACCGTGTCGCCCGCGGATCTGATCGGCTCGATCAAGTCGGGCTTCTATGTCACCCAATTGTTCGGCCATGGCGTCGATATGGTCACCGGCGACTACAGCCGCGGCGCGTCTGGCTTCCGCATCGAGAATGGCGAGTTGACCTTTCCGGTCGCGGAGGTGACGATCGCGTCGAACCTCAAGGACATGTTCCTCAATATGACGCCGGCAGACGATCTTGACCGCGATTTCGGCGCCGCGTCGCCCACCCTGCTGATCGAGGGCATGACGCTTGCGGGCGATTGAGACTGAAATCGCGGAAGACCTCGCGCTGATCGCAGCCGCCGCCCGCGAGGGCGGCGAGATCGCGATGCGTTATTTCGGCCAGCAGCCCGATGTCTGGATGAAGCCCGGCCAGTCGCCGGTCAGCGAGGCCGACATCGCCGTCGACCTCTATCTGAAGGACGTGCTGCGCGCCGCTCGGCCCGCCTATGGCTGGCTGTCGGAGGAGACCGCCGACACGCCCGACCGCCTCCAGTCGGAACGCACCTTCATCGTCGATCCCATTGATGGAACTCGCGCGTTCATCGACGGGCGCGAAATGTGGTGCGTCTCGATTGCGGTGGTGACGAAGGGCCGTCCGCTCGCCGGCGTGCTGGCCTGCCCCGCCATGGGCGAGTTCTACGCTGCCTCGGTCGGCAAGGGCGCTGAACTCGACGGCCGCAGGCTGGCCGTCAATCCGCCGACCGACGCTCCGTTCATCGCCGGCCCCAAGCCACTGGTCGATTCGGCGCGCAAGCGCCTGCCAAGATTGCAGACGGTCCCCTACATCCCGTCGCTGGCCTACAGGGTCGCCATGGTGGCGTCGGGCCGCATCGATGCGACCTTCGTGAAGCCGAAGTCGCACGACTGGGACTTGGCGGCCGCCGACCTGATCCTCAGCGAAGCCGGCGGCGGCATTCGCGAGCGGTCCGGCGAGACGCCGCTTTATGGCGGCGTCGATCCGCGCCACGGATCGCTTGTCGCGGGCGGTCCTTTTCTACTAAACAGTCTTTCGGAATTGATTGCCGGCCTCGACGAGTGAGGCTGCCCTATCCGTAATCCCTTTTCCCGGGAGTTCATTTTGACCGGCGACGGCGAAAAGAAGCAATTGCTGCATCTGGTGTTCGGCGGCGAGCTGAAGTCCCTGAAGGGCCTCCAGTTCCGCGATCTGGACGGGCTCGACATCGTCGGCATCTTCCCGGACTACAAGTCGGCGGAGCACGCCTGGCGGGCCAAGGCGCAGCAGAGCGTGGACAACGCGCACATGCGCTACTTTATCGTGCATCTCCACCGCCTGCTCGATCCGGATGCACCGGGCGAGTAGCCGGATGGCTGTCGACGACATCCCGGTGGCGCACGGCAAACCGCCGAAACGCCCGGCGTCGCCGCTGAAGCGCGCCTGGCGTCGCGTGCGCAAGCCGCTGGCAAACTCGACCGTCGCCAGGAACGTGCTCGCATCCTCGATCGCGAACTTCCTGCGCCTGGTCAAGGCCACCAACCGCGTGGCCGAGGGGTCGGACAGCATCGAGGAGATGTTCCGCCGCCATCCGGTGGTGATCGTCGCGCTCTGGCACGGGCAGCACATATCGCTGCCGCCCTTCCTGCCCAGATGGCGCAACATGGTGGCGCTGGTCTCGAAAAGCGCCGACGCCGACCTGAATGCCGCCGTGGCCGAACGCATGGGCATTCCGACCGTCCGTGGCTCCGGCGGGCGCGATCGGGAAAAATCATTGGAAAAAGGCGGCGTGCGTGCGCTCATTGCCCTGAAAAAGGCGCTGGCCGACGGCAAGGACGTCTGCATGATCGCAGACATTCCGCATGGCACCCCGCGCGAAGCCGGCATGGGCGTGGTCGCGCTGGCAAAAATGTCGGGCCGGCCGCTGATCTGTGGCGCGCTCGCCACCAGCCGCCGCAAGGTGTTCGAGAGGAGCTGGGACAAGACGACGATCAACCTGCCGTTCGGGCAGGTCGGAATCGCCATCGCCGACCCCATTTTCGTGCCGCCGGACGCGACCGACGAGCAGATGGAGGAATACAGGGTTCTCGTAACGCGGACGCTCAACCAGTCGACCGAGCGCGCCTACCGTCTCGCGGATGGCAAATCATGAGCGAACGCTGGGCGCGCGCATTGCTGACGACCTATCGCTGGGCCGGCGCGGCGGCGTTTCCGCTCGTCGGCGGCTATGTCGCCTGGCGCACGACCAAGGGCAAGGAGGAGCGTTCGCGCCGCCGCGAGCGCTACGGCGTCGCCGGCCAGCCTCGCCCGTCCGGCCCGCTGATCTGGGTCCATGCGGCGAGCGTCGGCGAAACGCTGGCGGTTGCGCCGCTGATCGACCGGATCGTCAGCCTCGGCATCAACATCGTCCTGACCACCGGCACGGTGACATCCGCCGGCGTGGTCAAGACCCGGTTCGGCGATCGCGTCATCCATCAATATGTGCCGCTCGACCTGAAGCCGGCGGTCAACCGGTTCCTCGAACACTGGCAGCCCGATCTCGCGGTGATCGCCGAATCCGAGATATGGCCGATGACGATCCTGGAACTCGGCTCGCGACGCGTGCCGCAGGTGCTGGTCAATGGCCGCATGTCCGACCGGTCCTTCGCGTCCTGGAAGAAGCGCGCCTATCTGGCCGAGGCGCTGTTCGAGAACATGGCGCATGTGATCGCCCAGTCCGAGGAGGATGGCGAGCGCTTCAAGGCGCTGGGCGCGCGTCCCGTGACGGTCTCCGGCAATCTGAAGGGCGACACCGAGCCGCTGCCTGTCGACGAGGCGGCGCTGGCGCAATTGCGCCGCCAGATCGGCAGGCGGCCGACCTGGGCCGCCATCTCGACCCATGACGGCGAGGAGGACGCCGCCGCGACCGTCCACCGCATGCTGAAGGCGCGTCACCCCGGCCTGCTGACGATCATCGTCCCGCGCCATCCGGATCGCGCCGACGACCTGGAGGAGCAGTTCATCAAGGCAGGCCAGAAGGTCGTGCGGCGCAGCCAGGGCACTTCCCTTGCGCCGGACACGGACATCCTGCTCGGCGACACGATCGGCGAGATGGGCCTTTATCTCAGGCTGACCGAGATCGCCTTCGTCGGGCGCTCGCTGACGGGCGAGGGCGGCCAGAACCCGCTCGAGCCGGCGCTGCTCGACACGGCCGTCCTGTCGGGCCGCAATGTCCAGAACTTCCGGGAAGCCTACAAGAAACTGGTCGATGGCGGCGGCGCGCGCTTCGTGCGCGACCGCGACATGCTGGCCGGCGCGGTGAGTTTCCTGCTGTCGAACCCCGACAAGCGCCGCGAGATGATGGCGGCCGGCCGGGCCACCGTCGAGACGATGCGCGGCGCGCTCAACGCCACGCTCGTGGCGCTGGAACCCTATGTCCAGCCATTGATCGTCAAGGCCCGCCTGGAGCAGGCGGGCGCGCGGCGTCGGGCCTAGCGATCCGCGATGGCCAGCGAAGCCCCTCCGTTCTGGTGGGAGAAGCCGGACTGGCGGTCCACGCTTCTGTGGCCGGTCTCGGCCGCCTACGGCTTCATCGCCGCGCGGCGCATGCTTGGAGCCAAGCGCGAGCGGACGGGCCTGCCGGTGCTCTGCGTCGGCAATCCGACGGTCGGCGGATCGGGCAAGACGCCGCTGGCGATCGCGCTGGCGCGCGAGGCGCAGGCGCTCGGCCGGCAACCCGGCTTTCTCTCGCGCGGCCATGGCGGCACGCTGTCGCGGCCGCATCTGGTCGACATCCGTCACGACAGCGCCCGCGCCACCGGCGACGAGCCGCTGTTGCTGGCGCGGCAGGCGCCGACCGTGGTGGCGGCCGACCGCGCGGCGGGCGCGCGCCTGCTCGCAGCGGAAGGCTGCGATTTCCTGATCATGGATGACGGCTTCCAGAGCGCCCGCATCCATTTCGACTACGGCCTGCTGGTGATCGACGCGCGGCGCGGACTCGGCAATGGCCACATGCTGCCGGGCGGGCCGGTGCGCGCGCCGGTCGTCGACCAGCTTCGTTTCGCCGACGCCGTGATCCGCATGGGCAAAGGCGAGGGGGCGGACGGGTTCATCCGCGCCGCGGCGCGCGCGGCGCTGCCCGTCTTCGACGCCTGGACGGCGCCGCGTCCGGGCAGCGGCGTGGAGGGCCGGCGTCTGGTCGCCTTCGCCGGCATTGGCGATCCCGGAAAGTTTTTCGCGACCGTGCGGGAGGCCGGCGGCGAGATCGCCGACACGCGGACGTTCGGCGATCATCATGTCTATACGGATGGCGATCTGTCCGGCCTGCTGGACATGGCCGATCAGGCCGGTGCCGATCTGGTGACGACGGAGAAGGACGCGGTGCGCATCCGCCAGACGTCGCCCGTTGCCGAACGGCTGCTGGCGCGGCTGAAAGTCATCGCGATCGACGTCGAGTTCGAGCAGCCCGCCGCGGCGCGTCGCATCGTCGAGGCGACGCTCGACGCGTTCAAGGATTAGCGGCGGCGCAGGTCGGGGTTCATGTCGATCTCGCGTCTGAGCGAGATCGCGGCCGTCGCATAGGCCTCCTGCCGGGAAACGCTCCAATAGCGCAGTTCGTCCAGCGGGATGGACTCCCCCGTCACCGCGCAGCGCACGAACGACCCCGGACTGGCGACCTGGAAGTCGCCGTCGAGATATCGGATGCGCGCTTCCTTCGCGCCGGGGCCTTCGAAACGGTTCATCATGAGTGGCCTCATCGGCCATAATTTCCAGGCGAGGTCAAGAAGTCAGCGCCGGCCGAACAGGCGCTCGATGTCGGAGAGTTTCAGCTCGATATAGGTCGGCCGGCCGTGATTGCATGTGCCGGAGCCCGGCGTCGCCTCCATCTGGCGCAGCAGCGCGTTCATCTCCTCGGGCCGCAGCCGCCGGCCGGACCGGACCGAGCCGTGGCAGGCCATGCGCGAGGCGATGGCGTCGAGCCGCTGCTTCAGCGTCTCGGTCGTGTCGTGCTCGCCGATCTCGTCGGCCAGGTCGCGCACCAGTTGCGCGGCGTCGATCTCACCCAGCATCGACGGCGTCTCGCGCACGGCGATCGCACCCGGGCCGAAGCGCTCCAGCGTCAGGCCGAAGCGCGACAGCGTGCCGGCATGCGCGGCGAGCCGCGCGGCGTCGTCCTCGCCGACATCGATGATCTCGGGGATCAGCAGCATCTGCGAGGGCATCGGGCGCGACGCCAGCGCGTTCTTCATCGCCTCATAGACCAGCCGCTCATGCGCCGCATGCTGGTCGACGATGATCAGGGAATCGGCGGTCTGGGCGACGATGTAGTTCTCGTGCACCTGCGCGCGCGCGGCCCCCAGCGTATGGTCGGCGGCGGGAGCGACGGCAGCGATGTCGGTTCGGATGTCCGCCGCCACCGGCGTGTCGAACACGGCCTGCATCGCCTCGCCGAAGCCGCCGGCGGGACCGAAGCCCGGTCTGGCCGTCCACGGCTGCGGCGGTCCGGCGTCGAGCGGCGCGTGATACGCGAAACCGTTGGCCGGCCCGCCCGGCCTGAAGGACGCCATCATGGCTTCCGCACCGGAGCTGGACGACCGGATGCCGGCCCGCACCAGCGCCTCGCGGATCGCGCCGACGATCAGGCCGCGCACCATGCCGGGATCGCGAAAGCGCACGTCCGCTTTCGCCGGGTGGACGTTCACGTCGACATGGGCCGGGTCGAGCGTCAGGAACAGCGCCGTCACCGCATGGCGGTCGCGCGGCAGGACGTCAGCGAAGCCGGCGCGGATCGCGCCCGCGATCAGCTTGTCGCGCACCGGGCGGCCGTTCACATAGGCGAACTGGTAGAGTGAATTGGCGCGCGTATAGGCCGGGATCGAGATCAGGCCGGTCAGCCGCACGCCGTGGCGTTCGGCGTCGATCTCGAGCGAATTGGCGATGAAATCGCCGCCGAGCACCTGGCCGATGCGCTGCTCGCCGCTTGCCGCCGCCGGCAGTTCGAGCGTCGTCCGGTCCGGGCCGGAGAGCACGAAGCGCACCTGCGGGAAGGCGATGGCGATGCGCTTGATCGTGTCGGTGATCGCGGTCGCCTCGGCGCGCTCGCCCTTCATGAATTTGAGCCGCGCCGGTGTCGCGTGGAACAGGTCGCGCACCTCGACCAGCGTGCCGCGGTTTGCCGCCGCCGGCTTCGTGGCGGCCATGCGGCCGCCGTCGACCGTGACCTCGTGGCCTTCCTGCGCGCCGGGCGTTCGCGACCGGATCGTCAGCCGCGCGACCGAACCGATCGACGGCAGCGCCTCGCCCCGGAAGCCGAGCGTGCCGATGGCGTTGATGTCGTCGGACAGTTTCGACGTGCAGTGGCGCGAAACGGCCAGTTGAAGCTCGTCCGTCGGGATGCCGTTGCCGTCGTCGGTGACGCGGATCAGGCCGAGCCCGCCGCCGGCGGTCGCGATCTCGACGCGGGTCGCGCCCGCGTCCAGCGCGTTCTCGACCAGCTCCTTGACCACGCTCGCCGGGCGTTCGATCACCTCGCCGGCGGCGATCTGGTTGACGATGGTTTCGGACAGTTGGCGGATGGGCATCCGCCGATCTTAACCGGATTCGAATCGCGGCGGCACAGGTTTCGCGCCGCCATGCTCACAGCCTGTTGATGACGATGTGATGTTTGAGCCGAAACTTGTCCGCCGGCGCAGCCGTGACTGGTTTCGACCGCCGCATCAACCGGCAATTCAACAGGGATAGGCGCTGGCCTCCTGGCGGTCGAGGCGCGCCGAATGGAAGGAACGACCATGAAGAAGCTCATCATCGCGGCCGCGCTCGCCGGCTTCGTCTCGCCCGCTTTCGCGCAGATGGCGCCCTATTCCGAGCTTGACGCCAACATGGATGGCGTCGTGTCGCCGGAGGAAGCCAAGGCCAAGATTCCGAACATGACCGACGACTGGTGGAAGAAGGCCGATGCCGACAGCGACGGCAAGCTGACCGCCGAGGAATATGCCAAGATGGAAGGCAAGTAAGCTTTTGCGGCTCAACCCCGCCGGTTTACGGCGGGGTTGATCTTCTTATGCCGACGAGGCCGCCAGCCGAAGCACGGACTTCCTGGGGCTGCGCTGGGCCAGCCAGTCGCGCGCCTGATCGACGGGCATCGGGAAGGCGATCGAATAGCCCTGAACCTGTTCGCAGCCGATGCTGAGCAGCGACGACAGCTCTTCTTCCGTCTCGGCCCCTTCGGCGATGATGGCGATGCCGAGGCTGCGCGCGAGTTCGGTGATGGCGCGAACGATGGCGCTGTTGTCGTCATTGGTGTTGATCTTCTGGACGAAGCGCCGGTCGATCTTCAGCCGGTCGATCTCCTTAGGATTGACGTGGCTGAGCGAGGCGTAGCCCGTGCCGAAATCGTCGAGCTCGAGATGGACGCCGGCGGCGCGGATCTGGCGCAGCCGGCCGGCCACCCCGGTCTTCTCGTCGTCGAGAATGACGGACTCGACGATCTCCAGCGACAGCTTCTGCGCCGGCAGGCCGGCCTCTTCCAGCGTATCGAACAGGAATTTGGTGAAGTCGGTTTCGCGCAGTTCCGCGCCCGAGACGTTGACCGCGAGGCGCCCGAACTGGATGCCGCTCCTGTGCCATTCCGCGGCGGCGAAGATCGCCTTTGAGATCACGATCTTGCCGATCTGCGCCATCAGGCCGGTCTTTTCGGCGATCGGGATGAATTCGCCCGGCGCGATCATGCCGCGCTGCGGATGGCTCCAGCGGACCAATGCCTCGACGCCGGCGACCTGTCCGTTCATGAGCGTGATCTGCGGCTGGAAATAGACGCTGAAGGCCTGCTCGGCGATGGCGACCTTCAGGTCCTGCTCCAGCATCTTGCGGTAGTCGAGCTCGCGCCGCAGCTCCTCGGAGAAGAACGAGTAGGTGCCGCGCCCGGCCTTCTTGGCGCTGTAGAGGGCAAGATCGGCGTGGATCAGAAGGTCGTCCACCGTGCTGGCGTCGATCGGGTAGACCGCGATGCCGGCGCTCGCGCCGCAATCGATCGTGACGCCCTCATAGATGATCGGCTGGTTGATCTTGCCGAGGATGCGCCTGGCGATACCGCCGATGTCGTCGATCTCTCCGGGCGCGCTCAGGACCACGACGAATTCGTCGCCGCCGAGGCGGACGGCGACGTCGGCATGGCGGGCCGTTTCGCTGATGCGCTGGGCCGTCGTCACCAGGACGAAATCGCCCGCCGCGTGGCCGAGCGTGTCGTTGATCTGCTTGAATCCGTCGAGATCGATCTGGAGAACGGCCAGTTGCTCGCCCCGGCGCTTCGCCGAGCTCAACTGCTTGCCGAAATGTTCGATCAGGAAGGCGCGGTTGTGAAGGCCGGTCAGCCGGTCATGGGTCGCCAGGAACTCCATCGTGTTCCGGGCTTCGATCAGGTCGTTCGTCCGCCGCACGATCGCCTGTGCCATGGGCCGGAAGATCACCAGCCCGACAAGGCCCAGCAAGGCAAGTGTGCTGACATAGATGGTGCGGTGGGCGGCCAGCGTATCGGCAAGGCTGCGGTCGGCATGCTCGGCGAATTCCTGATTGACCGCCGCGAAAGCCCGTTCGATCGAGTGTGTTAGCGCTTCCTCGGCCTGGCCGAACGGTTCGGACAGGCGGAAGTTTTCGCCTCGCGTGCGGGCCAGATCGGTCCTGGCCTGGGCGACGAGACGTTTGACGCGTGCCGCCAGCGTGGTCGAGAAGTGATCCAGATTGTAGGGCCTGGCGAAGAAGATGGCCGCCGCGCTGCCGCCTGCCGTGTCGACGAGGGCTTTGTGCCTGTCGGAGAATTTCCGATAGGTGGCCTCGAGGTGGTCGATCAGGATGGCGGCGATGGCCGGGTTGGTGCCGTCCACCGTTCGCGCCAGCGCCGTCATCTCCTGCATGGCCGCGGCCTGATCGTTCAGCAGGCTGAGGACGTCGGTGTTGCGCTTCTGCTCGTTGAGATGGATGCTCATCGACCAGAAGGAGATCGTCGCCATGGCGGCGACAAGCGCCAGTCCGACGACATAGGCCGCCCTGATCTGGCGCGCCAGCCGCGCCGACGAGGTGGGCTCTACCTGTTCCGACATCCGGTGGAATTCCCCGCAAACCGTCATTTCCTTGCCGCGTGAACGTTAATCCGGTGGTAAGATGCGCGGCTTGGGGGGGCGCCGGAGCCCGCCTATCGACGGGGGTGGTTACCGGCGTCTTGCGTGGACCGGCGATATTCGAGCGACCGCCGTTGCTGATACGGTTGCGCAACAGGTCCAAAAGGCGATATGCGCGCAGGCGACACAGGAGGACGACCTCGATGAACATGGAAGCCAAGTCGCACAAGGCGAGTTTCGTCTGGAACGATCCGTTCCTGCTGGAGGATCAGCTGACCGAGGACGAGCGCATGATCCGCGACGGCGCGGCTGCCTTCGCCGCCGACAAGCTCGCTCCGCGCGTCGAGAAAGCCTACATGGAGGAGACGACCGACCCGGCCATCTTCAAGGAGATGGGCGATGCGGGCCTGCTCGGCATCACGATCCCCGAGGAATATGGCGGGCTCGGCGCGGGATATGTGACCTACGGCCTCGTCGCCCGCGAGGTCGAGCGTGTCGATTCCGGCTACCGCTCGATGATGAGCGTGCAGTCCTCGCTCGTCATGTATCCGATCCACGCCTATGGCTCCGAGGAGCAGCGGAAGAAATATCTGCCGAAGCTCGCCTCGGGCGATTTCATCGGCTGCTTCGGCCTGACCGAGCCGGACGCCGGCTCCGACCCGGGCGGCATGAAGACCCGCGCCGAGAAGACCGCGAACGGCTACCGGCTGAACGGGGCCAAGATGTGGATTTCCAACGCGCCGATCGCCGACGTGTTCGTCGTCTGGGCGAAGTCGGCCGCGCATGACAACCAGATAAGGGGTTTCGTGCTGGAGAAGGGCGTGAAGGGCCTGTCGGCGCCGAAGATCGACGGCAAGCTGTCGCTGCGCGCGTCGATCACCGGCGAGATCGTGCTCGACAATGTCGAGGTCGGCGAGGACGCGCTTCTGCCCAACGTGTCGGGTCTGAAGGGTCCGTTCGGCTGCCTGAACCGCGCCCGCTACGGCATCTCTTGGGGCGCGCTCGGCGCTGCGGAGGATTGCTGGTTCCGCGCCCGGCAATACGGCCTCGACAGAAAACAGTTCGGCAAGCCGCTCGCCGGCATGCAGCTCTACCAGAAGAAGCTCGCCGACATGCAGACCGACATCGCGCTCGGCCTTCAGGGCTCGTTGCGCGTCGGACGCCTGATGGACGAGGGCAAGATGGCGCCAGAGATGATTTCGATCGTCAAGCGCAACAATTGCGGCAAGGCGCTGGATATCGCCCGCCAGGCTCGCGACATGCATGGCGGCAACGGCATCCAGATCGGCTACCATGTGATGCGCCACGCCGCGAACCTGGAGACGGTCAACACCTACGAGGGCGCCCATGACGTGCACGCGCTGATCCTCGGCCGCGCGCAGACCGGATTGCAGGCGTTCTTCTGACAACCGGCGCTGATGGCGGGCAATCCGGAGCGTGCCGCGCTGGCCTATTTCGGGCTCGTCTTCGCGGCGGGCTTTGTCATGGGCACGATACGGATTCTGTTCCTCGAGCCGCGGCTGGGACCCTCGTGGTCGGTTGCGCTGGAACTGCCGGTCATGCTCGGGGTTTCCGCCTTCGTGGCGCGTTGGCTCGTCGAAGCCTTGATGGTGGAACCGTCGAAACCGGCGCTGCTGCGCATCGGGCTGCTCGCGCTGGTGTTGCTCGTGGCCGCCGAAGCCGCGCTTGGGCTGTTTGCATTCCGCCAGTCCATCGCCGATCAACTCGCGGCCTATGCCAGCCCACGCGGGATCCTGACCCTCGTGGGCCAGGTCGGTTTCGGGCTGATGCCGCTTCTCGTGGCGCGAAGACGGCCGGCTTGAGGTTGCGTTCCCGATGACCCAGAAACCCGAAGAGAACGCGACCGCAGCCGGCCCGGCCAACCCCCGCGCCGAACTCGCCGAACTCGTGACGCTGCGCGACGTGCTGCGCTATGCGGTGTCGGCCTTTTCCGCGGCCGACCTGCATTACGGCCATGGCTCGTCGACACCGCTGGACGAGGCGGTGTTCCTCATCCTTGAATCGCTCCACCTGCCGGTGGACGATTTCAACGCCTTCGCCGACGCGCGGCTGACTGCCCGCGAAAAGACGATGCTGGGCGAACGCATCGCCCAGCGCATCGAGCAGCGCCTGCCCGCGGCCTATCTCACCGGCCGCACCTACCTTGCCGGCGTGCCATTCCGCTCGGACGCCCGGGCGCTCGCGCCTCGTTCCTTCATCGCCGATCTGCTCCGCTCGCCCCTGTTCGACGGCTCGGGCGCGGATTTTTCGCTTGTCGAGGATCCGGAGACGGTTACCTCGGTGCTCGACCTGTGCACCGGCGGCGGTTCGCTGGCGATCCTGTCGGCCTACGCGTTCCCGAATGCGGAGATCGACGCGGCCGACCTGTCGGCGGAGGCGCTGTCGCTCGCCGCAGAGAACATCGCCGACCATGGTCTTGGAGACCGCATCAGCCTGCTGCGCGGCGACCTGTTCGCCTCGGTTGAGGGCAAGACTTACGACCTCATCATCACCAACCCGCCCTATGTCGGACGCGAGGTGATGGAGGCGTTGCCAGCCGAGTTCCGCCACGAGCCGGCCATGGCGCTCGACGGCGGCGAGGATGGGTTCGACATTGTGAGGCGCATCCTTGCCGGCGCCAGGGCGCACCTCAATCCGGGCGGTGGCCTGCTCTGCGAGATCGGCACCGATCGCGAGGTGCTGGAGGCTGATTATCCGGACACGCCATTCCTGTGGCTCGATACGGAAAACAGCGACGGCGAAGTGTTCTGGCTGAGGCGCGAGCAACTGCCGGACTGAATCGGCTCACGCCACCCGGTGCGATCTGGCATCGCTGGCTTGAACCTGGTTCCGCCCGCCCGACTTGGCCCGATAGACGGCGGCATCCGCTTCTTCCATCAGCGCGGCCAGTGTCTTTCGCGATCCGACGCCGCGCGTTGCAACGCCGATGCTGACCGTCACCGGCCGTTTGATGCTGCCCCGGCGCGATGCATGAAGGCCCGCGATGCCGGCCCGCAAGCCTTCGGCAATCGCCGCCACCTCGTTGTCCGCCAGTTCGGTGAGAACGACGGCGAACTCTTCGCCGCCGAGCCGTGCGACCAGATCGAGGCCCGGCCGCACGCCGCGCTCAAGGGTTTCGGCCACGGCCACGAGGCAGGCGTCGCCTTCGACATGGCCGAACGTGTCGTTGTAGGATTTGAAATGATCGATATCGACGATGAGCACGGCGCATCGCGCCGGCGCTGCGCGGCCGAATGTCATCAGCCGCCGCCGGTTGGCGACACCGGTCAGCGGGTCCGTGCCGTTCTCGATCTCTAGCTGGCGGTTCGCCGCCTCAACCGCCGCGCTGCGCTCGGCCAATTGCTCGACGAGCTTCCTGTTCTCGATCGACAGCCGGAGCGCGGTTGACAACTGATCGCCCAGCGACCGGCCGATGAGCGCCGAGAAGAAGCCGACCGCGAAGAATCCGATGGAGATGACGATGGCGAACTGGAGGGAGCTGAACAGAAGTCCGATCGAGTAGCACCAGTAGATCGGCAGGTGGAACGCATGGTAGGCTTTCTGGAACACCACCGACGGAATCGAGACGGTCACCGCGGCCAGTCCGATCGCGATCGTCAGCAGCGACTGCTGCTCGTTTGCGATGCTGAGCATCCAGCCTCCGCCGATGCCCCAGGCAAAGCCCGACAGAAGATGCATGAGGATGATGAAGCGCGCCCAGGCGGTGTTGCTAAGGCCGGGCATCAGGCGCTTGGCGCGGATGTGGGCGGTCACGACGTTGGTGACCGCGATCGCGACGATGCAGGCCGACCAGACCAGGAGCAGGATGGCGGTCTCAGGCGCCCAATATACGTAGACGGTCAGCGCGACGCCGATGAGGCTCAGGAAGGACGCGGGCGACGAGGTGTGGATCGCATCCATCCGCATGGAGAGGATGTCGTCGCAATCCGACCCGGCCTTCGTTTCCGTCGCCACGGCAATGCAGTCCTCGTCTACCGGGGACAGGGTAGGGTGCTATTCCTAACATTTGATTGCCCGCCGCCGCTGCCGGCAGACGGGCCGGCCGTTACTTGGTCGTCGACTTGAACTTGCCCATCAGATACGGCCCGGAACGCACCTGCTCGTATTTTGGCGAGCCGGAACCCGGCAGGACGGCGATTTCAGCGTCCCAGTTCGGCTGGTGAAAGAAGGCGAAGCTTTGCCGGCGATCCATGCCGCCATCCTCCGGCGATGGGTTGACCACCCGGTGCAGCGTCGACACCCAGCGGTCGTTGGTCCACAGCGCCATCAAGTCGCCGATATTGATGACGAAGGCGCCGTCGACCGGCGGCACCTCCGCCCATTCGCCGGAGGGCAGCAGGATCTGCAAGCCTTTCGAACCCGGTTGCGGCAGCAGGATCGTCAGGCTGCCATAGTCCGTATGCGCGCCGGCGCGGAGCTGGCCGGGCTCTGGCGGCACCGTCTGCTCCGGATAGTTCAGCGCGCGGAGCGCGCTGATCGGCGCATCGATGAAGCGGTCGAAATGATCGTCGGGCAGGTTCAGCGCCACGGCGAACAGCCGCATGATCCGCGCGGCCAGATCTTCCAGCGCCGCATAGTAGGCCTGCCATGCAGGTTTGAAGCCCGTGGGCTCGTCGGGCCAGATCGTCGCCGCGTAACAGAAGGCAAGCGCTTCCGGATCGCTCATTCCGGCAGGAACGGCCGCCGGGCCGCCGTTGAAGCTTTCCTTCAGGTCGGGCGGCGTATCGACGCCCTTGGATCTGGCGAGCGCCTCGAGCTTCGGCCCCAGATAGCCGTAGGGGTAGCCGGCATAGGGCGCGGCCGCCTTCTGCTTCCGCTCGTAGGGCAGGTCGAAAAAGGCCCGCGCCTTCGACCATGCCCCATCGATCGTCGCCTGCGGCACGCCATGGTTCGTGATCGCCAGGAATCCGGTCTCGCGGCAGATCTGGTCGACCGTCTCGCCGAGCCGGCGCCTGCCCGCCGCATCCGCGCGCTCGAAGGCCCCAAGATCGAAGACCGGAAATGCAGCCACGGTGTCGTCCTTTTCCGTTGTCTCTGGCGAATGATTGCGCGACAAGGTAGCGGAGGACGCCGCATGACCCAAGCCTTTGTTGCCCATCTTCGAACCGAACTCGCCGGACTGAAATCCGCCGGGCTCTACAAGTCCGAGCGCGTCATCACCTCGATGCAATCGGCTGAGATCGAGGTCGCCAATGGCGGGACCGTTCTCAATTTCTGCGCCAACAATTATCTCGGCCTCGCCGACAATGCGGACATCCGCGACGCGGCTCAGAAGGCGCTCGACCGCTATGGCTACGGCATGGCCTCGGTGCGTTTCATCTGCGGCACGCAGGAGGAGCACAAGCAGCTCGAGGCGAGGATTTCCTCCTTCCTGGGGATGGAGGACACGATCCTCTACGGCTCCTGCTTCGACGCCAATGGCGGCCTGTTCGAGACGCTGCTCGGCGAGGAGGACGCGATCATCTCCGATGCGCTGAACCACGCCTCGATCATCGACGGCGTGCGCCTCTCCAGGTCGAAACGTTTCCGCTACGCCAACAACGACATGGCGGCGCTGGAGGAGGAACTGAAGAAGGCCGAGGGCAGCCGCTTCAAGCTGATCGCCACCGACGGCGTCTTCTCCATGGACGGCATCATCGCCAATCTTCAGGGCGTGTGCGACCTGGCGGAAAAATACGGCGCGATGGTCATGGTGGACGACAGCCACGCGGTCGGTTTCGTCGGCCCGCACGGGCGCGGCTCGGCCGAATATTGCGGCGTCGAGGGCAGGGTGGACATCATCACCGGCACGCTCGGCAAGGCGCTGGGCGGCGCTTCGGGCGGCTATACCTCGGGCAGGCGCGAGGTCGTCGACTGGCTGCGCCAGCGCTCGCGGCCCTATCTCTTCTCGAACACGCTGATGCCGGCCATCGCCGCCGCTTCGCTGAAGGTGTTCGACATCGTCGAGAAGGGCGATGCGCTGCGCGCAAAGCTGGTCGCCAATGCCGAACGTTTCCGCTCGCAGATGACGAAGCTCGGCTTCACGCTTGCGGGCGCCGACCACCCGATCATCCCGGTCATGCTGGGCGACGCCGCGCTGGCGCAGGCGATGGCGGAAAAAATGCTGGCGCGGGGCATCTATGTCATCGGCTTCTCCTTCCCCGTGGTGCCGAAGGGTCAGGCGCGCATCCGCACGCAGATGTCGGCGGCGCATTCGAGCGCGGACATCGACCGCGCGGTGGCCGCCTTCGGCGAGGTGGGCAGGGAACTTGGCGTGATATGAGACCGCCGGCGCAAGCCGCGAGGAGGTGCACATGATCATCACCGAAATGGACAAGGCGGCCTGCATGGCGCTGCTCAAGTCGTCCCATCTCGGCCGGCTGGCCTGCGCGAAGGACGGCCAGCCCTATGTGGTCCCGATCACCTTCGCCGCCGACGGCAACTACCTCTACGGCTTCTCGCTGGTCGGCCGGAAGGTCGAATGGATGCGCGCGAACCCGCAGGTCTGCGTGCAGGTGGACGAGTTCGGCGCGGCGCGGGAGTGGCGCAGCGTCGTCGTGCAGGGGCGGTACGAGGAACTGCCGGACCGCATCGGCTGGAAGCAGCAGCGTGAACATGCCTGGTCGCTACTCAGCCGGCACGCGCAGTGGTGGGAGCCGGGCGGGCTCAAGCCGGTGAAGTCCGCCCCGACGCCGCATCTGTTCTACCGCATCATCGTGGATGAGATGACCGGCCGGCATGCGAGGCCGGAGGGCTAGGAGCCAGCAATGTCCAACATGATGCGCGCGCTGGTGAAGGCCAAGGCCGAGCCCGGCATATGGATGGAGCGCGTGCCGATCCCGGAGATCGGGCCGAACGACGTGCTGATCAAGGTGAGGAAGTCGGCCATCTGCGGCACCGACGTCCACATCTACAACTGGGACGAATGGGCGCGCAAAACCGTTCCGGTGCCGATGGTGACCGGCCATGAGTTCGTCGGCACCGTGGCCGATGTCGGCGCCGCGGTGACGGAATACAAGGTCGACCAGCGCGTTTCGGGCGAAGGGCACATCGTCTGCGGCCACTGCCGCAACTGCCGCGCGGGCAGGGGGCATCTCTGCCGCAATACGCTCGGCGTCGGCGTCAACCGGCCGGGCTCGTTCGGCGAATATGTCGCCATCCCGCAGCACAATGTCGTGCCGATCCCCGACGACGTGCCCGACGAAGTGGCCGCCATCTTCGACCCGCTCGGCAATGCGGTGCACACCGCGCTCTCCTTCGACCTTGTCGGCGAGGACGTGCTGGTCACCGGCGCGGGGCCGATCGGCATCATGGGCGCGCTGGTGGCGCAATGCGTCGGCGCGCGGAAGGTCGTCATCACCGACATCAACCCGGTGCGGCTGGCGCTCGCCAAGAAGCTCGGCGTTCAATATGTGGTCGACGCGTCGAAGGAGAAGCTGCGCGCCGTCATGACGGACATCGGCATGACGGAAGGCTTCGACATCGGGCTGGAAATGTCGGGCGCAGCGCCGGCCTTCCGCGACATGATCGACACGATGAACAATGGCGGCAAGATCGCCATCCTCGGCATCGCCCCGACCGGCTTCGAGATCGACTGGAACAAGGTCATCTTCAAGATGCTTACGCTGAAGGGCATCTACGGCCGCGAGATGTTCGAGACCTGGTACAAGATGATCGCGCTGGTGCAGGGCCCGCTCGACGTGACCGGCCTGATCACCCACCGCATCGGCATCGACGACTACCAGACCGGCTTCGAGGCGATGAGGTCGGGTAATTCGGGCAAAGTGGTGATGGATTGGTAGGGTATTGCCTGCCTCGGCAATGACGCTATGTTTATCCAGTCTGCAACAAGCGCACGCGCGGCGTGCGCTCTCTCATGATCACTGTCAAGCAAGGCGCTGCCGGCGGCGAATTCTATTTCGTCCGGGAGAATGGAGCCGTGTTCGCGTTCTTCTACAAACTGTCGACGTCAACCGCCGGGCGAGAAATTTGGGCAGTCAGCGGACGACATAAGCCATTGGCCGCGAACGTTATGGATTTTCAAAGTTACGAGGACGCCCTCGCTTATGTCGAAGCCTACGCCCCCAGTCGTATGGGAACATCTCCTCATTGATCGCGTCATCCTTCTTCGCCCGTCCCGCGCTCGCCGTCGCGCCCGACCTGATCGGCGCGACGCTGCTGGTCGACGGCGTCGGTGGCGTGATTGTGGAGACCGAGGCTTACCACCGGGATGACCCGGCCTCGCACAGCTTTCCGGGACCGACGAAGCGCAATGCCATCATGTTCGGCGGGCCGGGCTTTGCCTATGTCTATTTCATCTATGGCGTGCACTGGTGCCTGAACTTCACCTGCGCCGACGCGGGCGCGGTGCTGATCCGCGCGCTGGAGCCGTCCGAAGGTATTGAAACGATGCGGGAGCGGCGAGGGCAGGCTAAGCTGACAACGCTCTGCTCCGGCCCAGGCAAGCTGGCGCAGGCGCTGGCTGTCGGCCCGGCGCATAACGGCCTATCGCTGGACGCTCCGCCGTTCGAACTGCGGGCGGCCGCGCCGGGCGTCGACGTTGCGACCGGCGTGCGCATCGGCATCACCAAGGCCGCCGAGCATCCGTGGCGCTTCGGGCTGAAGGGATCGGGCTATCTCAGCAAGCGGTTCTGAGACGGCCCGACGTGGCATCACTCGATGTCGAAGCTGACGCCCTGCGCGAGCGGCAGGGCCTTCGAATAGTTCACCGTGTTGGTGGCGCGGCGCATATAGGCCTTCCACGCGTCCGAGCCCGACTCGCGGCCGCCGCCGGTCTCCTTCTCGCCGCCGAACGCGCCGCCGATCTCGGCGCCGGAGGTGCCGATGTTGACGTTGGCGATGCCGCAGTCCGAACCGTCGGCTGACAGGAAGCGTTCCGCCTCGCGCATGTCGAGCGTGAAGATCGAGGAGGAAAGTCCGGCGGCCACCGCGTTGTGGTCGGCGATGGCTTGGTCGAAGTCCGAATATTTCATCACGTAGAGGATGGGCGCAAAAGTCTCTTCCATCACCGGCCCGTCCTGCTTCGGCATCTCGACCAGCGCGGGGCGGACGTAATAGGCGTCCTTGCCGCCGGCATCGACGCGCTCGCCGCCGGTGATCTTGCCGCCATGCGCCCTCGCCTCGCCGAGCGCCTTGGTCATGCCATCGAAGGCGGCCTTGTCGATCAGCGGGCCGACGAGCGCCTTGGTCGCCAGCGGGCTGCCGACCGTCACGTTCTGGTAGGCCTTCTTCAGGCGCGGCACGAGCTTGTCGTAGACACTGTCATGCACGAACAGGCGCCGCAGGGTGGTGCAGCGCTGGCCGGCGGTGCCCATCGCGCCGAAGGCGATGGCGCGTAGCGCCATGTCGAGATCGGCCGTCGGCGTGACGATGCCGGCATTGTTGCCGCCGAGTTCAAGGATTGCGCGGGCGAAACGCCTGGCGAGGCGCGGGCCGACATCGCGGCCCATGCGTGTCGAGCCGGTGGCGGAGACGAGCGGCACTTTCGGATGATCGACCAGAACCTCGCCGATGGCGCGATCGCCGATGATCACCTGGCTCAGCCCCTTCGGCGCGTCGCCGAAACGCTTGGCCGCCTTGTCGAAGATCGCCTGGCAGGCGAGCGCTGTCAGCGGCGTCTTCTCCGACGGCTTCCAGACAACGGCGTTGCCGCAGACCAGCGCCAGCGCCGCGTTCCACGACCACACCGCGACGGGGAAGTTGAAGGCCGAGATGACACCGACGACGCCGAGCGGATGCCAGCTTTCCATCATGCGGTGGCCGGCGCGCTCGGTGGCGATGGTGAGGCCGTACAATTGGCGGGAAAGCCCGACCGCGAAGTCGCAGATGTCGATCATCTCCTGCACCTCGCCGAGTCCCTCGGAGGGAATCTTGCCCGCCTCGATCGACACCAGCCGGCCGAGATCGGCCTTGGCGGCGCGCAGCTCCTCGCCGAGCAGCCGCACCAGTTCGCCGCGGCGCGGGGCCGGCACCAGCCGCCATGTCAGGAATGCCTGGTGCGCGAGGTCGATCGCCTTGGCCGCGCCGGCGGCTGTGACCGTCTTCACGTCGGCGATCTTCTCGCCGGTGACCGGCGTGTGCGACGCCCACGAGCCCTTGTTGTAGCTGGCCTCGGCGACGCCGAGCTTCTTCAACAGCTTCGCGGTTTCTTTTGCGATCGACATGGGTGTGCCTTCCTGTGAGCGCTGACGCACGGCCCGACCAATTGCCGGCCGGCGTTGCAACGCCTGCGTTCGATGTTTGGCCGGTCATATCAATGGGCCGCGCCGTTCACAATTGGTCCGCAGCGCCACATGGCATGTTCCAGCAGCACGGTCGCGGCGACGGTCTCGACGGAACGATGCGGGCTCGGTAGGCTCACAGGCCTTCGAGTTGGGCCGGCATAGGGAGCGCCGATGAACGGGAATGCCGGGTCGATCTTCTATATCTTCTGCGGCCTCTGGGCGGTCGCCGTGCTGGCGGTGTTCATCCAGGCGATCAGGCTGAGCTACCGGATCGAGGCGCGTTCGCCCGAACTGGTCAACCGGACCGGCCTGCCGATGAAGGCGCAGATATTCCATACGGTGACGAACTGGAAGGTCGCGCGCGATCCGGAGACGCAAGCGCTGCGCCAGCGGATGAACTGGCTGCTGCTGGTCTGCCTGGCGGCGATGATCGCGATGGCCGTGGCGGTCAACTGGGTTCAGGCGAGCAGCACGTCATAGCGAGCAATGTTGGCGTCCGCCGTAACGAGCGTCAGTTCTTCAAGCTGCGCCTGAGCAACGATCAGGAGATCGAACGGATCGCCGTGGAAGTCGGGCAGTTCTGCGACCCGCAGGGCATGTTCTGGAGAAATGGGCAAGAGCCGCACGTCGCTCTCCGCCAAGGTATGAAGCAGTCTGTCAGGCATGATGAGCTTTTTCTTGCGCACCTTGACTGCGATTTCCCAGAGCGAGGCAATGCTGAGGAATTTTGGAGCGTCGCCCAGCAATATCTCATCATGCCTGGCGGTCAGCCGCTCGTCATCGGCCAGATCCCATAGTAAGATTTGAGTATCCAGGAGAAATCTCTTTGAACTCATTTGATGTACTCGTCCCATTCGGGACCGAGTTCATCGAAGTCAGGTGCGATCCAAATCTCGCCCTTCATCGCGCCACGCAATTTTTTCTTCGGCTTCGCGTCACCAGTCGCCGCGATTTCGACAATCGGCCGCCCATGGCGAGTGACGATCAACCGCTCCCCCGCTTCGGCGCGGCTCACCAGTTCTGAGAATTTTGCCTTCGCCTCGGCAATACTGAAGACGGTCGGCTTCGTCTCGATGTTCACGATTATGCTCCTTCTGACCATAATATAGGTCAGAATCCCGAAAACCGCAAAACAAAGGCGGACGCGCCTACTTCTTCCCCAGCCGATCGACCTCCGCCTGATGTTTCTGCGCACCGGCGGTGTCGCCGAGTTGCGTCAGCACTCGCACCATGCCGGCATGTGTATCGGGGTCATTCGGGTCGATCGCCAGCGCCTTCTCCAGATAGGTCCGCGCGCGGGCGGGGTCGCCATTGTCCTCGAGCACCTGACCATAGTCGCTCAGCAGGTCGACATTGTCGGGCATGAGTTGCTCGGCCTTCGCAAGCCAGCGCTCGGTCTCGGCGAGGCCCTCGCTGCGCAGATGCGTCACCAGCGCGAAGCCGTAGTAGATTTCGCCATTCTCCGGGTCGAGCAGCCAGGCCTGGTTGAAGCGGCGGATGGCGACGTTCAGGTCGCCCTTGTCGAATGCGTCCCAGCCCTGAGCCACCGAGAATTTGGCGCCGGTCTTCAGATCGCCGTTCTGGTTCTTGCTGACCGCCGCGACGAACTCCTTGTCGGCCGCGAGCATCTTCGGCGTCTTGGTGAGTTCCTCCCAAAGCGGTCTCTCCACGCTCAGCCGCACCTGTTCGGCCTTATGCTTCTCCGCGCCGGCCTTGTCGCCAAGCGCCGTGAGCACCCGCGCCATGCCGAGATGCGCCACGACGTCGTTGGGGTTCAGCGCCAGCGCCTTCTCGAAATATGTCCTCGCGCGCGTCGGCTCGCCCGCCTCGTCAAGGGCGCGGCCGTGATCCGTGAGCACCTGCCCGTTGTCCGGCATGAGGCGCTCGGCCTCGGCGAACCAGCGATTGGAGGCGGACGCGCCGTCGCCGCGGGTATGGGTGACGACGGCGAGAGCCCAGTAGACGTTGCCATTGTCCGGGTCGAGCAGCCAGGCCTGGTTGAAGTGGCGGATGGCGCCGTCGCCATCGCCCTTGCCGAAGGCGTCCCAGCCCTTGTCGATGGAGATCTGGCTGGCGGCGGTCAGGTCGCCGTTCGCCTGTTTGCGGGCGGCCTCGATGAACGCCTTGTCGGCGGCCAGCATCTCGGCGGTCTTGGTAACGCCTTCCCATAACGGCGTCTCGGCCGCCGATAGGGACGCCGGCGAGCCGGCAAGAAAGACAGCGGTGAGGAGCGCATGCCGCAAGGTCATGCGCCCATCCTACGCTGGTCAGGCGGCCTTGTCGTCAGCCTTCAGGACGCCGCGGCGGATCTGGTCTTCCTCGATCGACTCGAAGAGCGCGCGGAAGTTTCCTTCGCCGAATCCCTCGTCGCCCTTGCGCTGGATGAATTCGAAGAAGATCGGGCCGATGACGGTTTTCGAGAATATCTGCAGCAGGATCTTGGTCATGCCGCCGTCGACCACGCCTTCGCCGTCGATCAGGATGCCGTGCTTCTTCATGCGGTCGACCGGCTCCTCATGGCCGACGACGCGCACATAGGAGCGGTCGTAGTAATTGTCCGGCGGGCCAGGCATGAATTTGAGACCGTTCGCCGCGAGCCTGTCGGTCGCGTCATAGATGCCGTCGGTGCCGACCGCGATGTGCTGGATGCCTTCGCCCTTGTACTTCTTCAGATATTCGACGATCTGGCTGGTCTCGTCCTTCGACTCGTTGAGCGGGATGCGGATCTTGCCGCAGGGGGAGGTGATCGCGCGCGACACCAGGCCGGTGATGCGGCCGTCGATGTCGAAGAAGTGGATTTGCTTGAAGCCGAACAGGTCGCGATAGAAGGCCCACCACTTGTCCATGTTGCCGCGGTAGACATTGTGGGTCAGGTGGTCGAGATAGTAGAAGCCGACGCCCTTGGGCTTCGGGTTCTTCTCGCCGGTCCAGACGAACTCGTCCTCATAGGCCGAGCCCTTCGCGCCATATTTCTCGACGAAATAGAGCAGCGAGCCGCCGATGCCGACGATCGCCGGAACGTCCAGCGCCTTGTTGTCGCCGGTGTAGGGCGTCGCGCCCTTGGAGACGGCATGATCGAAGGCGTGCTTCGCGTCGACCACGCGCCAGGCCATCGAGGCGGCGCAGGGGCCGTGCAGGTCCACGAACTTCATCGCATGCGAGCCGGGCTCGGCATTGACGAGGTAGTTGATGTCGCCCTGCCGCCAGACGCTGATCGCCTTCGACTTGTGCGTCGCGACCTTGGCGTAGCCCATCCTGGCAAAAAGCTCTTCCAGCTTTTCCGGCTCGCTGTGGGCGAACTCGACGAACTCGAAACCGTCGGTGCCGGCGGGGTTGTCGGCGGTGATCTTCGCGGGCGGTGCGTCGTGCGGGAAGGGACCCATGGCTGTTCTCCTCAATCTGCCCATCAGAATACGCCAATCGGCCCGCATGGTGCTTGCATTCATCCGCTTGAAACGCCCCTCGCGCGCACGGATCGTGCATGATACGGTGAAATCATGAATGATGCCGACGCGATCGACCAATTTGACCG
>Ga0209792_1000516_pt1 | contig 26895 bp, 26 predicted proteins | sample EBPBio142005_DNA_FD_185860 | JGI IMG/M metagenome (GOLD analysis project Ga0209792, IMG submission 185860) | Wastewater treatment Type I Accumulibacter community from EBPR Bioreactor in Madison, WI, USA - Reactor 1_6/14/2005_ DNA (SPAdes)... | ecosystem: Engineered > Bioreactor > EBPR >... | reverse complement strand
GAGCCGCGTATCGGCGGGCGGTTGCGGCTGAATTCGCTCTGCGGCCTCAATCTCGCGGCCCATGCGCTCGGCCTGCGGGCGCGCGAATTCGGCTGGCTCTATGCGTCGCCGAACGCTCCCAACATCGCGGCCGACCTGACCGACCTTCTGTCGGGCGACCGCGACACGCGGCCCGTGCCGCTTGCTGATCCTGCGGCCTCGCTCGACCGCAAGAGCGTTGTTGCCGGCGCGCGGCTCGCACGCATCGGCCGGCACCCGGACGGCTTCGACACCTGCGCTTACGATGCGCAGGCGCTGCACGATCTGGCCGGCGTGACCGTCGATCCGATCGAGCTACCTGAGCTTTTTTCCATGGCCGCCGCAGTGAGCGAGGCCGAGACCGCCGAAATACGCGAGGAAGCCGAGGTGGTTGCCGGCTCCCTCGATTCGGTCGATCAGGAACAGCTCGGCAAATCGCTGCGTCTGAAATCCGCGCTCGATGCGATCCGGCAGGATGGCGGCTATGATGCGATGGCGATCCGCTGCTGGCCGGAGGCTTTTACCGAATATGGCGGCGCGGTGTGCGGTCCCGTCGGGCTGATGGGTGAGCGCCGCGTCCCCTGTGCCTGCGAGGCGGATGTCTATGGCGCGCTGTCGAGCCTGCTGCTCCAACGTGTGGCCGACGCGCCCGTCTTCCTCGCCGATCTGGTAGATGTCGATACGACCGACGATACGGCGGTGGTGTGGCATTGCGGCCAGGCGCCGGCCTCGATGGCCGATCCGGATCAGGAGCGCAGCGCCACCATCCATACCAACCGGAAAATGCCGCTGCTGTTCGAGTTTCCATTGAAACCCGGACGCGTCACTTTCTTTCGCATCAGCCAGGCGCGCGGCAAGACCTTCGCGGTCATCGGCGGCGGCGAGATGCTGGCGCGGCCCAAGGCTTTCACCGGCACGTCCGGCGTGGTTCGGTTCGATTCCGGCGCGGAAGCCGCTCTCGACACGATCATGAACGCGGCGCTCGAACATCATCTCGCGCTTGCCTATGGCGACCATGTTTCCGGGCTGGAGCAGGCGGCCGCCGATCTCGGCATTCCCTTCCTGAGGCTCTGATATGAAAACCGTACGCTACGCCATCATCGGAGCCGGCATGATGGGCCGCGAGCACATGCGCAACATCTCGCTGCTCGACGGCGCGACGATCACCGCGCTGTCCGATCCGGACGAATCGAGCCGCGCCATCTCCGCGGCGGCTGTCCAGGGCGACGTCGCGACCTTCATCGATCACCGGCAACTGATCGCGGCGGATCTCGCCGACGCGTATGTCATCGCCAGCCCGAACGACACGCATGCCGCGATCCTGCGCGACGTGCTGGCGACCGACAAGCCCGTGCTGGTGGAAAAGCCGCTCGCGACGACGCTGGAGGATTGCAGGGAACTGGCCGCGCTGGCGAGCAGACGCGGGGCGCCGGTCTGGGTCGCGATGGAATACCGATACATGCCGCCGGTCCAGGCGCTGCTCCAGAAACTACGGGCAGGGGAGGCGGGCCGGCTGCATATGATCTCGATCCGCGAGCACCGTTTCCCGTTCCTCGTGAAGGTCGGCAACTGGAACCGGTTCTCGCGCCGTACCGGCGGCACGCTGGTGGAAAAATGCTGCCATTTCTTCGACCTGATGCGCCTGCTCGCGCAGTCGGAGGCGGTGCGCGTCTATGCATCCGGCGCGATGGACGTGAATTTCACCGATGAGGACTATGCCGGCGAGCGGCCCGATATTCTCGACAACGCCTTCGTCATCGTCGATTTCGCCAATGGCGTGCGGGCGATGCTCGATCTGTGCATGTTCGCCGAGGGCTCCTACTGGCAGGAGCAGGTCGCGGTCGTCGGCGACATGGCGCGCATCGAGGCCTTCGTTCCCGGTCCCGCGCGTTTCTCGCCGGACGGCAGGGAGCGCCTGTCGGAGTTGGTCGTGTCGCCGCGCGCGACCAAGCTGCCGATCCGCGAGGAGATCCATGTTCCCGAGCACATTCTGGCGGCGGGCGATCATCACGGCTCGACCTTCTTCCAGCACCGGAAATTCTTCGATCTCGTGAGGCAGGGCGGCACCGTCGAGGTCGGCGTGGATGACGGGCTGAAATCCGTCATGATCGGTCTTGCAGCCGAGCAAAGCGCGAAAACCGGCCAGGCCGTTGAACTCTGAGCCCGGCTAACGCTTGCCGCTTTGGCGGACCAACTCTATCAGGAACGAATGTCGCCCATCGCCGAAACCATTCTCTTCGTCTTCGGCCTTGTCGCGGCGGGCTATCTCTCCGGCCTGCTCGGCTATCTGAAGGTCGAGGTCGGCGACGCGGTTGCCGAATTCGCCGTCAGCGTGGCGCTGCCGCTCCTTTTGTTCCGCACCATGCTCGGCGCCGATTTCCATGGCGCCGCGCCCTGGGCGCTCTGGGCCTGCTATTTCACTGCGGTCATCGTCACCTGGACCGCCGGCCAGCTGATGACGACGCGCGTGTTCGGGCGGGACGCCAAGGCCGGCGTGGTCGGCGGGGTCACCGCAGCCTTCTCCAACCTCGTCCTGCTCGGCATTCCCTTCATGCTCGGCGTCTACGGGCAGGAAGGCTTCGAGATCCTGTCGCTGCTCGTCTCTGTGCACCTGCCGACCATGATCGCCGCGTCGATCGTGATGTTCGAATGGGCGAGCCGGTCGGATGGAGAGGGCCGCAGCCTTGGCGAACTCGGCCGCACCTTCCTGCGCCGGATGTTCACCAACCCGCTGATCATCGGCATCCTGCTCGGCCTCGCCTTCCGCGCGCTCGGCTTCACGCTGCCTGCCTTGGCGGTTCGGCTGGTCGATTCGCTCGCCAATGTCGCCGGTCCGATCGCCCTGTTCGCGATGGGGCTGAGCCTGCGCAAATACGGCGTCGGGCGCAACGTGCCGGCTGGAACGGCACTTTCCGCGCTCAAGCTCCTGCTGATGCCTGCGGTCGTGCTCGGCATGGCGTGGCTGCTCGACCTTCCGCCGATGACCGCAAAGGTCGCCATCGCGGCGGCGGCCCTGCCGGCCGGGGTCAATTCCTACCTGATCGCCATGCAGTTCGGCACGGGGCAGGCGCTGGCCTCCAACGCGATGACCATCGGCACCGCCGCAGCCGTCGGCTCGACCGCCATGTGGCTGGCGATCGCGCAAATGGTGTTCGGTTAGCCGAGTTCCGAACTGTAGTGGAACATTTCGGTCAGGCAGCGCGACAGGCGATGTTCCACCGGCCGGTCTTCCAGATCATAGGCGATGCGCGCGATTTCCAGTAGCGGCCGGCCCTGCGCGCAGCCGAGAGCCCGCGCATCGGCGGCGGACGCCGCCACGGCCTTCAGCCTTTCGCTGGCGCGCGAGATCGTGATGCCCCACTGCTCGGAATAGAGCCGGTAGACATTATTGGGGATGTCGGCGATGGCGTCGAACCCGGCGAAACGCTGCGCGGGCAGCGTGATCGTCTCCGCGATGATGGGCGTGTCCGCCGACGAGCGGACACGTTCAATCCGCCAGACCGGCGCTCCCGCGGCGAGTCCCAGACTATCGGCCACGGCTTCATCGGCGGCCGTCATGACGCGGCTGTGGACCGTCGATTCCGGGAAGGCGCGGTTTCCGTCGTCGGATGAGATACGAAAGAAGCGGAACAGCAGGCTGTTCTCTTCGGGTTCGGCGACGAACGTGCCGCGTCCCTGACGGCGGACCAGCAGGTTCTCGGCCGTCATCGAGTCGAGCGCCTTGCGGATCGTGCCCTGGCTGACGCCGACCTCGCGTGCGAGCTCCATTTCCGAGGGAATCAACTGGCCCGGCTGCCACGCGCCATCGATCAGCCGGCGGACAAGGCTGTCTTTCACCTGCATATACATAGGCTTGTAGGCGAATGTTGACGCCTGGCCGGCTTCGCTCACGACAATTTTCCCCGCCTCTCGCGTTCCATCCCCGGCAATATAATACAGCTTTCGCCGGTTGACTCGACGGGATTTTCATATCTTATGTCTTATACAAGACCCAAGACTCCTGAACAATCGAAGACCGCGATCGATGGCCGTTCCCCACCTTCTCGTACACGAGCACAAGGACAATGTCGGCGTCGTCGTCGTCGAGGGGCTCAAGGCCGGCACGAGGATGCTCGGCGTCGTCACCGCCGACAATTCGTCCTTCGAGATCGAGGCGAAGGCCGACGTTCCGATCGGCCACAAGGTCGCGCTCGCCGACCTGAAGGACGGCGACACCGCGATCAAATATGGCGAGGACATCGGCCGCTTCGTCGCCGACGTGGAGCGGGGCGGCCACGTCCACGTGCACAATCTCAAGACGAAGCGCTGGTAGAAGCGCGGCGCGGAGCGGCACCTCCGCGCCGCCTTCCGCTCCCCGGAGGCACCGACATGGCGTCGAAATATTCCAACCGCACGTTTTCGGGCTACCGCCGCGACAATGGCCGCGTCGGCGTGCGCAATCATGTCGTCATCCTGCCGGTGGACGACATTTCGAACGCGGCCTGCGAGGCGGTGGCGAACAACATCAAGGGCACGATGGCCCTGCCGCACGCCTATGGCCGGCTTCAGTTCGGCGCGGACCTCGACCTGCATTTCCGCACCATGATCGGCACGGGCGCCAATCCCAACGTCGCGGCCGTGGTGGTGATCGGCATCGAGCCGGGCTGGACGAAGCGCATTGCCGACGGCATCGCCGAGACCGGCAAGCCGGTGGCCGGCTTCTCGATCGAACAGAACGGCGACCTGAAGACGATCATGGACGCCAGCCGCAAGGCCAAGGAGTTCGTCCACTACGCGTCGGAATTGCAGCGCGAGGAATGCTCGATCTCGGAACTGTGGGTCTCGACCAAATGTGGTGAGAGCGACACGACGACCGGCCTCGGCTCGTGCCCGACCGTCGGCAACATGTACGACAAGCTGCTTCCCGAAGGCATCTATGGCTGTTTCGGCGAGACGTCCGAGATCACGGGCGCGGAGCACATCGCGAAGGCGCGCGCGATCAATCCGGAGGTCGGCGAGCGCTGGTACAGGATGTGGAAGGCGTATCAGGACGACGTCATCTTCGCCCACCAGACCGACGACCTGTCGGAAAGCCAGCCGACCAAGGGCAATATCGAGGGCGGGCTGACGACGATTGAGGAGAAGGCGCTGGGCAATCTCGAGAAGATCGGCCGCACCTCGCGCTATATCGACATCCTCGAACCCGCCGAGCCGCCGAAGTCCGGGGCAGGGCTCTATTTCATGGATTCATCGTCGGCCGCGGCCGAATGCGTGACGCTGATGGCCGCCGGCGGCTACGTCGTGCACACCTTCCCGACGGGGCAGGGCAATGTGATCGGCAATCCGATCGTGCCGGTGATCAAGATCACGGCCAATCCCCGCACGGTGCGCACCATGGGCGAGCATGTCGATGTGGACGTGTCCGGCATCCTGCGCCGCGAGATGACGATCGACGAGGCGGGCGACGCGCTGATCGACATGATCGTGCGCACATCGAACGGCCGGCTGACCGCCGCCGAGGCGCTCGGCCACCGCGAATTCGTGATGACGAAGCTCTATCGCAGCGCGTAAGCTTCGCCATGCCTGAGATCGTCATTACCGAGTTCATGGACGCGGCGGCGGTCGCGCGCCTCAAGCAGCGTCACGATACGCTCTATGATCCGAAGCTGGCCGATCGTCCGGACGATCTGACGGCGGCGGCCATGTCGGCGCGGGCGCTGATCGTGCGCAACCGGACGCAGGTGCGCGGCGTGCTGCTCGACGGCGCGCGGCGGCTGCGCTGCGTCGGCCGGCTGGGCGTCGGCCTCGACAATATCGACGTCGCGGCCTGCAAGGCGAACGGCATAGCCGTGTTTCCCGCCACCGGGGCCAACGACCTGTCGGTGGCGGAATATGTCATCACGGCCGCCATGATGCTGCTGCGCCGCGCCTGGCTGGCGTCGGGCGATGTCGCCGCAGGCAAATGGCCGCGCGAAGCGCTGATCGGGCGGGAACTCGCCGGCAGGACGCTCGGGCTGGTCGGATTTGGCGCGATCGCGCGCGAGGTCGCATGGCGCGCGAACGCCATGGGCATGCAGATCGTCGCCTATGATCCGCTGCTCGACGCGTCCCATCCGGCCTGGCAACTGGCGCGGAACGTCTCGCTCGACGGCGTGCTGGCCTTGTCCGACGTGATCAGCCTGCATGTGCCGCTGACGCCGCAGACGCGCAACATGATCGGTCCGGCGCAACTCGCCGCGATGAAGGCCGATGCGATCCTGATCAATGCCGCGCGGGGCGGCGTCGTGGACGAGGCGGCGCTGGCAACCGCGCTGCGCGACGGGAAGCTCGGGGGTGCAGCGCTCGACGTGTTCGAGCAGGAGCCGCTGACGGCGGAGGCGGGCGCGAAGTTCGCCGGCCTGCCCAACCTGATCCTTACCCCGCATATCGCCGGGGTGACCGAGGAATCCAACGTCCGGGTGTCGGCGGTCGTCGCGGACCTCGTCCTCGCGCATCTGGAGCAGCATTCATGAGCGCGGTGACGCTGACGGAAGCGCAGGCCGGCGCGCTCGTGGTCGCGGCGCTGACCGCCTCGAACACATCGATCGAGAACGCCGAGTCCGTTGCGCGGGCGCTCGTCGGGGCTGAACTCGTCGGGCAGGACGGGCACGGGCTGCGCCGCGTCGTGGCCTATGCCGGCAGCGCTAGGACCGGCAAGGTCAACGGGCAGGCAAATTATGTCGTCACCCGGACACGTCCGGCTGCGGTCCATATCGACGCCAATTCGGGTTTTGCCTATCCGGCGCTCGACCTTGCCATCGCGGAACTCCGGCGCATCACCCCGCAACAGGGGATCGCGACCGTCGGCATATCGCGTTCGCACCATGCCGGCGTCACCGGCCTGACGGTCGAGACCCTCGCTGAGGCGGGGCTGGTCTCGCTGTTCTTCGCCAATTCGCCCGGCTCCATCGCGCCCTGGGGCGCGGCGAAGCCGCTCTACGGCACCAATCCGATCGCATTCGCCTGTCCGGTCGCGGGCGCGCCGCCGATCGTCATCGACGTGTCGATGTCGCGCGTGGCGCGCGGAAAAATCATGGCCGCGCAGCAGAAGGACGCGCCGATCCCCGAAGGATGGGCGCTGGACGCGACCGGCAAGCCGACGACCGACGCCACGGCGGGCCTGAAAGGCACGATGGTGCCGATCGGCGATGCGAAGGGCACCGCGCTCGCCCTGATGGTCGAACTGCTCGCGGCGGGGCTGACGGGTGCGAACTACGGTTACGAGCAGTCCTCCTTCTTCACCGCCGACGGGCCGCCGCCCGGCACCGGCCATACGATCATCGCGATTGATCCCGATGCATTCGGTGGGGTAAGAGCCTTGCACCGGTTCGCGGCGATGGCGGAAGCCATCGAAGGCGCCGGCGGTGCGCGGGTTCCGGGCCACAGGCGGCACGACCTTCGGGCGCGCCGGCGGCGCGAAGGCATCCCCGTCGACCGCGCCCTGCTCGACGAAATCGAAAAGATCGCCGCCGGCTGACCGGCGGCAGGAGGCGAATATGCTCAAGAAGACCAGCCACTACATGCGTCAGGCCAATCTGATCGACGGCGAGTGGGTGCAGGCCGATTCCGGCAAGACGATCGACGTCACCAATCCCGCCACGACGCTGAAGATCGGCACTGTGCCGAAGTCCGGCAAGGCCGAGACGAAGCGTGCGATCGACGCCGCCGCGAAGGCGTTCGAGACCTGGCGAAAGACGACGGCCCTCGAACGCTCGAAGCTGCTGCGCAAGCTGCACGACCTGATCCTCGAGAACCAGGACGCGCTGGCCGAGTTGCTGACCACCGAGCAGGGCAAGTCGCTGGCAGAAGCCAAGGGCGAGGTCGGCATTTCGGCCGCCTACATCCTCTGGTTCGCCGAGGAAGGCCGCCGAACCTATGGCGACACCGTGCCGAGCCCCTGGGCGGACCGGCGCATCCTCGTCACCAAGGAGCCGGTCGGCGTCGTCGCGGCCATCACGCCGTGGAACTTCCCGTCCTCCATGCTCGCGCGAAAGATCGGTCCGGCGCTCGCCGCCGGTTGCACCGTCGTGGTCAAGCCGGCATCGCAGACGCCGTATTCGGGCCTCGCCTGGGGCGCGCTGTGCGAGGAAGCCGGTTTCCCGAAGGGCGTGGTCAACATCGTCACCGGCTCGGCCGCCGAGATCGGCGACGAGATCTGCGCCAACCCGATCGTGCGCAAGCTGACCTTCACCGGCTCGACCGAAGTCGGCAAGGTGCTGATGGAGAAATGCGCCGCGACCGTGAAGAAGGTGTCGATGGAACTCGGCGGCAACGCGCCGTTCCTCGTCTTCGACGACGCCGACCTCGACCGCGCCATCGAAGGCGCGATGGTCGCGAAATACCGCAATTCCGGCCAGACCTGCGTCTGCACCAACCGCTTCTTCGTGCAGGACGGTATCTACGACAGGTTCGTGGAAAAATTCGTCGCCGCCGCCAACAAGCTCAAGGTCGGCAACGGCCTCGACGCCGGCACGCAGCAAGGCCCGCTGATCGACGAGAAGGCGGTCGAGAAGGTCGAGGAATTCATCGAGGATGCGACGAAGAAGGGCGGCAAGGTCGTCGCCGGCGGCAAGCGCCACGAACTCGGCGGCTCGTTCTTCCAGCCGACAGTGATCGCTGAAGCCAAGCCCAACATGATGTTCATGAAGGAGGAGATTTTCGGGCCGGTGGCGCCGATCTTCCGCTTCAAGACCGAGGAAGAGGGCATCAAACTCGCCAATGACACCGAGTTCGGCCTCGCGTCCTATGCCTATACCAGCAGCCTGACCCGCGCCTTCCGCGTGATGGAAGGGCTGAAATACGGCATGGTCGGCATCAATGAAGGCCTGATCACCACGGTCGAAGCGCCGTTCGGCGGCGTCAAGGAATCGGGCCTCGGCAAGGAAGGCGGGCATCAGGGCATCGAGGACTATCTCGATACCAAATATGCCTGCTTCGGCGGCATCGTCTGAGCAAGCGTACGATGGACGGCGAGCTCTTCGGAACCACGGCCGAGGGCGAAGCCGTCCACCGCTATCGCATCGCAGGCGGAGGGCTGACCGCCACCGTCATGGAGTGGGGGGCGGTCCTTCAGGATCTGCGCCTCGAGGGTCATGACTCGCCGCTCGTCCTCGGCTTCGCGAATTTCGACGACTATCCCGCGTCCTCGCCCTATTTCGGGGCGATCGCGGGACGCTACGCCAACCGCATCGCCAATGGCCGTTTCGTCATCGACGGCGTCCACTGCCAGGCCGACACGAATTTCCTCGGCAGGCATACGCTGCATGGCGGCGCGAAGGGCATCGGCAAGCGGGTCTGGTCGCTCGCCGCGCGCGGTCATGACTTCGTCACGCTGGCGCTGCGGGATCCCGACGGCGCGATGGGCTTTCCGGGCAATCTCGACATTGCCTGCACCTACCGGCTGAAGCTGCCGGGAACGCTGTCGATCGAGCTGACGGCGACCACAGACCAGCCGACGCTCTGCAACCTGACGAACCACTCATATTTCAACCTCGACGACGGCGGCCGCGACGACATCCTCGACCACCGGCTGACGATCTCGGGCGCGGCATACCTGCCGGTCAATGACGAGCTGATCCCGACGGGGGAGGTGCGGCCAGTCGACGGCACGGCCTTCGACTTCCTGCTCGCGCGGAATATCCGCAATGTCGAGAACGGCGAGCAGACGATCTACGACCACAATTTCTGCCTCGCCTCGCAGCGCGGCCCGCTGAAACTCGCCGCCTGGGCGCAGGGCGCATCGTCCGGCGTCGAGATGGAGATGTGGACGACCGAGCCCGGCGTGCAGTTCTACGCCGGCCACAAGGTCGCCCGCGAGGCGCCGGGCCTCGACGGACGTCGCTACGGCGCGTGGGCCGGCTTCTGCCTGGAAGCGCAATGCTGGCCGGATTCGCCCAACCGGCCCTATTTCCCGCAGGCCGTGCTGTGGCCCGGCGACCGCTACCGGCAGGCCACGGAATACCGGTTCAGGCTGGGTTGAACGCTGCCCTTAGCGTCTCCGGCGGGGCCAACGCGCCGCGCACCTGCACGGTGGCTGCCGCGACGCGGTGGGCGATGGCCGCGGCTTCGGCGGGTGTTTTGTTGGCCAGCCGCGCGGCGAGATAGCCGCCGTTGAAACTGTCGCCGGCTCCGGTCGTATCGACGGCTGTCACCTTCACGGCCGGAACTCGTTCCCGAGCGTCGCCGCCGACCACCAGTGCCGGCTCCGCACCGTCCTTGACGACGATTTCCCTCACGCCGGCCGCCGACAGGCGATAGGCGACGCCGTCTGGCGTCGAGTCGCCAAACAGCGCCTGTTCGTCCGGGAACGTCGGCAGGGCAATGTCGACCAGCGGAAGCGCGTCGGCGATCGCGTTGCGCGCTTCCTGCACGGATTGCCACAGGCGTGGACGGTAGTTCGGGTCGAATGCGATCCGGCTGCCCGCCTGCCGCGCCCGGTCAAGCGCCAGCAGCAGCCGACCACGCACATCTGGCGTGAGAATTGCCAAAGTGATTCCGGAAAAATAGACAAGCGCCCGGTTTTCAAGGCTTTTTGCCAGTTTGGTCGGATCGGACGCGAGCTGCCGCGCGGCCGCATCGCCGCGCCAATAGGTGAAGGAGCGTTCCGCGCCCGTCAGCGTGATCGCGTAGAGGCCGGGCCGAGCGCCGGCGATGACCGGGCTCGCCGCGATGCCGATGCCGTTTGATGCGAAGAACTCGATCTGGCCAGTGGAGAATGGATCATCGCCAAACGCCGACACGTAGTCGGTCGCAATGGCGGATCCCGTTAGCGCCCGGATCGCCCAGAGCGTGTTGAATGTGTCGCCGGCATAGTTGAGGCTCCAGGCGCCGCCGTCCGCGCCCGACAGTTCCAGCATGCATTCGCCGACCGATGCGATCCCGATTGCGGGCATGGTCCATCTCCCCATTGCGCCGTTCGCATACACTGTCGGCCCTTGACCTGCCAGCCGGTGAACGTGCCAAGTTCGGAATCGGAATGGAGGCCCCCAAATGGAGCAGCAGAAGTCGGCGAGCCTTTGGATGATCGGGGGGCTCGTCGTGGTCGCGATCGCGGCCTTCGCCACTCTGCTTATGATGAGGGGCGCGCCGGCCGATCTCGATCTGTCACGCGACAGGCTGACCACCAAGCAGCTCTACCGCGTCGCGATCGCGCCGGAAACGGAGCCGTTCGACCGCGCCGCGCTGCATGGCTGGGTGGTCACCGTGTCGACGTCCCAAGGGGCCCCGGTCGACGGGGCTGAGATCACGGTCGACGGCGGCATGCCACAGCACGGCCATGGCCTGCCGACCGCTCCGGCGGTGACAGCGGCGCTGGGGCAGGGGCGCTACCGCATCGAAGGCGTCCGCTTCAACATGGGCGGTTTGTGGGAGTTCAAGCTGAGGATCAGGGCCGCGCCCGGCGAGGACGATGTCACCTTCAATCTCGACCTCTAGGGCGATCCCGACCTTCAGGGCCGCGATGCTCGGTCTGTCGGTGCTGCTGGCCGCCTGTTCCGGTTCGGATTTCTCGGAAGCGGAGCGGGAAACGATCGCCTCCTTGTCCATCGATCGCCTTGGCGACCCGCCGCCGGACCCGTCGAATCGTTTCGCCGGCAGCCGCGCGGCTGCCGCCTTTGGCGCGACGCTGTTCTTCGAGCCGCGGCTGTCGCGTGACGGAACGGTCTCCTGCTCGACCTGCCACAAGATTGACCGGCAGTTCCAGGACGATCTTCCGCGCGGCCGGGGCGTCGGCGAGACCGACCGCCGGACGATGCCGCTGGCCGGCGTCGCCTGGAGCCCGTGGCAATTCTGGGACGGCCGTGCCGACAGTCTATGGGCGCAGGCATTGGTGCCGCTGGAGGATCAGCGCGAGCACGCCGGCACGCGGCTCGGCTATGCGCGCTTCGTCGCCGAGCATATGCGTGACCGCTACGAGCGCATTTTCGGGCCGCTGCCCGACATGATGGGATTGCCCATGTCAGCGGGTCCGCGTGGCGCGTCTGACGAGCAGGCGGCGTGGGCGGCGCTGCCCGAAGCCAAACGCGCCGAGATCGATACGGTCTTCGCCAATATCGGCAAGGCGCTCGCCGCGTTCGAACGCTCTATCCGCCACACTGAAACGCGGTTCGACCGGTTTGCACGAGCGCTGGCGAAAGGCGAGACGCCGCAGGGCGATGCCGAGCTTTCAAACACCGAAGTGCTTGGCCTCAAACTTTTCATCGGCCGCGCCAATTGCGTGACATGCCACAACGGGCCGCGTTTCACCGACGATCATTTTCACAATACCGGCGTGCCCCAGCCGGCCGATCTTCCGTCCGACGAGGGCAGGGCAGCCGCGATCGCCAAGGTCGGGGCCGATCCATTCAACTGCCTCGGTTCGTTTAGCGATGCCGAACCGGATCAGTGCGGCGAACTGCGTTTCCTCGTGAAGGACAATCCCGAGATGATCCGCGCCTTCAAGACGCCGTCATTGCGCGGGGCGTCGTCGCGACCGCCCTACATGCATTCTGGTCAGATCGCGACGCTGGACGATGTATTTGGCCATTACGCGTCCGCGCCGACATCACCACGGGGCCAGTCGGAACTGCAGCCGATTACCTTGTCGGAGCGCGAGCGCGAGGCGCTGAAAGCGTTTCTCAAGACGATCGACGGCGGCTAGCTACCGGTCCTTGACCGTCTCCATGGCGACATAAGTGGACGTCTGCGACACATGCGGCAGGGCCGAAATGCGCTCGCCAAGCACCTTGCGGTAGGCGGCGATATCGCGCGTCCGCACCTTGAGCAGGTAGTCGAAGTTTGACGCGATCATGTGGCATTGCTCGATTTCCGCCACCATGCGCACCGCCCGGTTGAAGGCGTCGAGCGCGTCCGAGCGCGTGTCCGACAGTTTCACCTGCACGAAGGCGACATGACCTTCGCCCATCTTCTCGCGGTCGACGATCGCCTGATAGCCGCGGATGAAGCCGCTGTCCTCAAGCTTGCGCACCCGCGCCTGCACCGGCGTCTTCGACAGGCCGACTTTCGCCGCCAGCGTCGCCATCGACATGCGCCCGTCGGCCGACAAGGTGGCGAGGATGTTGCGGTCGATCCGGTCCAGTTGGTCTGATTCCATGAAAATTCCGGTCCGCTTGGATTTCCAGAGGCATTATTTTCAATCCGATCGGCCTTCGCCGTCAACCTCTTTGGACCGGCATGTTTTGCGCGGCGTGCTAGTCTGCGCCGCCTTCAATCCGGATTCTTCCATGGCCACCCTCGCATCGCTTCGCGCCGCCATCCGCCGCCACACCTATTTCGATGAAGCGAAGACGCTCAAATCGCTCGTGGCCGGGGCCAAGCTATCCGAGCCGCTGCGCGAGCGCATGACGCGGCGCGCGGTAGGGCTGATCGAGGCGGTGCGGTCCTCCTCCGATCCCGGCATGATGGAAGAGTTCCTGTCCGAATACGGCCTGTCGAGCCGCGAGGGCGTCGCGCTGATGTGCCTCGCCGAGGCGCTGCTGCGTGTGCCGGACGCCGAGACCATGGACGACCTGATCAAGGACAAGATTGCGCCGCACGACTGGTCGGCCCATGCCGGCGGCTCCTCGTCGATCTTCGTCAACGCCTCGACCTGGGCGCTCGCGCTGACCGGCAAGGTGCTGGAAGACGGCGAGGGCGGCATCGAGCGCACCCTGCGCGGCATGGTGCGGCGTCTTGGCGAACCGGTCATCCGAAAAGCCGTGGCGGCCGCCATGCGCGAGATGGGCGAGCAGTTCGTGCTTGGTCGCACGATCGAGGAAGCGGTGCGCCGCGGCAAGCCGTTCGCGCGAAAAGGCTATCTCTATTCCTTCGACATGCTGGGCGAGGCGGCGCGCACGGAAGCCGACGCGCTGCGCTACCACCGCGCCTATGCTGACGCGATTTCATCGCTGAACAGCGGCGCGGCCGGCACCAACATCCGCCACAACCCCGGCATTTCCGTCAAGCTGTCCGCGCTTCATCCGCGCTACGAACAGGCGCAGCGCGAGACTATGCTGCCGGTCATGGCCGAGCGGTTGCTGTCGCTCTGCATCGCCGCGCGGGCCGCGCGCATGGGCCTGAACATCGACGCCGAGGAGGCCGATCGGCTCGACCTGTCGCTCGACGTCATCGCTCAGGTTCTGGCCGCGCCGGAACTCGCCGGCTGGGATGGCTTCGGCATCGTCGTCCAAGCCTACGGCCTGCGTGCGCCCTACGTCATCGACTGGCTCTACACGCTGGCGCAGCGGCTCGACCGGCGCATCATGGTTCGTCTCGTCAAGGGCGCCTATTGGGACACCGAAGTGAAGCGGGCGCAGACGCTCGGCCTGCCGGGCTATCCGGTCTTCACGCGCAAGGTGAACACCGACGTCTCCTACATCGCCTGCGCGAAGAAACTGCTCGGCATGACCGATCGCATTTATCCGCAATTCGCCACGCACAATGCGCATACGGTCGCCGCGATCCTGGAAATGGCGAGCGACAAGCAGGCGTTCGAGTTCCAGCGGCTGCACGGCATGGGCGAGGCGCTGCACGAGACCGTGCGCGAGCGCGAAGGCACGCGCTGCCGCATCTACGCGCCGGTCGGCGCGCATGAGGACCTGCTCGCCTATCTGGTTCGTCGCCTGCTCGAGAACGGCGCAAATTCCTCCTTCGTCCACCAGATCGTGGACGAGGAGGTCAGCGCCGAGACGATCGCGCGCGATCCGTTCGTCACCATCGCGGAGCAGGGGGAGGCGGCCAATCCGCTGATCCCCGCACCGAAGGCGATCTTCGGCGCTGACCGCGTCAATTCCGCTGGTTTCGACCTGACCGACCCGATCACGCTCAAGGGCATCACCCAGGCGCGCGACGCCTTCGCCGGCGAGCGCCGCTGGACGGCGCGGGCGAGCGTCGGCGCGGCCAAGAAACCGCGTGATATCGTCAATCCGGCGAAGCCGGGCGACATCGTCGGCGAAGTGTTCGAGGCGACCGCCGGCTCGGCTGCCAAGGCAATCACGCTCGCGCTCAAGGCGCAGCCGTCCTGGGCGGCGACGCCGGTGCGTGAGCGCGCGGCGATCCTGCGCCATGCAGCCGATCTCTATGAGAAGCACGCGGTCGAATTCTACGCGCTGTGCACCCGCGAGGCGGGCAAGACGCTGGCCGATGGCGTGGCGGAAGTGCGCGAGGCGGTCGATTTCCTGCGGTACTACGCCGATCAAGCCGAAACCGTCGAGGCCGGCACCGCGCCGCGCGGCGTCATCGCCTGCATCTCGCCCTGGAATTTCCCGCTCGCCATCTTCACCGGGCAGATCGCGGCGGCGCTTGCCACCGGCAACGCCGTCGTCGCCAAGCCGGCCGAGCAGACGCCGCTGATCGCGGCCCGCGCGGTCGAGTTCCTGCACTATGCCGGCGTGCCGGCCGGCGCGCTGCACATCCTGCCGGGCGACGGCCCGTCCGTCGGCGCGCCGCTGACCGCCGATCCGCGCATCGCCGGCGTCTGCTTCACCGGTTCTACCGAGGTCGCGCGGCTCATCGAGCGCCAACTCGCCGCCACCGCCGCGCCCGACGCGATGCTGATCGCCGAGACCGGCGGCCTCAACGCCATGATCGTGGATTCGACCGCGCTGCCCGAACAGGCGGTTCGCGACGTGCTCGCTTCCTCCTTCCAGAGCGCCGGGCAGCGCTGCTCGGCGCTGCGCATTCTTTATGTGCAGAAGGATGTCGAGCACAAAATGATGGAGATGCTGACCGGCGCGGCGAAGGCGCTGACGGTCGGCGACCCATGGGACATCGCCACCGATGTCGGCCCGGTGATCGACGCCGAGGCGCACCAGCAGATCTCCGCCTACGAGACGGCGATGAAGGACAAGGGCCGCGAGGTTGCCCGGCTCGACACTCCGGCCGACGGGCTTTTCGTCGCGCCGCAGATCGTGCGTGTCGGCGGCATCGCAGACCTCGAACGCGAAGTGTTCGGGCCGGTGCTGCATGTCGCGACATACGAGCCTGAAGACATCAACTCGGTCGTCGCAGACATCAATGCGCGCGGCTACGGCCTGACCTTCGGCCTGCATACCCGCATCGACGGGCGCGTACAGCAGGTGCTCGACCGCATCCATGCGGGCAACATCTACGTCAACCGCAACCAGATCGGCGCGGTCGTCGGCTCGCAGCCTTTCGGCGGCGAGGGCCTGTCGGGCACCGGGCCGAAGGCCGGCGGGCCGCACTACCTGCGGCGCTTCCGCAAGGGCGTCGTCGCCACCGGTTCGGTCGAGCAGGCGGAGGCCGCCGCCATGCCGCGCCGCTTCCCCGATGCCGCGAAATGGGCGTCTCGCTCCGACCGGATCGAGACCTTGCGCAAGCATCTGCGCGGCAAGGGCGCGGCGGCGATCGCCGCGGCTGCCGCGCTTGACTATGGTTCGGTCGATCTGCCCGGCCCGACGGGAGAATCGAACAGCCTGTCGCTTGCGCCGCGCGGCCGTGTGCTCTGCCTCGGACCCGACGCGGAATCCCTGCTGGCGCAGGTGGTGCAGGCGCTGGCCGCCGGAAATTCGGTGATCGCCATTGCCCCCAATGCCCGCGCGACGCTCCAGCCTCTGGCCGGTAAGGGTTTGCCGTTCGAGGTGGTCGACGGCACGCTGCTGCCGGCGGAACTGGCGACGGTCGAGGCCGATGTCGTCGCCTATGCGCGTGCCGGCGAGACGGCTCGCGAGATTCGTGCGACGCTCGCCGAGCGCAGCGGACCGATCGTGCCGCTCGTCGTGGAGACGATCTATCCGGCGGCCTATGCGCATGAGCGGACGGTCTGCGTCGACACGACCGCTGCCGGCGGCAACGCCAGCCTGCTGGCTGCGAGCTAAACGGTCCCGGCGTTCAGCTCCGCCTTCCAGTAGGCGAGGCGGTCCTTGAGGATGCCGTCGCGCACATAGGCGATCTCCTCGTCCTTCAGCGTCTCCAGCGCCTCGAAGGAAAAACTGTCGGCGCCATGCGCGTCCCACGCCGCCTGGAGCGGGCGATGGATGTTCCCATGCGTGCGCAGGCCGAACCACAGCCGCGTCTGGATTGAATCCATGTCGAGCGCGCGCCCGACCCATGTCTGGCCCGTCGCCGCGCAGCGAACCGCGAAGATGCCCGCGACCGCCTTGCGTTTCTTGTATTCGGCGATCGCCGCTTTCCGATCCGCGTTCTGCATGATTTTTACCCGGATGATATTGTTTTCTGGATTTAATCCGGGTAAAAATGCATTTCAAGTCTCCGGACCGCATTTCTGAAGGCATTCCCATGCAACCATCGACGCCGCGCCAGAAAATCCTCGCCGAATTCCTCGACCGCGTCTGGTCGGGCGACGATATCGAGGCGTGCGACCGTTTCCTCGCGGATGCCTACACGATCGCCCACGATCCCGGCGATCCGTGGGAAGGGCGCACGCTCGACCTTGACGGCTTCAAGCAGCGGGTGCGGCTTTCCCGCGCTCCGTTCCCGGATCAGCGGTTCGACGTGCAGGCGTGGTTCGAGAAGGGCGACGGGGTCGCCATCACCTGGCTGTGGTCGGCGACCCATCTCGGCGACCTGCCGGATTTTCCGGCGACCGGGCGGCGGCTCACAATGTCCGGCGCGACCGTCTACTTCTTCTCCGGCGAACGCCTGTCGGGCCATTGGCAGGTGACCGACAGGTTGGGCATTTTCCGCCAGCTTCGGGCCGGCGGCTGAGGGGCGGGCAAATGCCGGACGATACTCATGATCCAGCCGAACGGCCGGCGACCGCGTTCATCGGGCACCGCATTCTCGCCAGCGGGCCGCTACCGGATGTCGCATTGAAGGTGAAAGCGGCGGCGGAGATGTCGCCGGACGAGGCCGTGCTAGTTTTCGACGACACGACGGGCAAGGTGATCGACCTTGATCTGCGCGGCGATGCGCGGGACATAGTCGCTCGCCTGATCCCCGAAGCACCCAAATCCGCGGGCAGGGGACGGCCGAGGCTCGGCGTTGTCGCGCGCGAAGTGACGCTGCTGCCGCGCCATTGGGATTGGCTCGCGGCGCAGCCGGGCGGCGCGTCTCAGGCCTTGCGGCGTCTGATCGACCGGGCGCGGTCCGATGATGCGGGCCAGACGAACCTCAAGGCCCGGCAGGAGGCAGCCTATCGCTTCATGTCGGCGATGGCCGGCGATCTGCCGGGGTTCGAGGAGGCGTCGCGCGCGCTGTTCGCGGGCGATGCGGCCAGCCTCATGCAAAAGATGGGGGACTGGCCGCTCGGCATACGCGATCATGCACTCAGGCTGGCCGGCATGGGCGCCGGCGCACACTGAACGTTACGCGCCTTCGACGACGGAAAACCCTTCGAATTGCGGGTGGCCGAGATAGGTCGGCTTCGCGCCGCCCGCATTGCCGGCGTTGCGGTGCGCGGCGCGGAAGTTTTCCGACTTCGTCCACGCAACGAAGTCGTCATGCGACGCCCAGACCGTGTGCGACGCGAACAGCGTGTAGCCTTCCGCCTCGTTCACCGGTCCGCGCAGAAGATGGAACTCCTTGAAGCCCTTCATCTCGTGGAGGGTCGAATCGCGGCCTTTCCAAACGTTCTCGAAATCCTCCTCCGAGCCCTTGGCGACCTTGAAGCGGTTCATGGCGATATACATGGGTAAAGTCCTCACGCTTTCTTGCTGGTTTTCAATGGGTTTGTAGCCTCGGCCGCTTGCGGAACCAACCGCAGCACATTGCCTTGAACGAATAGGCCGGGCCGGGCGGCGGTGGGCGAGGGCCCGGCCTGCACCGGCGCGGCGCGCCGTTCGCCGAGATCGACGATGCGCGGGTTGGTCTCGATCGCGGCGCGCTCTTCGAAGAGGCGCACCAGATCGGGGTGCAGGCCGTCTCCCGTCGAGGCGATCAGTTCGTGCAGACGAAGGAGGTTCATCGGCCGAGTCCCATCGGAATGGTGAATTGCCAGGAACTGCGGCCGGCGCCGTCGGGAATGGCGGGGAAGGGCGCCGCCCGGCGCACAGCGGACAAGGCTGCCGCGTCGAGCGCGGGCGAGCCGGAACTGCGTGCGACCGATACCCCGCCGAGGCCGCCGCTGGATGTCACCGTGAAGCTGACGACCACGTCTCTGCCGGCGCGGATGCTGCGCGGAATGCGTCCGGCCGCGCGCGCGACCTTGGCCCGCACCTTGCCCGGATAGTTGGTCACAGCGGCATTGCCGGCGTTGCGCGCCTTGCCCTTGCCGGCGTCACCGGCCTTGGAGCCGTTGACGTCGCCGTCGGCGCGGCCCTTCTGGCGGTCGGATGACCCGCCATCCTTGATTCCGGTCGCGGACGGCGCGGCCTTTGCCTGCGCGGCCTTCCTGGCGTCGGCAGCCTTCTTAGCCGCCGCGGCCTCGGCCTTCTTTTCCGCGGCTTCCGCCGCCGCCTTGCGCCGCTCGGCCCGCTCGGCTTCTCGCTTCTCGGCTGCGGCCTTGCGCGCCTGTTCGCGCTGTTCTTCCAGCTTGCGGTCCGGCTGCTTCTCCGCCTGCTTGACCGGTTGTTTCACGACCGGCTCGGGCTCTTTCGGCTCCTCGACGGGTTCGGCCTTCTCCTCGACGGGCGCGACTGTCTCGACGTCTTCGACCAGTTCGGGCACGTCGGTCGCCAGGATTTCCGGCACGATGTCCGGTTGCGTAGGAACTAGCGCCTGCGGCTCCACTTCGGGCAAGGTCTCGGTCGGCGTCGGTTGCGCAACCTGTTCCTCGACGGGCTTCGCCTGTTCCTCGACCACGGGCTCGACCGTTTCGGTCTCGACCGGCGTCACTGTCTCGGCGACCGCGACGTCCTGCGCCTCGATCGTCTCGACCGGCTTGGCGTCGGTCACAGGAATCAGCGTCACTTGAGTGGCGTCCGTGATCGCCTCGGCCCCGGACGCGACATCATCCGCGTCGGAATTGCCGAGCTGGACCACCGTGACCTGCTCGCCACCCTCGACGAGCACCTCGTCGTCGAAGCCGCCCATCATGAACCAGGCGGCGATGGCCGTGTGCAGGGCGATGGAGGCCAGGATCGTCGCCATCCATTTGCGCGACAGTTTTGGCGCTGCGGGCGCAGGCTCGGCCAGCGGCGCGACGGGCAGGGCGGCGAGCGCCGGGTCGGCGGTCTCGATCCAGTCCGGTCGGATCGGCTCGGGATGGAACCCGGCATCATTGCCCTGGAAAGCGTTCGGAGGATCGATCCAGGCCACGCGCCGCCCCGCGCCGCGCGAGATGCGCGGCCTGCCGGGCGATATGCTGGGCTGGACTGACATGGCGATTATCGGCCGAACTGGATTCCGGACGTCGACTCCGTGCGAAGATTGGCGATGCAGGCGTCGGCGGCCGTTCCCGCGCCGACGCATTGCGTGGCGTCGTTGATCAGCACCCGGCCGATGTCGCCGCAGTCGATGCCGGACAGGTCGAAGCGGCTCACCTTGGTTTTCCCGGACGGCAGGCCCTTGAAGTCGAGCACGGTCAGGCGGTCGACGACGCCGGCCTTGTTGAACAGCGCCATCTCGAAGGCGGCGCGGTCGATCGGCGTCGACAGATTGTTGGCGACCACGAAGGTCAGCCTGCAGCCGCCGTTCGACGCCTGCAGGGCGTTGAGGTCGAGCAGCAGGTGAGGCCCCGGTTCCTGGGAATAGGCAACCGGGGCCGAGGCGAGCAGCGGCAAGGCCAGGGAGGTCAGAGCCAGCAGCCTTGCCGCGCCACGCATCATCACCACCCGAACTGCTTGGTCAGGGCCAGCTTGAAGGTGCGCCCCTTGGCGACGTCGTTCTGGAGGAACTCCTTATACTGGCGGTCGAAGACGTTATCGATGCCGAAGTGTCCTTCCCAGCCGACAAGCCGGCCTTCGGTTGGCTTCCACGACACGAAGAGGTCGTGCACGTCGAAAGCCGATGAGAAGCGGCCTGTTGTTGCGTTGGGATTGTCACGCAGCGGATCCTGTGGCCCGGCGACAATACGCGAGCGCCAGCCGAAGCGGACGCCATAGTCCGGCAGCTTGCCGCCGAGCGTCAGTGCCAGTTCGTGCGGAGCGATCGACTGGAGATACTTCGTCGCCGGGGTCGTCGCCAGGTCGTTGGTGCCAATCAGATATGAATATCCGGCGTTGGCGAAGACATAGTCGGAGTCGTAGGCAGCTTCGATCTCAAACCCGTAGATCGTTGCGCGGTTGATGTTGACCAGTCCCGGCTGCGTCGGATTCCATCCTGGAACGAGGAACGGATTACGAGCGATAAGATCCTTGATCTTGTTGTAGAAGCCCGTGACCTTGATCTGGGCGCTGTCGCCGGACTGCAACAAATCCTGGCCGTTCAACGCGAAGCCGAGCTCAAAGTTGTCTGAACGCTCTTTCTTCAAGTCGTAAGCGGGCAAGAAGTATGAACTTCCTGCATTGCTGGTGAACATCTCGTCGATCGTGGGAAAGCGTTCCGTGTGCGCGATAGAGCCGAACACGGCGACATTGTCATTGAATTTGTAGTGCGCAGCGATCTTCGGCGAGAATGCCGTATCTTCCGTAGGCCCGATTGTCGTTCCCGGAGGCGCCGGCGGAGGCAGCACTGTCAGCTCCGGCGACAGCCGCCGCCAGTCGAAACGAACACCGGGAATGATGGTCAGTCGATCATCCCAGATGAATTCGTTCTGGACGAAAGCGCCGGTCTTGAGGTCGGTTCCCTGCGGATGGAAGTTAGGCTCGGGCAATGGTGTGCCGTTGTCGAGCCAGGCTGCGGCCGAGCGGGTCTGGAAGGCCGTTTGCCAGCCATAGGTCAGGAAGTTCTCCCAATTGTCGCCGCGCCACTCCATCGTGTTCTGGACGTTGAACTGGTAGGTTTTGTAGCCATAGTCTGAATCGCAGACAACAGAGAGCGTGCCGGCCATGCAGGGAACCGGCATGCCCGGGAAATCCTCGTGGTTGCGCTGCGAATTGGTCGTGTTGGAGTAGGACGCCTGGATTTTCAGGTCCAGCATGTCGTTGTCGGAGAACGGGTTCTCATACGATGCGATCAGCGTGTCGTCGACGACATGGCGGTCGATGAAGCCAAAGGTATTGGCAGTGCCGGTCTGTGCGAAATACTGGCGGTCGTTGTCCGAATCGAACCGCTGATAGGACAGGCGCAGAGTGCCTTCGTCGCCGACCTTGAACGTGCCCTTGGCCAGACCCGACCAGGCCTTGAAATTGGTTCCGATGATCGGGTTGCCGTTGCCGTCATCGAAGGTGTCCGACATGCGGTAGTTGCCCGACAGCAGGAACTCGGCGTTCTCGCCCATGCGCTGAGCCAGCGTCGAGTTGAACAGCCAGCCATTGCCGTTGGAGTCCCAGGCGGTCTTCAGCCGCAATGCGCCCGTGTCACCCTCGGCGATGAAGTCCGATGCGTCCTTGGTCGTGAAATTGATCACGCCGCCCAGCGCGCCCGAACCGTAAAGGGTCGAGAAGGCCGGGCCGCGAAGAACTTCGACGCGCTTGTAGAGTTCGGGGTCGGAGAAGAACGAGCCCATGCGGTATTGTTCGTAGAATTTGCCGACGCCGTCGACATTGACGATGATGCGGCCGCCGTCGCCTGATGTCTCAGGCGCGCCCTGGCCGCGAATGTTGAAATTCTGACCGAGCACACGGTCGGAACCGGTGGCGTTGATGCCGGGCACGTTCTTGATGATGTCGTTGATCGTCTGCGGCTGTTCGTCGTCGATGTCCTGCTGCTCGACCACGGTGACCGCGCTCGGCGTATCGATCGCGACCTTTTCCTGTCCGGCGCCGAGGACCAGCCGCTGCAACGCGGTGGCGCGGCCCTTCTTCTGATTCTCGGTCGTCACCTGTTCGTCGGTCGTCGTCGCTGCTTCATCCTGCGCCCGACCGATCGTCGTTCCCGCGAGAAGCGCGATCGCGGTTCCGCACAGCAACGCGCGCGCGCCCCGTGCCGCATAACCCTGTCCCACCAGCCCCATAGTCCCTGCTCCTGAACTCCAAAATGAATGTGCTGGCTTGCCTTGGCTTGCTCGCTCGTCGTCCGGTAATTAAACTTGACTCGCTTAGTCCGGTATTGCACTCCCTATTAAACCTGATAATTACTGTCAAGAAATCAAATCAGGCGCCAGCCGAACGCCAGTGCCGCGATCAGACCGAGGGCAAGCACATGAACCAGAGGCCGACCTTCAATCATCCCGCGTTCGACTATGACCGCCGCTATCGCGAGCCGCGCCCGATGACGGCGCAGCCCGTGCGTACCGTCGACTCGACATCGCTCTTCCACGGCGACCACGAGATCGGGATCGAGCACCGTGGCTCGCTCTACCGGCTGAAGATCACGCGCCAGGGGAAGCTGATCCTCAACAAGTAGCCTTTCGAAAATTCAACCACCCAGGGGGTATAAGATGACTGCAGGACGACCTGCTCCCGAGGCAATCAGAAAAGCCCGGAGCGACAACCCGAAGATGCGCGAGCGCGATCTCGCGCGTATCCTCGGCATTTCCGAAGCCGAATTCGTCGCAGCCTGGGTGGGCGAGGGGGCCTGGCGAATCGAGCCGCGCGTCGATGACTTCCTCACCGGCATGGAGGCGCTGGGCGAAGTCATGGCGCTGACCCGCAACGAAAGCGCCGTGCACGAGAAGATCGGCGTCTACGACAAGGTCGTCACCGGCAAGCATGCCGCGATGGCGTTGGGCGAGAACATCGACCTGCGCATCTTCCCGCGTCATTGGGTCCATGGCTACGCGGTCGCGAGGACCGATGCTGACGGCGTCGTGCGCCGCAGCCTGCAATTCTTCGACGCCACCGGCGACGCCGTGCACAAGGTGCATCTGCGCGATGCGTCGAATGTCGAGGCCTACGAGGCGCTGGTCGAGAAGCTGCTGCATCCGGAGCAGGTCCAGACCGTCAATGTCGAGGCGACCGTCGTGCCGATCGCGCCGCCGGCCATGCCGTCGGTCGACGTCGCGCAACTGCGCGACCGCTGGAGCAGGATGACCGACGTGCACCAGTTCGTCGGCATCCTGCGCGACATGGGCCTGACGCGCCGCCAGTCCGTCCAGCTCGTGGGCGAGGATTATGCCTGGCCGGTCGAGAACGACGCGGTGGCCGCCATGATGCACCGGTCCGCGCAGGACGAGGTGCCGATCATGTGCTTCGTCGGCAGCCGCGGCTGCATCCAGATCCATTCCGGCCCGGTCAAGGAGATCAAGCCGATGGGGCCGTGGCTCAACGTCATGGACCCGACCTTCCACCTGCATCTGCGGCTCGACCACATCGTCGAGACCTGGGCGGTGCGCAAGCCGGCGGGCGAAGGCCATGTCACCTCGATCGAGGCCTACGACGCCAAGGGCGAGCTGATCATCCAGTTCTTCGGCAAGCGCAAGGAAGGCTCACTGGAGCGCGACGACTGGCGCTCCCTCGTCGAAAACCTGCCACGCATGCCGCAGCCGACAGCCGCCTGAGAGAAGCACCATGACCCAATTTTTCGCCAACGCACGCCGGCGTCACGTCGCCATGCTGATCGCGACGCTCGCCTTGTCGTTCGCCGCCCTGATGGCCCCGACGCCGGGCGCGCATTCGCAGGACGCCAATCCGGACGTCTCGTCGGCGAAAAAGATCGTCGCCATCGGCGGTTCGGTCACCGAGATCGTCTATGCGCTCGGCGAGGAAGGCCGTCTCGCCGGCCGCGATTCGACGAGCGTTTTCCCGGAAGCGGCGCTGAAAATCCCGGATGTCGGCTATATGCGGGCGATCTCGCCGGAAGGCGTGCTGTCGATCGGGCCCGATGCGATCCTGACGCTGGAAGGCTCCGGACCGCCCGAGGCGATCGAGGTGCTGAAGAAGGCGAGCATTCCCTTCGTGACGGTTCCGGACAAGTTCGATGAGGCCGGCATCCTGGCCAAGATCGAAACCGTCGGAGCCGCGCTCGGCGTCAAGGACAAGGCCGACAAGCTGGCCGCCGAAGTGAAGGCCGACATCGACGCGGCGCTGGCCAAGACCGCGAACATGTCCGAACGCAAGCGCGTGCTGTTCATCCTGTCGCTGCAGGGCGGCAAGGTGCTGGCCTCCGGCACGGGCAGCGCTGCCGACGGCATCATCAGGATGGCCGGCGGCGTCAACGCCGTCACCGAATTCTCCGGCTACAAGGCGCTCACCGACGAAGCCATCGTCACGGCGAAACCCGATCTCGTGCTGATGATGGATCGTGGCGATCATGCGGGCGGCAATGCCACCATGACGGCGCATCCGGCCCTGTCGCAGACTCCCGCCGTGAAGAACGGCGCGATCGTGCGGATGGACGGCGCCTATCTGCTCGGCTTCGGTCCGCGCACGGCGAGCGCCGCGCGCGACCTCGCCAAGGCGCTCTACGGCGACGCCGTTCTCAACTGATCGCCGTGCTGAACCGGGTGACACAAGGCGCGGCGACCGGCCGCGCCGTTTCTCTTGAAGGCGACCGCAGCGCCCGGGCGCGGCTGGTCATCATTGTCCTGGCGGTCGTGCTGTTCTTCACCTTCCTGGCGAGCCTCGCATCGGGGGCGTCGGATGCGTCTGCATTCGCGGTCCTCAAGGAGCTGCTTGGCTTTGGCGGCGAGAATGCGCTGAGCGCCCGCGACCGCATCATCGTGATGGACATCCGCCTGCCGCGCGCCGTGCTCGGCGTGCTGATCGGCGCGGCGCTGGCGGTTTCGGGCGCGGCAATGCAGGGACTGTTTCGCAATCCGCTCGCCGATCCAGGCCTCGTCGGCGTGTCGGCAGGCGCCGGCCTCGCGGCGATCGCGGTCATCGTGCTGGGCGGCACGTCGCTCGCCCCGCTCACGCGCGTGTTCGGCATATACACGCTTCCCTTCGCGGCGTTCGTCGGCGGCCTCACGACGACCCTGCTGCTCTACGGCATCGCCACGCGGCGCGGCCAGACATCCGTCGCGACGATGCTGCTGGCCGGCATCGCGCTCGGCGCGATGGCGGGCGCGTTTTCCGGCCTGCTCGTCTATCTCGCCGACGACCGCCAATTGCGCGACCTGACCTTCTGGGGGCTCGGTTCGCTGGCGGGCGCGACCTGGATAAAAATCGCCGCCGCCGGCCCGATCATCGCCGCCAGCCTGATCGCCGCGCCGTTCATCGCGCGCGGCCTGAATGGCCTGTCGCTCGGCGAGGCCACAGCCGCGCATCTCGGCGTCCCGGTGCAGCGCATGAAGGCTATCGCTATCCTCACGGTCGCCGCCGCCGTCGGCGCGTCGGTCGCCGTTTCGGGCGGCATCGGCTTCGTCGGCATCGTCGTGCCGCACCTGCTGCGCCTGCTGATCGGCCCGGACAACCGCTATCTGCTGCCGGCCTCGGCGCTGCTCGGCGCCAGCCTGCTGCTGCTCGCCGATTCGGTCGCGCGCACCATCGTCGCGCCGGCGGAACTGCCGATCGGCATCGTCACGGCGGCAGTCGGCGCGCCGTTCTTCCTCTGGATACTGCTGAGACGCCGGGGAGTGCTGGACCTGTGATCGAACTGGAACATGTCGGCGTCTCGATCGGACCGAAGCGAATCGTATCCGCCGTCTCCTTCTCCGCCGAACCGGGACGGATGACCGCCATCGTCGGCCCGAACGGTTCGGGCAAGAGCACGCTTCTGAAAGCCATGTCGGGCGAATGGGCCTATTCCGGCGGCATCCGTCTCGGCGGCCGCGAGCTCCGTTCGCTGAAGCCCTGGCAGACGGCCGGCATGCGCGCCGTGCTGCCGCAGGCGACCAGCCTGTCGTTCCCGTTCACGGTGCTGGAAGTCGTGCGCCTCGGCCTGACCGGCGGGCGCTCCGGCGTCACCGGCCCGGCGCTCGATCTGCTGCCGCTGGAAGCGTTGGAGCGGGTCGACCTGCCGGGCTTCGCCGGCCGCTTCTACCAGGAGCTTTCGGGCGGCGAGCAGCAGCGCGTGCAGCTCGCCCGCGTCCTCTGCCAGGTCTGG
>Ga0209792_1000514_pt1 | contig 26995 bp, 16 predicted proteins | sample EBPBio142005_DNA_FD_185860 | JGI IMG/M metagenome (GOLD analysis project Ga0209792, IMG submission 185860) | Wastewater treatment Type I Accumulibacter community from EBPR Bioreactor in Madison, WI, USA - Reactor 1_6/14/2005_ DNA (SPAdes)... | ecosystem: Engineered > Bioreactor > EBPR >... | reverse complement strand
ACTGGCACACCAGACCCCGGCGGCCCTTGGCCGTGTTCTCCACGAACATCTTGGCCACGGTGGCCTTGCCACCTGAAATGAGGTGGGCGTAAGGCGAGACCTGCTGGAACAGATGGCTCTTCCCGGTGCCACGCGGTCCGAGTTCCACCAGGTTGTAGTTGCGCTCCACAAACGGAACCATGCGCAAGAGAAGCGCGTTGCGCTGGCGGTCGCTCAGATCTCCGGACTCAATGCCGATGGAGCGCAGCAAAAAGCACTTCCATTCTTCGGTGCTGAACGCCTGGCGGGCCTTGGCTAGGGTATCCAACACATCGCGCTTGGAGAGCTGAATTTCGCGCAGTGACGTGATGCCAAACGGACGCCCTTTGCTTTCCTGGGCGATTGCCACATCGAACGTTACCCCCAATTCGGCATAGAAGCCCCCGGTCAGCATGCGTTCATGTTGATTGACCAACTCGCTACCAATGCGCACGTCGGTCAGGCGCAGGCTCGGCAAGCTCGCTACGTACTCGCCTTTGTTGTCCACCCGCGCCGTGACAATGTCGATGATTTTGACCTCGCCAGTTTCCAGCGCCTTGGCCTTGAACAACTCTTCCTCACCGGCCCGCACGGTGCGGGATTTGAGCTGTCGTTGAACAATCTCCAGCCCTTCGTCGATCTCCTCCTGATCGGTACTGGCGCAATACCGACCGAGCATGAACTCGACGACGTAGGTGGGTACTGGGAACTGCCGACTGAAGGTGCGAACCAAGTCTTTCCGGACCAGATACCCGTCCAGCACCGAGGCGGCTTTTCTGTCGAGATGATCCAATTCAATCATTCATCATTCTCCGCCGATCACGGTGTTTGCTTCGGCCACCAGCTCGCCAGATGTGCTGAGCAGGACGAGAAACGCTTCGTGGCCTTGCAAGTCTTCGTTCTCAACAACCACCGATGCGGTGCCATTGTCCTTGAGCGGTTTCACGCTCACGACCACGCTGGAGGCCGGGTCGCCCGCCTGCGTCCGAATGTCCAGAGCCAGATTCGCGTACTGGCCATCCACGCCAATCGTGCAACGCAAACCTCTCCACGCGATGTCAGTCACCTCGGCTACCGGTTTTCCCGACGCGTTCCAGCCTCGGGTCACTACCAGATCCAAGGTGAGACATTCCTGGAGGCTCAACCCTCCGTGGTTATAGTCCACCGACTTGCTGTAGCAACTCACACCATCGGCCAAGGCGAACTGCTGATTTGGATTCCAGAACCAGGGGTACAAACGCTCACTGGTGGAAGCGCCGGGCTTGATCGAAGCGCAGCGCTTCCATTTGTTCTCGGTGAGGTCCTTGGACATCTGAATCGTGGGTAACTTGCCCGGCATGAGTAGCCAGCCGTGATCGGTCACCACCCGAACGCTGTTCCAACCGACAGCCAACAGGGCGGCGATACGTTCCGCAATTTCTGCGAGAAGCGGGTCGATGTGCTTGGCCAGCTTCCAGCCGCGCACATGTCCTTCGCTGTCGATGTCGCCGAATTCGCACCATGCGTTGCCCTGGCCGTCGCCGTTCTCGGTACGGTCCAGTACCTTCCAATGGTTGTCGTTCAGCAGCTTCTTCAGATGGTAGCCACCCTTGAGCGACTGCCCTGTGGCAGCGACACAAGGCTCAAAGTCATCGCAGTCATCGGTACCGCTGATCTTGGCCCGCACAGGCGAAGCAGCTGCCTTGCCGGTTGCGGTCACACTGGGTAAGGCCGTCCAGATCATGGTTTCAGCAACCTGGCAGCCACCCGCCTCCAGGGTAGCCGAGAGTCGGCGAGCCGCATCAAAGCGCAGGCCATCAACGAACAGAACGCATTCGCCCTTTGAGGCGGCAAAGGTCTTGGCGTCGGCGATCGTTCCACCGGGGTAGCTCGACCCGGCCACCAGCATTTGCAGGTAGCGCGCAGACTCCTCCAGCCAGGGCAAATAGATCGCCCGCACCGCTGTCGTCACCGCTTCGATGTCAGCAGCTTTGTCCGCGCAGGCGAGCGCCGACAGTACCGCGTCGTCGGCCCGCCAGCCATGAGTGGCGTAGCCGGCCTGCAAGTCTGAAACAGAGCCGGCCGCCAGGGCTGTCTTGGTCATCTCCGCCACTACCGCCAAGTACTTGGTGGCCAATGCCAGTGGCGATTCACCCAGCTCTGCCCAGATCAGGTCACGGCGGGGTGCATGGACCTTCTCGATCTCCAGCACCCGTTTCCTCGCTTTGTGCGCAGGTAGGTGGTTCAAGGCCAGCAGATCATGCTGTAGCAACTTCTCCTGCTCTTCGTTCCATTGCGGCCAACCACTCAGCTTCTCGACGGGCGTGTCGAAGATGCCCAGATCCGGCGGTTTGCATTGGCGGATTCGGCTCGGGATGTTGGGGTAGCGCTTTGGTGCCTCGCTGTACCGCTCCCACACCGAATGCCAAGGCCCCTCGCGCATCGCCAGCTTGCTGGCGCCGGCGAGAATGCCGTCGCGCTGGGGGTTGAACGCCAGTTGCGACTTGCAGACCTCAACAAAGGCTTTCCATTCGTTCGCACCACGTGTGGTTTGAAACGCATCGCCCAAGTCCAGCCACTGCAGCAAGTCACGAACCGGGTCGCCACCGGTCAGCAAGGTGTTGAAGTAGTCCTTGTCCAGCCGCTTGCCTTTCAGCAGCTCCAGCTCTTCATCCAGCAAGTGGTATAGCGCCAGTTGCATGGCGTTCTTGGCTTCATTTTCCTGGGCCACATCCAGACCCATGCCGCCTTGGCCCGACTTCAGGAAGGCCATGATGGTCCAGTCCTTGGCGTTCGCCTGCGACCAGATCACCCCCCGGTACTGCAATTCAGCCAAGGGTTTCAACAGGTCCGGGCAGTCTTCGATCGCCCGCAAGTCCTGGCGGCTCACCCCAGGCAGGTAAAGCACCGGTACCCGTTCGGCCGGTAAGGAGACATCCGGCGCTTTGCCAGCGATCACGCAGCGCAGCCAAATGGCCGGTCCGACGCGGTTCTCTGGCACGTAGTCGCCCAGCACCAGCAGTTCGCTCAGCTCACTCTGCAGGCGCGGAATCACCGCCTCCCACTGGCGGTCTTTGTCGGGCCACAAGATGCACGAGGGTGTGACTTGAACCTCGGGGTTGAAGATCGCTGAGTTGCGCAGGATCTTGACCAGGTGTTCGATCACGCGCATGGCTGGTCTCTTGTCATTGCGAAGAGGTTCATCACTTGGTTCACCAGCGTGGTCGTCCGCGCATCGATCTGCTTCACGCTCCACGCCTCGGCCGTCGCCAGCTCGGCGTTCAGCTTGAGGCCATTCTTGTAGCCCACTTCACGGCCGTTGCTGTCGGTGCGGTCGCGCTTGTCTTCGAAGCTCTTGTTGCCCAGTGCGCTGTTGAAGCCAGAAATCGTCAGGTTGCCCAGCTTGTGGACATGGGTCTCCTGAATGGCCTGGGCTTTCTTCGCATCTCCATCCGCAATCATGGTCACCCAAGACGCGGGAATCTTGTCGCCCTGCGGGAAGATGTGCTCGATGGTCCACACGAAGAGCTTACCTTCGTACTTCCAGAGGTCCACCCAGGTTTCCTTGGTCATGCTCTGTTCGGCCAAGGCACACAGCACAAACCGGGTGACCCCAGCGTTTTCCTCGTAGATGAGGCCTTCCAGCTTGCTGCGGAAGGCCTCATCGCTGGCCGATAGCGTCAGCAATTTTTCTCGGATTGTTGTCACCACCGCGTCGCCAGACAGGTCGGCTACCTTGTCGATGGTGGCCATGAACAAGCGCGTCAGGTCGCGGGTGGGCGGTGTGTCGGTGAGGTTGCGTCGAACGAAGAAGCACACCAGCAGCTGCGCGATCCTTTCCAGCTGCGTAACGTCGATGGCCAGAGCTTCACGCCGTACCAGCAGGTACAGCATCAACAGGTAAGATGGGGCGCCCTGAATGCGGTCCAGATCCTTCAGCGGCCTGTCCAGCGGTGCCCAAGCCTCGTCCGTGTTCCGGGCAAGCATTAGTGCGTACAGCCGGCCGGCGGTGCGAATGGCCTGCAGGTGGTGCTTGGCGTCCTGGTTGATCAGCTTTTCATAAATCTGGATCAAGTTGGAGCGTGTAGCCACCGGGCCCAATGGGTCCTTCTTATCGCCGTCCTTGCGAAACGGCACATTCAGCGAATCTTTGAAGGCGTTGTAGTAATGCCGAAAGAAGCGCTCCTGGATGCTGTAGTCATCCCCCAGGTAGCGCAGCAACTTGTTCCATACATCAAAATAGTGGTCGACTTTACTAGGCTCGGTGGTTTCCAGGCGGGCCAGTAGCTTGTTCTTGATCAGGTCGATGGCCGTGAGCGGCATGCCCCGGTTGTTGAGTGACTCGAACAGCGTGTAGGCATCGGCGTGGCTGGCCACTTCGATCTTGACCAGGCAGGCCTGGCTCACTTTGTCGAGAAAGGTCATGATCGGCGCCAGGCGGTCGTTCTTGCCGTTCACCATCTCCTTGATACGCGCCTGAAAGTAACGGAAGGCGCGGAAGACTTTGCGATTACCCGCGTAGGCTCGTGTATCGCATTGGCTGATCACGCCGACGTCGGACAAGACGGCGCGGTAATCGTCCTGATTGTTGTTCTGAATCTGCGGGATCACGCGCAGCTGGTCGTCTCCCTTTTTCAGCACCAGCTTGCGCTTGAGGTTGATCAGCTCGACGCGCTGGTCGTCATCCAGGTCTTTCTCGTGTAGTTTCAGCGACTGGTAAAGCGCCGCGAATAGCAGCGACAGCGTTGTCAGCCGTTGCTGGCCGTCCACCACCTCCAGGCGCTGCACGGCCAGGGTGTCGGTGGTCTGGTTGATGCAGATGATCGAGCCGAGGAAATATCCCGGATTGTTCTCTTGCACATCATCAAAAAGGGTTTCCCACTGGCTCTTGCTCCAGGTGTATTCGCGCTGGTAACGGGGAATCGCGTAGACCACGCCCGCTTCGATGTCGAAGAGCTGCGAGACCGGATAGTTGTTGACCGACTTGATCACTTGGCCCTCTCCCGTGCCTTGCGCTTGTCGGCCAGGCTCAAGTGGTGGTCGTTGATGCGGTCGCCTACCTTGCCGTCGTACTGCATGCCAAGCTCGTACCAAGGTGCGGACGGCACATCACTGCCACGGTCCTTTTCCCAATGCAGGCTTTTCGGTTTGTCGCGCAGCACACCTGCGCCGCGCTTGCCTACGTCAGGCACCGAAAGGAAGGGACGGATGTTCAAGCGGACCCCGTCGTTGAGATCGGGGTTCCAGCCGATGGGTTGCTCCTCGATCGGCTTCCAGCGGACGAAGATGTCGTAGGGTGCTTCGCCTGTCAAAATCAGCTCCAGGCGCTTCTTCAACACCTCGGCGGCGGCCAGCTTTTCCTGGGCGCCGTCGACGCCGCTCTCGGCATCGCGCTTCTGGCGGCTGATCCAGTCACCCAGGTAGGTGTAGATCAGGGCCTCTAACGTCTTGTAGTCGAGCTTGTGATAGTTCACCAGCGCGGCGAAGCCGTCCCGTAGGCCGTCCCAGACATGCCAGACAAAAGGCCGGTTGTGAAAGAACTTGCAGTGCTGGATGAAGAACTTATCGCGCAACCAAGCTTCCAGTGATTTGCCGGCGTGATCAGCAGCTGTAAGCAACTGCGCCAGGGTGTCATTGTTCCAGGCGCTTCCGTAAGCGGCGGCGAGCAAGTTCAGAAGACGATCGCTGGCAGCGGACTCCCTACCCACTGGGGGAATGCAGACGATGCCGTCTTTGTCAGCTTGGCCTTCCAGCCCGTCCGGGCCGAGCGCCGGGCAATCGGGAAAACTGGAACCGGTCTGGCGCGGCCACTGGTAGCCGAGCAACCGTGCCACGGCCACGTGCAACGGCTGGTCAGCACCGGCAGGGTGGCCGTTGAACAGCCACTGCGTCGGGTCGCTGGAGTACGGCTTCGGCAATCCGTGCGGATATTTCTCGGTCGCCACCTTCTGCCAATGCGCCAAGTCGAGCGTCATCTGGAGAAGCGTCTTTGGCGACTTCAGATTCCAAGTCGGATTGATCCGCTTCAAAGTTGCCTTCAGCTCTCCTTGAAGTGCAAATGCGACCAATGCGGGCGTGTCTTTCTTGTCGTTCGGCACAATTGCAAAACAACTGCCGTCGTATTTTTCACCGGTGTAGATCGTCGTGTGCGCTCCGATCTGATTGACGACGACACCGGACCGTCCCCACAGTGGCTTTCCTCGGCGCCAGTTCTGCGCAGCGTGATTGAGATGTTTGACAGACTCAGCTAATTCGGCCATTTCGCCCGCTTCATCTTCCCAACGAACGATTCGTTCACGACCGCCGAATTCCATTGTCGCAGCCGCAGAACTTTGGAGCGGTTCCCATACGCCCCCTAGTTTCGGCACCTCCCAGAAGTTCGACTCGAACCTGACGCCATCTCCGGCAGACAATCCGTTTCGTGAATCCGCGAGTGATTCAATCTGAACTGTTCCAGACGTTACCAACCGAGGTTCCGCATGGATTAAGAGTCTACAGTCAGTCTCATTGCGCCAATCTTGTTGGGGCACGAGGGTGCATTCATCGCGGAGAAGTGCACCCGGCTTTTCCTCAAGAGTTTGCGTGCTCACGTCGAGGCACATCGTTGCGTTCCGTTCGGTGTGACCCGCTGGCGATGAAATCAGCAGAACGGGAGTAACTCGGATCTTAGAAACAAACGCATTCAAGCCAAGGCGTGCAAAAGCCATGAGGCTTGCTGTAGTGAGGAGATGCTTGCGAAATTCACGATTGGATCGAACGAATGTCCATTCCCCAGGAAGCACAAAAGCCAAGCAGCCGGAAAGCGGCAAGAATGCGTAGCACCTTTGGAGGAAGCACAATGCTAACTCCCTCCTTGCCTCAGAATGGTTCAGCTTTACGTATTGCTCTAGCACTTCGACTTGTTGCTCCAATCCGAGAAACGGCGGATTGGTGGCGACGAGCGTGAACTGGCCGGCGAGAATTTCCGCCGCCTTGGCCAGGCCGCGCGCGGTCACAGCCATTTCATGCGCGGTGTCGTCCTGGGTCTCCTGCGCCAGCGCCTTCTCCAGCAGCGGCTGGAGTTCACGGAACGCGGCTTCGAACAAATCGCCCTTCTCGGAGCGTGGGTTGATGAGGCTGCCGAGCACAGGGGCGTTTTCGAACAGCCGGTAAAGCCGCTCCATGCCCTTCCTGAGCTTCTCGTTGTCGCCGGCAATCGCCAGCCAGTCGGCTTCGCGGGTGTTCGGCGCGAGACCGGAGCAGGCCAAGTTCATCGCCGGCAGCTTGCAGTGGCCCACGCGGCGCCACGCGGCCAGCGCCAGGTTGAACGCGCCAATCTGTGTGCAGCGCGGGTCTATCTCCAATCCGAATAGGTTGTCGCGGATGACCGCCGCTACCGCCGCCGCTTCGTCCAGCTTTTCCTCGGCCAGGCGCAAGGCCACCAGCCGCTCGAACATCGCCACCACGAAATGCCCGCTGCCCATGCACGGGTCGAGGCACTTGAGTTCCTGCGCCGTTTTCGGCCAACCGTCGAAGGTGCCGGCGGCGGGCGTCCGGCCATCCTTGGCTTGGATGAAGCGGAGATATTTCCACGGACAGCCCGGCAGCGCGACGGCCTGGCGGAGTTCGTCCTCGCTCTGGGCGGTTACGGCCAGCTTGGGATTCGCGGCGAGGACTTTGCCGGCGTGCCACGCGCCGAGCGTGTTGTCCAAGAGGAAGTCCACCATGTAATCCTCGGTGAACAACTGCGTGACGGACGGCAGTTCATCCGCGCCGATCTTCACCCCCGACTTGTTTATTTGGTCTTTGTTATTGGCCTGCCAGAATTGGTACACCCACCCTAGTGAGTCCGATGCTAAGAAGATGGCCTGCGGCAGGTTGGCTACTAACATCTCCAACTTATGCTGATGTTCTTGCGGCAGACCTAGCTCATAAACGGGGGAGTCGGGTCGGAAAATCTGCGGCAGCATGCGGGCGGCCAACTTGCCGGCCAGCTCCCAGCCACTCTTGGCGCCTTCGTCGGGCGCCAGTTCGTCACACTCTTCGATGGTGACGGCCACGCCGTCGTACATCAGCTGGTTGTTGTCGGCCAGGAAGCGGGCGAACAGCATGCGGTGCCAGTGCTGGTAGGCCACCTCTTGCAGCAGGTGCTGCACCTCTTGCTTGCCGTATGTGGGGTTGGAGCTCTTCGATTCGCGCACGTCACCAAGCTGCTTGCCGTGGGTGCGCAGGCGGTTGCGAAGCGACTTCTCTACATCGCCCAGAAAGGCTTCGGGCTTGTCGTGGCCCACGCCAAGTTGGTCCACGGCCGCGCGCGCAGCCGTCTCCGCCACCGTGCGAGCCGCTTTGACGGTCTTCTCCAGCGCGCTGCGCAGGTCTTTGTCGAGTGCTTGCATCATGGGGAATCAGGCCTCAGTGAAGGATGACCGGGCCTTTTTTCAGGGCCTGTGCGATGGTTTGTTTGGCATCCTGCAGCCAAGCCTCGATGTCTTCGGCGGTCTTGATGGTACGGCTGGGCAGCCTGACGAATTGAGCTTGGGGCTCCATCAGCTCGGCCGAGGCCACCAGCACTGCGTCAAAGCGCGAGTCGATGGCTGCCACGCGGTCGGCGAATGCCGACAGCGACAGACGGTCGACCGTCGCCAGCACTTCATCGGTGTTGGCCACTTGCACCTTGGGTGCGTCAGTGATGGTGAGTCTTTGGGCGGCCAGCAGGCCGTTGCGCTGCTCGGGCTCCAGCTGCTTCCAGTTGGTGTCGGCGCGCAGGCGCGCCATGCCGTTCTCGTGGCGGGCCTTGTAGTCGGCATGCAAACGGTTCAGCTCGTCACGCAACAATTGGGTGAGGCTGGCCACCAGCGGCGTGACGGGATCAGGCTCCTCCAACAACTGGCGTTGCTGCTCCAGGTGCGTGACCTGCGCTACCAGGACTTCAGCCCCCGACAGCCCATTGGCCTGGGCCAGCAGGCGCTTGAGGGTGCTCCAGGCGGGCAGACGTTTGTCGATGCGCTCGGCAAGATCCGTCCAGGTCTCGATGGCAGTGCTGAATTCGTCGCGTTGGTTGTACAGAGCCAGGAGCTGCTCGTTGCCTGCGGTGAGGCGGATCTCTTCCAGTGCAGCAGTGGCCGGGCGTGCCGGACGAGGAGCGTCGCCCCCCGCGCGGTTGGCCAGCTCTTGCGCACTGACCAGGAACTGTGGCACTTGGGCCAGTTCTTCGCCTTGCTTGGCGGTGAGGCCGATCTTCTGCAGCACTTTGCGAATCTGGATGCGCTGCGCCGCAGAAACGGTGGCGGACTCGACCTTGAACATGGTCTTGCCGATGATCTTACGTTCCAGGTCTTTCGGGTCGATAGTTTGGCCCTTTTCGTCCTGGGCGCGGATCAGCCCAGCTACCAGCAGCACGTGCAAGCCGCCATCTACCGCGTCGCCTGGCCAGCCGTAGGTGGCACCCTCGAAGTGCTTGCGGATGTCGATGCCTTTCTTGCCGCCGGCAATGAAGGCCAGGATGGCTTTGCAGACGGGGTTCTTGGCGGGTTCGCCATCATCACCCACGCTCTTGAGCGCATCCGGGGCGCCTTTTTGCGCCTTCTCGTAGACCTTGGTCCATCCGGCGGGGTCAGTGTGGTCAGCAATGTGAAACAGTGGATAGAGCCGTTGCAGCGCGTTGCCGGCCGCTTCTAGCACCATCTCGTTCAAACTATTGCCAAGGATTTCGTTCCCACCGCCTTGAAAGACACGAGCGCCAGAGAAGGCTTCTTGCAGCAGTTCGCGGATCTTTCCCTCCGCTGTCTGCTTGATTGTCTCCATAGCGGCCCGCGCCTCGGTTCCATCGCCGGGAACAGGCACCCCGCGCTTGTCCAGCGTCGCGCTGGCGGCTTTGAAGTCGATCAGGTAGTGGCGCAGGTCATCGGCCGAGCGCTTGGGAATGAACACGAACACGGTGGGCGACTGGTTGCCCGCCTGGCGTGCGTCGGCGCGCACCGAGTTTTCGTCGATGCTCCAGCCATCGCGCACCCAGACGCAGACTTTCTCGCTGGCGTCACCGGGCAGCAGGGCATCGAACACCGGGAAGATGTCACGCATGACCTTGGACGTGCCTTGGGTCAGCGACAGCTTGCGCACCAGTTCGCCGAAGTGGCGGCGTATGCGGTCGCCGCGCTCCGAATCCACACGGTGGGCTTCGTTGGCTAGGCTGTTGCGCTGGCTGAGGAACTCGTCATTCCAGGCAGTGCTTTCCTCAGTCTGTATACGGTACTCGTCGCCGACCTTCATCAGCAGCTCGCATTTGTCGAGTAGGCTTGGGAGCTTGCTGCGCAGTGCACTGCTGCCTTGGGTGAGGTCTTCCACCAACAGATCGGCCAGTGTGTCGACCGTGGCGCGAATGCCGATTTCGTTGTTGCTGCTGGCCAGTTTGTTGATCAGAAATACCAGGCCGCAGGCGCGGCCCATCAGGCGCTCGGCATCGGAGCCCTTGGCCCAGACCATGGTTTTTTCATGGACCTTGCGCGGCAGAATGCGCGACTGGAGCAGTTTGTCGGCCGCGTCGAAGTACAAGTAGTCCGCTGGCACCACGCTGCCAACGGGTGCATCCACATTGGTTTGAATGACCTTGTGGATCATCGAGAGCTGGTTTCGCAACTGGCTGTCGGTGCCGGTCTGGTCCAGCACGCGCAGGGTGTTCTCCCAAAACCGACGGCGCACCGGCAGGATCGGATAATCCTGCGGGAAGAATTGAATGTCGTCGGAGCGGTGTCCGATGGTGGTGCCGGCCAGGTGGCGGGAGATCTCGCCCAGGTTGGTCTGCATCACCTTTTCGACCGGGGCCTTGGCTTCGGGCTTCTTGGCCAGAATGACCTGCCGGATCACGGCATCGACGTCGGCGTCGGACAACTCAACGCGAACGGTGAAGCGGCCTTCGAGCTTCTTGAGGTTGGCGATGCCGGTTACAGCGGTTTGGCCGGTGCCGATGATCAGCATCTTGGCACCGATGTTCTTGCAGCAAGCTTCGACCACTTCCTGTACATCAATGGAACGCTGGCTGTCCTCGCCAATGTACTGCTGCACCTCGTCCAGCACCACCAGGGTGAGCGGGAACTTGCCATCTCGGATAAGCGCCTGGCGAATGGCTTTGAGCATGTCGCCGCTGGAGACGTCCTGCACATAGGGGTACAGGTTGTTCAGAGTCTCGACGCAGGACGCCGGCGACGTGAAGAGGTTGGGCTTGGCCTTGACCAGGGCTTCGTGCAGACCCTCGGCCACGTAGAAGTTGTCGAGTTCTTCGTTCCAGTCAAAGCCGCTCTTTTCAACGTGGCCACGCACGGCGTCGTAGATGCGCTCGTGCTGGAGCCACATGACAAAGCGCGCCACCGGGTACTGTTCGGGAAGGTCAACGGATCGGAACAGGATGCCCAGCAGCGCCATGCGCACTGACTTGTCACGCGAGCTGGAGCCCAGCGTTCCCGATGCGGCGTGCAGCCCACCATGGCGTTTGGCCTGGGTGGTGAGCTCTTTGAACTGATCGCTCACGCTTTGCGGCAAGGTGGCAATGCCGCGTGCGGTGGCACCATCGTCAAACGCGCTGTCCACCCAAAGTGCCCGCAGCATCTTGACCAGATGAGACTTACCCGAGCCGTAGAAGCCACTGACCCACACGGCAGGCTGCTCAGCCTGCTCGATGTTCTTCAGGTAAACGTCGAGGATGTGCTCCAGGCCCTTTTCGTATTGACCATCGCAAACGAAGGTTTCGAGCTCGTACCGCAGAACGGACAGCGCCTGGTTGGTCTTCTCGTCGTTGACACTGGCCACCCCCTCGTTGACCAGCTTGCGGGTCGAAGGATCCTTTTGGTAGATGTCGCGATTCAGCATGTTCGACCCTTCACTCAATCAGAATTCTTTGTCTGCGGTGATCGGCACGGCCAGGTAGTTCCAGCCGTCGTACCCATCCAGCAAGCGGTAGTTGTTGTCTTCGTAGCTGCCGGGGAAAAACACCAGCAGGCGGCCCTTTACTCTGGGGGCGAGCTTTTCCACGACTTCTTTGACCTTCAGGAAGCCGAACAGAGAGCCCACGCCCTTGAGCGCCACAACAAAGTTCTCATCGATGGCCTTGTGCTGCAGGAAGGTCTCGAACTCGGTTTCGATGTGGCTGAGGTACTTTGGCAGCAGAGTGGACAACAGCTTGGGTTTTTGGAAGTAGCTCTTAGCGTAGCGTTGGGACGCCAGCCAGTTGGGGAACGAGTCCGTCAGGTCGAACAAGGCCCAGTCATGGCCCGCTGCCCTGGTGGCAAGTTCAAATTCATCGACTTTGGCGCGCAGACGCAGCTCTTCCGTCTCGTGGTAGACGCAGAAGATGACGCGCTGAGCGGCGGCTGCGTCGTCGCGCCAAGGGACAGCCACGTACTTGCTGTAGGACTGGGTCAATCGCTTAATTCTGCTCACGTAGCCACTCCATTTCCTGCGCAGTGAGCAGGCTCGGGAAAAGCACTTCGACCACCTGGCCAACGCGTTTCAGCGAGATCCAGCCCCGGCGCGAGGCGTCTTCAGCCATCTCGATCGTCTTCTCGAACGAGCAGTCGAGCATTCGGCTAAAGTCGCTCTTGAAGAGCGACTCGCCGCGCAGCCCGCTGACGTAGCCCAGAAGCAGTGCAAAGCACACCGTCCCTGGCGTCGACACCGCGCGTGCGCGCACCTTGCGAACGCGGCCGACCAGATGGCCTGATTGGGTCCAGGAGGAGTTGATGTTCTGAGCGGTTGACTTGAGCGTGGCCTTGCTGAAGCGACCCGGCTCTTGCGCGTCGATGAACTCTTCCATCGCCTCACGGGTAACGGTGGCCCCTTCCTGGAATCCAAAAACAAAGGGGGCGCTGGCCCGGAGAATGGGATCGCGCGAATACGCGCACAGCGCCGCCAAAAGTGGCTGCCCATCTACGTCCCGCTGCCAGAGGAAACGCAGAGCGCGAAACACCAGCAAGTTGGGATCCAGCGCGTAGAGGTCGGCCAGGTGCCGGAAGGTCAGCGCCCGCGTCTTACCCGAACGCTTGCCGAGGCAATTGGCGGTCTGGATGGCTTCGAGGTACTCGGTTTTGGCCGCGTCAGCCTTGTCTACATAGGACAGCAAGGCACGCAGTTCGACCAGCATCATCGTCCGGGCAGTATGGACCCCGCCGCGCTCATAACTAAACCCGAGACGCTCCAGTTTGTTCTCTCCGCTCACTTTGGCGTCAGTCCAGGCATGCATGTGGCATCGTTTCGCTGTTGGTCTGGTGAACGGTCGCCAGATGCCAAAACGGCCTTATGGTTTGATGCGTCGTCATGGGTCACTCGAAAAGGCTGGACTGTTCCCAGGGAACGACGCCCGGCTGCCCGATTTTCGGAGTTGTTCGCACTCCTATCTCCCTCGTCACTCTGCCTGGCATTCCTCGCAGCCAGTACCCCGTCAGTATCGCTTTTGCCTTTGCTGAGCGCGGGCATTAGTTCCAATCTGGATGATCTTACCCAAAAATCATAGCGCGGGCCGATATAGTTCCAGTAGGAATAGCTTTTTGGTCTATTCGATGCTTGATTCTTGTTCTTCTGAGCCTTGTTTTCGCCAGAGGCCCCAGCATCCTTCGTGACAGGCGCATAGTGCTTCACGGGCCTGATTCCATGGCGAACTGTGCCCATGGGCGGCGCGGGGTGCTGTCCTCTTGCGCGCGGTGTATCCGGCGACGATTTCCAGGCTGTGAACAGGCTTTGATGGAGGGGCTGCAGGCACCTTCAGCTCGTCCTGCCGTCCGTTTGGCGTTTGACGTTGCCGAACAGGCAAGGCTTAACGTGCTTTATTTCCCGTTTTCTGAGGCGCCCCCGATAGCATCAAAAAAAGGGCTGCACGAAGGCAGCCCTTTAACAGCATCAACGAACTACGAAACGCACTCGTAGAGCGAAAGCAGATTGTTCGGATGTTCGCCGTCCGCTTCTGTCTTCAAGTACTTGTTCCCGAATCGGCTAACCGCAACAATGACATTGACAATATGGCCACGCACGGCCACGTAGAAGCTCCATTTCCCGGCCTCAATGCCTTGAATGGCCTGCTCCTGCGTAAGCTTCCAGTTCGTCCCATCATCGTTGATTCCGCCTATCGCGCGGATGCGCTCATGAGCGTTGTAGCGGTCAGTCTTGTTGATGCACTTTACTTCGTGGCGCGATGCCATGGTTGTGATCCTTATAAAGCAATAGCCGGTCCGGGCAACCGGCCATTGACGAAAGAAGGGGACACCGCTTAGACTGTTCGAGCCAACAAGTAGTCCAAGCGGGGCTCCGGCCCCTACGAGAAGCCAGTCGTTAGCGCGACTGGCTTCTTGTTTTTTGCGCTTAGAAAAGCGCGAACTCGTTTCATTCCTTCAGTTTTACGACACCCTTTCGCTTCGGAACACTTTCCAGATGCCCGGCTTTGGTCATCCGGTAGAGCCTGTTCGCCATTGTGCGTCTGTCTTCCGTCACGTACTGAAAATCTCGAAACAGGCCGACCATGATCTCGTCAATGCTCGCGGCTCCGTCGTAGCGTTCCTTGATGGTTCGGAGGATTTTTTCCTCAAGATCGCCCATTTTCGCTGCATTCAATTGCTTGCGCAGCGCCTCCGGCAAGTCGCTCAGGTCGCCCAGTCTCTTACCTACATCGCTAAGAACGTCGCCGCCCATTACGCATCCTCCGTGAATTTCGCAAGTTTACAGCAAAGCATTGGCGGAGCGCAACTGTGCGGCGCTTTTTCGCGGCAGCACGCTGCTTCCCTGCCACTCATATCTAAACGCTTTGTTTGGTATACATTAAACAACACATTGCGCGCCTATTACAAAGCGCTGTATAGCATCTTCAGACTTGCTGTACGCAACTCACCACAAAGCATCTGTAAGCCATCTTCAAGGACTCTCTCTGTCTGCGCTTATCAAACAATCTATAGCGAGCACACAGACTGGTATGTATTGCTGTCAGGGCTTTAGTTGCTACGCTCCCCGAGCCTGCGGCTGGAGCAACAGTGATGTAATAGTCGTATGTTTTGCAGAACTCAGCGGCGGCGGTTGTTCTGGGGTCTTGGTAGCAATGGAACAGGGAACTCGGATAGGTGTTTGTCATGCCCTGCAACATCGTCAATCATCCATTGCTGGATCACGCAGGGGACGCAAGGCGCCTTTTGCCACGGCTTCAGGGATCGTCAGAGAATATCGTCCCTGCATGTTGATATGGTCGTGGATATGCGGCGACAAACGGGCCGCGTCCTCGATGCGAACGTCGAACCCTTCTTTGCGTAGTTGCTCCAGGGCCACCTCCATGTAAATGGTATTCCAGAGCGTGATCATGTTGACCACCAGACCGAGGGCGCCGAGTTGATCTTCCTGCCCTTCCCGGTAACGCTGTCGCAGTTCGCCGCGTTTGCCATGAAAGACCACCCGCGCTACGCTGTGCCGGCCCTCGCCGCGATTGAGCTGGACCAAGGTCGCGCGTCGTGTGGATTCGCTGTTGATATATGCCAGGGCGTGGAGCGTTTTATCGATTCGCCCGAATTCCGCAATCGCTTGTGCCAGGCGGGTCGGATTGTCGCCGACCTGCAAGGTTCGCATGATCCCTGCCGCCGGAATACGTCCCAGCAGAAGCGAACCCACGAGACGCAAAATGTCGTCCCAGTGCGGCGCAATTCGTTGCAAGCGGATCCGGTTCGTCGAGATCACGTCCAGCTTGCCGTAGTCCGCGTCCGGATCAATCCGCCAAAAGCGGGTTCCGCCGATGTCGGCGAGACGAGGACTGAAGCGAAACCCCAGTAGCCGGAAAAGGCCGAATACCACGTCGCTGTAGGCACCGCTATCGGTCATGATCTGGGTTGGCTGGAGTTCAGTCTGCTGTTCGAGTACCACCGCCAGAAGGATCAGGCTATCGCGCAGCGTACCGGGAACGGTGATCGCGTTGAGGCCGGTGAACTGATTCGACATCAAGTTATACCAGGTCACGCCTTTGAGCCTGCCAAAATATTTTGGATTGGGGCCGGCGTGCACCGTGCGGATCGGCACCACGAAGCGCATTCCGTCGGCCGAGGCGACTTCCCCGCCGCCCCAGGCGTGAGCCAGGACCAGTCCGTTCTGTGCGGCAACGAGCTTCGCATTGCTCGTCGTCAACGTCTCATCACGCAGGTAATTCTGCTTGACCCAGGCCATGCGATCCCGCTTGAGTGCCGGGTTGTCAGACCGAACGAACGGTTCCGGTCCGGTGTTGCAAGCCTCCGCCATCAGCACAGCCGCCAGGCTGATCGCCAGGTCAGACACCCGTGCAGCCCGCTCGGTGAGGTGCGTAAAGCTTTCGGCGAGCCCCGTGCGGGCAATGATTTCCAGCACCACCTCGGGTAAATCTACCCGCGGCAACCGTGCCGCGACCGCCGCCCGCAAGGCCACCAGCGAAGCGGGCTCGTCGAGCTTGTCGAACGGGGTCAGAATCAGTTCTTCTCTGTCACCCACCGTTTCGAAACGCACCGCGGGATTGACGGGGAGACGTTGTGCGACATCGCGATAGGTGCGATCCAATTCGAGAGCGATGCCGTTCAGGGTCGGGGTGGGATCCGCGGTCAAACCGAGGGTTCGACAAACCATCGGCCGCATCGCTTCCCATTCAACACCGCCAATGAGGTTGGCGCGCGGATCGGCATAACGCCAACTCGGATGAACAAAAACGTCCCGTCGATGCAGTGCCGATTTCAATCCGTCCAGCAGGCAGAAAGTGTAGGCCTTGAGGTCAATCGTATCGTCATCCCGCACGACATGGCGTTTCCACGCTTTTCCAATGATCGCACGCGGCATATCGTCGGGGGGTTTGAGGCGGTGGCCGTTCTCTCGTAGCCAATCATAGGCCGCGGTCACCGGCTGGCCAGCCGGGCCGGCCTCGAACCGTATCTGTCTCAAGACCGCAGGCAAGTAACGTCTGACAGCGGTATACCGTTCGGTCAGCGCGAGATAAAAAACATCATCCGGCGGACGGATCAACGCCTTTGCCTCCTTCAACGCCCCCTCGAGCACAGCTCTCGGAACCTTGATGAAAACCTTGGCCCGCACCTCCTGCTCGGGCAGTGTGGCATCGAGCAGGACCGAGCAGGCGTCGATCAGCGTTGCCGTGGCCTGGTCGAGATCCTTTAGCGCGCGTAGCCGGGCCTTCTTGTCCGCCTTCACCGCATCGCCAAACAACGCTTGCAACAGGATTTGAAGGACTTCAAGTACGTCGTCTTGCGCGGTGGCTTCCTGGCACAGCACGAACGCGACCAGGGTAGCGAGACGCCGGTCCGCGGGCATCCGCGCAATCGCTTGCGCCCGCGCACGATTGGCGAACTGCGCCAACGCCGCAATACGGCCTGGCGGAATGCGCGATGTCGCGGGCAAAGCAATGCCCAATTCCCGCACTGATCGCAGCCGCTCGATGGCGGCCCGGATGGAGGGGCCGCTGCTGCGTGTGGGCCCCGAGCGCATGCGGTCAAGCCAGGAGCCGCGACTTCCTTCAGGGACCAGCAACAAGGCTTGCAGTTGCTCCCGCTGTTCGGACCGTACGCCACGGCCGAGGCTGCGCCAAAGGCGCTTTTCCATCCGGCTACGCACTTGCACGACCAGCCGTTCCAATAGGGTGATGCCCGGCAACAATACTTTGTGGGTCAACAGCCAGGTCGTTGCCCTTTCAAAGAGCACGCCGGGGCGGTCGGTGCCGGTCCAACAGAGGGCGCAGAGCCAGCGGGTCAGGCGAAATCCGACAATGCGCTCGGTGAACTCGCAATAGCCGTATTGGCTGCGAATTTCGACCGTATGGGACCAACGCAAGGGGTTCTGCGCATAGGCTGCCAAACTACTCGTATCGGTGATGCCCGTTTGCTTGGCGATCGTGTGGAGCACCGATGCGGGCACTGCGGTCGGGTCGTCGAGGAAAGTCCCGAGATATCGCACCGAGGTGAGTTGCAGGGCGAATCCAAGTTGGCTCTGGTCGCCCCGCTTGGTCTTGATATAGGCGCGGTCGGCATCGTCCAGGTGGAAATACCGATCGAGTTCGTCGAGGGTTGGGTCGCCCCGGTAGGCGCCGTAGCCTTCGTGTTGGGCTACGGTGAGGAAACTGACGGGCATTGAAGAGTCGCCTTGCTGTCGTGGGTTAGCTCACAAAACGGAAAATCGTCCCCGGTGTCCGCTCATCGACGTCCTGGCGTTTGGGAGTAGTCCTCGCTTGCGAAATACCCGCGCTGGGCGTGACTAACCATCTTTCAGGCAGGGTCTAGTGATAGGCCCTGCAGGCCCTGCAGAGTCTATCAGTAAAGTAGGTTTTATATTTTGATCGTATTACTATCACCATCTCGTTGACTCATGAGATAGCAAATGATCGTTGGCTACGCGCGGACCTCGACGATAGAGCAGGTGGCTGGATTCGAGGCTCAGGTCAAGGAACTCAAAGCAGTCGGCTGCGAAAAGATCTTTCGGGAGCAGGTCTCATCAACCACCCTTCGCACCCAACTTCAGGCGGCCTTGGAATTCCTGCGTGAGGGCGACGTGTTGGCGACCACCAAGCTGGATCGGCTGGCGCGATCGGTGGCAGAGCTGATGGTGATCATCCAGGTTCTTGAAGAAAAGCAGGTGGGTTTGCGGGTGCTCAACCTGGGCATGGACACCCAAACCCCGACAGGTCGGCTAATGCTCACGGTACTGGGAGGCATCGCCCAGTTCGAGCGCGAAATGATGCTGGAACGACAGCGGGAAGGTATCGCCAAAGCGAAAGCGGAAGGCAAGTATCGCGGCCGCAAGCCGATCGCGAGCGGGAAGCGTGATGCCATATTGCAGCTGGCCGCCAGCGGCAGGACCAAGGCCCAGATTGCGCACGAAGTCGAGGTAGGTGAAGCGACGGTCTATCGGATACTGGCTCGGGCGAAAACGCCGCAGACATGACAAAAGCCTATCCGAGTTCCCTGTTCCATTGCTACCAAGACCCCTACTAGAGAATGCTCGCGCCCTTTAGCAGCCAGGCCAGGCCCAAAACGGTTTTGCTGTTGATTTCCGCCGCGGCCTCCTGCCGCCGTGGCTTATCGCGTCGGCGAGCTACAAGGCGCCTGGGTCGAGCCGGAGGCGCTCCCCCGTGGCTTGAGCTGAGGGACGGCGCGCAACATCCGGAGGGCGTCGACGTTGCCATGCCTCATCTATGCTGTCGCGCCTGGTGTTGTGTGGTTTGCCACCGCTCCCGAGCGGATGTGCCGCGTAAAATTCGCCTATGATCCGCTCCGAACTCATCAACCGACTCGCTGCCCACTTCCCGCAGTTCACAACCAAAGATACTGAACTTGCGGTCAAAGCCATTCTTGAAGCGCTGAGCAACACGCTGGTGAAGGGGGACCGCATTGAAATACGCGGTTTCGGAAGCTTCGGGCTCAACTACCGGCCCCCACGTATTGGGCGCAACCCAAAAACCGGTGAGGCCGTGCCGGTTCCAGCGAAAGCTGTTCCCCACTTTCAGGCGGGGAAAGAACTGCGTACCAAGGTGGACTCGGGCAGATAACGGCCAGCTGCTGACCTTGGTGAGTGACTACAATGGGATGTTCAAATCACAACCTGAACGTATATCCCGGCTCGTTACTGTCAGGCAGCTATAGTACAGGCCCGATGCAGCCGGTCCGTTTTTGCGTGTCGATGACCGCTACAGGCGCAGGACCAACCCTTGAATATTGACATCAGATCTGCATCAATGTGCCCGGACCAATCTTGCAATAAGTGCACCTCCATCGCTAGGCTGAGGCATTCGAAGATGCGATACCTATAGCAAGGTGTAGGTCTGGTACGCGCCGTAGCAGAACGGCTGCCGCCGCAAGTTGTCGATCTGCTCGAGCAAGACTGGGGTCTGCTGAATGTCGGCGGGGAATGCACGATGCACAAGATCGGGCAGCTCCTCCTTGGGGAGCTCGACGAGCCTGGCCAGCACGGTGCTGGCAGCCAGCGATGGGTGAGCCTTTTGGAGAATGGGTGCGAAGAGCGTAGTGAACAAGAGATTGAAGCGGTCGAGGATTGCCCACGACGTGGCCAGGACTTCGGACCGACCATTGAGCAGAAACACAGTCGGAAATCCCATGAGGTCGTGCGAGCTAAATTGAGTCTGGTAGTTGCGGTTGACAAGGCTGCCACTGTGGCAGGTGCCCAGAACCGCGAGGCGATGAGGCCATCGAAACGCTGCCCCTTGAAGCATCATCAGACTCATGGCGCTCTTCCGAGAGGGGCCTGCCATGTCGGCGAAAAACGGGTCGCGAAACAGGCCAACGGATGCGCCATGGTGCGAAAGGACCAGCGCGTCTGTGGACGCCATTGCCTCGGCGAACACGTTCCACGTCGGATCTTCAAGCAGCGTTCCGGTGGCTCCGAGCCCCTTGAAGAATCCCTCGACGTCGGCCCGGTCGTACTGCAGGCCTGAGTTGCTTTCGATGATGCCAAGGCAGGACTCGGGAGCAACGGCCTGGCGCTTCGCGGGATAGAGAGCGATACACGTGCGAACCTCGAACTCGCCAGCAGCCATCCGTGCTCGGATCTTCGGGTCCCCGACCATCACCAAGTTGATCGGCGTCAAGTTCCAGCCGTCAGGGATGAAGATGACGCCCTTGCAACTCTCCACCGCGAGCTCGCTCACTAGGGGAGCAAGTGAGCGTAGTAACGCGGCCTGATACGCGCCCACGGCTAGGCCAAGTGCCCTGGCTTTATCTGGCTCTTGACGATGCCGCAGCAAGGCCGCAAAGAATGTCCTAGTTTCCGCTTGCGGCAGGTCGCAGAGGACGTACCGATCATCGATGAGCAGCAGCATCTTGTGGTCGGCGACGATCATGTTCAGGAGGATCGCGTATCCCTCGCCCAGCCTTTCAACGATGGTCTCCACAATGGGCTCGGAGGTTGCGTTCTGGAAAGGGCGCCTGACACCGTGGCGCGCGCTTGTCTTGTCGGCGTACTCTGCAATATCGCGCCACGGGTCAGGCTTTTGCATCGCCGACATCGGATCGTCGTACTTCTCCAAATAGCCGAAGAGATGCGGCGATCCGTGCTGCGCGAGGCGGTCGACCAGATGATCAAGTTCTTCCTTCTCCTCCGGTGAGAGCTTGGCGGCAAGTATCTCAGCCCACTCCAGGAAGTGAAGCCAGTCGGACACGCGATTTGCTCGCGTTGCAGCGACTACCGGGATGACATCGGCTGCGCGACCGGTCGTAGCAAGGTTCGCGAGCAGCCGCTCGATTCGCAGGACGTATCGCTCTCGGAATCCACGTCGGTAGTGGAGCTTCTCAACGAGGCTAATACCAGCGTCCAGGCTCTTGACCGCGCGATTGAGGCACAAAGCAGCGTCAGCCAGGTCGCCTTTGACAACAGCATTCTTCGCGGCGATCAACTCGGCCTCAAGCAGGTGCTCGGGGTCAACGTCTTCGAATGTCGACAACAGTCGACGCGCCGCTGCCATCCGGGCATCGGATAGCGCATGCTCACCAAGTTCGCGCAGGCATGCCGACAGGTTAATCAGGATTTGTGAGCGTTCTTTATCGAATTCATCGTCTGGCTCTATGTCTGCAAGCGCCTCCTCGAAGGCTTCACGAGCAGCTAAGTGGTTGCCACTCTGGAGCAAGAGCGTCGCGCGATTTACGGCTAAATGTGTCGGGACTGGCTTCCCAAGCTCGACGTATTTCTGCTTCAACGTCGGCCACATACTCTCGGCGTAGGCATGGTCATGCTCCAACAAGCACACGGAATAGCACGCTGACACCACGTTCGCATACTCTTGAACCAACTGGTTGTCGCGTGCCAAGTCCTCCGCTTCGCCGAGGGAGTGATAGGCTGGCTGAAATGCACCGAAGTCGGCGAAGAGGTACGCGGCGACGATCAGGTTCTCGATGGCCTTTTCCACCTTTCCAAGGTGCCGGTACAACCGAACCACCTCATACAGGATGTTAGGCACATGGTCTGCCTTGGCGTTGCCCGGCAGCAGACGACGCACGTTCTCCGCCGCTGATAGGGCAGCCAGATCGGTGCCCGTCTCAATCGTCAGATCGACAAGTTGTTTAAGGTATTGCCGAACGCGCTCTGTATCGCCCGCCATACAGCTGACACCGACAGCGGTGTTTAAAGCATAGGCAAGGGACCACGGACGGTCAGCGCTAGAGAGGATTTCAGCAGCGAGATACGCACAAGCCCTCGCATCGTCGGATTCCGGAGTTGCCTGCTGAAGCGCATCGTCGATTTCGTCCAACTCGAAATCCGATTCGGTGTCAGCCACAAGGGCGCGAAAGTGAGGTTCGAACGTCGCTGGGTTGAAGTTGATCATCTGTAGTGAACGTAAACCACTTTTTGGAGAGCATGGTTTTAGTGTACGGGGTTGTAAGCCCAAACCCCAGAAAATTCCGTCAGCCAAAATGCCGGTCTGGTCGATCAGCATCATCGAAATCCGCACGCGCCATGATCGCATCCAGGCGGCCAGCGTCAGCATGACGGCCAACGCTGGCGTTCATCAAGTGTGATGGAGCGGTTGAATCGCCAGACGCAGTCCTATCGCTTTGAGCACCGCGGTGAGGCTGCGCAGCTCGGGATTGCCCTGCGGGGACAGCGTGCGATAGAGCTGAGTCGGATTGAGGTGCGCTTTCTCGGCGATGGCGGGGACACCGCCATACGCCTTGGCGATCTGGCGTAGCGCGATCAGCAGGTCGGACTGGTCGCCTTCTTCCAGAACGTCGTTCAGATACTGGGTTGCGAACGCCAAGTCCTCGCGGAAGATCTCGGCCATCGCATCATCATGTGCTCGGTCTTTCATCGTCGGGCCTCCGTTGCCAATCCTGCCAATAGCGCACTGCGCGCCCGATGTCGGCGTCCTGGGTTCGCTTGTCGCCGCCGCACAGCAGCAGCATGATGCGTGAGCCGGCCTGGGCGTAATAGACGCGATAGCCTGCGCCCACATCGATCCGCATTTCCCAGACGCCGTCGCGGCAGAATTTGTGGTCGCCGAAGTTGCCTTGCTCCACGCGGTTGACGCGCTTGACCAGTTGCACCTTGGCAATCGGGTCGCGCACCTGCTTAAGCCAATCGAGATAGATGTCCTTGCCGTCCGCAGTGAGGTAATGGCGGATTTCGTACATGCTCGATCTTCGTCTATAAACGAATCCGCGTCAATCCCGCCAGAAATCCTTGAACCGGTCTGCTGCCAGCTCGGTGTAGCGGGTCGTGTGCTGGATGTTGCGGTGGCCCAGGTAGTGCTGGATCGCTCGGGTGTCCTGCCCGTCGTTGGCCAGCTTGTAGCCGGTGGCATGGCGCAGCATATGCGGATGGACCGGGAACTCGATGCCGGCCTCTCGCCCGGCGCGGCTGACGATTTTGCGTACGGCATCGGTGGTGAGCGGCGCCTTGCGCTCGCTGACGAACACGTAGGGCGTGTCCGGGTAGTCGCGCTGCAGGCGACGCAAGGCGCGCAGCTCCGGCCCGCGCAGCGGATGGACCGAGGCGATGCCGTGCTTGCGCCGCGCGACGTGCAGCAGCCCCTGCTTCAGGTCAACCTGATCCCAGCGCAGGCTGACCAGTTCGGACACGCGCAAGCCGTGGCGGTAGGCGATCAGGATCAAGGCGGCGTCGCGCGCGCCGTGGCGCCCGACGCCTGCAGCCGCTTCCATCAGCGCCGCCACCTCCTTTTCCGACAGGTATTCCCGGCTGCGGTAGGCGGCGTTCGCCCGGCGGATGGGAACTTTCCGGTTTTCGGTGGTTGGCGGATCGCGATCCGGTAGCGTGGAACCCGCATGCTTGCTCATGGCGCAATCCGATCTTTCCCGATATCGGTTATTCTACGGAAAGTTTTCCGGGGCCGGGCGCCTACGCCGACGATGGCGACCACGAACAAGCTATTGACCATCCTGTCGGACGCCGAGCAGTTCGCCCTGTACGGCCTGCCCGACCTCGACGACGGGCAGCGTTTGGATTACCTGTCGTTGTCCGAAGCGGAGCTGGCGCTCGCTTGTAGTCGTCCCGGCCTGCACGCTCACGTCTACTGCGCCTTGCAGATCGGCTACTTCAAAGCCAAGCGCGCTTTCTTCCGCTTTACCTGGGACGATGTCCAGGACGATTCCGTCTTTGTACTGGACCGCCATTTCAACGGACAGGCATTCGAGCCGCATGCCATCACCAGGCACGAACATTACACTCAACGTGCCAGGATCGCGGAGCTGTTCGGCTATCGACTGTGGTCGGCGGACTTTCTCCCGCAACTCGCGGAACAGGCCGCCCATATCGTTCGGCGCGACGTCACACCCGGCTTCATCGTCGCCGAGCTGATCGCCTACCTCAACGAACACAAGATCGTCCGGCCCGGCCACACGACCTTGCAAGAGCTGATCAGCGGGACCTTGTCTGCCGAGCGCCGGCGCCTGGGCGACCTGCTCGCCGAGGTGCTGAACGACACGGCCCAAGCCGCGCTGGCCCAGCTCCTGGTGCGCGACGACACGCTGTCCGAGCTCGCCGCCCTGAAGCAGGACGCCAAGGATTTCGGTTGGCGACAGATGGCGCGGGAGCGGGAGAAGCGCGCCAAGCTGGAGCCGCTGTACTGGATCGCCAAGACGCTGCTGCCCGAGCTCGCAATCTCGCAGCAGAACCTGCACTACTACGCGAGCCTGGCGAACTTCTACACGGTATACGACCTGCGCCGCCTCAGGCCCGAGCAGAGACATCTGTATCTGTTGTGCTACGCCTGGCAGCGCTACCGGCAGATCACCGATAACCTCGTCGACGCCTTGGGCTACCACATGAAGCAGCTCGAGGACGAGAGCAAGGCGCGGGCCGCCAAGCACTTCGTCGCCGAGCAGATGCGCCGCCAGCAGGAAACGCCGCAGGTCGGCCGCCTGTTGCTGCTCTACGTCGACGATACCGTGGCCGACGCCACGCCATTCGGCGACGTTCGCCAGCGCGCGTACAAGATCATGCCCAAGGACGCGCTTCACGTCGCTGGTCAGCGCCTCAGCGTGAAGCCGGCGAGCAAGCTGGTCATGCGCTGGCAGGTGGTCGACGGTCTCGCCGAGCGCGTCCGCCGCCACCTGCGCCCGCTCTTTGGGGCGCTCGAATTCTCCAGTGCCGCATCGGATAACCGGTGGCTCGCGGCGCTCACCTGGGCAAAAGGCGTGTTCGCGAAACAGCAGCGCCTGTCGCAGCGCCCGCTCGTCGAATGCCCGGAAGCGACTCTGCCCAAGCGCCTGCGGCCTTATCTGCTGGCGTTCGACGCGGACGGGAAGCCGACGGGCGTCCATGCCGACCGCTACGAATTCTGGCTCTACCGCCAGATCAGGAAGCGCGTCAAGTCCGGCGAACTTTACCTGGACGACAGCCTGCAGCATCGCTGCTTTACCGACGAGCTCGTGTCCCTCGACGAGAAAACGGAGGTGCTTGGCCAGATGGACATCGCTTGGCTGCGCCAGCCGATCGAGGCCCAGCTCGACACGCTGACGGCCGAGCTGCGCGAGCAGTGGCTGGCGTTCAACCGCGAGTTGCGACAAGGAAAACTGAACCATCTCGACTACGACAGCGAGACCAAGACGCTAACCTGCCGCCGACCCAAGGCTGACAACGATGCCGCGCGCGAGGACAGCTTCTACGAGAAGCTGTCGTTCTGCGACGTCGCCGACGTGTTCCGCTTTGTGAACGAGCAGTGCCGATTCCTGTCGGCGCTGACGCCGCTGCAACCGCGCTATGCCAAGCAGGTCGCCGATTCGGACAGCCTGATGGCGGTCATCATCGCCCAGGCGATGAACCATGGCAACGTCGTCATGGCGCGCACCAGCGACATTCCGTACCACGTGCTGGAGGCGACCTACCAGCAGTACCTGCGCCAGGCGTCGCTGCAGGCGGCCAACGACCGGATCAGCAACGGCATCGCCGAGTTGCCGATCTTCCCGCACTACTCGTTCGACTTCGACGCGCTCTACGGCAGCGTCGACGGCCAGAAATTCGGTGTCGAGCGGCCGACCGTCAAGGCACGCTACTCGCGCAAGTATTTCGGTCGCGGCAAGGGCGTCGTCGCCTATACGCTGCTGTGCAATCACGTTCCCTTGCAGGGCTGGCTGATCGGCGCACACGAGTTCGAAGCCCATCACGTGTTCGACGTCTGGTATCGCAACACGTCGGACATCCTGCCGACCTCGATCACGGGCGATATGCACAGCGTCAACAAGGCCAACTTCGCCATCCTGCACTGGTTCGGGCTGCGCTTCGAGCCGCGCTTCACCGATCTGGAAGAACAACTGAAAGAACTCTACTGCGCCGATGATCCGGCCCTGTACGAAAAATGCCTGATTCGCCCGGTTGGCCAGATCGACCGGCAGGCAATCGTGGACGAGAAAGCCAACATCGACCAGATCGTCGCCACGCTGGGCCTCAAGGAGATGACGCAGGGGACACTGATCCGCAAGCTGTGCACCTACACCGCGTCGAACCCGACGCGACGGGCCATCTTCGAGTTCGACAAGCTGATCCGCAGCATCTACACGCTGCGCTACCTGCGCGACCCGCAGCTGCAGCGCAACGTGCGCCGCTCGCAGAACCGGATCGAGTCCTATCACCAGTTGCGCTCGGCGATCGCCCAGGTCGCCGGCAAGAAGGAGCTCACCGGCAGGACCGACATTGAAATCGAGATCAGCAACCAGTGCGCGCGGCTGATCGCGAACGCTGTCATCTATTACAACTCGGCGATCCTGTCGCGGCTACTCACCAAGTACGAGGCGAGCCGGAACGCGAAAGCGCTCGCGCTGATCGGGAAGATTTCGCCGGCGGCTTGGCGGCACATCCATCTGAACGGGCACTACACGTTCCGCGGTGACGGCCAGGTCATCGACCTGGATGCGATCGTGGCGGGGCTCGATTTGGTGTGACGGAAATTTCTGGGGTTTGGGCTTACACCCCCTAACAAGTATTTCGAGGTTCTTCGAGAACTGGGCAATGAATTGGTTCGATCTGGGTAATCCGCGCCCTCTGCCAGCGCCGGATCCTTACATTCCGATCGTCTGGC
>Ga0209792_1000513_pt1 | contig 27104 bp, 17 predicted proteins | sample EBPBio142005_DNA_FD_185860 | JGI IMG/M metagenome (GOLD analysis project Ga0209792, IMG submission 185860) | Wastewater treatment Type I Accumulibacter community from EBPR Bioreactor in Madison, WI, USA - Reactor 1_6/14/2005_ DNA (SPAdes)... | ecosystem: Engineered > Bioreactor > EBPR >... | reverse complement strand
GCCATGGTGCTCTTTACGGTGTTCAAACAGTTTGACACCCGCACGGGCGTTGGCGCCGGGGCTGTGGGCTATTCGGAGTTCCTGGAGGACGTGCGCAACCACCGCATCAAGAGTGCCACCATCCAGGAAGGCCAGGGCGGCAGCACCGAGATCGTCGCCATCACCAATGATGATCGTCGCATCCGCACCACGGCCACCTATCTGGATCGGGGCCTGATTGGCGACCTGGTCAACAACAACGTCAAGTTCGACGTGCGCCCGCGCGAGGAAGGCTCGCTGCTCATGACGCTGCTGGTCAGCTGGGGCCCGATGCTGCTGCTGATCGGCGTGTGGGTGTACTTCATGCGCCAGATGCAGGGCGGCGGCAAGGGTGGGGCCTTCAGCTTCGGCAAGTCCAAGGCGCGCATGCTCGACGAGAACAACAACACCGTCACCTTTGCCGACGTGGCCGGTTGCGACGAGGCCAAGGAAGAGGTCAAGGAAGTCGTGGACTTTTTGAAGGACCCGCAGAAGTTCCAGAAGCTCGGCGGCCGCATTCCGCGTGGCCTGCTGCTGGTGGGCCCGCCGGGCACCGGCAAGACGCTGTTGGCCAAGTCGATTGCCGGCGAGGCCAAGGTGCCGTTCTTCTCCATCTCGGGCTCCGACTTCGTCGAGATGTTCGTCGGCGTGGGCGCGGCGCGCGTGCGCGACATGTTCGAGAACGCCAAGAAGAACGCCCCCTGCATCATCTTCATCGACGAAATCGACGCCGTCGGCCGCCAGCGTGGCGCGGGCCTGGGCGGCGGTAACGACGAGCGCGAACAGACGCTGAACCAGATGCTGGTTGAGATGGATGGCTTCGAGACCAACCTGGGCGTGATCGTGGTCGCCGCCACCAACCGCCCCGACATCCTGGATGCGGCCCTGCTGCGCCCGGGGCGCTTTGACCGCCAGGTGTATGTGACGCTGCCCGACATCCGTGGTCGCGAGCAGATCCTGAACGTGCACATGCGCAAGATCCCCGTGGGCCAGGACGTGAACCCGGCCGTCATCGCACGCGGCACGCCCGGCATGAGCGGGGCCGATCTTGCCAACCTCTGCAACGAGGCCGCCCTGATGGCCGCGCGCCGCAATGCGCGCACCGTGGAGATGCAGGACTTTGAGAAGGCCAAGGACAAGATCATCATGGGCCCGGAGCGCAAGAGCATGGTGATGCCCGAGGAGGAGCGCCGCAACACCGCTTACCACGAGGCCGGTCATGCGCTCATCGGCAAGCTGCTGCCCAAATGCGACCCGGTGCACAAGGTCACCATCATCCCGCGCGGGCGGGCCCTGGGCGTGACCATGAGCCTGCCCGAGAAAGACCGCTACTCCTACGACAAGGAGTACATGCTGAACCAGATCGCCATGTTGTTCGGTGGACGTATCGCCGAAGAGGTGTTCATGCACCAGATGACCACCGGTGCCAGCAACGACTTCGAGCGCGCGACCTCGATCGCGCGCGACATGGTCATGCGCTATGGCATGACGGCGGCCCTGGGCCCCATGGTCTACGCCGAGAACGAGGGCGAGGTCTTCCTGGGCCGCTCGGTCACCAAGACCACCAATATCTCGGAAGAAACCATGCAGAAGGTGGACGCCGAGGTGCGCCGCATCATCGACGAGCAATATGCCCTGGCGCGCAAGCTGATCGAGGACAACCAGGACAAGATGCACGCCATGGCCAAGGCCATGCTGGAGTGGGAAACCATCGACGCCGAGCAACTCGACGACATCATGGCCGGGAAGGAGCCGCGTCCCCCGAAGGACTGGACGCCACGCACGCCCCCCTCCGGTGGCGATGGCTCGGGTGGCGGCACGCCTGCCGTGAAGCCCGATCCCACGCCGACTGCCGCCTGATGAGAGGCCGCAGCGTTTGATTCACGGGGCCTTGGGGCCCCGTTTGTCCATCTATCCCAGCCCCATGCTTTGGCAAACCGCCCGCTTTGACCTCGACCTGACGCATGCGCGGGTCATGGGCATCGTCAACGTCACGCCCGATTCGTTCTCCGATGGTGGCCAGCACGCCGGCACGGCGGCGGCCCTGCGCCACTGCGAGCAGTTGCTCAAGGAGGGGGCGGACATTCTGGACATTGGCGGCGAATCCACCCGCCCTGGCAGCCCGGCGCTGCCGTTGCAGGACGAGCTGCAACGCGTCTTGCCGGTAATGCGGGAGGCCGTGCGCCTGGGCGTGCCCATCTCGGTCGATACCTACAAGCCCCAGGTGATGCAGGCCGCGCTGGATCTGGGCGCAGACATCGTGAACGACATCTGGGCCCTGCGCCAAAGCGGCGCGGCGCAGGTGGTGGCGGCGCACCCGCGCTGCGGCCTGTGCCTGATGCACATGCACCGCGACCCGCAGACCATGCAGACGGCCCCCATGCAGGGAGATGTCGTGCCGCAGGTACTCACTTTTTTAGAGCTGCAGGCGCAATATCTACAAGGCTTGGGTGTCAATAAATCTCGGATCGCCATCGACCCCGGCATAGGCTTTGGCAAGACCGTACAGCAGAACTTTGCACTGCTGGCGCGCCAGCGCGAGCTGCTGGCCTTGGGCTACCCCGTGCTTGCCGGCTGGTCACGCAAATCGTCGCTGGGCGCGGTCACCGGCCTGCCGGTGCAGGAGCGCCTGGGCGCCAGCGTGGCGGCCGCCTTGCTGGCCGTGCAGCAGGGCGCGCGCATCGTGCGCGTGCACGATGTGCGCGACACCGTGGCCGCGCTGGCTACCTGGCGCGCCATGCAAGAGCAGAACCCTTTAGAACAGACCCATTGAACAAGAGAGGACGCACCCCATGACCCGTCAATACTTTGGCACCGATGGCATCCGCGGCACCGTGGGCCAGGCGCCCATCACGCCCGACTTCGTGTTGCGCCTGGCGCATGCGGTGGGGCGCGTGCTGCGCCGCACCGAGGAGCGCCCTACGGTGCTGATCGGCAAGGACACGCGCATTTCCGGCTACATGCTGGAGGCGGCGCTGGAATCGGGTTTCAACTCCGCCGGGGTCGATGTAGTGCTGCTCGGGCCGCTGCCCACGCCGGGCGTGGCCTACCTCACGCGCGCGCAGCGCGCCAGCCTGGGCGTGGTGATCAGCGCCAGCCACAACCCCTACCCGGACAACGGCATCAAGTTCTTCAGCGCCCAGGGCACCAAGCTGCCCGACGCCTGGGAGGAAGAGGTCGAGGCAGCGCTGCAGCAGCCGCCCATGTGGGCCGATTCGGCATCCTTGGGCAAGACGCGCCGGCTCGATGATGCGGCCGGCCGCTACATCGAGTTCTGCAAGAGCACCTTTGACCACGACCTGAGTCTGCGCGGCGTGAAGATCGTCGTCGATGCCGCCCATGGCGCCGCCTACCAAATCGCCCCCATGGTGTTCCACGAACTGGGCGCCGACGTCGTCGCCATAGGCTGTGCCCCCGATGGCGTGAACATCAACCATGAGGTGGGTGCCACCCACCCCGAAGCGCTGGTACGGGCCGTGTGCGCCAACCAGGCCGACTTTGGCGTGGCCCTGGATGGCGATGCCGACCGCCTGCAGATCGTCGATGCCAGCGGCCGCCTGTACAACGGCGACGAGCTGCTCTACCTGATGGCCGCCGAGCGCCTGGCACGTGACGAGCATGTGCCCGGCGTGGTCGGCACCCTGATGACCAACATGGCCGTGGAGCAGGCGCTGACAAGGCGCGGTGTGAAGTTCGTGCGCGCCAAGGTGGGCGACCGCTATGTGCTTGAAGAGCTGCAGCGTCAGAACTGGCTGCTCGGTGGCGAGGGCTCGGGCCATCTGCTGGCGCTTGATTGCCACACCACGGGCGATGGCCTGATCAGCGCGCTGCAGGTGCTGCAGGCCTGTGTGCGCAGCCAGAAGACGCTGGCCGAGTTGCTTGCCGATGTGCCGCTGTTTCCCCAGGTGCTGCTCAACGTGCGCCTCAAACCCGATCAGGACTGGAAGGCGAACGCCGCGCTCGCCGACACCACGCGTGAGGTACAGGCCGAGCTGGCCGACAACGGCCGCCTGCTGGTGCGCGCCAGCGGCACCGAGCCGCTGCTGCGCGTGATGGTCGAGGCACGCGACGCAGACCAGGCCAGCCGCTGCGCCCAGCGCCTGGCGGACGCCGCACGGGCCGCCTGAGCGCAGTGGCTTTGTCTGGTGCAGGCCTGGGCTTCAGGCGTGCACCTGGCGCTCGTCTGCCTTGCGCCGTGACAGCCTGAGCACGCCCAGCAGCAGCGCCGCAAAGACCAGGGCCGTTACCGCCAGGGCCGCGGCGCTGGCGGCCCAGAAGGGGGCTGGGGAGTGATACGGCCCCCAGCCAGCCCAGCCCTGGTAGGCCAGGCGGTAACCGCCATGCAGCCCCACACCCCACAGCAGCACCCCATACACCACCAGGGGCGCGAGTGTGATGTGATAGCTGCGCAGCACGAAGATGCACAGCGTCTGCAGCGCGTCGGCCACCTGATAGGCGGCTACCCACACCAGCAGCGATGCGGCCAATGCCACCACCTCCGGGCTGGTCGAGTACAGCCCGGCAATCGGTTGCTTTGCTATTACAAGCGTAGCTGCAAGCGCCCATCCCATAAGCGCTGCAAGCCAAAAACCATTCAAGGCTGTGGCACCGGCCTGGCGCTCGTCGCCCGCACCGCGCCAGTAGCTCACGCGGGCGCTGGTGGCAATGGCCAGCGACAGCGGCACCATGTAGACCACCGCCGCCAGGTTGGCAGCGATCTGGTGCGCGGCCGAGGCCAGGGCCCCCTGGCGCGCGATGAACAGGGCCATCAGCGTGAACGAGGTCACCTCCACCAGGATGGCCAGACCCGCAGGCAGCCCCAGGCGCAGAAAGCGCGCGATCTGCGTGCCGTCGGGGCGCTCCAGAGCGCGCCACAGCTGCAGTGGCGCATACATGGCGTGGCGGCGCAGCATGGCCCAGCCCAGCAGCATCAGGCCGTAGTTGACCACCAGCGTGGCCCAGGCGCAGCCCGCCACGCCCTGGGGCGCCAGGCCGGCGCCGCCGAAGGTGAACCAGATAGACAGCGGCAGTTTCAGCGCCAGCGAGCCCACCTGCAGCCAGGTGACCAGCTGCGGGTGGCCCAGGGCCTGGTTGAGCGTGCTGTAGATGCGAAACAGCAGCGCCGGCGGCAGGCCGAAGGCCAGGATGGCCAGATAGGCGCGCACCGCGCCGCGCAACTCGGGCGGCACCTCGGTCCAGCGCAGTATCGGCTCGGGCGACAGCAGCACGGCCATGCCCAGCGCCGTGGCCACGGCCCACAGGTAGAGCGACTGGCGCACGCTCCGGCCAATGGCGGCCTGGGCATTGGCGCCGCGCTGCTCGGCCCAGACGGGCATCAGCGCCTGCAGCACGCCCATCAGCCCGACGTACACGCTGATGAACACCGCCGAACCTATGGACAGCGCGGCCAGCGCCTCCTGCGCATAGCGGCCGGCGACGATGGTGTCGGTGACACCAAAGGCCATCACCGCCAGTTGCCCGGCCAGCACGGTCAGGGCGTGGCGCGAGATGGTGGACAGCTCGGACATCAGCGCCCGTCGTCCCTGCGATGCAGCACCAGCAGCCTATCGTTGCGATCCGTCGGACGGCTGACGATGGCCACCTCGACCCATTGCCCAGGGGGCAGCAGCGTGACCACGGAAGGACTGGCGTCCGGGTCGGCCACCAGCCAGTCGCACTGCGCCACCCGCGGCAGATCGACCATGGGCAATTCGCCGTGGTACATCAGCGCCGCCACTTGGGCGCGGCTCAGGCCATAGGCGGCCACGCAGCCTTCGTGCCCGGTGATGACGGCGCGCACGCCGGCCACCTGCGGCGCCAGGCTGCGGCCGTAGTCCAGTATCGGCAGCCACAGCGTCATGAGCAGCAGCCAGCCCAGCGTGGCACCGCCGGCGGGCAGCACCAGGCTCTTCCAGATGGCGGGACGGTTGCGCGCCGTGCGCCAGGCGACCAGCAGGCACCAGGCCAGCGTGGCCACCAGTGCCACGGCAAACGGCAGCACAGAAAACGTGGACACATAGCCCGGCGCCAGCTTGGCCACGTTGGCCGCGGGCTTGGCCGGCCAGCCGGTCTGCACCGACAGCCAGACCACCCAGATGGCGATGGCCGAGATGCTGAAGAACAGCAGCGTGAACCAGTCGATCAGCGCCGCGATGCTGCGCTTGAGCGTGGGCAGGGCAAAGGCCGCCAGCGCTGCCAGCGCCGGCAGGCTGAGCAGCAGGGCGCGGTTGGCGGGGCGCGTGGCGAGCGTGGCGCCCAGGGTCACCAGCGCGAACCACAGCGGCAACCACAGGTGGCGGTGCCAGTGCCGGCTGGCGATCAGCTGGCGCCAGCGCCACAGCGTCCATAGGGCCAGTGGCCAGGCCGGCCAGCTGAACCAGGTCAAGAGTCGCACCAGGCTCTGCCATTCCCAGGGCCCATCCACCCTCACAATGCGCCAGCGCCACAGATCCAGTTGCTGGGCCAGCAGGGCTGCCAGCAGGGTCAACGCCAGCATGAGCGCGAGCGCGGTTGCGCGCGTGCGCAGCGTGGGGCCGTGGCTATGCCACACCAGCCAGGCGCAGCCCAGGCCCAGCAGCACGGCGATGCTGGGCGCGCCGCTGAGCACCAGCCCAAGCAGTCCGATCAGGCCCGCCAGCAGCGGCCAGGCCATGCGCCAGGGCAGGGCGGCGCCGGCATAGAACAGCAAGGCCGTGCTGGCCAGCTGCGTCAGGTAGCCCGTGGTTTCATGCGACAGCTGGGCCAGGCCCAGGCAGGCGATCAGGGCCAGCAGGCCGCCATCGGCCATGGCACGGGCGTAGTCGGCAGGCTGGGCCTCGCCGCCAAAGGCAAAGGCCACGGGCTGGGCTCCTGGGCCGCGTGCCAGGTAGTACACGCCATACCAGGTGGCCGACAGGGTCAGCAGCAGCAGAGCGATGAAAGGCACGCGCGCCGCCAGCTCCAGGGGCAGCCAGCCACCCAAGGCCTGTATGGCCCAGGCCCCCAGCCAGTAATGCAGCAAGCCGTCGCCGTCACCCGGCAGGCCGGCCAGCAGCGGGAGCAGCCAACTGGTGTGACCCAGCGCCAGTTCGCGCATGTAGCCGAACGAGGCCATGTCGTCGCTGCGCCAGGGCGCCCGCCCGACAAAGCCCGGCACGGCATAGGCCAGGCACAGCAGCAGCAGCGCCCAGCGCGGCAGCGGCCGCACGGCACTCTGGGCAACGATGGCGGGGGTGGGGTGATTCACACGAAGGTGGTTTGGAGGGCGTAAAAAAAGGCAGCGCGGTAAAGCCGGGCTGCCTTTGATGGCTTGTCACAGGCCCGGGACGGGCCTGGCCGTTTACTTCTTGCCAAAACGGTTGCGGAAGCGCTCCACGCGGCCACCCATGTTGTCCACGGATTTTTGCGTGCCGGTGTAGAAGGGGTGCGACTCGGAGGAAGTGTCCAGCTTGTACAGCGGGTATTCCTTGCCTTCGAAGGTCTCGGATTCCTTGGTGTTCACGCAGGAACGGGTCACGAACTTGAAGCCGTTGGACAGGTCAACGAACAGCACTTCGCGATAGTTGGGGTGAATGCCTTCTTTCATGCTAACTCTTTCATGGCTGCGGGAGCCGTGCCGGCCATGCACAAACCCATTGCGCATTCAAAAACTCGGCGTACTTTCCGCAAAAAGCCCTCGATTATGGCATGACTTCGCCAATTGCCATCAGGGCTGCAGCAGGGCCAGCATCTCGCGCCCCCAGGCCAGTTCGGCCTCCTCGTAGAGAATGCCTTTCTTCAAAATCATGTACTGCAGCGTCTGGGGCCGGGTGCGTGCCTGGTTGGGCGGGAAGTCGCGCGCTTCTATCTGGCGGTACTGCGCCAGGCGCTCTTCGTGCCGGGCCAGGCTGCGTTTGAGCTCCGCGCTCAGATCGACCTCGTCCAGCACCGCGTCGGCGCGCAGCTTGACGGTGAAGCCGTCGCGCAAATCGACGGGAGCCGTGGGTTCGCTGGCCCAGCGCACCAGCTCGGCGCGCCCGGCGGGCAGCACGCGGTAGTGCTTCTTGCGCGTCTTGCCGGCATCGGGCGGTACAAAGCCATCGATCCAGCCTGCGCCTTCCATGCGCGCCAGCTCACGATAGATCTGCTGGTGTGTGGCGTGCCAGAAATAGCCGATGGACTTGTCAAAACGCCGTGCCAGGTCGTAGCCCGAGGTGGACTTTTCCAAAAGCGAGGTGAGCACGGCATGGGGCAGAGACATGCGCCGATTATTCCAGGGCCAATCTGCTATGCAACCAGTTGCATAGATAAACGAACGACCGTACACTTTTATGCAACCGGTTGCATAGATGACCGTTCCATCGACAAGGAAGCCCCATGACCTCTGCCTATCCGCACCTGCTCAGCCCCCTCGACCTGGGCTTTACCACCTTGAAAAACCGCGTTCTCATGGGCTCCATGCATGTGGGCCTGGAAGAAGCTCCCAACGGTTTTGAGCGCATGGCCGCCTTCTACGCCGAGCGCGCCAAAGGCGGCGTCGGGCTGATCGTGACCGGCGGCATTGCGCCCAACGAGCAGGGCCGCCCCATGCCTGGCGGCGCGGCCATGACGACGCAGGCGGAGGCCGACAAGCACCGGGTGGTGACCGAGGCCGTGCACGCCGCCGGCGGCAAGATTTGCATGCAGATCCTGCACTTTGGCCGCTACGCCTACCACCCGGAGCTGGTGGCGCCCAGCAGCCTCAAGGCCCCCATCAGCCCATTCCCGCCCAAGGCGTTGACGACCGAGGAGGTCAAGCAGACGGTGGAGGACTACGCCAATGCCGCCGCGCTGGCGCAAAGCGCGGGCTACGACGGGGTGGAGATCATGGGCTCGGAGGGCTACCTCATCAATGAGTTCATCGCCGCGCAGACGAATCAGCGGGACGACGAGTACGGCGGCAGCTACGAGAACCGCATCCGCTTCCCGCTGCAGATCGTGCGCCGTACGCGCGAGCGGGTGGGGGCGAACTTCATCCTCATCTTCCGCCTGTCTATGCTCGATCTGGTCGAGGGCGGCTCCACGCATGAAGAGGTGGTGCAGCTGGCGCAGGCGCTGGAGGCCGCCGGCGTGACGATTTTGAACACCGGCATCGGCTGGCACGAGGCGCGTATCCCCACGATTGCCACCAAGGTGCCACGCGCCGCCTGGGCCTGGGTGACCGAGCAGCTCAAGGGCAAGGTCGGCATTCCGCTGGTCGCCACCAACCGCATCAACACGCCGGACGTGGCCGAGGGCATTCTGGCCAGCGGCCAGGCCGACATGGTGAGCATGGCGCGGCCCTTCCTGGCCGACCCGGAGTTTGTGAACAAAGCCGCCGCTGGCCGGGCGCAGGACATCAACACCTGCATCGCCTGCAACCAGGCTTGTTTGGATCACACCTTCGCCGGCAAGATCACCAGCTGCCTGGTCAATCCCCGCGCCTGCCACGAAACCATCCTGGTGCCGCTGCCGCTATCGAAAAAAGAGCGCGTGGCAGTGGTGGGCGCCGGCCCTGCCGGCCTGGCCTTTGCCACCGAGGCGGCCAAGCGCGGCATGGAGGTGACCCTGTTCGACGCAGGCAGTGAAATTGGCGGCCAGTTCAATGTGGCCAAACAAATTCCGGGCAAGGAGGAGTTTTATGAAACCCTGCGCTACTTTGGCGAGCAGCTCCAGCAAACCGGCGTGAGCGTCAAGCTCGGCCAGCGCGTGGATGCCGATACGCTGGTGAAGGAAGGCTTCAAACAGGTGGTGCTGGCCACCGGCATCACGCCGCGCCTGCCCGAGATCGACGGTATCGCTCACCCCAAGGTGCTGGGCTACCTCGATGTGCTCAAGGACAAGAAACCCGTGGGCAAGAAGGTGGCCGTGATCGGCGCCGGCGGCATCGGCTTTGACGTGTCCGAATACTTGCTGCACGAGGGCGAGAGCGCCAGCCTTAACAAGGCCAAATTCTTTGCCGAATGGGGCGTGGAGACCACCGGCGCCACGCGCGGGGGCCTGCAGCCTGCGCACATCGGCGAAGTGCCGCGCCACATCCACCTGCTGCAGCGCAAGAGCAGCAAGGTGGGCGAGGGCCTGGGCAAGACCACCGGCTGGATCCACCGCACGGGCCTGAAGAACCGGGGTGTTCACATGCTCGCGGGCGTCACCTACCGCAAGATTGACGACGCGGGCCTGCACATTACCGTGGACGGGCAGGACAGGCTGCTGGAGGTGGACAACGTCATCGTCTGCGCCGGCCAGGACCCCAACCGCGAGCTGCAGGCGGTGCTGCAGGCCCAGGGTGTGGCCGTGCACCTGATAGGCGGCGCGGACAAGGCGGCGGAACTGGACGCCAAGCGCGCCATCAAGCAGGGCACGGAGCTGGCGCTGCGCCTGGATACATCGGATACTACAAAAACAGTAGCTACTAGCGCAATACCAACAAGCGCTATAGGCCAAAATGATGCCAAAAATACGGCCTTGGAACTGAGCACGCTGAGGGTGACGCTGGACAACCACGTCGCCACCGTGCGCCTGAACCGTGCTGACAAGGCCAACGCCATGAATGCCGCCATGTGGCAGGAGATCCGCCAGGCATTCGATTGGGTGGACACCACGGCGGCGGTGCGCGTGGCCGTGCTGCAGGCCGAGGGCAAGCTGTTTTGCTCCGGCATCGACCTGGCGATGATGATGCAGATGCCCGCGCAGATCGCCGACGACTGCGAAGGCCGCCAGCGCGAGAAGCTGCGCCGCGTCATCCTCGACCTGCAAGACAGCCTGACCAGCCTGGAGCGCTGCCGCAAACCGGTGCTCGCCGCCATCCACGGCGCCTGCATCGGCGGCGGGGTCGATCTGGTGGTCTGCGCCGACATGCGCTACGCCAGCAGCGACGCCAGCTTTGCCATCAAGGAAATCGACATCGGCATGGTGGCCGACGTGGGCACGCTGCAGCGCCTGCCCAAGCTGGTGGGCCAGGGCATCACCCGCGAGCTGGCCTACACCGGGCGCAAGCTGGGCGCGGCTGAGGCGCAGAGCATAGGCCTGGTCAATCGCGTCTTCGACAGCCGTGAGGCGCTGTACGCCGGCGTGCACGAGATCGCCGCGCAGATCGCCGCCAAGTCGCCGCTGTCGATCCGCGGCAGCAAGGAGATGCTCAACTACGCCCGCGACCACAGCGTGGCCGACGGCCTGAACCATGTCGCCACCTGGAACGCCGCCATGCTGCAAAGCGACGACCTGATGGCCGCCATGATGGCGGGCATGAGCAAGCAGCAGCCGCAGTTCAAGGACTGACCCGCAAAAAAAAGCCCCGCAATTTTGCGGGGCGTTGTGGGGCGGGGGGCTGGGTGGTCAACCGCCGCGGCGCATGGCCTCGAAGAAGTCGACGTTGCTCTTGGTCTCGCGCATCTTCTTGATCATCAGCTCCATGGACTCGATCTCGTCCATGTTGTACATGAACTGGCGCAGGATGCGGGTTTTTTGCAGGATCTCGGGCGCCAGCAGCAGCTCCTCGCGGCGCGTGCCGCTCTTGGACAGTTCGATCGCCGGGAACACGCGCTTTTCGTACAGACGGCGGCTCAGGTGGATTTCGCAGTTGCCCGTGCCCTTGAATTCTTCAAAGATCACCTCGTCCATGCGGCTGCCGGTATCGACCAGCGCGGTGGCGATGATGGTCAGCGAACCGCCTTCCTCGACCTTGCGCGCCGCGCCGAAGAAGCGCTTGGGGCGCTGCAGTGCGTTGGAATCGACACCGCCCGACAGCACCTTGCCCGAGCTGGGCACGACGTTGTTGTAGGCGCGTGCCAGGCGGGTGATGGAGTCCAGCAGGATGACCACGTCTTTTTTCAGCTCCACCAGGCGCTTGGCGCGCTCGATCACCATCTCGGCCACATGCACGTGGCGCGCGGCCGGCTCGTCGAAGGTCGAGGCAATGATCTCGCCCTTGACCGAGCGCTGCATCTCGGTCACTTCTTCCGGGCGCTCGTCCACCAGCAGCACCATCAGGTGCACGTCGGGGTTGTTGGCGGTGATGGCGTGGGCGATGTGCTGCATCATCACCGTCTTGCCGCTCTTCGGGGGCGCGACGATCAACGCGCGCTGGCCGCGGCCAATGGGGGCGATGATGTCGATGATGCGGCCGGTGATGTTCTCCTCGCCCTTGATGTCGCGCTCCAGGCGCATCTGCTCCTTGGGGAACAGCGGCGTCAGGTTCTCGAACATCACCTTGTGCTTATTCTGTTCGGGTGGCCCGCCGTTGACGGTGTCGAGCTTGGTCAAGGCAAAGTAGCGCTCGCCATCCTTGGGGATGCGCACCTCGCCCTCGATCATGTCGCCGGTGTGCAGGTTGAAGCGGCGCACCTGGCTGGGGCTGATGTAGATGTCGTCGGTACTGGCCGTGTAGCTGCTGTCGGGGCTGCGCAGAAAGCCGAAACCGTCGGGCAGGATCTCCAGCACACCGTCGGCAAACACCTGCTCGCCCGCCTTGGCGCGCTTCTTGATGATGGCGAACATCAGCTCCTGCTTGCGCATGCGGCCGCCGTTTTCGATTTCCAGGGCTTCGGCCTGCTTGAGGACCTCGGACACGTGCAGTGCCTTGAGTTCGTTAAGGTGCATGAAATGACTCCTGACGCGGAGTAGATATGTCTGTGACTGGAGGGGAAGAGGCTGCGTGCCGTATGGGCCTTGGGTTGCCCTGGCGAGCCGGTGACCTGAGACTGGCCGCTGGTCGATATGTGCGGCGAGACGGTCGGCGCGAATTATGACAGGAAAAATTTTTGTGCTTTTGGCACGGCACCGGCCAGGCCCGCGCAGGGCTGGCCGGCGCAGGGTTCATCAGGCGAGTTGTTGGTCGATGAAAGCGGTGAGCTGTGCCTTACTCATGGCGCCAACCTTGGTGGCGGCCAGCTGGCCGTCCTTGAACAGCATCAGCGTGGGAATGCCGCGAATGCCGAACTTGGCGGGGATCTCGCGGTTCTCGTCCACGTTCATCTTGGCCACGGTGAGCTTGCCCTGGTAGGCACCGGCCACATCGTCCAGGATGGGGGCGATCATCTTGCAGGGGCCGCACCACTCGGCCCAGTAGTCGACCAGCACGGGGGTGCTGGACTTGAGCACGTCGGCTTCGAAGCTGGCGTCGGAGAGTTGCTTGATGAGGTCGCTGGCCATGGGCTTTCCTTGGGAATTTTGGGATTGGACAGAGGTTAAATTAGGGCCATTGTGACAGAAACCAATCCCCCGACTGCCGGTATGCCCGGCGCGCCAGACGCTATGACTGTCATAGCGAAAAACGATAGCAAAACGCAGCGCATGCTGTGGGTGCAGGCTTTGCAGGCGGTGCGCGCGCACCTGCAGGCGCGTGGCGCCCACCCGGCGCGCTGCATGGTGCTGCTGCCCTACGCACAGCTGATGGGCGAGGCCCAGCGCCAATGGGCGTTGTTGTGCCCTGAAGGCTTTGCCCCGCGCTTTGAGACCACGCGCAACTGGGCCCAGCGCCTGATCGGCTTCATGCCGCAAGGCCTGGACTACGCCCAGGACCAGGCGCGCGACCGCTTCACCGGTGCGGCATTGCTGGAAAAGGCGGGCCTGGCCGCCCAGCGCGAAATGCTGCTGCCGGCGCTGCTCGACGCCGCCGCGCAGCTCGCCCCTTTGGCTGCCGCCGTGCCGCCCGAGCAGCGCAGCGCGTGGCTGGAGCAGCAGCGCGCCGTGGTTGGCCTGGCGGGGGAGGGCAGCGCCCTGCGCTACGAGGCCGCCGTGGCGCGCCTGGCGCTGGAATGGGTGGCCGCCTCGCACCACGCCACCGACGTGTTATTCACCCCCGCCGTGCGCGCCGAGGTCGATGCCATTGTGGTGCTGCAGGGTTTTCAGCCGGATGCGCTGGCCACCAGCCTGTGCGCCGCCTGGGGCGAAGCCGCCCTGGTGCTGCCGTTGTGGCGGGCGGACTCCCCCCCTCTCCCCCTGGGAGAGGGCTGGGGTGAGGGCGGCAGTCCCCACATCGCCCGGCACCCGTCGCAAGACGCCGAAGACGAAGCCCAGCGCGCCGCCGCCTGCGTGATCGCACATGTGCAGGCAGGCCGCACCCCGGTGGCCCTGGCCAGCACCGACCGCGCCCTGGTGCGGCGCATCACCGCGCTGCTGCAGGGCGCGGGCATCGTGCCCAAGGACGAAAACGGCTGGACGCTGTCGACCACCCGCGCCGCTGCCTGGGTCATGACGCTGCTGCGCGCGGCCGCCTGGGACGCGCGCAGCGACGCCGTGCTCGACTGGCTCAAGGCCGTGCCCGCCCTATCGGCGCCAGACCAGGGCGCGCTCGAACGTTGGCTGCGCCGCAACACCTTGCAGACTTGGGCCAGCGCCGTGCAACGGCTGGCCGAGCACCCCGAACGCCAGCCGCAAATCGCCGCCAGCGCGGCGCAGATCGAAGCCCTGCGCCAGCCGCTGGCCGCAGCCCGCCCTCTGGCCGCCTGGCTGGCCAGCCTGCGCCAGCAGCTGCAGGCCAGCGGCCAATGGACAGCGCTGCTGCAAGACGACGCCGGCGCGCGCGTGCTGCTCGAGCTGCACCTGCACGAAGGCCTGGACGAAGACCTGGCCGACGTGGAAGGGGCCGCGCGCAAGCTGAGTCTGCAGGACTTCACCCACTGGGCCGATCAGGTGCTGGAGGCCACACGCTTCAAGCCCGACTGGGAGGGGGGCGAGCCCGCCGTGGTGCTGCTGCCGCTGGCGCAGCTCTTGGCGCGCCCCTTTGTCGCCCTGGTGCTGCCCGGCTGCGACGAAAAGCGACTGCAGACCGCCCCCGAGCCGCCCGGCGCGTGGACGGCGGCGCAGCGCGCATCGCTGGGCCTGCCCACGCGCGCCAGCCTGGAACTGGCCCAGCGCGCCGCCTGGGCCTGCGCCCTGCAAGCGCCGCAGGTTGACCTGCTGTGGCGCGCCAGCGAAGGCGGCGAGCCGCTTTTGGCCAGCCCGCTGGTGCTGGCCCTGGGGCCGGGCACGGCAGCGCCCGATACGCGGGTGCCGCGCGCCATCACGCCCAGCCCGGTGGCGCGGCCCCAGCCCCTGGGCGCGCAGCTGCCGCTGGCCCAGCTGTCGGCCACGGCCTATACCGACCTGCGCCAGTGCCCCTACCGCTTCTACGCCCAGCGCCTCCTGGGCCTGCAAGACCAGGACGAGCTGGAGGCCGAGGTCGACAAGCGCGACTTCGGCACCTGGCTGCACGCCGTGCTGCAGCGCTTTCACCAGGCGCTGCTGGCAGCGCCCACGCAAGACGCCACCACGCGCACGCAGATGATGGACACCGCCGCCGAGGCCGCGCGCGAACAGTTGGGGTTGTCTGGCAGCGACTTTCTGCCATATGCCAGCGGCTGGCCCCAGCTGCGCGCCGGCTACTTGGCCTGGCTGCAAAAGCACGAGGCGGCCGGTGCGCAATTCACCCAGGCCGAGCTGAAAGCCAGCCAGCCGCTGGCGTTGGCGCACGGCAGCCTGGAGCTGATCGGCACGCTCGACCGGATCGACCAGGCCACCGGCACGGATGGCCGCAGCGCCACCCTGGTGATCGACTACAAGACCGAGAACGACAGCAAAACCAAGGCCCGCATTACCGACGGCACCGAAGACGTACAGCTCGCCTTCTACGCCGCCCTGCAGGCAGACCACGACCAGCCGCTGCACGCCGCCTACGTCAACGTGGGCGAGCGCGGCGAAACCAAGACTCACGAGGCGCCCGATGTGGCCGCGCTGCGCGATGCCCTGCTGACCGGCATACGCCAGGATTTCGACCGCATCGCCCTAGGGGCGCCGCTGCCCGCGCTGGGCGAGGGCAGCGTGTGCGACTGGTGCGCGGTGCGCGGGCTGTGTCGCAAGGATTTTTGGCAGGCTTGACGACGTCCAGCGGCCGTAGGGGATGGGTTTTCGCCGGAAAATGTAAGCTGGGTACGCACACCAAAAAGGGAGGAAGGCACGCATGACACCGGAAACCAAAGCCCGCCAACACATAGACCAAAAACTCGAGCAGGCGGGCTGGGTCGTTCAGGACATGAAGCAGCTCAACCTGGGCGCCGCGCCGGGCGTGGCCGTGCGCGAATACCCCACCGACAGCGGCCCGGCGGACTATGTGCTGTTCGTCAATCGCAACGCCGTGGGCGTGATCGAGGCCAAGCGCGACAGCGCGGGTGAAAACCTCACCGTCACCGAGGCCCAGACCGCGCGCTACGCCAACGCCACGCTCAAGTGGCGCAAAGACAGCGCCCCGCTGCGCTTTCTGTTCGAGGCCACCGGCCAGATCATCCGCTTTACCGACGGTGCCGACCCCGCACCACGCTCGCGTGAAATTTTTCACTTCTTCCAGCCGCAAACCCTGGCGGCATGGCTGGCGCAAGCCAACACCCTGCGCCGCCGCCTGGCAGAGCACATGCCCGCCTTGCCAGAAAAAAATCTGCGCGACTGCCAGGTGAGCGCCGTCACCGGGCTGGAGCAATCGCTGGCGCAGAACAAACCCCGCGCCCTGGTGCACATGGCCACCGGCGCGGGCAAAACCTTTACCGCCATCACCTCGGTGTACCGCCTGCTGAAATTTGGCGGGGCCAAGCGCATTCTGTTTTTGGTGGACACCCGCAACCTGGGCAAGCAGGCGCACCAGGAATTCATGGCCTACCAGCCGCCCGACGACGCGCGCAAGTTCACCGAGCTCTACAACGTGCAGCGCCTGGCATCGCCCCACATCGACCCGCATGCGCAGGTGTGCATCAGCACCATCCAGCGCATGTATTCCATCCTGAGCGGTGAGGCCATCGACGAATCGGCCGAAGACGTTTCGCTCAACGAGGTGCAGCAAACCCAGGCCCAGGAAAAGTTCGTCCGCTACAACCCGGCCGTGCCCATTGAAGCCTTCGACTTCATCGTCATCGACGAATGCCACCGCAGCATCTACAACCTGTGGAAGCAGGTGCTCGATTATTTTGACGCCAGCCTGATCGGCCTCACCGCCACGCCCGACAAGCGCACCTTCGGCTTCTTCAACGAGAACATCGTGGCGCAATACAGCTACGAGGACTCCGTGGCCGATGGCGTGAACGTCGGCTACGACGTGTTTGAGATCGTCACCGAAATCACCCAGAAGGGCGCCGAGCTGAAAGCCAAAGAATGGGTGGACCACCGCGACCGCGCCACGCGCAAAAAGCGCTGGGCCGAAACTGAAGAAGACAGCGCCTACACGGGCAAAGAGCTGGACAAATCGGTGGTCAACCCGAGCCAAATCCGCCAAGTCATCCAGGCCATGAAAACCGCCGTGGAAACGCAGATCTTCCCGACGCGCAAGGAAACCCCCAAGACCCTCATCTTTGCCAAGACCGACAGCCACGCCGACGACATCATCCACATCGTGCGCGAGGTCTATGGCCAGGGCAACGCCTTCTGCAAAAAGGTGACCTACCGCGCCGAGGAAGACGCCGACAGCATCCTGGCCAGCTTTCGCAACGACTACCACCCGCGCATCGCTGTGACCGTGGACATGATCGCCACCGGCACCGACGTCAAACCGCTGGAAGTGCTGCTCTTCATGCGCGACGTGCGTAGCAAGGGCTATTACGAGCAAATGAAAGGCCGTGGCGTGCGCAGCCTGGATGCCGATGGCCTAAAGCGCGTCAGCAACAGCGCAGACGGGGCCAAAGATCGCTTTGTGCTCATCGACGCCGTGGGCGTGGAAAAAAGCCTCAAGACCGAAAGCCGCCCGCTGGAAAAGAAACCCGGCGTGGCGCTGAAAGACTTGCTGCTGGGCGTGGCGATGGGCAGCCGTGACGACGACACCGTGCTGAGCCTGGCCAACCGCCTGGTGCGCCTGGCCAAACAGCTGGACGACAAAGCCCAGGCGCGCATCGAGAAGGCCAGCGGCGGCGTTCCCGTGGGCGAACTGGGCAAAGGCCTGATCGCTGCGCTCGACCCCGATGCGATTATGCAAACCGCCCTGGCCACCGCCCACGCCCAAGGCATCACGCGCAGCGAAGACACGCTAACGCCTGAAGAGATTTTGGCCGCTCGCGCCCAGCGGGTAAGCGCGGCGTGCTCTTTATTTGATAGTCCTGAACTGCGCGACGAGATCGAAAACGCCCGTCGCGAGCGCGAGCAACTCATCGACCACATCAACCTCGACCAGGTCACCTTCAGCGGCTTCAGCGAGCAGGCAGAAAGCGCGGCCAAGGCCGTGATTCAGAGCTTTGCCGACACCATCCAACAGCACAAAGACGAAATCGCCGCGATCGGATTCTTCTACCAGCAGCCCTACCAGCGCCGCGCGCTGACCTTTGACATGCTCGAAGACCTGCACGCGCACCTTGCAAAACCGCCGCTGATGCTCACCACCGAGCGACTTTGGAGCGCCTATGCCCGCGTGCAAACCTCTGCCGTGAAAGGTGCGGACAAAAAACGCCAGCTCACTGATCTGGTCAGCCTGCTGCGCTTTGCCTTGGGGCTGGACGGCGAACTCAAACCCTTTGCCGACGAGGTGGACAAACGCTTTCAGGCCTGGACCTTCCGCCACAACGCCCAGCGCGCTACGGCGTTTAGCCCTGAGCAAATGGACTGGCTGCGCTTGATGAAAGACCACATCGCCAGCAGCTGCAGCATTGCACGCGACGACTTTGACCTGCCTGGAATGGCGGACAAAGGTGGGCTGCAAAAAGCCTGGCGCCTGTTTGGCAAGGAGCTCGATGGCTTGATGGATGAAATGAATGTGGAGCTGGTGGCGTGAGCGTATGCGATGTGCAACGCAGCACGGTCAAACGTGGCGCGCCGCCTGCATGCGCTGGTGCAGCACCCGCACCACCACCACGGCGGTTTCGCTCACCTGGTAGTACACCGCATGCTGCTCGGCCCATAGCCGTCGGTAGCCGGGGCGAATTGCATCGCAGCGCGGCGCTGCCTCGGGTGCTTGGGCGGCGGCCTGCATGGCGGCGTACAGCAGGTCAATGTAATGCTCGGCTTGCGCCACACCCCAACGCTCGGCCGTATAGCGCCAAATACCCTCCAGATCGCGCTCGGCCGCCGGGCTTAAGCGCAACTCAGCCATGCACCGCCGCTGCCATGCGCGCCTTGAAGGCCTGCACGTCAAACGACTGCGGTGCACCGCTTTCCTCGCCCTCGATCAGCGCGGCGCGCACCGCCAGCAGTTGCGCCTGGCGCTCCTGCTCGCGGCGTATCAAGTCGCGAATGGCTTCACTGTCATTGGTGTACTGCCCGGCCGCAATCTGGGCCTTGATCCAGTCGTCTTGCTGGTCGGTCAGGGTGATGGTTTTGCGTACGGTGGACATGGGTGAGGCTCCTGAAGCTGCGCATAATCATACTCTTGGTGTTATTTCTGCGCACAACAATGCGAACAAGAGTGGATGGGCGGGCCGCAAAAAAGCCTGGGGCTTGTTTGGCAAGGAACTGGATGGCTTGATGAATGAAATGAATGGGGAGTTGGTGGCGTGAGTGAATTGCCAAAGGGGTGGGCGAATGCGACGCTCGGTGATGTGCTGATTGCGGTGGTCGGCGGGGGAACTCCCGCTCGCAATGTCCCTGCGTACTTTGAAGGAAACATTCCTTGGTTCACCGTCAAAGATATGAAGTCATTGAGACCATCCGATGCTGAGGAACACATCAGTGGGGTGGCTATTGAGAACAGCGCAACTAATTTGATTCCTGCCAACACGTTGATCGTTGCAACCCGCATCGCGCTAGGTCGAGCGATGCGGCCAACAGTCAATTGCGCAATCAATCAGGATTTGAAGGCGTTGATGTTGGGGCAAAGTATTTCGCCAGATTTTCTTTTGTACTGGGTTGGGGCGAGTGAGCGAGTCATTCAAGACTTAGGTTCGGGCACCACCGTTAGTGGCATTCGCTTGGAAGCACTACACGGACTGCCATTGCAGCTCCCCCCAGCGACCGAACAAACCCGCATCGTCGCCAAGCTCGAAGAGCTGCTGTCTGACCTCGATGCCGGCGTGGCCGAGCTCAAAGCCGCGCAGAAAAAGCTGGCGCAATACCGCCAATCCCTGCTCAAAGCCGCCGTGGAAGGTGCGCTCACCGCGCAGTGGCGGGCTGCCCGCTCTGCTCCCCTCTCCCCTGGCGGGAGAGGGGCCGGGGGAGAGGGGGGCAGCGCCGCCGACCCTCACCCTCTCCCCAACCCCTCTCCCGTCAAGGGAGAGGGGCTTGAAAACGAAACCGGCGCGCAGCTGCTGGCGCGCATCCTCACCGAGCGCCGCGCCCGCTGGGAAGCCAAACAGCTCGCCAAATTCGCAGACCAAGGCAAAACCCCGCCCAAAGACTGGCAAAAGAAATACCCCGAACCCGTGTCGCCCGACACCAGCGATTTGCCGGAATTGCCGCAGGGGTGGGTTTGGGCGAGCGCAGAACAACTCTGCGAATTCATCACCAAAGGGACGACCCCGCCAAAGGATATTGATGACGGCTCTTCTCCAGATGTTCCTTTTCTGCGTGTCACTAACCTGACCAGCAAAGGTGTGCTTGATTTTTCAGATCAAGTGTTTGTTTCCGATTCAACTCACAGGGGTTTCTTGACACGCTCAATAGTGCTCCCTGGAGATGTGCTTATGAACATCGTAGGGCCACCACTTGGTCAAGTTTCAGTGGTCCCTGATAGCTACTCGGAGTGGAATATCAATCAGGCAATAGCGATTTTTAGAGCTGTGCCTGGGATAGCAAACAGTTTTTTATGCTCATGGCTTTTGTCTCTGACGGCGTGTCTGTGGCTGAAATCACGTGCAAAGACAACTGCAGGACAAACCAATCTTACGCTGGAGCTTTGCAGATCTCTGCCAGTTCCGTTGCCGCCAGAATGTGAGCAAATGCAGATAAGTGAATTAATCACCGAAGTGTTGACTGCGGCGAACAATCAGCAATTGGCCATCGAGCACTCCCTCAAGCAATCCACCGCCCAACGCCAAAACCTCCTGCGCGCCGCCTTTGCCGGTGAGTTGGTGCCGCAAGACCCGAGCGACGAGCCCGCCAGCGCCCTGCTCGAACGCATCCGCGCCGAGCGCGCCGCGCAGGCGGGTGTGAAAAAACCGCGGGGGCGCAAGGTGAAGGAGAGCGCATGAACGCTGAAACGCAGTTTCAGGACAACAAGTCGCTGCGCCTGCTGCAAGGTGGCAAGGCGGGGTGGGTGGCGCTGGCGGCCGATTGCGTCTGTTTTGCCAATGCGGCAGGCGGGGTGCTGCGCATCGGCATCGAGGATGGGGCGTGCGCGCCGCCCGCCCACCAGCGCATTGAACAAGCCATGCTCGATACGCTGCGCAAGCGCCTGGGTGAGCTGACGGTGAATGTGCTGCTGGCACCGGAGCGGGTGCTGGCCCCCAATGGGGGCGAATACATCGCGCTGCGCGTGGCGCGCTCGGTGGGTGTGGCATCGACCAGCGACGGGCGCTATTTTTTGCGGGTGGGCGATGCCTGCCGCCCGGTGGTGGGCGACGATGTGCTGCACCTGCTCAGCGACCGCTCCAGCATGCCTTGGGAGACGATGTTGCCCGCCGCCGCGCCCGCGCCCACGGTGGATGCGGCCAAAAGCCAGGCCTTGCTGGCGGCGCTGCGCGCATCAGAGCGCGTCAAGCCCGATGTGAAGGAAAAGACCGATACCGAGTTGTTGGTGCATTACGGCTTGCTCGATGGCGAGCGGTTGACGCACCTGGGCGTGCTGATGCTGGGCTCGGCCATGGATCGGGCGCGGCTGGGCAGTGCGCCCATTGTGCAGGCCGTCAAGTTCGACGAGTTGGGGCAGAAGATCAACAAGTGGAGCTGGGACGACTACCGGCTCTCTCCTGTCGAGCTGCCCGATGCGGTGTGGAGCGCGATTGCCGACTTTCACGAGAGCTATGAGCTGCCCGATGGTCTGTACCGACAGTCCTTGCCTGCATATGACAAACGGGTGGTGCGCGAGCTGCTGGTCAATGCCCTGGTGCACCGGCCTTATACCCAGCGCGGCGACATTTTTTTGAATTTGCATCCCGATCGGCTGGAAGTGGTCAACCCCGGCCGTCTGCCGCTGGGGGTGACGCCGCGCACCATCTTGCACGCCATGCGAAGACGCAATGAGCGCATGGCGACGCTGTTTCACGACTTGAAGCTGATGGAGCGCGAGGGCACGGGGTTTGACCTGATGTACGACGTGCAGCTCTCGCACGGGCGGGCGGTGCCGGTGCCTACCGAGGGGGCCGATTCGGTCTGCGTGACGGTGGGGCGGCGCGTGCTACGCCCCGAGGTCATTCGCCTGATGGCTGACGCCGATGCACGCTTTGGCTTGCGGCGACGTGAGCGCATTACGCTGGGGCTGCTGGCTGCCAGCGAGGGGCTGACGGCCCGCGAGCTGGCGGCCCGCTTGGAGCTCGATACGGTGGACGACCTGCGCACGGCATGGCTGGGCCGCTTGCTCGATTTGGATTTGGTGCAGTCCAGCGGCAGGACGCAGGCGGTGCGTTACTTTGTCAATCCTGCCGTGTTGCTGGGGGCGGGGTTGGATGAGCAGACCACCCTGCAGCGGATCGAGCCGCACCGGCTGCGCGCCCTGATCGTCGAGGATTTGACGCGCTATCCGGGCTCGCCGTCCGGGGAGGTCAATCGCCGGGTGGGCCCCGAGGTGCCTTACCGCACGCTCAAACGGGCACTGGATCAACTGGTTGAGCAGGGCCGGGTGCGCTTTGAGGGGCAGGCACGAGGGCGCAGGTATTGGGTTGAACCCGAAATTTGAACTCCATTTGGAAGAATCTGCCAAATCGCGCCATATCGATGCAAATCCATCTGACGCATCCTCCGTATGTCTGTATAAGCTATTGATTTATAAATATTTTTTTATCTGCCACGGCATTTTTGGCAGATAAAAAAACAGCCGGATGGCAGATAAATAACCCACCATCGACCATGAACACATCTTCCCTCGTCCAGAAAGTCTGGAACTTCTGCCACACCCTGCGCGACGATGGCGTGGGCTATGGCGACTATCTGGAGCAGCTGACCTATCTGCTGTTCTTGAAGCTGGCGCACGAGTACGCGCAAGAGCCCTACAACCGCGACACCAAGATTCCCAAGGGCTACGACTGGGCCAGCCTCACGCCCCGCGTGGGCGAGCCGCTGGAGGCGCATTACCTGGCCACGCTGCACCGCCTGGGGCAGGAGCCGGGCATGCTGGGCGCGATCTTTTTCAAGGCGCAGAACAAGATCCAAGACCCGGCCAAGCTCAGCCGCCTGGTGCAGATGATCGACGCCGAGAGCTGGATCAGCCTGGACGCCGACACCAAGGGCGATCTGTACGAGGGCCTGCTGCAAAAGAACGCCGAGGACACCAAGAGCGGCGCGGGCCAGTACTTCACGCCGCGCGTGCTGATCGACGCCATGGTGGCCTGCGTGCGCCCCGAGCCGATGAAGACCATTGCCGACCCGGCCTGCGGCACGGGTGGGTTCTTTTTGGGCGCGTACAACTGGCTGACCCGCCCGGGAGCGCCGCTCAACAAAACCCAAAAAGCGTTTTTGCGCGATGGGACTTTTTACGGCAACGAGATCGTGCCGGGCACGCGCCGCATGTGCTTGATGAACCTGTTTTTGCACAACATCGGCGAACTGGACGGCGAGCCTGCGGTGCAGCGCTCGGATGCCTTGATTACCGAGCCGCAGCGCAAGGTGGACTATGTGCTGGCCAACCCGCCCTTTGGCAAAAAGAGCAGCATGACCATCACCAACGAGGAGGGTGAGGAAGACCGCGAGGCGCTGACCTACGAGCGCCAGGATTTTTGGGAAACCACGTCCAACAAGCAGCTCAATTTTTTGCAGCACATCGTCAGCATGCTCAAGCTGGACGGCAAGGCGGCCGTGGTGCTGCCCGACAACGTGTTGTTCGAGGGCGGGGCGGGCGAGAAGATCAGGCGCAAGCTGCTGGAAACCTGCGACGTGCACACCGTGCTGCGCCTGCCCACGGGCATTTTTTACGCCCAGGGCGTGAAGGCCAACGTGGTGTTCTTCGACAACGCGCCCAAGGATGGCCGCGTGCATACGCAGGGCGTGTGGTTTTACGACCTGCGCACCAACAAACATTTCACGCTGAAAACGCGCACGCTCAAAAGCGAGGATTTGCAGGACTTCATCGCCTGCTACCACCCCGAAAACCGCCATGAGCGCGTGGCCAGCGAGCGCTTCAAATACTTCAGCTACGACGAGCTGGTGGCGCGCGACAAGGCCAGCCTGGATATCTTCTGGCTCAAGGACGACAGCCTGGATAACCTCGACGACCTGCCGCCGCCGGATGTGCTGCAGCAGGAGATCATCGAGCACCTGGAGGCGGCGCTGGCGGCGTTTCGGGATGTGGCGGCAGCGCTGCCGGGCCGCTGATAGACAAGGCCCCCGCCATGCCCCACCAACCCGCCTACACCCACAACGCCCAGCCCATCACCCGCGAGGCTTTTTACGCCATCGCCTGCGACCCGGCGCGCAGCGTGGCGGTGGAGGCCTGCGCCGGCGCGGGCAAGACCTGGATGCTGGTCTCGCGCATGCTGCGCGCGCTCTTGGATGGCGCCGCGCCGCACGAAATCCTGGCGATCACCTTTACCAAAAAGGCCGCGGGCGAGATGCGCCAGCGCCTGCAGGAATGGCTGGAGGACTTTGCCCACCAGCCCTTGGAGCGGCTGGAGCAAGAGCTGATGGATCGCGGTTTGGATGAAAATGGACCGCAAGGCGCACGGAGCAAGCGCGAGCAGCTACAAAACCTATATCAAACCCTGCTCGCCAGCGGCCGCCCGCTGCAGATTCGCACCTTTCACAGCTGGTTTGCCGCGCTGCTGTCCACCGCCCCGCTGGCGCTGCTGCAGGAGCGCGGCCTGCCCACGCATTACGAGCTGCTGGAGGACGACGCCCCGGCCAAGGCCGCGGTGTGGCGGCCGTTTCTGGCCGCCGTGGTGCAGGACGAAAGCCTGCGCGCCGACTACGAGGCCATCGTCGCCGCCCATGGCCGCAGTCAGACGCACAAGGCGCTGGAGGCGGCGCTGGATAAGCGCGTGGAGTTCCAGCTGGCCGACGAGGCGGGCATCGTCGCTGCCTCGGTGCCGCCTTTTGGCCAGCAGTACCCGGCGCTGGCCGGGCTGGATTGTCCGGCCCAGGCGCTGGCGGGCGCGGGGGTGGCCGAGCGCTGGCTGGCGCGCGCCAAGCTGCTCGGGGCCGAGAGCAACAAGACGCCGCAAAAGGCCGCCGACGCGGTGGTCGATGCTTTTGCCTGCGCCGATCTGGATGCGCGCCTGGACATGCTGCGCAAGGCCTTTTTCGTCGCCACGGCAGACCGGCTGAGCAAGAACCTGGAGAAGTTCGCCCCCGCGCAAGAGGCCGAGCCCGAGCTGCAACAGCTGTGCGCCGCGCGCGCCCAGCATGCCGCCTGGCAGCACCAGGGCCGCATGGCGCGGCTGTCGCGCTGCCTGATCGATTGTTTTGCCAAGCTCAAGCGCGAACGCGGCTGGGTGGACATGAACGACGTGGAGCGCACTGCGCTCACGCTGCTGTCCGACCCGATTCTTAGCGGCTGGGTGCAGGAGCGGCTCGATGCCCGCGTGCGCCACCTGCTGATCGACGAGTTTCAGGACACCAATCCGCTGCAGTGGCAGGCGCTGCACGCCTGGCTGTCGGGTTACGCCGGCGCGGGTGGCGGGCAGCAGCCGCCCAGCCTGTTCATCGTGGGCGACCCCAAGCAGAGCATTTACCGCTTTCGCCGCGCCGAGCCCCAGGTGTTTCAGGCCGCGCAGGCCTTTGTGCGCGATGCCTTTGGCGGCGACCTGCTGGCCTGCGACCACACGCGGCGCAACGCGCTGGGCGTGATCACCACCGTCAACAGCGCCATGCAGGCGGCGCAGGGCCAGCAGGAATACAGCGGTTTTCGCGAGCACACCACCGAATCGCAACAAGCGGGGCTGCTGCTGCGCCTGCCGCCCATCACCAAGATGGACGCGGCGCAGGATGATGAAGGTGATGCCGGGGAGGGCCTGCCCTGGCGCGACAGCCTGACCGAGCCGCGCCACGAGGCCGAGGAAACCCTGCGCATGCAGGAAAGCGCCCAGGCCGCGCGCTGGGTGGCAGCGCAGATGGCGGCGGGCATTGCGCCGGGCGAGATCATGGTGCTGGCGCGCCAGCGCGAGCGCCTGGCGCGCATGGAGGAGGCCTTGCGCGCCCTGCACATCCCTTGCGTGCAGCCGGAAAAGGCCGACCTGGCCGCGGCGCCCGAGGTGCAGGACATGGTGGCCCTGCTCGACGTGCTGGTCTCGCCCGCGCACGACCTGTCGCTGGCGCGCGCGCTCAAGTCGCCGCTGTTTGGCTGCGATGACGCGCTGCTCACCGAACTCGCCCTGCTGCGCCGCCAGGACGAATACAAGCACTGCAGCTGGTTTGATTTACTTCAAAAACAAGAGCTGTTCGCGCTTGATACAAGAGCTCTGGCGGCCAGTTTGATTCAATACCGCGACTGGGTCGCCACGCTGCCCCCGCACGACGCGCTGCAGGCCATCTACCGGCATGGCGACGTGCTGGCGCGCTTTGCCGCCAGCGCCCCCGCGCCCGAGCGTGCCGGGGTGCTGGCCAATCTGCGCGCGCTCTTGGGCGCGGCGCTGGCGCAGGACGGCGGGCGCTATCTGACGCCCTACGCCCTGGTGCGCGCGCTCAAGAAGGGCGGCACCCCGGCCCCGGCGCGCGCCGACGCGGGGGCGGTGCGCCTGCTCACCGTGCACGGCGCCAAGGGGCTGGAGGCCCACAGCGTGCTGCTGCTCGACACCGACGCCCAACCAAAAAAAGCCGAGACCATGGCCGTGTTGGTGGACTGGCCGGGCGAGCAGGCGCTGCCGCGGCGCTTCATATTTCTGGCGCGCGAATCCAGCCCGCCACCCAGCGCAGAGGCCGCCATGGCGCACGAGAAGGCCGAGCGCCAGCGTGAGTTTTTGAACACCTTGTACGTCGCCATCACACGCGCCAAGCAATGCCTGGTGCTGTCCTGCGTGCAATCGAAAAACGCCAACCCCGGCAGCTGGTGGGAGCGCCTGGCGCCCTTGATGCAGCAAGACGTGCAACCGCAGGACGCCGTCGCCGCTGCCAGCGCGGACGCCGCCTTCACCCTGCTGGAGCTGCCG
>Ga0209792_1000512_pt1 | contig 27135 bp, 26 predicted proteins | sample EBPBio142005_DNA_FD_185860 | JGI IMG/M metagenome (GOLD analysis project Ga0209792, IMG submission 185860) | Wastewater treatment Type I Accumulibacter community from EBPR Bioreactor in Madison, WI, USA - Reactor 1_6/14/2005_ DNA (SPAdes)... | ecosystem: Engineered > Bioreactor > EBPR >... | reverse complement strand
CGCCGCCTGGGCAGGCCTGGCCGCGCAGCGCCACTGCGCCATCGAAGGCTGCGGCGCGCCCGCGCCCCTGCATGCGCCGCTGTCGCTGGCGCTGCTGCAGGGCAACATCCCGCAGGACGAGAAGTTCCAGCCCGGCAGCGGCGTGCCCATGGCCCTGCAGTGGTACCACGACCAGCTGCGCACGGCCGACGCCGCCCTGGTAGTGGCGCCCGAGACCGCCATACCGCTGCTGCCCCAGCAGCTCACGCCTGGCTATCTGGACGCGATTGCCGAGCGCTTCACGCAAGCCAATGGCCATCAGGCACTGCTGCTGGGCATACCGCTGGGCAGTCTGGAGCAGGGCTACACCAATTCGGTGCTGGGCTTTGCCCCAGGGCAGGCCCGGCCCTACCGCTACGACAAGCACCACCTGGTGCCGTTTGGCGAATTCATACCGCCGTTCTTCCGCTGGTTCACGGAGATGATGAACATCCCCCTGGGCGACTTCAACCGCGGCGCCGTGGGCCAGCCCTCGCTGGCCTGGGGCGATGAACGCATCGCGCCCAACATCTGCTATGAGGACTTGTTCGGCGAGGAACTGGGCGCGCGCTTTGCCGACCTGGCGCGCGCGCCCACCATCATGGCCAATCTGAGCAATATCGGCTGGTTTGGCAACACCGTGGCCATCGACCAGCACCTGGCCATCAGCCGCCTGCGCACGCTCGAATTCGAGCGCCCCATGCTGCGCGCCACCAACACCGGCGCCACGGCCGTGATCGACCACCGCGGCCGGGTCACCCACAGCCTGCCGCCCTACCAGCGCGGCGTGCTGCGCGCCCAGGTACAGGGGCGCGGCGGCCCCGTCACGCCCTATGCCTGGTGGGTGGCGCGCTGGGGACTGGCGCCGCTGTGGGCGCTGGGCCTGGGCGTGGCTGCCGCCGCCTGGCTATTGCGCCCCCGGCGATAAAGGGCAGACCTTGATTCGGGTTCTGTGGCAGGCAGCGCAGGACACTGGATAATGGGCGCTTTCGCGGCAATGCCCGGCCGATTCACAACAAGCAAATCCTGACAATGGCTGAATCCTTCTCCTATGAACAACTGATTGCTTCCGGCGAGGGCCGGTTGTTCTCCCCCGACAGCGGGCGCCTGCCCCTGCCCCCGATGCTGATGTTCGACCGCATCACGCATATCGACGCCGACGGCGGCGCGCATGGCCTGGGCAAGATCGTGGCCGAGCTGGATGTCAAGCCCGACCTGTGGTTCTTTGCCTGCCACTTCCAGGGCGATCCGGTCATGCCCGGCTGCCTGGGGCTTGATGCCATGTGGCAGCTGATCGGCTTCTACCTGACCTGGCTGCGCCTGCCGGGCCGGGGCCGCGCTTTGGGCGCGGGCGAGGTCAAGTTCACCGGCGAGGTGGGCCCGGACGTGAAGCTCGTGCGTTACGAGATCGACATCAAGCGCGTCATCAAGCGCAAGCTGAACATGGCCATTGGCGATGCACGCCTGCTCGCCGACGGCAAGGAAATCTACGTGGCCAACGACCTGCGCGTAGGGTTGTTCCTGCGCGAGGGCAACTGACGAGGAGCGTCGCAGCATGAGCAAGAAACGGGTGGTGATCACGGGCGCGGGCATTGTCTCGTGCATAGGCAACGATCTGCAGACCGTGGAGGCCGCGCTGCGCCAGGGCAAGAGCGGCATCAAGGCGGTGGCGAAATTCACCGAACTGGGCCTGCGCAGCCAGGTAGCGGGCGTGCCCGAGATCGACATCGAGGCGCGCATCGATCGCAAGCAACTGCGCTTCATGGGCGACGCCGCGGCCTATGCGCAAATTGCGCTGGAAGACGCCATCAAACAAGCGGGATTGACGCCGGAACAGGTGAGCCACCCGCGCACCGGCCTGATCATGGGCTCGGGCGGCGGCTCGCCGGCCAACCAGATCGAGGCCGCCGATACGCTGCGCGAAAAAGGCATTCGCCGCGTCGGGCCCTACCAGGTCACGCGCTGCATGAGCAGCACGGTGTCGGCTTGTCTGGCCACCAACTTCAAGGTCAAGGGCATCAACTACTCCATCACCTCGGCCTGCTCCACGTCGGCGCACTGCATAGGCGCGGCGGCGCAGCAGATCGCGTGGGGCATGCAGGACGTGATGTTCGCCGGCGGCGGCGAGGAACTCTCCTGGGGCATGTCGCTGCTGTTCGACGGCATGGGCGCCATGTCGGCCAAGTACAACGCCACGCCCGAGAAGGCCTCGCGCGCCTACGACGCCAACCGCGACGGCTTCGTCATCGCCGGCGGCGGCGGCGCCGTGGTGCTGGAGAGCCTGGAGCACGCCCAGGCGCGCGGCGCCACGATACTGGCCGAGGTCGTCGGCTTTGGCGCCACCAGCGACGGCGAGGACATGGTTGCGCCCTCGGGCGACGGCGCCATCGCCTGCATGCGCCAGGCCATGGAGGGGCTGGCCGGCCCCATCGACTACATCAACACCCACGGCACCTCCACGCCCGTGGGCGACATGCAGGAAGTGCGCGCCATGCAGGCCCTGTTCGGTGACAAGGTGCCGCCGTTCTCGAGCACCAAGTCGCTGACCGGCCACTCGCTGGGCGCCACCGGCGTGCAGGAGGCGATCTACTGCCTGATCATGCTGAACAAGGGCTTCATCGCCGGCTCGGCCAATGTCGAAACGCCCGACCCGGCGCTGGGCGATATGCCGCTGGTCACCCAGACCCGCGACGCCGAGCTGAACCAGGTGCTGTCCAACAGCTTCGGCTTTGGTGGCACCAATGCCAGCCTGGTGCTGCGCCGCTGGCAGGGCGCGTGAGAGTCAGCCCGGCGCCCGATAAATCCGAGCCCCCTGTGCACCAGACGATGGCCCATAGGTAGCCACCCCCTGCACCGGGGGCAGCAGGGATGCGGCCCGGCGTTCGGTGAGCGCCAGCACCCGCGCCAACTGGTTGCGCACCAGGTTGAGTTGCGTGGCAGTGGCCAGTACGCGTTCGGTCACGTCATCGGGCACGCCCGGGCTCACGGCCTGCGCGAGTGTGACCACCGCCTCGCGCAGCTGCGTGGCGGTCTGCTCCAGCGTATGGGGATCTGAAGACAAAAGCGCAGCCTGCATGTCCTGCAGCTGCGTCTCGATGAGGGAGAGGGTGTCGTCCAAAGACATGCCTGACTCCTTGCCAGATGGCGACGGATCAGCCGCGTGAGCGAGACAGGATTTCGTGCGCGTTGGCCAGCAGTTTGTCGGCCACCACCTCCGCGTTGACCTTGAAGCTACCGTTTTCTATGGCCGCCTTGACGGCCTTGACCTTGCCGGCATCAAAATCTGCCGTGCTGCGGCTTGCGTCCACCCCGCGTGCGGCCGACGACAGCGTGACGGGAACCCCGGCGGCGGCGCGCGTGGTTCCCTGGGCAGCGGCCTCTGCGGCCGGCGCAGGCGCTGCCGCCTTGGCCTGCTGCCTGGCGGCGGCGGCCTGCGACGCGAGATTCGCGGTATCCGGGTTGTTTCCTATCTTCATCACACTCTCCACTACCCCGCTGGGCTGCAGGGCCGGTAGCCATCTTTTCGGCCGATGAAGCGGGGACTTTAGGGCTTTATGCGCCTGAATCATTCATAGGGCGGCCTCGATTGTCCCGTCGCCAAGCACAATCCCCGTCACCACGCGTCCATTGACCATGCGAACGCGCACATTCTGCCCCTCGCTTCCTGCGCTCATGGCCTGACCCGCTGCGGTGACGGCATAGCCGGCGCCCTGCACCACCACGCGCACCGGGGCGCCCGATTTGAACAGATCGGGCGCGCGCACCATGTTCTGGCGCAGCGCCTGGCCAGCGGCCAGCGGCCGCGCGGCAATCTGTCCCACCCAGGCTGCACGATTGGCGACGATGGCGGCGCTCTCGGCCGCCCAGTCGACCTCGGCCTCAATGGCGTCCTGCTCACTCAGCACCGTGCCCGATGCCACACTGCCCGCCAGCACCCAGGCGGGCCCCCAGGCCTTGACGGTGATGGGCAGAAACACGTTCCAGCGCACCGCACCGTCCAGGCAGCGCAGCCCCAGCCGCGTGCGCCCCCACAGGCGCGCACCGGCGGGCAGGTAGGGCTCGACGCGGGCGCAGGCCGCCAGGCGCAGGCGTGGGTCGAGCGGGCCCACGGCCACCTCCAGCCGCAGCGGCAATGCACCCGCAGGCGCCTGGGCCAGCGCCGCGTCCAGCCAGCGCTGGGTGATGGCGCCCAGCTCGGGCGTCTGGTCGGCCTGCGCCCGGGCCGGTAGCGACAGGCCGGCCACCATGACCAGGGCCAGCAAGGGCAACAGCATGGGGCGCAGGCGGTGGGGCGAAAACAGCGGCATGGCAAGGCTCCGAAAGCAGGGACGGCGCGGGGAGCGCGCGGGGGGCATTCTTCAGCCATCACTGTAGGCCGCGGCCCGCGCGCAATAAGCAGCAAACAGCGCGCCAAAGCCTGCGCTCTTCACGCTTTAGAAAAGCAGGGGCATTTTCATAATCGACGCACGCCATCAAGCCCCCAGGGCCCTGGCACCACCCACATTCACCACAGGTACGGCAGGCCACCATGCTCGACAAGCTGACCCAGCGACTGGACTTTCACGGCAACGCGCTGCTGCTGCGTGCCGAGCGCCAGCGCGTCATCGCCAGCAACATCGCCAATGCCGACACGCCGGGCTACGTGGCGCGCGACTTCCAGTTCGCCGACGCCATGCGCGCCGCCCAGGGCCTGCAGGCCCCTGCCGGCATGCGCCAGCAGAGTGTGAGCGACGCGCGCCACATACCGCTGCCGGCGGCCGGCGGCGGCAGCTCGGACAGCCGGCTCGGCTATGGCCTGCAGACCCAGCCCAGCCTGGACAACAACACCGTGGACATGGACCGCGAGCGTGCCGCCTTCGTGGACAACGCCGTGCGCTACGAGGCCACGCTGCGCTTCATCAACGGCAACGCCAAGACCATGCTGAGCGCGATCCAGGGGCAATAAGGAGCATCGCCATGTCCATGTTCTCCATCTTCAACATCTCGGGCAGCGCATCAGCGCGCAGTCGCAGCGCCTGAACGTCGTGGCCAGCAACCTGGCCAACGTGGACGCCGTGGCCGGCCCCGACGGCCAGGCCTACAAGGCGCGCCAGGTGGTGTTCCAGACCACGCCCATGGGGGCCGACGGCGCCGCCGGCGTGCGCGTGTCCACCATCCAGGAAAGCGACGCGCCGGGCCGGCGCGTGCACGACCCGGCCAACCCCATGGCCGACGCCGAGGGCTATGTGACGCACGCCAACGTGAACGCGGTGGAGGAGATGGTCAACATGATCTCGGCCTCGCGCTCGTACCAGAACAACGTCGAGGTCATGAACACGGCCAAGTCGCTGCTGCTCAAGACCCTGCAGATGGGCCAGTAAACACCGGAGAGCCTTCCATGATTCTTTCCCCCATTGACACCAGCGCGCTCGACAAGGGCGCCTCCACCACCTCCAAAACGCGCGACTCGTCCACCGACCCGAGCGCGATGCAGGACCGCTTCCTCAAGCTGCTCGTCGCCCAGCTGAACAACCAGGACCCGATGAACCCCCTGGACAACGCGCAGATGACGACGCAGATGGCGCAGATCAACACCGTGACCGGCCTGCAGACGCTGAACCTGAGCATGCAGACCATGGCCGAGCAGTTCAGCACCATGCAGCAGATCCAGGGCACATCGCTGATCGGGCGGTCAGTGCTGTCAGAAGGCGACCACATGAGTCTTGCCGACAAGACCGGCAAGGGCATGTTCGACCTGGCGGGCGCCGCCACCGGCGTGAAGGTGGAAATCCTGACCCCTGGCGGCGTGGTGGTCGACAGCATAGACATGGGTGCGCAAGAGGGCGGGCGCCACAGCTTCGAATGGGACGCCAGCAAATACAGCGGCAGCAAGAGCGACCTGCGTTTTCGCGTGGCGGCAACGAATGGCGAAACCGCCGTCAAGGCCACGACGCTTGCGCAGTCGCAGGTCGTGGCCACCGGCTCCAAGGCTGGCGCGCTGACGCTGACGCTCGCCAACGGCAACAGCGTCAACTACGCCAGCGTCCTGGGCGTGCTCTGAACCAACCACCGACAAGGAGAAAACCATGGGTTTCCAGCAAGGCCTCTCGGGGCTGAATGCCTCGTCCAAGAACCTGGACGTCATCGGCCACAACATCGCGAACTCGGGCACCGTGGGCTTCAAGGCGTCGCGCACCGAGTTTGCGGCCATGGTGGCCAATGCCATCGGCACGGCAGGCTCGGGCAACGCCGGGATCGGCGTGCAGGTGGGCGCCGTGGCGCAGCAGTTCACACAGGGCAACATCAGCGTCACGGGCAACAACCTTGACGTGGCCATCAACGGCGACGGCTTCTTCAAGATCCAGCAGCCCGATGGCAGCGCGGCCTACACGCGCGCGGGCAACTTCAAGCTCGACGACAAGGGCAACGTGGTCACCAACAGCAATGGCAAGGTGATGGGCTACGCCGTTGACCCCAACACGGGCCTGCGCACCTCCAGCACCCCGCAGCCCCTGGTATTCCCCACGGGTGCGCCCATTCCGGCCAAGCAGACCAAGAGCATCACGGCCAGCTTCAACCTCGACGCACGCGCGCCCGACGCAGCCGGCAACCCTGCCGCGACGCCCCCCATTGCCGCCACGCCGCGCTCTACCTATGGCACCTCGCTCAACGTATACGACAGCCAGGGCGTGGCCACCTCCGTCAGTCTCTACTTCCAGAAGACGGCGACGGCCAATACCTGGGATGTCTATGACAAGCTCGACGATCCCACCGCCGTGCCACCCGTCGTGGCCACGCCCATAGGGCAGATCACCTTCGACAACAACGGCAAGATCGTCGGCCCGGCCGCCACGGCGCCAGCTACGGGCTTCCAACTGCCGATCACCATTGCGCCACCCACGCCCAACCCGAACAACCTGCCGGCCTACACCGTGCAGATCCAGCTCGACGGCGTGACCCAGTTCGGCACCAAGTTCGCCGTGTCCGAGCTCACGCAGGACGGCTACACCGCGGGTCAGCTCACCGGCATCAACATCGGCAACGACGGCACCATCCTGACCAGCTATTCCAACGGCGTGACGCGCGCCGAGGGCCAGGTCGCGCTGGCAAGCTTTCGCAACACCCAGGGGCTGGCCGATATCGGCAACAACCTCTGGGCGGAGACCTACGAGTCGGGCCAGCCCGTCATGGGCGTGCCCACCGAAGGCGCGTTCGGCGCCCTGCGCTCGGGCGCGCTGGAGGACTCCAACGTGGACTTGACGGCCGAGCTGGTGAACATGATGACGGCGCAGCGCGCCTACCAGGCCAACGCGCAGACCATCAAGACGCAGGACCAGGTCATGTCCACGCTGGTCAACCTGCGCTGACGCCACCTGAACCGAGGGCCACGCCATGGATCGCATCATCTACACCAGCATGACCGGCGCCAGCGCCGCCGCGCACCGGCAGGCGGTGCTGTCCAACAACCTGGCCAACGTCTCCACCAACGGCTTTCGCGCCGAGATGTCCAACTTCCGCTCGGTGCCGCTGCAGGGCAGCGGATCGACCTCGCGCGTGTTTGCGCTGGAGGCCACGTCGGGCCATGTGGAAACCCCCGGCCCGGTGCAGCGCACGGGCCGCAACCTGGACGCCATAGCCGTGGGCAATGCCTGGTTTGCCGTGCAGGGCCTGGATGGCACAGAGGCCTATACGCGCGCCGGCAACTTCGAAGTCACGCCCGAGGGCCAGCTGGTCACGCCCACCGGCCTGCCCGTGCTGTCGGATGGCGGCGCGCCCATCACCGCGCCGCAAGGCGCCGAGCTGACGCTGGGCGCCGACGGCACCATCACCGCACGCGTGCCCGGCCAGGCGCCCCAGGGCCTGGGGCGGCTGAAGCTGGCCACGCCGCAGGCGGACGACCCGCTCAGGCGCGGCGACGACGGGCTATTCCGCAGCACCTCGGGCGAGCCCATCGCCAACGATCCGAACGCCAGGCTGCTGGCCGGCGCGCTGGAGGGCTCGAACGTGAACCCGGTGGAGGCCATGGTCGGCATGATCGCCGCAGCACGCCAGTTCGAGCAGCAGATGCGTCTGCTGACGACCGCCGAGAACGATGACAAGTCGGCCGCCCAGCTGCTCAACATCAATGGCTAATACCGCCCCCTGGCCGTCATCCCCGCGCACGCGGGGATCCAGTGCCCCTCGCCCCGCCTGTGGATTCCCGCCTGCGCGGGAGTGACGGCAGGTTCTTCCAAAGGAGAAACTCCATGATCAATTCCCTGTGGATCGCCAAGACCGGCATGAGCGCCCAGCAGACCCAGCTGGACGTGATTTCGCACAACCTCGCCAACGTCTCCACCACCGGCTACAAGCGCAACAACGCGGTGTTCGAGGATCTGATCTACCAGAACCTGCGCCAGGTGGGCGCCCAGACCAGCGAGGAAAACCAGCTGCCCACGGGCCTGCACCTGGGCCTGGGCGTGCGCACCGTGGCCACCAGCCGCAACTTCACCCAGGGCAGCCTGCAGCAGTCGAGCAACAGCCTGGACGTGGCCATCAACGGCAATGGCTTCTTCGAGGTCAACCTGCCGGACGGCACCATCGGCTACACGCGCGACGGCTCGTTCCAGCTCGACGCGCAGGGGCGCCTGGTCACCTCCGGCGGCCTGCCCGTGGCCAACGGCATCACCGTGCCGCAGGGCGCCACCAGCATCAGCATCAGCGAATCGGGCGTGGTCAGTGCCACCATCGCCGGCAACCCCCAGCCGCAGCAGCTGGGCCAGCTGGCCATGTCCAGCTTCATCAACGCCGCCGGCCTGCAGCCCGTGGGGCAGAACATGTACAAGGAATCGGCCGCCTCGGGCGCGCCGCAGCAGGGCCAGCCGGGCACGAACGGCCTGGGCGTGATGCGCCAGGGCTTTCTGGAAACGTCCAACGTCAACGTGGTCGAAGAGCTGGTCACCATGATCCAGACCCAGCGCGCCTACGAAATGAACTCCAAGGCCATACAGACCAGCGACCAGATGCTGGCCAAGCTGGCGCAGCTGTGAGGGCGCGCACCATGACCACCGCACTGCGCCTGATGGCACCCGCCGCCCTGGCCCTGCTGGCCACGGGCTGCGCCACCTTGAACCCGCCGCCGCCCGTAGACCTGCTGCCCACCGCACCCCCGCCCGTGGCCGCCACGCCGCGCCCCACGGGGCCCGCCACGGGCAGCCTGTTCCATGCCGCGAGCTACCGCCCCGCGTTCGAAGACCGGCGCGCGCGCCTGGTGGGCGACATCGTCACCATACAAATCGTGGAGAAGGTCACGGCCAAGCAGAACTCCAGCTCCAGCGTGGACCGCAGCTCCAAGACATCGGCCGGAATTTCGGCGTTTCCGTTCATCAACGCCGGCAAGCTCGGCAAGCTGGATCTGGGCGCCAAGAGCGACAACGCCTTCGCCGGCAAGGGCGGTACGGAGAACAGCAACACCTTCACCGGCAGCATCACCGCCACCGTCGTCGAGGTGCTGCCCAACGGCCACCTGGTGGTGGCGGGCGAAAAGCAGATCGGCGTGAACGAGAACGTGGACGTGCTGCGCTTCTCGGGCACGGTCGATCCGCGCTCGCTGCAGCCGGGCAGCGTGGTCGCCTCCACCCAGGTGGCCAATGCGCGCCTTCAGTCACGCGGACGCGGCGCGCAAAGCGAAGTCCAGGCCATGGGCTGGCTGTCGCGGGCGTTCAACTCGGTGGCGCCGTTTTAGCGCCGGGAGCGCCGGCATCTTGCCGGCAAATAGGTACCTACACAATATTTTTGATAGCACGCGACGCTGATGGGTCGCCCGTTTTCACTCCCTCCACCTCTGGGGGAGGGTGGGGGTGGGGGCCAGCGGTGCTTGCATTGGAATGCCGGCAAGATGCCGGCGCTCCCGGCCCCCATCCCTGCCTTCCCCCAAAGGGGGAAGGAGAAAAACCGCCGACGCCGATGTCGGCATGCCGTAGAAACACAAACTTAGTAGCTGCCAGCGCTTGACACATAAGCGTTTGTGGCCAATTTGATCAAAATTCCAGGTCTGGCAAATAAGGGGCTTTGGGCCGTCTTTTCGGCGATTCGCACGGCGCATGGCGGCCCACAATCGACGCCATGACCACCCTCCCCCTGCCCTCTTCTTCGACCCGCGCCGCATGGCGGCTGGCCGCGTTCGGGCTGCTGGCGCTGTGTGTGGCGCTGCCGGTGCAGGCGCTGCGCATCAAGGAAGTGGCGGCCGTGCAGGGCGTGCGCAGCAACCAGCTCACGGGCTATGGCCTGGTGGTGGGGCTCGATGGCACGGGCGACCAGACCACGCAGATGCCGATTACCACGCAGGCCATGCAGAACTATCTGCAGCAGGCCGGCATCAGCCTGCCGGCGGGGGCCACGGCGCCGCAGCTCAAGAACGTGGCCACGGTGATCGTGACCGCCGAGCTGCCCGCGTTCGCGCAGCCGGGCCAGGCCATCGACGTGAGCGTGGCCTCCATGGGCAATGCCAAGTCGCTGCGCGGCGGCACGCTGATCGCCACGCCGCTGCGCGGCGCCGACGGCGAGATCTACGCGCTCGCCCAGGGGAACCTGGTGGTGGGCGGTGCGGGGGCATCCGCCGGCGGCAGCAAGGTGCAGGTCAACCACCTGAGCGCGGGCCGCATACCGGGCGGCGCCCAGGTCGAGCGCGCGGTGCCCACGCCGCTGCACGAGGGTGAGACCATTACCCTGGGCCTGAACGCCTCGGACTTCCAGACCGCGCGCAAGGTGGCGAGCGCCATCAACACCCAGCTGGGCGGCGGCACGGCCACGGCGCTCGATGGCCGATCGGTGCAGGTGCGCGCACCGCAAGACCCGGGCGCCCGCGTGAACTTCATTGCCGAGTTGGAGGAGCTGGCCATTCCCGAATCCACCCCGGCCGCCAAGGTGGTGATCAATGCGCGCACCGGCTCCATCGTGCTCAACCAGGCGGTGACGCTGGGGCCCTGCGCCATCGCCCACGGCAACCTGTCGATCACCATCAGCAGCACGCCCGTCATCAGCCAGCCCGCGCCGCTGTCGCAGGGCCAGACCGTGGTGGCGCAAAAGAGCGACATACAGCTCAAGCAGGACGGCGGCAAGGTGATACAGGTGCCGGCATCGCCACAGCTGGCCGACGTGGTGCGCGCGCTCAACACCCTGGGCGCGACGCCGCAGGATCTACTGGCCATATTGCAGGCCATCAAGGCCGCCGGCGCGCTGCAGGCGGAACTGGAGGTGATCTGATGGCCTTCTCTCCCAGTCTCGCCAGCGCCACAAACGCGCGCCAGTCGCTGGCCGTGGACGGCCGCTCTCTCAACGCCCTGAAATTCCAGGCCGGCCGGGGCGATGCCCAGTCCACCAAGGGCGCAGCGCAGGAGGCCGCCAAGCAGCTCGAATCGCTGTTCATGCGCGAGCTCATCAAAAGCATGCGCGAGGCCACGGCCAAGTCCGGCCTGCTCGACGGCGCAGAAGGCAACCTCGCCAACGACCTGTTCGACCAGCAGCTGTCGGTGCAGATGTCGGGCCGGCCCGGCGGCCTGTCCGAAGCCATACAGCGCCAGCTGTCCAAACAACTGGGCGGCGACGGCGAAACGACGCTGGTGCCCGGCTCCACGCTGAGCCTGGACAGTACGCTGCGCAAGAGCGCCCCCGTGGATAACCCACGCGTGCGCGGCCCCAAGGGGCGCGAGGACTTCGTGCAGCACCACCGCACCGCCGCCGAGCGCGTGGCGCAGGACAGCGGCATCCCGGCCAGCTTCATGCTCGGCCAGGCCGGCCACGAGACCGGCTGGGGCAAGAGCGAGATCCGCAACAAGGACGGCAGCAACGCCTTCAACCTGTTCGGAATCAAGGCCGGCAAGGGCTGGACGGGCAAGGTGGCCGAGGTGACGACCACCGAATACGTGAACGGCCAGCCGCGCAAGCTGGTCGCCAAGTTCCGCGCCTATGACTCCTACGAAGACTCCTTCAAGGACTACGCGCGCCTGATCAATGACAACCCGCGCTATGAGAAGGCGCGCGCCAAGACCCATTCGGCCGTGGCCTACGCGGCCGAGCTGCAGAAGGCCGGCTACGCCACCGACCCGCAGTACGCCACCAAACTCAGCCGCGCCATCCAGAGCACCGTGGGCGTGGCGCGCTCCCCGCTGCTGGCGCGCGCATCGGGCACACAGGCCTGAAAGGCTGAACCATGAGCCTGCTCAACGTCGGCGCCCGCGCCCTCCTCGCCAACCAGGTGGCCCTGCAGACCACGGGGCACAATATTGCCAACGTAGCCACGGCCGGCTACTCGCGCCAGAGCGTGGCCATGCAGACCGTGCAGGGGCAGTTCAGCGGCTCGGGCTATATCGGCAAGGGCGTCAACGTCGCCACCATATTGCGCAACCACAACGAGCTGCTCACACGCCAGGCCGCCGCCGCCCAGGCCGTGCAGGCGGGGGACTCGGTGCGCGCCGAACGCCTGGAGCAGCTGCAGGACGTGTTCCAGGGGGGCACCAAGGGCCTGGGCGCGGCCATCACCGACATGCTCAATTCGCTGGCCGACGTGGTGGCCTCGCCCAACGACATCACGGCGCGCACCGTCACGCTCACACGCATGAACGAGATGGCCTCGCGCATGCGCAGCAGCGCCGAGCAGCTGCAGGAAATCCAATACTCCGTCACCGAGCAGCTGAACAACGACGCCACGCGCATCAACCAGCTGGCCAAGAGCATTGCCGAGGCCAACGACCAGGTCGCCCGCGTCAAGGGCAATGGCCAGTCGCCCAACGACCTGCTGGACAAGCGCGACCAGCTGATCCGCGAGCTCAACCAGTACATACAGACCACGCAGATACCGGCCGACGACGGCACGGTCAGCGTGTTCGTGGGTAGCAGCCAGGCGCTGGTGCTGGGCACCACGGCCAGTACGGTGTCGGTGGACGAGTCCAAGCTGTTTCCCGGCAGCGGCCAGATGCGGCTGTACTTCAACCGCCCCGGCGCAACACCCGTGGAGCTGGAGGAAGGCATGCTGGGCGGCGGGGAAGTGGCGGGCCTGCTCAAGTTTGCCAACAACGACCTGGCCGAGGGGCGCAACCTGCTGGGGCGCATGGCGCTGGCCATCGGCGGCACCATGAACGCGCAGCAGGCGCTGGGGCTGACGCTCGATGGCCAGCCGGGCAAGCCGCTGTTTGCGGTTCCCGTGAGCGCCAAGGGCCTTTCCAGCAATACCGCCACCGACGGCAACGTGACCTTCAGCAACCCGACGAAATTTGCCGCCTCGGACTACGAGGTGCGCTTCACGGCCTCTGGCGGCAATGCAGCGCAGATCGTCCGACTGTCGGACGGACAGGTCACCCAGGTTGCCAACCTGTCGGATCTCACTGCGCCCAACGGCGTTTCGGTGGATGGCCTGACGTTCTCGTTCACAACCCCGGGCGCCACGAACGAGCGCGTGCTGTTCAAACCCTTTGCCAGCGCCGCGTCCAATATCCAGTCGCTGGTGTACTCGCCCCGCGACCTGGCCGCAGCCAACCCCATCAATGCGGCCATGGGCAAGTCCAACGGCGGCACGATGCAGCTGGCGGGCCTCAAGGCCACGGGCATTCCCGCCCTGACGGCTCCCGCTGTGGGCACCCCCACCACCTTGACGTTCAATGGTGCAGGCGGATTCACCGTCGCCAATGGCGGTACGCCGATGGACATCTCCACCAACCCACCTACGCCGATCACGCCCACCAGCCCAGGCCCACCACCGGTGTACGGCTACACCTCGGGCCAGGCCATCAACATCGACGGCTGGCAGATCACGCTGCAGGGCACCCCCAATGCAAACGACACGGTTGCCATCGGCAACGCCATCGATCCCCAATACGGCGACATGTACACGCGCAATGCCGGCAACGCCAGCGCCCTCATGGCGCTGCGCGACGTGAAGATGTTCGACGAGTCCACACTGTCCGACGGCTATGCCGGCCTGATGGCCCAGGTGGGCACGCGCACGCAGAGCGCGCAGTACGCGGCCAAGCTGTCCGACTCGATCGCCAGCAACCTGGAGGCCAGCCGCACGGCGGTCTCGGGCGTGAACCTGGACGAAGAGGCCGCCAAGCTGATCCAGTACCAGCAGGCCTACCAGGCCTCGGCCAAGGTGCTGCAGATTGCGCAGAACATCTTCGACAACCTGATCCAAACCATGGGCCGATGAGATGACGAACTTCTACCGCGTCAGCACCGCCAACATGTACGACAGCACGCTGCGCAACCTGGGCGCGCGGCAAAAGACCCTGGTGGACTTGCAGGAGAACCTGACCTCGGGCAAGCGCGTGGTGCGCGCGAGCGACGACCCCGTGGCCGCCGCCCAGGCCGAGCGCGCGCTCACGCGCATCGGCCGCATACAGACCGAGCAGCGCGCGCTGGACGTGCAGCGCAACGCCATCGCCCAGGCCGAATCGACCCTGGGCGACGCCGTGGGCCTGGTGCAGGAGATACGCCAGCTCGTCGTGGCCGCAGGCGGCGGCGCCCTCAAGCCCGAGGATCGCAAGACCTACGCCAACCAGATCCAGAGCCTGCGCGAGCAGCTCAGCGACGTGATCAACCGCAAGGACACCAATGGCATACCGCTGCTGGGCGCGCTGGGCAGCGCGCTGCAGCCCTTCACGGGCCCGCTGAGCGGCAGCCCCGACTATCTGTTCTCGGGCCTGGCGGGCCAGGGCAGCAGCAATGGCACGTCCATCACCACCACGCTGGACGGCCATTCGGCCCTGATGTTCGACCCCCAGCGCGACGGCGTGTACCAGGCGGGCGTCAGCACCATCCCGTCGGATCGCAGCCTGACGACGTCGGCCATCACGCCATCGAACCCCGGCCAGATCACGGGCGACAGCTACCGCATCGACTTCACGGCCGTGGGCCCGGGCGCCACGGCGGGCACCACCTCTGCGACCTACACCATCACCAACACCACCACGGGCATCACATCAGCCCCCATCACGGCACCCGACTTTGCGCCGGACAAGGGCGGCACCATCGCCGTCGCCGGGGTGCCGGGCATGAGCTTCAGCATCAAGGGCACGCCCGCGGTGGGCGACGCCGTCACGCTGCAGCCCAGCTCCAGCCTGATGAGCAGCATCGACAGCGCCATCGCGGGCATAGGCGGCGCGGCCAACAACAACGCCGCCACCCAGGCCGTCGGCCAGGCGCTGGCCAGCATCGACGCCGGCATGGAGCGCCTGCACAACATGCGCGGCTACGCGGGCGAGCTGCTCAACCGCGCCGACCGCATCTCGGGCGACCAGTCCAACCGCAGCATCCAGCTCGAAGGCGACCGCTCGCGCGCCGAGGATCTGGACATGGTCAAGGGCATATCGGACTTCCAGAACGCCAACGTGGGCTACGAGGCCGCGCTCAAGTCCTACGCCCAGGTGCAGCGCCTGTCGCTGTTCAATTACATCAACGGATAGACGGATCACGCCGCGCCGGCATCACAATGGCGTCCGTCGCCCCCCTGTTTGAACCCGCCCCATGGTCCAATCCGTCCTAGGCAGCCTGGTACTGGGCTACCGGCCTTTGTGGAATGCCGCGCGCAAGCTCGCCGGCGTGCAGTTGTACGTGCACGGCCATGGCGCCCAGATGGTCGACGCAGCCCACCTGCTGCGCACCATCCAGGAGCTGTGGAGCGCAGCCTCCCCCCCGCTGCTGCTGTCGCCGCGCTCGCAAAAGCTGCTCATCGACCTGCTGCAGCACGCGCCGCGCGGCGCGCCCTGGATCGAGGTGCCGGCCAATGCTCTGGCCTTGCCCGCCGTGCGCGATGCCGCAGAAAAGGCCCATGGCCGCGGCCTGCGCCTGGTCTGGCGCGGCCCGTTCAACCATTTGCCGGGCGCGGACACAGCGCGGCTGTTCGACAACAGCCTGCTGCAGCTGTCGGGCAAGGACGCCATGCAGACCCTGGTGGCCGCCGCCACGGCCGAGCAGCCCAGCCCCCTGATCGCCGGGCAGATGTACGACAACGTTGCCAGCCGTGCGCTGCTCACACTGTGCCTGGACAAGGGCGCAGCCCTGGCCGTCGCCGGCTGGCCCATGGAGGACGTGCTGCACAGCCTGCGCCACCAGCCACTGGCGCCCGCACACGAGGTGGTGCAGAAGCTGCTCGTCGCCATTGACAAGGATCAGTCCGTAGACCGCCTGGAGCACATCCTGGGCGAAGACCCGCTGCTGGCCTATCGCTTCCTCGTCTACACCAACTCCGCGGCGCTGGGCCTGCGCACGGGCGTGGATTCACTGCGCCGCGGCCTGGTGATGATGGGCTACGGCTCGCTCTCGCGCTGGCTGTCCGAACTGCTGCCGCACGCGGCCGCAGAGCCTGATCTGCGCCCCATACGCACGGCCATGGTGCTGCGCGCGCGCCTGACCGAGCAATTGCTGCAGGCTGGCCCCAGCACCGAGCTGCGCGGCGAAATCTATTTGTGCGGCCTGTTCTCGCAGCTCGACGAGCTGCTGCACGAGCCCCTGGGCACGATACTGCGGCGCCTGCCGCTGTCCGAGCGCATCTTCAACGCCAGCGTGCTGCGCACCGGCGCCTATGCGCCAAGCCTGGAGCTGGCCTGCGCGCTCGAGAACGAGGACGCGGGCCGCATCCGCCAGCTGTGCGACGCCCATGGGCTGGAGATCGAAGACGTCAACCGCGCCCTGCTGCGTGTGCTGTCCGAGCTGAGCGTGGAGCGCCCTGCCGGGCATTAAGACAATTGGGTCTTTCTTCCTTTTCAACTCAAGTAGCGGGTTTTTGTTGAAGAGTCTCTGCAAACTCTCCGTCATCCCCGCGCAGGCGGGGATCCACGGTAGTGACGAATCAATGGCTTGCGGTGCACCTGGATCCCCGCCTGCGCGGGGATGACGGCAGGTTTTCAACCGAAACCGCTCCTTGAACCATTGCAGACAGCGATCTCATCATGGGCACGACAGGCTCACCCAGCACCACCAACACCCTCCCCTCCAACACCGGCGCAGCGCGCGGCGGCTTTTCCTCCAGCCTGGGCGTGCTGGCCGCCACGCTGGGATCGGCCGTGGGGCTGGGCAATATCTGGAAGTTTCCCTCGCTCACCGGCGCCAACGGCGGCGCCGGCTTTCTGCTGGTCTATCTGCTGTCCACGCTGCTCATCGGCCTGCCGCTGATGATTGCCGAGATCGCCATCGGCCGCCAGGCGCGCGCCAACCCCATCTCGGCGCTGCGCAAGCTCGCACCCCACGGCGCGCCCTGGTGGCTGATAGGCACGGCCGGCATGGCGGCGGCCTTCCTGATCCTGTCGTTCTACTCCGAGGTCGTGGCCTGGGTGTTTGCCTACGTCGCCAAGGCGCTGGCGGGCAGCCTGCTGTCCAGCGACCCGGCGCAGACGCAGGCCAGCTTCGACGCCCTGGTCACGGACCCGGTGCAGTCGCTGCTGTGGCAGTGGGTGGTGCTGGGCTTTATCGGCGGCATCCTGCTGCTGGGCGTCACCAAGGGCATCGAGGCGGTGACCAAGCGGCTGATGCCGGTCCTGTTCCTGCTGCTGCTCCTGCTGTGCGGCTACAGCCTGACGCTGCCGGGCAGGGGCGAGGCGCTGGCCTTTTTGTTCGCACCCGAGTGGCAGCGCATCACGCCGGCCGTGGTGCTCACGGCCATGGGCCTCGCGTTCTTCAAGCTGTCGATAGGCATGGGAACCATGATGACCTACGGCAGCTACTTCACGCCCGGCCAGAACATCCCCGCCACCGCCACGCGCGTCATGCTGGCCGATCTGTCGGTGTCGCTGCTGGCAGGCATGGCCATCTTCCCGGCGGTGTTCAGCTTCGGCTTTGCGCCCTCGGCCGGGCCGTCGCTGGTGTTCATCACCATACCGGCGGTGTTTGCGCAGATGCCGGGCGGGCAGCTGCTGCTGGCAGCCTTCTTCATCCTCACGGCGATTGCGGCCACGGGCGCCATGCTGTCCATCATGGAGGTGCCGGTGGTCATCCTGCACGAGCGCTGGGGCCTGACGCGGCCCAGGGCCACGCTGCTCACGCTGCTGGTACTGATGCTGCTGGGCGCGGGCTGTGCCTTGAGCCAGAGCACGCTGGCGCATGTGCGGCCCGGCGGGCGCACGCTGTTCGACTGGGCGGACTACCTCTCATCCAACCTGCTCATGCCCGCGGGCGGCATCGCCATCGCGCTCTTCGTCGGCTGGGCCTGGGGCGAACATGCGTTTGCGGCGCAGCTGTCCAACCAGGGCGAGCTCAATAACCGCGGCCTGGCCCGCGTGCTGTGCCTGCTGCTGCGCTGGGTCACACCGGCGCTGATCCTGCTGGTCATGCTGACGGGGCTGGGGGTGTTCCCGGGCGTGTGACGCTGCGGCGCGCAATGGCCCGCGCCTTGCACCAAGCGCGGCGGGGCCGCATCATGGCCGCCAACGCCAATAGCCCACAGGAGCCGCCATGCAACCCGCCCTCGCCCCCACTGCCCTGTGCCAACGGCTGGGCTGCCGCCTGCCCATCGTGCTGGCGGGCATGGGCGGCGTGGCGCGCTCAGAACTCGTGGCCGCCGTCACCGAGGCCTGCGCCTTCGGCTTCCTGGGCATGGTGCGTGAGCCGACGGCGCTGATCGAGCGCGAGGTGGCCCAGGTGCGCGCGCGCAGCAGTGCCCCCTTCGGCGTCAACCTGATCCCGGCAGCCACACCCGCGCCGCTGCTGCGCGATCAAATCGCCCTGTGCATCGCGCTCGCCGTGCCCGTGGTCTGCCTGTTCTGGGACGTGGACCGCGCCGTGGCCGCCCGGCTGCGCGATGCCGGCATCACCGTGGTCTGCCAGGTGGGATCGGTGGCGGACGCACTGGCCGCCCAGGACGCCGGCGCCCAGGCCCTCATCGCCCAGGGCGTGGAGGCCGGCGGCCATGTGCGCGGGCGCCAGCCGCTCGATGCGCTGCTGGCCGATGTGCTGGCCGCCACGCCGCTGCCCGTGGCCGCCGCGGGCGGCCTGGCCGACGGGCGCGACGTGGCGCGCGTGCTGGCCCTGGGCGCCCAGGCCGCCGTGCTGGGCACGGCCCTGATCGCCACACATGAGTCCTTTGCCCACGACTACCACAAGCGCCGCCTGGTCGCGGCACGCGCCAGCGACACGCTGCTGACCGAGGACTTCCACGTCAACTGGCCTCCCCATGCGGCGGTGCGCGTACTGCGCAACAGCGTCACGCGCGGCGAGCGCGGCGACCCCTTCGGCGCCGTGCCCGCCTCCGGGCGCACGGTGATAGGCGACGAGGAGGGCCGCCCCATCCATTTGTTCAGCACCGACTCGCCGCTGCGCTCCATGACGGGCGACTTCGAAGCCATGGCGCTCTACGCCGGCCGCGGCGTGGACCGCATCACCGACCTGGAGCCGGCCACCGACTGCGTGCGGCGCATTGCGGCCGAGGCGGCGGCGTACGCGGGCTCCTGATCACTGCGTGGGCAGCGCCTGCTTGAGCAGGGCAATGGTGCGCTTCATCGCATCCTGCCCGGATGCCTGGTCCCGGGGCGCGGCAGTGGCCAGATTGAAACCGTGGCCGACGCCGTTGTACTCGTGCAGCGTCAGCATGGGCGGCGTCGCTGCCGCGGCGGCGGCCTGCGCGAGCTGGCGTGCGGTGTCGATCAGGCAGCAGTTCTTGTAGGTGTCAGCGGTGCCGGTAAGCATGAGCACCGGCACCTTGATCTTGGCGACCCACGCTGCCGGCTCCTTGATGAAGGAAGTCAGGGGGTAGGAGACGGCCACCGTGGCGACCAGATCCGGCATTTGCGCCGCATAGGCCAGGGCCACGCCGCCGCCCAGCGAGTAGCCCACCACGCCCACCTTGTCCGGTTGCACAGCCGGGCCCGACTGGGCACGGGTGATGACATCCTTCACCAGACCCCAGGCCTTGCGCGTGTCCTTGAGCCAGAAGTCGTTGCCATCGACCAGCACCACATGAAAGCCCGCGTCGGCAATCTGCTGCGCCGTCTGGTGGTAGGCCTGCATGCCCGTCTGCCCGGAAAAGACGACGACCACGGGCGCCTTGCCCGACTGGGGCGCAAAGACCTGCTGGGGCGGTGCCACGTCCTGCGCCTGGGCACCCCATGCAATGACGGCAAGCGCGGTGACGAGTCCACGAAGAGCATTCGACATGACACACCTCTTTCCCGGTCGACCTCGCCCCGCGGCGCGGGAAGACCGCGGACATGGCGGGCAAACGCCTGCATTTTATGAACTGGTTGCGTCGCCATGTGGCCGTAATGCAGGCTCGCCGGCCACCACCCGCCGCCAGGCGCGCCAGAAGGCCGGCTCCTGCGTGGTGGCGAAGTTGATGCGCATCAGCGTGCAGGGCCGGCGCGTGGCGTGGAACAGCGCGCCGGGGGCAATCAGGTAGCCCTCGTCCAGCATGCGCTGGGCCAGCATGTCGGTGTCCACGCCGGTATCCACCCAGCCGAACAGGCCGGCGGGCTCGGCGGCGAAGCGGCAGCCGGCCTCCAGCGCCAGCTGCACGCTGCGCGCACGCGCCTGGTCCAGGCGCTGGCGCATGCGCTCGGCGTGGCGGCGCAGCTGGCCCTGGTCTATGCACAGGGCCAGGGCCTTTTCCAGGATGGAGGGCGTGGTCAGCGTGGACAGCAGCTTGGTGTCCAGCAGGCGCTCGACCAGCTCGGGCGGCGCGGCCAGGTAGCCCACGCGCCAGTTGGGCGCCAGGATCTTGGCGAAGCCGTTCACATAGATGGTGCGGCGCAGGCCGTCGAGCGCCGACAGGCGCGTGGCGTGCGCGGGCGCGATGTGGCCGTAGGTGTCGTCCTCGACGATGTGAAAGCCATGCTGGCCGGCCAGCTGCAGCAGCTGGTGCGCTGCCGCGGGCGGAAGGTTGTAGCCCGTGGGGTTGTGCAGCACGCTGACGCTCACGAACAGCTTGGGCGCGTGCAGCTCGCAGTAGCGCGCCATCACCGCCAGGTCCGGCCCGGCGGGGCCACGCGGCACCGGCAGCACGCGCATGCCCAGGGCGTCGAGGCGGGCGAACTCCACGCTCCAGCCCGGCTCTTCGACCATCACCGGGTCGCCCGCCTTGAGCAGGGTGCGGCTCACGATGTCCAGCGCCTGCGTCGCGCCCACGGTGGTCATGATCTGCTCGGGCCGCACGGGGATGTGGATGTCGGCCATGCGCCGCGCCAGGGCCGCGCGCAGGCCGGCGTCGCCCATGGGCTCGCCGTAGCTCAGCGAGCCGCCCTGCAGCGCCGGGCTGGCGGTGATTTTGCGCACGGCGGCGGGCAGAAAGCGCGCCTCCTCCAGCCAGGCCACGGGCAGCACGCCCGAGCCGGGCTGGGGCTTGCTGGACGCCTGGTAGAACATGCCGCGCATCAGCGCCGTGGCGTTGATCTGCGAGCCGCTCATGCGCACGCCTATACTGCCCAGCGGCGAATTAGCTCCTGAATGTATAGCTATCAGCGCTTTCCCCTCTTGCGATGGCGGCGTTTTTTGCACGAAGTCACGCACATAGAAGCCGCGCTGGCGCCGCGCCTCCACCAGCCCCAGGGCCAGCAGCTTGTCGTAGGCCGCGACCACGGTGTAGGGGCTCACGCCCTGCTGGCGCGCGCATTCGCGCACCGAGGGCAGGCGGGCTCCGGCAGGCAGCAGCCGCGCGCGTATGCGCTCGGCAAAGCGCTCGGCCAGTTGTTCGGTCAGGCTGCGGTCGGGGGTGCGGGTGAGCATGGCTGTGTCAGTGGTCTGGCCCATACAGTTTGCGAGTGTGTCAGGCAAACTGTATTGGCAGTGTAATGGCCGCAAACTCTACAGTGCAGGCTTGCACCGCGCAATCCACCCACCCATGCCCCTGATTGAGTTCACCGCCCTGCTGGTTCTGGCCACCGCCATGAGCTTTACGCCCGGGCCCAACACCACGCTCTCCACGGCGCTGGCGGCCAACCGCGGCCTGCCTGCGGCCATGCGCTTCGTGCTGTCGGTGCCCGTGGGCTGGTGCGCGCTGCTGCTCTTGTGCGCGCTGGGCCTGGGCGCGGTGGTGCTGGCGGTGCCGGCGCTGCGCTGGGCCATCAAGGCCGTGGGCATCGGCTATCTGCTGTGGCTGGCGTACAGGCTGGCGCAGTCGGGCCAGTTGTCGGACGCCGACGCGGCGCGCCTGTCGGTGGGTTTCTGGCAGGGCGCGGCCCTGCAGTTCGTGAACATCAAGGCCTGGCTGCTGGCGCTGACCATCGTCGCCGGCTGGGTCGTGGGGCGCGATGACCAGCTGCAGCGCCTGGCCGTGGTGCTGCCGGTGATGATGGCCTTCGCGCTGGCCAGCAACCTCACCTATGCCGCCCTGGGCGCGCTGCTGCGCCACTGGCTGGCCCAGGGCCGGCGCCTGCTGTGGTTCAACCGCGCGATGGCGCTGGTGCTGGTGGCGACGGCCGTCTGGATGGTGCTGGCGTGAGCACGCCCACTTCCGCCCCTACTGCCGTCCGCACGCTGCCTGCCGCGCACCGCGCCGAGACCCTGGGCCTGTGGCTCGGTGTGCTGGGCGTGGCGATCTTCGCCATCACCCTGCCGGCCACGCGGCTGGCCACGGGCACGGCGGAGCATCCCCAGCTCTCGCCCTGGTTCGTCACGCTGGGGCGCGCGGCGCTGGCGGGACTGCTGTCGGCAGTCTTCCTGCTCGTCACGCGCTCGCCGCGGCCCGAGCGGCATCAGCTCAAGCACCTGGGCTGGGCCGTGCTGGGCAATGTGCTGGGCTACCCACTGCTGCTGGCGTACGCGCTGCGCAGCGTCACGGCCAGCCACGCGGCGGTGGTCACGGCGCTGCTGCCGCTGGTGACGGCGGCCGTGGCCGCGCTGGTACTGCACCAGCGGGCGCGCCTGGGTTTCTGGATTTGCGCGGTACTGGGCAGCGCGCTGGTGGTGGCGTTTTCGCTGCTGCGCGGCTGGCAGCAGGGCCATGGCTTCAGCCTGGAGCCCGCCGACGCGCTGCTCGTGGGCGCGGTGGTGGCGGCCTCGGTCGGCTACATCCACGGCGCGCGCATCACGCCGGAGCTAGGCGCCGAGCGCGTGATCTGCTGGGTCTGCCTGCTGGCGCTGCCCGCCACCCTGCCGGCCGCGCTATGGCTATGGCCCACGCAGCCCGTGGCGGCGTCGGCCTGGGGCGGTTTTGTGTATGTGGGCGTGTTCTCGATGTGGGCGGGTTTCTTCGCCTGGTACCGCGGCCTGGCCCTGGGCGGGGCGCTGCGCGTGAGCCAGACGCAGCTGCTGCAGCCGTTTTTTTCCATCCTGGCGGCCATCCCGCTACTGGGCGAGCCCCTGGACATGGTGACGCTGGGCTTTGCCGCGGCGGTGGTGGTCACCGTTGCTGCAGGCAGACGCATGACAACAGGAAGTTGACGACATGGAATTGACGTTGCGGTATGCTGCGCGCGCTGCTCCCACCCGCAGGGCGGCGCCACGCCGCACAACGGCATTTTTTGAGTAGATGGATGGCGTACCACGCCTATTGGAGATATACGCATGACGAACTGGACCCTGGCCGCACGCGCCGCCAAGATGAACCCCTCGGTGATCCGCGAGATCCTCAAGGTCACCGAGAAGCCCGGCATCATCAGCCTGGCGGGCGGCCTGCCCTCGCCCAAGACCTTCCCCGTACAAGAATTCGCCGCCGCCTGCGCCACGGTGCTCGGGCACGACGGCCAATCGGCCCTGCAATACGCCGCCAGCGAGGGCTACCCCGCGCTACGCGAAGCCGTCGCCCAATGGCTGCCCTGGGAGGTAGACCCGGCCCAGGTGCTCATCACCACCGGCTCGCAGCAGGGCCTAGATCTGGTAGCCAAGGTGCTGGCCGACAAGGACAGCCGCGTGCTGGTCGAAACCCCCACCTACCTGGGCGCGCTGCAGGCCTTCACGCCCATGGAGCCGCATATCGTGAGCGTCGCCAGTGACGACGAGGGCCCGCTGGTGGAGGACTTCGTGGCCCAGGCCGGCAGCGGCGCCGATCGCGCGCGCTTCATGTACCTGCTGCCCAACTTCCAGAACCCCACGGGCCGCACCATGAGCGAGTCGCGCCGCGCCGCGCTGTCGGCCAAGGCGATCGAGCTGGGCATTCCGCTGGTCGAGGACAACCCCTACGGCGACCTGTGGTTCGACCAGCCCCCGCCCGCACCCATGAGCGCGCGCAACCCCGAGGGCTGCATCTACCTCGGCAGCTTCTCCAAGGTGCTGGCGCCCGGCCTGCGCCTGGGCTATGTGGTGGCGCCCAAGGCCATCTACCCCAAGCTGCTGCAGGCCAAGCAGGCGGCCGACCTGCACACGCCCAGCTTCAACCAGCGCATCGTCGCCGAGGTGCTCAAAGACGGCTTCCTGGAACGCCATGTGCCCACGATACGCGCGCTCTACAAGCACCAGCGCGACGCCATGCTGGCGGCGCTGGAGCGCGAAATGGCCGGCCTGGGCGTGCACTGGAACAGCCCCGCCGGCGGCATGTTCCTGTGGGCGCGCCTGCCAGGCGGCATGAACGCCGCCGCGCTGCTGCCCAAGGCCGTGGAGCGCAACGTGGCCTTCGTGCCGGGCGCCGCCTTCTACGCCGACCATGGCGACCAGCGCACGCTGCGCCTGTCCTTCGTCACGGCCAGCGCCGCGCAGATCGACACCGGCATCGCCGCGCTGGCGGCGACGATCCGCGCCGAACTCGCGCAGGCTTGATTGGCGCACCCCATAAGCTATACATTTAATAGCTGTTATCGCGCATGCGACAAGGGCAGAGGGTCTTTCTGGCCATAATTTCCGGCCATGGGAACCCTCTACCTCGTGCGCCACGGCCAGGCCTCGTTTGGCGCGGATGACTATGACCGGCTCAGCACGCTTGGTCGGCAACAGTCCGAACGCCTGGGCGCCTGTTGGCGGGAGCGCGGCCTGCGCTTTGACGCCGTGCTCAGCGGCACGCTACGCCGCCACGCGCAGACGCTTGAGGGCATTGCCCACGGGCTGGGGGACATGCCCGCGCCGCTGCTGCTGCCGGGCCTGAACGAATACGACAGCCAGGCACTGATCGCCGCCATACACCCCGCGGCCCTGCCGCGCCCCGACACGCCGGAGCTGTACCGCCAGCATTTCCGCCTGCTGTGCGACGCGCTCGCGCAGTGGATGGCCGGCACCATCAGCCCCGCAGGCATGCCCAGCTGGGACGGTTTTGCCGACGGCGTGCGCACCGCGCTGGATCTGGTGCGCCGCCAGCACCAGGGACAGAACGTGCTGCTGGTCACAAGCGGCGGGCCGATCGCCACCGCCGTGGGCCTGGTGCTCTGCACCCCGCCCGAAGTGACGATTGCGCTGAACATGCGCATACGCAACAGCGCGGTGACGGAGTTCAGCGTCGCGCCCAAGCGCCTGATGCTGCAGACCTTCAACACCCTGCCCCACCTGGACCGGCCCGAGCTCGCCGGCTGGGTCACTCACGCCTGAAGCGTTTCCCCCCAGCAGCAGCGGTCGCGGCCGCCGCTCTTGGCCTCGTACAGCATGCGGTCGGCGCGCGCATACAGCGTGCGCGGCTCGTCCTGCAGCGCCAGCATGGCGCCGCCTACGCTCACGGTGAGCACCTGCGCCACACCCGACGCCCTGTGCGGCAGCGCGCGCTGGCGCACGCCCATCACCAGGCTCTGGCCGAGCGCCTGGGCATGGTCGGCGTCGCTGCCGTAGAGCAGCACGGCAAACTCCTCGCCGCCCACGCGCGCCACCAGATCCAGCGGCCGGCCTATGCTGGCCAGCACCACCTGCGCCACCTGCTGCAGCACGGCGTCGCCCTGCTGGTGGCCATAGAGGTCGTTGTAGCTCTTGAAGTGATCGACATCCAGCAGCAGCAGGGCCAGCGGCTGGCCCTCGCGGCGCGCCTGGGCCATGAGCAGGCTCAGGTGGTGGTTGAACATGCGGCGGTTGTACAGCCCCGTGAGCGCATCGCGCATGGCCAGCCAGTGCGCGTCGCTGCGGTAGAGGAACTGCTCGCGCCGCTGGTGCTCGCGCCAGTACGAGGCAAAGCCGAACACCAGCGCCGCCAGCGCCAGCTCCACGCACAGGCGCAGCATCTCCGCCCCCACCTCGGGCACGGGCGCGGCCCAGGCCAGCGCGCCCACACAGGCGACATAAACCACCGCCATCGCCAGCTGCACCCACAGGCTGATGGCAAACGGTGAAAAAAGCCCCAGCATGACGGCCACCAGAATTGCCGTCTCGTGCGGCACGCCGAGCAGCTTGTAGACATAGACGGCGAACGCGGCGCCGCAGCTGAGCGCCACGCCCAGCGTGACCATGGCCGTCTGCACCACGCGCACCTGGGCCCGCCGCTGGGCGCTGAGCATAGTCAGCACGATCATCGCCGCCACGCCCACGCGCAGCACATGCAGCGGCGTGAGCAGCGCGCGCTGGCGCGCATCGAGCAGCGCGGCGTCTATGCGCCAAAGGTCAAACAGCGCATAGCCACCCCACAGCAACAGGCAGATGGCGCAGAACCACAGCACCCGCCCATGCTCGTGGCTATTGCAATAGTTGCGGTACTCACCCTCCAGCGCAGGGGAAAACCGCAGCCAGCGAAACCCCTGGCGCAACTGTTGCGCGTACTGCGTGGAGGATGCTGGCAAGGATGACTGCATGACAGAAAAAGCGGTTGATGCATGCCTGAAAAGGCACTGTGAACAGCTAGGAGCCTGTCGGACTTGGAAATCGTCGGCTGCAAACCGACCGCAGCAGCCCATTTTTCACCGTCTTTTTGCCCAATAGCGTGGCTATTGGGCTGCAAATCCGGCAAAAACTGGTCTCGCTGGGGCCGATTTTCGCTTTCGACGCTCCAGGTCCGACAGGCTCCTAGTGTGCCCCATGTTCCCGGGCCTGCCGGGCAAGACAACAGGGTTTCACCCCTGCCCGCCCCCTCAGTGGCCGCCCACTTTGCGCTCCCACGGGTTGCACCCATCATGCCCGCGCCTGCGCGGGCGCACGCTCCTGTCGCCTTTGCGCCACAGGCACGGCCCGCGCCGCTACGGCCCCGGCCTGGGCGCCAGCGTGCTCAGCGGCAGGGCATGCAGCTCGGCCAGCAGTTGCGCCAGTGCCTGCGCCGCCGCCTGCACCACGGCGCTGCCGCGCTCGGCCGTGGCGGCCGCGGCGTTGCCCACGGCGCCGGCGGGCTGGTAGTCCTCCATCGCCCAG
>Ga0209792_1000509_pt1 | contig 27200 bp, 28 predicted proteins | sample EBPBio142005_DNA_FD_185860 | JGI IMG/M metagenome (GOLD analysis project Ga0209792, IMG submission 185860) | Wastewater treatment Type I Accumulibacter community from EBPR Bioreactor in Madison, WI, USA - Reactor 1_6/14/2005_ DNA (SPAdes)... | ecosystem: Engineered > Bioreactor > EBPR >... | reverse complement strand
GACGTTGGTATTGATGGTCGAGGCCATGGATCAGGCTCCTGGTGGCTTTTGCAAACATCTGCTCTGGGTGGTCAACACACCGTCCGGCAGACAAGACGGGAAGATGGCCTGATTGTGGAAATTCCGTCCGCCCGCAATGGCTGGATAAGACGGGCAAACCACGGGCAACTTCGAAATTCAGTCCTAAAGTTCCCGCGGGGGTAGTCGAAACAGCATGCAACGGGACGTAACACCCCCGCCGCCACCAGCCAGCCCACCCGGGCGCTGTGGGCTGGGCCACTCAGTCATGGGCCCGCATGGCGACAACGCCATATTCATCAGTTCTTTTTAGGAGCATTTGCAATGGCCGCCACCATCAATACCAACGTCGCCTCGCTGACCGCCCAGCGCAACCTGGGCGTGAGCCAGGGTTCGCTCAACACCTCCATCCAGCGCCTGTCCTCGGGTCTGCGCATCAACAGTGCCAAGGATGACGCGGCCGGCCTGGCCATCTCCGAGCGCTTTACCAGCCAGATTCGCGGTATGAACCAGGCGGTGCGCAACGCCAACGATGGCATCTCGCTGGCGCAGACGGCTGAAGGCGCCATGAAGGCCTCGGGCGACATCCTGCAGCGGGTGCGCGAACTGGCTGTGCAATCGGCCAACGCCTCCAACAGCGCCTCTGACCGCCAGGCGCTGCAGCAGGAAGTGAACCAACTGGTGGGCGAGCTCGACCGTGTGTCGCAGACTACCGAGTTCAACGGCGCCAAGCTGCTCGATGGCAGCTTTGGCACCCAGCAGTTCCAGGTGGGCGCCAATGCCAACCAGACCATCACCGCGGCCACGGCCAACCTGCGCACCAATGTCTATGGCAACAACCAGACGTCGGGCACCAATGCCGGCGGCGCCGCCGCGACGGGCACCCAGGCCACCGCCTCCGCCTATGCTGCCAACAGCGTGTTGGCCGGTACGATTGCCGTCAACGGCGCGCTGGGTAGCGCGGCCATCAGCGTGGGTGCCGGTGAGCACAGCAAGAAGACGGCCGAGGCCATCAACCTGCAGACCCAGTACACCGGCGTGACGGCTACCGCCCGCACCGAGGCGCAGCTGGAGTTCGGTTCGACGGGCGCCTATGCCATCACGATCGAGTCGGACAACGTCGCTGATCGCAAGACCATCTCCTTCTCCATCGATGGCACGACCGCCACGGGATCGGAGGCACTGTCGAAGGCGATCACGGCCATCAACGAGCAGTCGTCCAAGACCGGCGTGGTGGCGTCGTTGAACAAGGACTCCTCCGGTATCGTCCTGACCAACGCCTCCGGCAACACCATTGCCGTAGGCAACACGGCATCGGCCAACGCCGGTGCGATCACGGTCAAGAAGATGGTTGGTGACGGCAAGGGCGAGATCGCTTCGGCGGGTGCGTCGGTGACTCTGTCCGGTGCATCGGGGGCGGCCGCCGCCACGGCAGTCAGCGGCTACCTCACGCTGGATTCCGATAAGTCGTTCAGTGTGGTGTCCACCACGACCAATGCCCTGCAGACCACGCCCACCACGATGAACTCGGCCCTGAAGAAGGTGTCCGACCTGGACATCACCAGCTTCGGCAAGGCCACGCACGCGCTCAAGACCGTGGATTCGGCCCTGTCCTACATCGCGGGTGAACGTGCCAAGCTCGGCGCCCTGCAGTCGCGCTTCGAGACCAGCATCGCCGCGCTGCAGGTCACGTCCGAGAACATGTCCGCCTCCCGCGGCCGTATCCTGGACGCCGACTTCGCGGCAGAAACCGCCAACCTGTCGAAGGCGCAGATCCTGCAGCAGGCCGGCACCGCCATGGTGGCCCAGGCCAACCAGCTGCCGCAGGGCGTGCTGTCCCTGCTGCGCTAAGCGGCGAGCGCGTGAGGGGCCGTTTTGCGGCCCTTCGTTCCGGCACGCATGCGGCGGGGAGCCATCTCGCGCCGCATGTGTGCTTATGCGCTTGTTGCGGCAAGGGTAGGGAGAACAGGCCGGTGTGCGGCATTCTTTTCCCCGCCATGGCATGGCGCGCCGCTTCGATAATTTGCGCTGTTGCAGGCAAGCGCCCACGGGGCAGGAGGCAGAGATGGCCAGTTTTTCGTCGATCGGTGTGGGCCTGGGCGGCGGCGTAGACGTCAATGCGCTCATCAAGGCGTCGGTGGATGCGGTCAAGCTGCCCATCAGCCGTGCCAACGGCCTCAATGACCAGGGCAAGATCACCGAGGCCAAGATCTCCACCTTTGGCAAGCTGCAGTCGCTGGTGTCGTCGCTGCAGCTGGCGGCGGGCAAGCTGGCCAGCATCACGGGCTGGAATGGTGTGACGGCCAGTTCGTCCAATGACAAGGTGGTCTCGGCCACCGCGATTGGCGGCACGGTGGAGACCACCTTCAGCGTCGAGGTCTCGCAACTCGCCAAGGCCCAGGTGTCCACGTCGGACGCGCTGGCGGCCAATACCGGCGTGGGGGCGGGTTCGCTCAAGCTCGAAATCGGCAAGTGGAGCGGCGGTGCCTTCACTGCGGGCACGGCCCCGTCGGTGGACGTCGACATTGCCGCCAGCGACACGCTGGCCGACATTGCCGGCAAGATCAACGGCGCCAACGCCGGCGTCATGGCCACCATCGTCACCGACACCGGCGGCCAGCGCCTGATGCTGCGCAGCAAGACGACCGGCGAGGATGCGGGCTTTCGCGTCTCGGTCACCGACGCCGATGGCGACCTGGCCGACGGCGCCGGCCTGTCGCGCCTGGCCAACGGCCTGAGCACCGACCCCGGCGCTAACGCCGCGGCCAACGCGCAAGCCAAGATCAACGGGCTGTTTGACGTGAGCTCAGCCACAAACACCTTCGAGAACGCCGTGGCCGGCGTCACCTTCAAGGCCGAAGCGGTAACCACCGCGCCGGTGGACATCACCGTGGTCAAGGACGGCTCGGCGGTGAAGAAGAACATTGAGGACTTCGTCGTCGCCTACAACGCGGCCAACCAGGCGCTCAATGAGCTGACCAAGTATGACGACAAGACCAAGCAGGGTGGCCTGCTGCAGGGCGATTCGACCGCGGTGACGCTGCAGAACCAGCTGCGCAACGTGGTGCAGTCGCTGTCCAGCAGCACCGGGCCCTATAAGACCCTGTCGAACATTGGCCTGGGCATCATCGAGGGGGGGAACCTGTCGATCGACAGCACCAAGCTCGACGCTGCGCTGAAGAACCCGGACGCGGTCAAGGCGTTGTTCATTGGCGCCGATGGCCTGTCCACCACCCAGGATGGGGTGGCCGAGAAGATCAAGGCCACCACGGCCCGATTGTTGGAGGCCGGCGGGTTCTTTTCGTCCAAGGACGCCCAGCTGAAAAAGACGCTGGAGCGCACCACCAAGGAGATTGCGCGCGTCAATGCGCGCGCCAGCAGCACCGAGGCGCTGCTGACCGCCCGCTACGTGGCGCTGGACACGCAGATGAGCAAGCTCAACGCACTCAATTCCTATATCAGTCAGCAGGTTACGACCTGGAATAAATCTTCGAATTGAAATCCAGTGGGTCTTCAAGTTTCTGGCTTCTGTGTCGATAAACAAAGCAGTCACTTCAAAGGAATGCCTGCCATGTTCACCGCCATGAATCCCCGTGCCGCCTCGGCATACCAGCGCATCAACGTCGAAACCAGCATGCACACCATCGACCAGCACCAGTTGGTCAGCCTGCTGTATGAGGGTGTTTTGAACGCCATCGCCACTGCCCGCGGAGCCATGGCGCGTGGCGACGTGCAGACCAAGTGCAACAACATTGCCAAGGCCGTGCGCATTCTGGAAGAGGGGCTGATGACGGCGCTCGACCGCAAGGCCGGTGGCGCGCTGGCAGAGAACCTGGGGGCGGTGTATGAGTACAGCCTGGGGCGGCTGATTCAGGGCAATGCGCGCAATGACGACGCCATATTGGCAGAGGTGGCGCGGCTGATAGCGCCGATTGCCCAAGGCTGGAGTGACATGAAAAAAAGCAACGCCGCAGCCAACGACACTGCGCAAACGGCTCTGATGGAGGCCTGAGAGATGCCCGACATGCTGATTGACTATTACAAGGCCATTGAAAATAGCAGCGCCCGCATGCTCGAGGCCGCGCGCCTCAAGGATTGGGACGAGGTGGTGCGCTGCGAGGGCGCCTGCGCCGTGCTCATAGAGCAGCTGCGCTTTCGCGCGCAAGAGCAGGAGCTGGCGCCCGAGCAGCGCAAGGAGAAGTCGCGCATCATGCAGCGCATCCTGCGCAACGACGCACAGATCCGCATCCTGGCCGAGCCCTGGATGGCGCAGTTTGAACACCAGTTTGAAGGCCAGCCGCAGGTGATGCACTGACGCACCTGCAGCGGTGTGGTGGCGCCGCGTTGGAGGACTCTGAGGCTGGAGAGCCGGCGCCGCGAGGCGGCCGGCTCTTTTTGTTGGGTGCGCCTGGGCATGGCGCACGGCATGACGTTTCCATTCCGCCTGGGCGGCGATGGCTGGATTCCGAGGATTCCGAAGAAATATCAGTGAAAAATGGCCGTAGCGCTTATGTATAAAGCGCAAGCAGCTATGAAATTTGATGTATTCAGGTTTGCTGGCGCGCCCCAGCCAGCCTCACACCTGCATGTTCATGATGTCCGTATAGGCCTGCACCATGCGGTTGCGCACATGCAGCGTGGCCTGGAAGCCGACCTGGGCCTTTTGCATGGCGACCATGGTTTCCTCGATGCTGACCTTGGGGTTTTCCAGCTGCACCTCGCGCTGCAGGTCGCTGGCGCGATCCTGGGCGGCGCTGACGGATTGCAGGGCGTTCTTGAAGGCGGACGAGAAGCCCACTTCCTGCGTGCCCGGCTGCGGCGCCGTCACGCGGCGTGCCAGCTGGGTGCTGGTCAGCGGGTTCGGGGTGCTGGAGATGCGCAGGTCCATGGCGGCTGGGGGCAAGGGTTGCAGGATGGTGCGATCGTAGGCGCCCAGGGGCGCGCCAGAGTGGCGAAATGATGGCCAAAGGGGCGGCTTATCCAGCGAACAGCGTGGTGGGCGGCTTCAATAATCGCGGCACTGCCAGAGTCCCGCCTGGCGCCCGCCCTTTTGTGGAAAAGCCCGATGTCTGCAGTTGCCGAAGTCCCTGTCACACCGCCTACCGCCGCCAGCGCCGGCTGGCAGCAGCGCCTGGCCACGCTCGACCGCGGCGCGCGCATGCGCCTGGCTGCGGCCGCGCTGCTGGTGCTGGCCGTGCTGGCGGCCTTCTTCTTCTATGGCCGTCAGCCCGAGTACCGGGTGCTGTTCTCGGGCCTGAACGACAAGGATGGCGGCGCCATCGTGGCCCAGCTGACGACGATGAACGTGCCCTACAAATACACCGAGGGCGGCGGCGCCATCATGGTGCCGGCCGAGCGCGTGCACGACGTGCGCCTGCGCCTGGCCACGCAGGGCCTGCCCAAGGGCTCGGTGACGGGCTTCGAGCTGATGGAGGCTAACCGCTTCGGCGTGACGCAGTTCCAGGAGCGCCTGAACTTCCAGCGCGGGTTGGAGGGCGAGCTCACGCGCTCCATCCAGGCGCTGGCCTCGGTGCAGAGCGCGCGCGTGCACCTGGCGCTGCCCAATCAAAACGGCTTCTTTCGCGAGCAGCAGAAGCCCTCGGCCTCGGTGCTGCTCGGCCTGTACCCGGGGCGGGTGCTCGATCGCGCGCAGCTCGCCGGCATCGTGCACCTGGTGGCCTCCAGCGTGCCCGAGCTGGCGCCATCGGCCGTGAGCGTGCTCGACGACACGGGCAAGCTGCTGTCGCAGTCGCCCGACGGCGGCGACAGGAGCGGCGTGGACGCCCAGCAGCTGGCCTATGTGCAGCAGATCGAGCAGCAGTACACGCGCCGCATCCTCGATCTGCTGGAGCCCGTGGTGGGCAAGAACAACGTCAAGGCCCAGGTGACGGCCGAGGTGGACTTCAGCCAGACCGAGTCCACCTCCGAGCAGCACCGCCCCAACCTTTCGCCCGACGCGAGCGCCGTGCGCAGCCAGCAGATCGTGGAAAGCAGCAGCGACAAGGGCGCGCAGCCGCCCACGGGCGTGCCGGGCGCCGTGAGCAACCAGCCGCCGCAAAACTCCACCGCGCCCATCAACGGCGCCAACCCGCCGCCTACGGCCGCCAACGCCCAGCAGCAGCCGGGCGCGCAGGGGCAGGCGCCGGGCAAGCGCGAATCCATCACCAACTACGAGGTGGACAAGACCACGCGCGTGACGCGCGGCGGCGCCGGCGCCATCAAGCGCGTGAATGCGGCCGTGGTCGTCAACTACCAGAGCGTGAGTGAGGAGGAGGGCAAGCCGCCCGTGAACAAGGCGCTGTCGCCCGAGCAGATCGAACAGATGACGGCCCTGGTGCGCGAGACCATAGGCTTCAACAAGGAGCGCGGCGACTCGGTGAACCTGATGAATGCGCCCTTCCTGGTCGATGAGGTGGCCCGTACCGACCTGCCGCTGTGGAAGCAGCCCGAGGTGGTGGAGCTGGCCAAGTCCCTGGGCTGGCCCGTCGGGATCTCGCTGGCCGTGGCACTGCTGCTGCTGGGCCTGGTGCGGCCGCTGCTGAAGGCGCGCACGCAGCCCGGGCCGCAGCAGCCGGGCCAGGAGGGCGGCCAGCTGAGCGCCCTTGCCGCCGAGGAGCTGGAACGCCCCGCGCTGCCCGCGCCCGCGCAGGCGCAAGACCTTCAGCCCACGGCCGAGCAGCTGCGCCTGGAGGGCGCACGCCAGCTGGCGCGCGACAACCCGGTGGCGGTGGCCACGATCCTCAAAACCTGGGTCAATGGCGAATGAAAGAAATGAACAACCCCCTGTGGCGCTACGCGCCTCCGTGCCGCCGCCAGAAACGTCAGCTCTTCGGGGACGTCCAAGCCTGCGCGGGCAGGCTTGGAGCCGCGCCCCTCAGCCCCTTCTCTCGCATCGCTGCGCGATGCGGGAAGGGGGACGACGCCAGCGCGGCGGGGCGGCCCTTGCGCGGCGTCCGCCCGCGTGGGACGCGCCAGTGGAGCCGGTCGCGGGCGAAGCACGGCAGGAGGATCTATTGATATGGATGAGCAGGGTCTGAACGACGCGGCAATCATGCTGATGTCCCTGGGCGAGGAGGAGGCCGGCGAGGTCTTCAAGCACCTGTCGCCCAAGGAGGTGCAAAAACTGGGCGAGACCATTGCGCGCATGCGCACCGTGTCCAAGGACAAGGTGGACGAGGTGCTGACCCGCTTCACCAACGAGGCGGCGGCGCAGAGCCTGCTGGTGTCCGACACCAGCAACTATGTGCGCTCTGTGCTCAAGCGCGCCCTGGGCGACGACAAGGCAGCGCTGCTGATTGACCGCATCCTGCAGGGCGGCGACGTATCGGGCATCGAGAGCCTGAAGTGGATGGACCCGCTGTCGGTGGCCGAGCTGCTGCGCAACGAGCATCCGCAGATCGTCGCCGCCATCCTGGTGCACCTGGATTCGGATCAGGCCTCGGCCATCCTGGCGCAGCTCACCGAGCGCCAGCGTGGCGAGGTGATGCTGCGCATCGCCACGCTGGAGGGCATACAGCCCACGGCGCTCAAGGACTTGAACGAGGTGCTGTACAAGGTGCTGGCCGGCGGCGACAAGGTGCGCAAGAGCTCGCTCGGTGGCGTGCAGGCGGCGGCCGACATCATCAACCTCATGGGGTCGGGCATGGATGCCGCGGTGCTGGAGTCGATTCGCGGCTTCGACATCGATCTGGCGCAGAAGATCATGGACAAGATGTTCGTCTTCGACGACGTGGCCAAGCTCGACGACCGCTCCATTCAGACCGTGCTGCGCGAGGTGGCCTCCGAGACCCTGGTCGTGGCCCTCAAGGGCGCGCAGCCCGAGGTGCGCGACAAGATCCTGCGCAACATGTCGTCGCGCGCGGCCGAGGCCATGCGCGAAGACCTGGAGTCGCGCGGCCCCATGCGCCTGTCCGAGGTCGAGGCGCAGCAGCGCGAAATCCTCAAGACGGTGCGCCGCCTGGCCGACGAGGGCCAGATCGCCTTGAGCGGCGGGGGCGACGATGCCTTCGTCTAACCGCTACACCCGCTTCATCCCCCGCGAGGAGGTGGGCGACGTCATGCGCTGGGAGTTCGGCGACGTGCACGACGCGGACGTATTGCGCCCCCTGGTCGCGCAGCCGCAGGTGCTGGCGGCCGAGCCCCTGCCCGTGCCGGTGGTGGACGCGGCCGAGCAGCAGGCCCTGCTGCAGCAGGCGCATGACGAGGGCCATGCGCGCGGCCTGGCCGAAGGGCGGGATCAGGCCCGCCTGGCCGCCCAGCAGCAGCTGGACGACTACGTGGCCGGCCAGGGGCGCGAGGCGGCCGGGCGCCTGGCGGGCGTGGCCGCAGCCCTGGAGGCCAGCCTGGCCGGCATGCAGCAGGCCATGGCGCAGGAGGTGCTGCAGCTGGCCTGCGACATCGCGCGCCAGGTGGTGCGCCGCGAGGTGGTGGGCAACCCCCAGGCCATGCTGCCCGTGGTGCGCGAGGCCCTGGCCATGCTGGCCGCCGAAAACCGCCCGGCCACCGTGCGCCTGCATCCCGCCGACTGGGCCGCACTGGAAAAGCCGCTGCGCGAAGAGTTTCCCGCGGCGCGCATTGAATGGCAGCCGGACGCCGCCGTGCAGGCCGGCGACTGCCTGGTGGAAAGCGCCGGCATGGTGATCGACGGCACGCTGGACAAGCGCTGGCGCCGCGCCATCGCCGCCCTGGGCCTGACGGCCGCCTGGCGCGAGGGAGGGGCCGATGCCGATTGAACCCGCCAGCGCCTGGGGCGGCCTGCTGGCCGAGGCGCGCGCCCGCGTGGCGCCGCCGCCGCTGGAGGCGCGCGGCACGCTCACGCGCCTGACCGGCCTGGTGCTGGAGGCCGCTGGCCTGCGCGTGCCCGTGGGCGCGCAGTGCCAGGTGCAGATGGCCGGGCAGGAGCCCGTGCTGGCCGAGGTCGTGGGCTTTGCCGGCGACAAGGCCTTTTTGATGCCCGCGGGCGACATCCACGGCCTGTCCAGCGGCGCCAGCGTCACGCCGGCCGCGGCTTATGTGCCGCCGCCGCTACTGGGCGCCCCCACGGCCGAACCCGTGGACACCAGCACGGGCGTGCTGCGCCTGCCCATGGGCGATGGCCTGCTCGGGCGCGTGGTCGATTCGCAGGGTCAACCGCTCGACCATGGCGGGCCGCTGGCGGGCGTGACGGCCCTGCCCATGGATCGCAGCCCCATCAACGCCATGGAGCGCGACCCGGTGCGCGAGCCGCTCGATACCGGCGTGCGCGCCATCAACGCGCTGCTGACCGTGGGCCGCGGCCAGCGCCTGGGGCTGTTTGCCGGCTCGGGCGTGGGCAAGAGCGTGTTGCTGGGCATGATGGCGCGCTACACCCAGGCCGACGTGATCGTGGTCGGCCTGATCGGCGAGCGCGGGCGTGAGGTCAAGGAGTTCGTCGAGGACATCCTGGGTGAAGCAGACCGCGGCCGTGCCGTGGTGGTGGCCGCGCCGGCCGATGCGCCGCCGCTGTTGCGCATGCAGGGCGCGGCCTATGCGACGGCGATTGCCGAGCATTTCCGCGACTCTGGGGCCCATGTGCTGCTGCTCATGGACTCGCTCACGCGCTACGCCATGGCGCAGCGCGAGATTGCCCTGGCGATCGGCGAGCCGCCCGCCACCAAGGGCTACCCGCCCAGCTGCTTTGCCAAGCTGCCGGCGCTGGTCGAACGAAGCGGCAACGGCCTGAACGGTGTGGGCTCGATCACCGCCTTCTATACCGTGCTGTCCGAGGGCGACGACCAGCAGGATCCGATCGCCGACGCCGCGCGCGCCATCCTGGACGGCCACATCGTGCTCTCGCGCACGCTGGCCGAGGGCGGCCATTACCCGGCCATAGACATAGAGCAGTCGGCCTCGCGCGTCATGCACAACGTCGTGCCGCAGTCGCATTTCGACCTGGCGCGCGGCTTTCGCGCCATCTATTCGCGCTACCAGAAGAGCCGTGACCTGATCCAGGTCGGAGCCTACATGAGCGGCTCGGATCCGCAGCTCGACGAGGCCATACGCCTGCAGCCGGGCATGGTGGGCTTTCTGCAGCAAAGCATGCGCGAGGCCGCGCCCATGGATGACTGCATCGCGGCCCTGGGCCAGGTGCTGGAAGGCTGAGAGGCATGAGCGCGCTGAACGCCTTCGTCGTCGCCGTGGAGCTGGCCGAGCGCCAGCGCGACGCTGCACGTCAGGCACTTGCCAACGTGCAGGGCGCACGCCAGGCGGCGCAGGCGCAGTTGCAGCAGCTGACCGGCTATGCCGCGGAAACGCAGGATCGCTGGGGCCTGAAGGCCGGCGCCGCGGTGCAGCCCGAGGTCATGCACCACCACTACCACTTCATGGGCCGGCTCGATCACGCCATCGGCCTGCAGACCCGGGCGCTGGGCGGCCAGGATCAGCGCGTAGCCCAGGCCCGGCAGGCATTGCTGCAGGCCGAGCTGCGCCTGGCCAGCCTGCGCAAGGTGCTGGAGCGCCGCCAGGCCGAGCTGGCGCAACAGCAGCAGCGCCGTGAACAGAAACAAACTGACGAGCGTGCCTCACAGCGCGCTGCCGCCCGAGTTGGGGCACTGGAGCAGGAGTAAAAGCAATGGAAAAGGCAGCCATTTCATCGGCCGCGCCAGCAGGTACGCAGGGCGCCCACGCAACCAGGGGCTCGGCCGCCAAACCCGGCGCTGCGCGTGAGAGTGACCAGGCTGCCGGCCTGGCAGACGTGTTTGCGCAACTGCTGGCGGCCATGGGCCAGAACGCCGGGGCGGACGCCAGCCTGCTGGAGCCGGCGCCAACCGCCGTTGCCGGCGAGGCGGACGAACCCATGTCGCCCGCCTCCTTGGCCGACGCCAGTGCCCTGCTGCCATGGATGGCCGGTCTGCAGCCAACAACCGAGCTATTGCAACCGCCGCAGCCACCACAGTCGCTGCAGTCGGTGAAACCGCTGCAGGCGCTCGGCACCACATTGGATCTTGGTGTGGATGCCCTGGCTGGGAGCGCAGCTCTGGACCTGGTGTACCTGGGCCGGGACAGCCTGGTCGGGCAGACCGCCATGCTCGACGGTGCTGCCGAGGCGGCGGCGCTCAATGGCACAGCCCAGGGCGATGGCGCGGCCACGCCCATGGGCCGGGCCCGCGCGGGACATGCGCCGTTACAGGGCGCCGGCCTGGCGCAGGGCGCTGCGGATTCGGCGCGCGGCCCTGCTCAGTTGCGTACCGCCGGCGCGCAGCCTGCCCAGGCCGCTGCCGACCAGGTTGCGACGCAAGCCCTGGCAAATGGTCAAGCGGCAGGCCAGGGCGCAAGCGCATCCGGTATGGAGCGCGCCAACCCCTTGCAGGCCGTGGTGCAGCCGCAGATGCGGGCCGATGCCGAGCAGGCCGCTTTCGCCGTGGCAGCGGGCGGCCTGGAGGCCAGTGCCGTCACTGCGGCGCCCGTCAAGCCGGGTGCAGCGCCAGCGCCCGAAGGCAGCGCGTACGCTCAAGAGCGGCCGGCGCAGCAGGGCTCCGATGGCGTCTCCCCGGATGCCGTACAGGTTGCCCAGGGTGGCGCCGATGAGTTGCTGGCCGACCAACTGGCCGAGCAGGTCACCTACTGGGTGCACCAGAAGACCCAGAACGCCGAGCTGACGCTGGACCAGGGCGGCCGGCCCGTGGAGGTCAAGGTGGCGCTCACGGGCGAGCAGGCCCATGTGAGCCTGCGCAGCGACCAGCTGGAAGCGCGCCAGCTGCTGGACGCCGGACGCGATCAGCTGCAGGACATGCTGCAGCGCCAGGGCCTGCAGCTCGTCGGCATGACGGTGGGCAGCGGCAGCGGCGATGGCGCGCGCCAGGGCGGGCGCGAGCCCGGCCGCCAGGGCGCGCAGCGCGCCAACGTGCAGGCGGCAGCCTCCGTGGGTGCGCCGGCGCAGCGCGGGCAAGGGGTGGGTGAGCGCAGCGTGGATATCTTCGTGTGAGCTTCCGCCCGGCGCCAAGCCGCCGAAATGCCGGGTTTTGGGCTTTTATTCGGGCGATCGGGTGCTGGGCCGCGTTGAAATAATGGGCCATCGAGCGAAGTCCTGTGTGCTCTCCGATTGCCTGACGCGCGCACCGCGCAAGAAAGCCCCAAAGTGTCCGAAACCCCTGCCGCCCCGGCCAAGAGCAAGAAGCTGATCATCATGGCTGCTGCTGGCCAAGCGCGGCGCGGGCGACGAGGAGGAGGGCCACGCCCCCGCCGCAGCCCAGGCGGCCGCACCCAAGACGCCCCCGACCTTCCTGCCCATGGAGAACATGGTGGTCAACCTGGCCGACCCGGGCGGCGACCGCTTCGCCCAGGTCGGCATCACGCTGGAGCTGGCCGATGCCAAGACCGCGGAACTGGTCAAGACCTACATGCCCAACATCCGCAGCAACGTGTTGCTGCTGGTGTCGCAGCGCACAACCGACGAGCTGCTGACGCGCGAGGGCAAGGAGAAGCTGGCCGTGGATATCCGCCGCGAGGTCTCGCGCCCCCTGGGCTTCACAGTGCCGAAGCCGCGCAAGCGCCCGGTGCAGCGCGACCCCGACGACGAGGAAGAGGACGACGAGGTCGCCCCGCGCCGCGCCAAGGCGGACAACAACCCGGTGCGCCAGGTGCTGTTCTCCAGCTTCATCATCCAGTAGGGGGCTGCCGTGAGTGAATCTTTTCTGACGCAGGAAGAGGTCGATGCCCTGCTGGAAGGGGTGACGGGCGAGAGCCAGAAGACCGTCAAGGAGGAGATCGAGGCGGGCGCCATCCGCAACTACGACATCTCCAGCCAGGAGCGCATCGTGCGCGGCCGCATGCCGACGATGGAGATCGTCAACGAGCGGTTTGCGCGCAACTTCCGCATCGGCCTGTTCAACTTCATACGCCGCAGCCCCGAGATTTCGGTGGGCGCGGTGTCGGTGCAGCGCTACAACGCGTTTTTGCGCGAGCTGGCGGTGCCGACCAACTTCAACATCTGCGCGATTCGCCCGTTGCGCGGCAGCGGCCTGATCGTGTGCGAGCCCTCGCTGGTGTTCGGCATCATCGACACGCTGTATGGCGGCGTGGGCAAGTTCCAGACGCGCATCGAGGGGCGCGACTTCTCGGCCACCGAGCAGCGCGTGATCAACCGCCTGGTGGGCGTGATCTGCGAGGAATACAAGAAGGCCTGGCAGGGCATCTATCCGCTGGAGCTGTCCTACCAGCGCTCGGAGATGCAGCCGCAGTTCGCCAACATCGCCACGCCCAGCGAGATCGTGGTGTCCACGGCCTTCCAGCTGGAGATTGGCGACCTGGCGGGCGCCATCCACATCTGCATGCCCTACGCCACGCTGGAGCCGATACGCGACGTGCTGTATTCGGCCACGCAGGGCGATGCCATCGAGGTCGACAGGCGCTGGGTGCGCGTGCTCACGCGCGAGATCCAGGCCGCCGAGGTAACCCTGGTGGCCGAGCTGGCGCGCGCCGATGCCACCGTGGAGCAGCTGCTGGCCATGAAGCCGGGCGACTTCATCGAGCTCGAACGCGATCCGCGCATACGCGCCACGATCGAGGGCGTGCCGGTCTTTGAATGCCAGTACGGAACGCACAACGCCAAGTACGCGATCCGCATCGAGGAATGCCTGCGCAACAGTGAGGCGCATTGGGCGGGAGAAAAACATGTCAACTGATTCCAACAACGACAACCCGGGTGGCGCGGCCGCCGACGACCCGTTTGCCGGCTGGGCCGAGGCCCTGGAGGAGCAAAAGGGCGCGGGCGCGCAGACCATAGACGCCGAGCAGGGCGGCCCCCTGTCGGGCGAGCCCACGCGCCCCTATGGCGGTGGCGGTGATGCGCAGGTGCAGGACATCAACATGGTGCTGGACATACCGGTGCAGCTGTCGGTGGAGCTGGGTCGCACCAAGGTGCCCATCAAATACATCCTGCAGCTGGCCCAGGGCTCGGTGGTGGAGCTCGATGCGCTCGCCGGCGAGCCCATGGACGTGCTGGTCAACGGCTACCTCATCGCCCAGGGCGAGGTGGTGGTGGTCAACGACAAGTTCGGCATACGCCTGACCGACGTGGTCACGCCCTCCGAGCGGCTGCGCCGCGTCAGCCGTGGCTAGCATGGGCATGGCGCAGACCTTGATGCTGGTGGTGCTGCTGATCGCGGCGCTGGCGGCCCTGCCCTGGCTGATCCGCCGCCTGCAGCAGCAGCGCGCCGGCCTGCAGGCGGGGGTGGGCGCGGCGTCGCGCGTGCTCTCGGCCGTGGCCGTGGGGCCGCAGCAGCGCGTGGTCACCGTGGAGGTGGGCGCGCCCCAGCAGCGCACGCTGCTGGTGCTGGGGGTGACGGCGCAGCAGATCAGCTGCCTGCATGTGCTGCCCGCGCCGCCTGCGGATGGCGCCGGCTTTGCCGCAGAAATGACGGCCGCGCGTGCCCAGGTGGCGCAGGCGGGTGAGGGTGCCCATGCATAGGCTGATCCGCGTTGTTGCCGTGCTGGCCGTGCTGCTGATGGCTGGCGCGGCCTGGGCACAGCAGCCGCCGGGCGCCGCCGGCAGCCTGCCGCTGCTGATAGGCAGCGGCGCTGGCGGCGCGAGCTATTCGGTGCCGATACAGACGCTGCTGTTCTTCACCGCGCTGTCCTTCCTGCCGGCCGTGCTGCTGATGATGACGGGCTTTACGCGCATCGTCATCGTGCTGTCGCTCTTGCGCCAGGCAATCGGCACGCAGCAGGCGCCGCCCAACCAGGTGGTGGTGGGCCTGTCGCTGTTCCTCACGCTGTTCGTCATGGGGCCGACGCTGGACAAGGTGTACCAGGAGGCCTATGTGCCCTACACCACGAACGCGCTGTCCTTCGAGCAGGCGCTCGCCAAGGCCGAGGCGCCCATGCGCGGCTTCATGCTCAAGCAGACGCGCCAGTCGGACTTTGCGTTGTTCGCGCGCCTGGCCAGGCTGGACGACGGCGTGACGGCCGAGACCGCGCCGCTGCGCGTGCTGGTGCCGGCCTTCGTGACCAGCGAGCTGAAGACGGCGTTCCAGATCGGCTTCATGGTCTTCATCCCGTTTTTGATCATCGACATGGTGGTTTCCAGCGTGCTCATGTCGCTCGGGATGATGATGTTGTCGCCGGTGCTGGTGGCGCTGCCGTTCAAGCTCATGCTGTTCGTGCTGGCCGATGGCTGGAACCTGCTCATCGGCTCATTGGCGGCCAGCTTCGCTACGTGAAGGAGTTTGCATGACCTCCCAGTTCGTCCTGACCATGGGGCGCGACGCGCTCACACTGCTGCTCATGATCTCCCTGCCGGTGCTGGGCGTGGTGATGGCCGTGGGCCTGCTGGTGAGCATCTTCCAGGCCGTGACGCAGATCCACGAGGCCACGCTGGCCTTCGTGCCCAAGCTGGTCGCGGCCGTGGTGGTGTTCACGATTGCCGGGCCGTGGATGATTACCACGCTGGTGGACTACCTGCGCCGCACCATCGAATCCATCCCCAGCGTGGTGGGATGATCACCTTCACCGAGGCGCAGATCATGGCCTGGCTGTCGCCGGTGCTGTGGCCCTTTCTGCGCGTGCTGGCGCTGTTCACGTCGGCGCCGGTGTTCTCCATGCGCGCCATTCCGGTGCGCGTGCGCATTGGCCTGGCCTTCTTCGTGGCGCTGTGCGCCCAGGCCGTGCTGCCCGTGCAGCCGGTCATAGACCTCAACGGCCGCGAGGCCCTGGGCACCGTGCTGCAGCAGGTGGGCGTGGGGCTGGCCATGGGCTTTGCCGTGCGCCTGGTGTTTGCGGCGGTGGAACTGGCCGGCGAGGTCATCGGCCTGCAGATGGGCCTGAACTTCGCCTCCTTCTTCGACCCGCTGGCCAATGCCCAGGTGAGCGCGGTGGCGCGCTTCTTCGGCAACATCGCCATGCTGCTGTTCGTGGTCATCAACGGCCACCTGATGGTGCTGATGGCCGTGGTCAAGAGCTTCGACGCCTTTCCCGTGGACGGAAACTTCCTGCAGGCCGTGGCGCAGATGCGGCTGCACGCGCTGGGCGCCTCGCTGTTCGCCAGCAGCCTGTGGATCGCCCTGCCTATGATCGCGCTGCTGCTGTTCGTCAATCTCACGCTGGGCATCATCTCGCGCGTGGCGCCGCAGATGAACATCTACGCCGTGGGCTTCCCCGTCACGCTCACCGTGGGCATGCTGGGCATCACGGCCACGCTGCCCATGCTGGAGCAGCCCATGCTGACGTTGCTGCAGCAATCCATAGACATTTTTGCCTCTGGCCGTTGATGGACAAGCGCAGGTAGCTATACTTTTTTTGATTGAATGGCGATGCCTATTGACCCTGCCATCCCCGCGAAAGCGGGGATCCAGGTATCACACAAGCAGTGGATTCGTCACTGCCGTGGATCCCCGCTTTCGCGGGGATGACGGCGGGTTTGGCAGGCATCGCTACTTCAGCGTTTCTTATACAAGGCGATTGCGTATCGCGTACACCGTCAGCTCGGCGTTGTTGGCCAGCCTGAGCTTTTCCAACACGCGCGCGCGGTACACGCTCACCGTCTTGGGGCTGAGCATCAGCTCCTCGGCAATGTCCGACAGGCGCCGGCCCGAGGCGATCTTCACCAGCGTCTGCAGCTCGCGCTCGGACAGCGACTCGTGCGGCAGCTCGGGCGTGGGCTGGGCCAGGCTGTCGGCCAGCAGCTGGGCCACCTCGGGCGTGAGGTATTTGCGGCCCTGCACCACGGTCTGCACGGCGGCAATCAGCTGCACCGGGTCGCCCGCCTTGTTGGCGTAGCCATGGGCGCCGGCCTTGAGGCAGCGCAGCGCGTACTGGTCCTCGGGGTACATGGAGACGATCAGCACCTTGATGTCCGGGTGCGACTCCTTGAGGCTGGCCAGCACCTCCAGGCCGCTGCGTCCGGGCAGGTTCAGGTCCAGCAGCAGCACGTCGCAAGCGGCCTTGCGCAGTACCTCGCGCAGCTCGGGGTAGCTGCCGGCCTCGCCGGTCACGCAGATCTCGGGCGACTCGGTCAATGTGTCGCGTATGCCGCGGCGCAGCACGGCGTGGTCGTCGCAAAGTACCACTTGGATCACGGTTCTTCTCCTGCTTCACGGCCGCCCGATGTGAGCGGCACGCTCATGATGACCGAGGTGCCCTGGCCCGGCCGGCTGCTGATGTCCAGCCAGCCGCCGGCGCGGCGGGCGCGCTCCTGCAGGCCCTTGAGACCGAAGGAGCGCGGTTTTTGCAGCATCTCGGGCGCGATGCCGCGACCGTCGTCGCCAACCTCCAGCGTCAGCACGCCCTCATGGTCGGACAGGTCGATGTGCACGCGGCTGGCCTGGGCATGCTTGTGCACATTGGTCAGCGCCTCCTGCGCCGTGCGGTAGGCCACGAGCTGCAGGGCGGGCGGCATGTCCATGGCCTCGCGGCTGGCGCTCGTGCGCACGGGGATATGCGTGCGCCGCTCGAAGGACTCGGCCAGCCAGCGTACGGCGGCCACCAGGCCCTGGTCCAGCACCGGCGGGCGCAGGTTCATCATCAGGCGCTGGCTGGCGTCCATGGCGTGCTGCAGCATTTCGGTGGCGCTGGCGGCATGTTCGTGCTGGCCCGCGTCGCTGCTGTGGCGCGCAAGCCACGAAAGATCGAATTTCACGGCGGCCAATGCGCCGCCGATGTCGTCGTGGATCTCGCGCGCAATGGCGGCGCGCTCCTCCTCGATCGAGGTCTGCAGGTGTTCGGCCAGGTCGGCCAGGCGCTGCTCGGACGCGGCCAGCTCGGCCGCGGCCAGCTCGCGCGCACGGCGTGCCTCGGCCACCTCGATGGCGCGTTGCAGCACATGCGGCAGGCGCGCCATGTCGTCCTTGAGCAAGTAGTCGGCAAAGCCCAGACGCATGGCATCGACGGCCGCCGCCTCGCCAATGGCGCCCGACAGCAGCACGAAGGGCGGGTGGTTGAGTTGCTTTTCCACAACGTTCCAGGCATCGAGTGCGGTGAAGCCCGGCAGGCGGTAGTCGGCCAGGATCAAGTCGTAGCTCTCCCTGCCGAAACACTGGGTGAAGTCCTCCAGCGTCTCTACCTGGCGGATCTCGTGCGGCAGGCCGGCGCGGCGCAACGTCAGGCGCACCAATGCATGGTCGGCGGCGGAATCCTCAAGATGCAGTACTCGCACAGGTCTTTTTAAGGTGTCAGGGTTTGTGGAAATAGGTATCATAGGATACATATTGGAACAAATGAGTCTGCCGCTTCTCACGGGGAGCGGCGGGATTCGAACAGGGTGGTTGTCGCCGTGCACTGCGGCTGCCATGGAGAACACATGCAATCTACGCTCAATACGCCAGACCAGGGCCCTGCAGTGCAGGTTCCCCTCATGGTGGCGGCGGAGTTGCAGGATTGCCTGCTGATGGCGGCGCACGACCTGCACCGCCTGGATGGCCTGCTTGACCATGCGACGGACAACCTGCTCACCCGTTTTGGGGAGGCCAATGCCTTGTTGACCGACGCATTCGTGGGCAACTCCGGCGAGTTGCAGGCCTTGCGCGCGGCGCTGCGCAGCGCCGTGACGGAATTGCAGTTTCACGACATGGCCACGCAGCTCATTGCCCATACCACCCGCGTGCTGCAGGCCAACGCCTTTCTTCTGGCGGCCCAGATCATGGGCGGCGAAGAGGGCGAGGAGGCGGCCTCTGTGGACGGCTTGGCTCCCCAGCGCCCCCAACCCTGTCGCGCAAAGAGAGATGGCCGCCGGCTCCGTGGAGCTGTTCTGAGCCACTGCCCGGACTTTGTTCCATGAGTGACCCCATTCAATCAAATCTATCAAGAGTCGTTGGAGCTTTTCATGCAGTCCATTCTTGCTGTCGATGATTCCCCGTCCATGCGAAAAATGGTGTCGTTCACGCTCACCAGCGCGGGCTACCACGTCGTTGAGGCGGTGGACGGTCAGGACGCCCTTGAAAAGGCCGAGGCCCATGCCGTCGACCTGGTGCTGGCAGACCAGAACATGCCGCGCCTGGACGGCATCGGCCTGACGCGCAAGCTGCGCGAGCACCCGCGCTACAAGAGCACGCCGATATTGATCCTCACCACCGAGTCCAGCGATCAGATGAAGCAGGCCGGTCGCGCCGCGGGCGCGACGGGCTGGCTGGTCAAGCCGTTTGACCCCGTGCGGCTCATCGAAGTGATCCAGAAGGTCATTCGCTGAGCAGCGCCCGCCCGCACCAGCATTCACGCAGTACACAGGAAGCCGAAGAACCATGGCGGACACCTACCCACAGAGCTCCGGCGCAGGCGCGGACTTCGACCTCAGTCAGTTCTATCAAATCTTCTTCGAGGAAGCGGGCGAGAACCTCGACCAGATGGAGCGGATGCTACTCAACCTGGATCTGGACGCAGCCAATGACGAGGAGCTCAACGGCATCTTCCGCTGCGCCCATTCCATCAAGGGCGGGGCCGCCACCTTCGGGTTTTCCGACGTGGCCGAGCTCACGCACCACATGGAGTCCCTGCTGGACAAGCTGCGCCGCCACGAGCTGCGCCTGATCGCGCCGATGGTCGATGCGCTGCTGGAGTCGGCCGATGCCTCGCGCAGCCTGCTGGCGCGCCACCAGGCGGGCGGGCAGGGCGAGGCTCCGTCCACCCATGACCTGGTGCGCAGCATCAGCGAACTGGTGTCGGGCGCCGTGCCGGCAATACCTGCGCCCGTGGTGGAACAGCCGCAGCCTGCACCCGCACCAGGCCCTGCGGCCGTGGCACCGGCCCTGCCCACGGCCGCAGCCGGTGGCCAGCGTGCGCTGGAAATCCACATTGGCCCTCTTGACCAACCGGCCCTGGCCGATGCCATCAAGGAGCTGTTTCGCGACATTCCCGGCCTGGGGCAGATCGAGGACCTGCCTGACGAGCGCGCTGGCATGCGCCGCTTCGCGGTGCAAACCGTCTCCAGTGACGAGGACCTGCTCGATCTGTTTGCGTTTCACGTTGCCAAGGAGCAGGTCGCCATCCATGGTGCGGCCGTTGCTGCGCCGGCGGATCAGGCCGCAATCACGCCGGCCGAGCAGTATGGGTTCTTTGCCGGTGCGCCTGGCGTGCCTGTGGATGAGGTGGCTGCCGCTGCGCTGGCGGTAACAGGTGCGCCGGTTGCGTCGGCTGTGAAGCCGGCGCAGGCACGTGCCCCTGCAGAGTCGCGCCAGGGCACCCAGGCATCCATGGAATCGTCCACCATACGCGTGGCCGTGAACAAGGTGGATCAGCTGATCAACCTGGTGGGTGAGCTGGTTATCACCCAGGCCATGCTGGCGCAGAACAGCCGCGGCCTGGACGCCGGCCTGCACCAGCAGCTGCTGGCCGGCCTGGCCGACCTGGATCGCAACACGCGCGACCTGCAGGAATCGGTGATGTCGATCCGAATGATTCCCATGTCCACGGTCTTCAACCGCTTCCCGCGCATGCTGCGCGACCTGGCGGGTAAGCTGGGCAAGAAGGTGGATTTCGTGACCCATGGCGAGGCCACTGAACTGGACAAGAGCCTGGTGGAAAAAATCACCGACCCGCTGACCCATCTGGTGCGCAACAGCCTGGATCACGGCATCGAAGCGCCCGAGGCACGCCTGGCCGTGGGCAAGCCTGAGCATGGCACGTTGACGCTGTCAGCTTCGCACCAGGGTGGCTCCATCGCCATCGAGGTGCGCGACGACGGCAAGGGCATGTCGCGCGAGAAGATTCTGAAGAAGGCGCGCGAGCGCGGCCTGGACGTGCACGACGCCATGCCCGACGGCGAGGTCTGGCAGCTGATCTTCGCGCCGGGCTTTTCCACCGCCGACGTGGTGACCGACGTGTCCGGCCGCGGCGTCGGCATGGACGTGGTCAAGCGCAACATCAGCGCGCTGGGCGGCTCGGTGGAGATCGACTCCGCCGAGGGCTACGGCATGCGCGTGTCCGTGCGTCTACCGCTCACCCTGGCCATCATGGATGGCATGTCGGTGGGCGTGGGCGAGGAGGTCTACATCCTGCCGCTGTCGTCCGTGGTGGAGTCATTCCAGGTGAACGCAGACGACTTGAACACCGTGGCCCAGGGCTCGCAGCTGGTGAAGGTGCGGGGCGACTACATGCCCGTGGTGGCGCTGGAGCGGATCTTCCAGGTGCCGCGCACGACCGATGCGCAGGGCCCAGGCAACAACATCATGGTCGTCGTCGAGGCCGATGGCAGCCGCGTGGCCGTGTTGGTCGATGAGCTACTGGGCCAGCACCAGGTGGTGGTGAAGAACCTGGAAACCAATTACCGCAAGGTGCCGAATGTCTCGGGCGCCACCATCCTGGGCGATGGCACGGTAGCGTTGATTCTGGATACGGGCGCGCTGGTGCGCCGCGCACGTCATTGATGCCGCTGCAGTTTGGAAATAGTTAGGAGTCACGGTATGAACATAGTGGACAAAGGCATAGAGGCCATTGCCGCCGGTGCGAAGGAGTACCTCAGCTTCCGCCTGGGGCAGGAGGAGTACGGCATCGATATCCTCAAGGTGCAGGAGATCCGCGGCTATGAGGCGCCAACGCGCATTGCCCATGCGCCGGCCTTCATCAAGGGGGTGATCAATCTGCGCGGCACCATCGTGCCCATCGTGGACATGCGCCTGCGCTTTGCCTGCGCGCAGGCCGAGTACAGCAGTCTTACCGTGGTCATCATCCTGAATCTGCGCGATCGCGTTGTGGGCATCGTGGTGGACTCCGTCAGCGACGTGCTGGAACTGGCGCCAGAGCAGTTGCGTGTCGCCCCGGAGCTGGACACCGGCATGGATGCGCAATGCATTCGCGGCCTCGGTTCGGTGGGCGACCGCATGCTCATCCTGCTCGACATAGAGCGCCTGATGTCCAGCATGGACATGGGGCTGGCAGCGGCAGAAGGCTGATGCATACACACACAAGAGCTCATCACCCCGCGAGTGCCCGGCGCGCACATGGCCGTGCCGGGGCGCCTGCAGTGGCAGCGGGGGCTGACGCCGGAAAGGAAGGGGAAGTGCGCGAGTTCGCCTGGACTCAGGCCGATTTTTCGCGCGTGCAGGCCTTGATCTACCAGCGCGCCGGCATCAATCTGCACGACGGCAAACATGCCATGGTCTACAGCCGCCTGTCGCGCCGCCTGCGCGAGACGGGGCATGGCAGCTTCCGTGACTACCTTGGCTGGCTGGAGGGTTGCGACGGGCCTGAATGGCAGGAGTTCGTCAATGCGCTGACCACCAATCTGACCGCGTTCTTTCGCGAGCAACACCATTTCGAAATCTTTTCGCAGCTGCTGCGCACGCGCCCGGCCGGGCCGTGGAGCGTGTGGTGCAGCGCGGCATCGACGGGCGAAGAACCCTATTCCATCGTCATAACGGCGCTGGAGACGCTGGAGTCGCGTGCCCAGTTCAAGCTGGCCGCCAGCGACATCGACTCCAACGTGCTGGCCACCGCAGCGCGCGGGGTGTACCGGCTTGAGGGCCTCAAGGGTTTGAGCCAGGCGCAGCTGCAGCGCTTCTTTATGCGCGGCAAGGGCGGCAATGCCGGCCTGGCGCGCGTGCGCCCCGAGCTGCGCCGCGCCATCGAGTTCCTGAGCGTGAACCTGATCCGCGACGACTGGCCGTTTCGCGAGCCCTTCGATGCCGTGTTCTGCCGCAACGTCATGATCTACTTTGATGAGCCGACGCAGCGCCGCGTACTTGAACGCATTCACCGCGTGCTCAAGCCCGGCGGCATGCTGTTCGTTGGCCATGCGGAAAACTTCAGCGATTCGCGCGATCTGTTTGTCCTGCGTGGCAAGACGGTCTACGAGCGCATTTGACAAAAGGCACAGGCCGAACATGAGCAGCACGCCCTTCGCACCCTCGCTGCAGGTCGGTGCATTTTCTGAGCGCAGGCTTGTGCCGCGCATCACTCCCCTGGCGCCTGGTGCACAGGCGGCCGCGGACTCTATGCCCGAGAGCACGCTGCAGCAGCTCAAGGGCCAGCCACGCAGGCCGGGCGAGGCGTCATTTTTCTTTTTCGATCCCCATTTTCAGCACAACGCCGTCAAAGTGCTGCCGGGCGAATACTTCGTCGCGCGCGAGCAACTGGCCATCATGACGGTGCTCGGTTCCTGTATTGCCGCCTGCCTTTGGGACAGTCGCACGCGCGTGGGCGGCATGAACCACTTCATGCTGCCGGATAGTGATGGAGTGGATGCGTCCGGGCGCTACGGCTCCTATGCCATGGAGCTTTTGATCAACGAAATGATGAAGCTCGGTGCGCGTCGCGAGACGCTGCAGGCCAAGATTTTTGGCGGCGGTCAGGTCATGGCCAACTTCACCTCGATGAATGTGGGCGAGCGCAACACCCGCTTTGTGCAGGACTATCTGGCGACGGAGCGCATTCCCATCGTCTCGGAGGACGTGCTGGACATCTACCCGCGCAAGGTGGTGTTCTTCCCGGTGACGGGCAAGGCCATGGTCAAGCGCCTGGCACACGCCCATCCGGATGCCTTGGTACAGGAGGCGCGCGGGAATGCGGCGACGGTGGCGCGTACTACCAGCGGCGGCTCGGTGGATCTGTTCTGAGTGCAGCCTGGGCAATGAGAGAGGGAAGCTGAGCGATATGAAGGGAAAGATTCGCGTCATCGTGGTAGACGACTCGGCGCTGGTGCGCAGCCTGCTGTCGGAAATCATCAACCGCCAACCGGACATGGAGTGCATCGGCACGGCCAACGACCCACTGATTGCGCGCGAGATGATCCGCGAGCAGAACCCGGATGTGATCACGCTGGACGTGGAAATGCCGCGCATGGATGGCATCGATTTTCTTGGGCGCCTGATGCGTCTGAGGCCCATGCCGGTGCTGATGATCTCCACGCTCACCGAGCGCGGCGCCGAGGTCACCATGAAGGCGCTGGAGCTGGGCGCCGTCGATTTCGTTGCCAAGCCTCGCGTGGGTCTGGCCGGCGGGCTCAACGAGTTGGCTGCGCAGATCGTGGACAAGATTCGTGTGGCGGCTGCCGCCCATGTGCGGCGCATGCCCGTTCGTAGCGCCAGCGCAATCGTGCACTCGGAGCCGGGCGCACCAGCGTCGGCCTCGCCGAAGGCCGCATCGGCATTGCTCGGTCGCCTGTCCACCGAGAAACTCATCTGCATTGGCGCTTCCACGGGCGGCACTGAAGCCATACGCGAGGTGTTGGTGCAAATGCCGGCCGATTCGCCAGCCATAGTCATCACCCAGCATATGCCGCCGGGCTTTACCACCAGCTTTGCGACGCGGCTCAACAGCCTGTGCCAGATCACGGTGAAGGAAGCGGTCAACGGCGAACGCATTCTGCCGGGGCATGCCTATATCGCCCCGGGTGGCAAGCAGTTCAGCCTTGCCCGCAGCGGCGCCAACTATGTGGCAGTGGTGGACGACGGCCCGCCCGTGAACCGGCACAAGCCTTCGGTGGAGGTGCTTTTCAAGTCGGCGGCTGCCGTGGTCGGGCGCAATGCTTACGGCATCATGCTCACCGGCATGGGGGCGGACGGCGCCGCAGCGATGCGTGAAATGAAGGATGCGGGCAGCTATAACTACGTGCAGGACGAGGCCAGCTGCATCGTCTTCGGCATGCCGCGCGAGGCCATCGCCCACGGAGCGGCGGACGAGGTGCTTCCGCTCACGCAGATCGCGCCGGCGCTGATCGCGCGCCTGCGCGGCTCCACCGAGCGGCTGCACCACCGCATCTGAGCCTCAGGCCGACAGCTCGGCCCAGCGCTCCAGCGCCTGCATCAGCAAGTCCTCAATCTCGCCGTCGCGCTGGTGCAGGGCCGCGGCACGTGCGCCGTCGCGGGCGTACAGGTTGCCGTCTTCCAGCTCGTCGCGGATGGCCTTTTGCTCAGACTCCAGCGCGTCAATCTGGCCTGGCAATTGCTCCAGCTCGCGCTGTTCCTTGTAGCTCAACTTGCGCTTTTGTAGCTGCTCGCGCTTGTCTGGCAAGGGCTTTGGCTCGTTTTTACTTATAGGCTTGCTTGCGGTCTGGGTGGCTGCTGCCAGCTCGCGGCTGCGACGTGACTGAGTCAGCCAGTCCTGCACGCCGCCCTCGTACTCGCGCCAAGCGCCGTCGCCCTCGCTGGCAATGGTGCTGGTGACCACGTTGTCCAGAAAGGTGCGGTCATGGCTCACCAGGAACACCGTGCCGTCATAGCCCTGCAGCAGTTCCTCCAGCAGATCCAGCGTGTCTATGTCCAGGTCGTTGGTCGGCTCGTCCAGCACCAGCACGTTCGCCGGGCGCGCGAACAGTCTGGCCAGCAGCAGCCGGTTGCGCTCGCCGCCCGAGAGCGAGCGCACCGGGGAATGCGCGCGTGCCGGGGAGAACAGAAAATCGCCCAGGTAGCTCTTGACATGCTTGCGCTGGTTGCCGATCTCTATCCACTCGCTGCCGGGGCTGATGAAGTCCTCCAGCGTTGCATCCAGGTCGATGGCGTTGCGCATCTGGTCGAAGTACGCCACCTGCAGGTTGTTGCCACGGCGTACGTTGCCGCTGTCCGGCGCGAGTTCGCCCAGGATCAGCTTGAGCAGCGTGGTCTTGCCCGCGCCATTGGGCCCGATCAGCCCCACCTTGTCGCCACGCAGAATCGTGGCGCTGAAATCGCGCACTATGGTCTTGTCGCCAAAGGTCTTGGAGACGCGCGTGAGCTCGGTCACGATCTTGCCGTGGTAGCCGCCCTGGCTGCCGGAGGCAATGTCCATTTTCACACTGCCCAAAGCCTCGCGCCTGGCTGCGCGGTTGGCGCGCAGTGCCTCCAGTCGGCCGATGCGGCTTTGGCTGCGTGTTCGCCGGGCCTCGACGCCCTTGCGGATCCAGACTTCCTCCTGCGCCAGCAGCTTGTCCGCACGGGCGTTGATGACGGCCTCCTGTGCCAGCTGTTCCTCCTTTTGTACGAGGTATTGGGCGAAGTTGCCTGGGTAGGAGCGCAGTTGCCCCCGGTCCAACTCCACGATGCGGGTCGTGATCCGATCGAGAAAGCTGCGATCGTGAGTGATGGTGACCACGCTGCCCTTGAAGGCCAGCAGCAATTCCTCTAGCCACTCGATGGATTCGAGGTCTAGGTGGTTGGTGGGCTCGTCTAACAATAGTACGTCGGGCCGAGCTACCAGCGCCTGGGCCAGGGCCACGCGCTTCTTCGTGCCGCCGGAGAGCGCGCCTACCAGCGCCTGCGGATCCAGGTGCAGTCGCTGCAGGGTCTCTTCCACTCGCTGCTCCCAATTCCAGGCGTCCCAGGCCTCGATCTGCGATTGCAGTGCATCCAGATCAAGTCCGGGGGCGCCAGACAGATATTGCTCGCGCAGCGCAATCGCCTGTGACAGGCCTTGAGCCGCTGCTTGAAACACGGTGGCCTCGGGCGCCAGATCCGGCTCCTGCGCCACAAAGGTGATGCGCAGGCCCTGCTGCACGCTGAGGGTGCCATCGTCAGGCCTCGCCAGGCCACCCAGAATTTTCAGCAGCGATGATTTGCCGGCGCCGTTGCGCCCAATCAGTCCAACACGTTCGACTGGTTCCAGGGAGAAGTTCGCATGATCGAGCAGGGCAACATGCCCGAACGCCAGCTGGGCGTTCAACAAAGTAATCAGAGCCATGGCTGGAATTATCGACCGCCGTGCCAAGGCCATCCCTGAGAGTCCCAGGAGCGCAATCCCAGAAAAAGTTGACGGGAAGATTTTTTAGGGGAAAACCCGCGATATACTTCACGCTTCGCTGCGGTTTGCGACTCTCCTGAGAGTAGCGACAGCAGCGAAGGGAAAGAAAAATTTTCCCGCCTTAAGTTGCAGGGGTTCTAAAAACCGATGTATACTTCAAGGCTTCGCTGATTGTGGCGACTGATTGCTGAAAGGTGGTTGGTTGGGGTTGGCGAGGGGGTTGAAAGACCTTTAAGTTTGACGGGACTTTAAAACCTGTGTTAGAATTCAAGGCTTCGCTGATCGCAGCAAAGTTTGGAAGTTGAAAGTAATTTTAGCTTCTTGGGATCGTTAACAACATACAGCCGATAAGCGTGGGCGTTTGATGGCGAATGCCAAGTTCTTCGGAACTATCAAGCGCTCATGAGAAAAGAAGTGAAGTTCACTTCAATTCCGTTTTTATGAGTGAGTCGAGAGACTATAAATTTTCAAGATCGAACTGTAGAGTTTGATCCTGGCTCAGATTGAACGCTGGCGGCATGCCTTACACATGCAAGTCGAACGGTAACAGGTCTTCGGATGCTGACGAGTGGCGAACGGGTGAGTAATAC
>Ga0209792_1000508_pt1 | contig 27230 bp, 35 predicted proteins | sample EBPBio142005_DNA_FD_185860 | JGI IMG/M metagenome (GOLD analysis project Ga0209792, IMG submission 185860) | Wastewater treatment Type I Accumulibacter community from EBPR Bioreactor in Madison, WI, USA - Reactor 1_6/14/2005_ DNA (SPAdes)... | ecosystem: Engineered > Bioreactor > EBPR >... | reverse complement strand
CCTGCGCGCAGGCAAGCATAGGGGGCGGTGCAGTCCCATCGGCCGAACAACAAGCAAAGTCACTGCCGAAAAACCTCTGTGTACCTCTCGGCAGCGAATAGCCGCACTTCTCAACGACCGTTCACACCCGTCGATCATCCGAAGGTGCGGGAGCTTCGGGAGCTTTCGGAATGGTCCGAGGGGCAGGTTTGGACTAGCCCCGAACGCCACGGTGCCATGAGCGGAATCCTCAAGGCGCAAATCGACTGGATACCGCTCGCGATCGGCGCAGTTCGCCCCACGCAAGGCCGCACATTGGCCGTGATGCAAGTCTCTGGCGGCTCGCAGAGTTTCAACGCCGTCAATCAACTTCGCATCCTCGGCCGCTGGATGCGGATGATTACCATCCCCAACCAGTCCTCGGTCGCCAAGGCATATCAGGAGTTCGACGAAGCAGGCCGAATGAAGCCTTCATCTTATTACGACCGAGTGGTCGATGTGATGGAGGAACTGGTGAAGTTCACGCTTCTGACCCGCGACGTCGCTCCTTACCTCACCGACCGCTATAGCGAGCGCAAGGAAGCGGCCGGGAAGTTGGAAGAGCGCATGGCGCTCAAAAGCGTCCGGTGACGACAAACCTACCGGCTCAAACGGGTCTGTCTCCCGACGCGAGAAGGTGGCCCGTCATCTCCGCGCTCGGCATCGTACAGATATTTGCATGGGGCAGTTCCTATTACCTGCTCGCCGTTCTCGCCGCCCCGATCGCGGCCGATACGGGTTGGCCGCTTTCATGGATCGTCGGCGCTCTCTCCATCGGCCTGCTCGCGGCCGGCGTCGTTTCCCCGCGCGTGGGTGACGCCATTGGCCAGCACGGCGGGCGTCCCATCCTGGCTCTGGCTTGCCTGCTGTTCGCTGCCGGCCTCTTCATCCTTGCGGCTGCGCCGTCCCTATGGGTATTCGTCGCCGGATGGATCGTGCTCGGTATCGGCATGGGGGCCGGCCTTTATGATGCGGCCTTTGCCACGCTCGGGGGCTATTATGGCCGTTCCGCGCGATCCGCCATCACGACGCTGACCTTGTGGGGCGGCTTCGCAAGCACGGTCTGCTGGCCGCTCTCGGCCTTGTTTCTGGAGCATCTTGGATGGCGCGGGGCCTGCATGGCCTATGCCGGCATTCACCTCGCGATCTGCCTGCCGCTCGTGCTGCTGGTCCTTCCGAGCAACGGTAAACCCAAGCTGATCGGCGGCAAAGAACAAGCGCCTGCGATCAAGTTGCGCGACCATGAGCGCCGGGCTTATCTGACCATGATGGCGATCGTGGTGTTGGCCGGATTGGGCGTCACCATCATATCGGTGCATCTGCTGACCCTGTTGCAGCAACGCGGGCTGTCGTTGGGCGAAGCCGTAGCCCTCGGCACGCTGATCGGCCCGGCCCAGGTCGCCGGCCGGATTGGCGAAATGGCGAACGGGGGGAGGCATCATCCCTTCTGGACGCTCGCGGCCGCCTCCGTCCTGAGCGCGGCAGGGGTGACGATGCTCGCGGCAGGCTTTCCCATCATCGGCCTGTCGCTCATCCTCTACGGGGCCGGCAATGGCATCTTCTCGATAGCCAAGGGTGCGCTCCCGCTCGCCCTGTTCGGACCTTCCCGCTATGCGCCGATCATGGGGCGGCTCGCCCGGCCCAGTCTCGTCGCCCAAGCTGGCGGCCCAACCTTGGGCGCGATCCTGCTTTCGGTCGCGGGCACCGATCTAACTCTTGTGGCGCTGGCAGCTCTCGCCATCGCCAATCTCGCCCTCGTCGCGCTGCTATGGGGGCCGATCAAAGGAGAAGTGAGAACCCGCGACAAGTTTTGAGAAGCCGTCACGAAATCCCGAAACTGCGACACCCCTACACTACTGCGCCGGCGCTGGCACGGTGACGGTGCATTGCTGATCCGCCCCCGTTCGCCTCGCCGTCTCCAAGCACGCCGAAATCTCCCCGCTGCTGGCATCGTAGAACTGACCGCCCCATGTTATTTTCTGCGCTTCAAACGGATCGGCCGCCCTAATCACGGCATGGCCGGCGCTGACGCGATCGCGCCCCATGACAAGGGCGGCAACGTGGCTGTCGGCCGAGAAAGGCAGGAAGCGCGGCAACAGCAAAATCAGGAATATGCCGACGAACAGCCCGACAAGGCCGGCCATCCACATGCGGAAATCCTGACTTTTCCGGTCGTAGGCGCTTTTCGTGTGGGTGGCGAGGTTCCGGCCGGCGCGCTCGAGGTCGGACGCCTGCCGCTCGAGCTGCTGCGCGGCGGTGCGTATCAGGGCCTCGCCGCTGCGCTCGAGGAGCGCCGCATAGTGCTGCGCGCCATGCCGGAGAATAGGCGATTGCTCTACGCCGTGCATCCGCTCCGCAACATTATCGAGCGCCTGCACGAGCTGGGCGAGCTGGGGCTTGTAGTCCTGCGCCGGCTCGATCTTTTCGAGCTGGTCGAAAGCCGCTTCCAGTCCGCGCCGCATCACGGTCATTTCCGCGCCGATCTGCGCGCCCTGCGTCTCGATCGTGCGCCGTAGCGCATCGAACGCGGCGGCCGGGTCGCCGGCGTCCTCGTCCAGTGCTTCCGGCTCGATTCCTTCCCTGTCGTCGTCCAGTCCCGTCATATTCTCCGTGCCTACCTTCCCAAACCGATGCCCCGGCTAAGTTGCCGGCTGCGTGTCATTTCGTCTTGCAGCTCGCGGGCGATGCTCTGGCCCCGGCGAAGCTCCTGCCCGATTCCAAGCTCCCGGCTGCGATTGCGCACGAAGGATTCCGCCTGCGGGTCGCGTTCAAGGCTCTTGGCAAGGCCGCTCATCTGGTTTTCGACCTTGGCGCGGGCATCGTCGTGCCGCCAGCCCCGAAGCTCCCGACGCTGGCCCTGTAGCTCCTGCCAGCGTTCAACGAACCGCTCGGCCCTGACATTTGGGTCTTGCAGGGCGGCGTTCTCGCGCTTCATCCCGTCGATGACATGGGCGACACGTTCCCGGCCGGAAAGCTCGGTCATGGCGCGCGCCGTCGCCGGGTCGTTTTGCAGCGTCGAGCGCATCAAATCTTTCATGCCGTCGCGCACCTGGTCGAGCTGCTGGCCGGCGTCGCGCATTTCCTGCCGCTGCATGTCGAGGACCGGCAGGCCCTCGCGCCGGTGCTGGTCGATCGACTGATAGGCCCGCGCATAGCGGTCAACGGCCGCCTCAAGCGGCGACTGCCCCCGCGCCCGCTCGGCCAGCCGGTCGGGCGCCGGCGCCTGCCGCAAGCTCCCTTCCCTTTCCGGCCGTTCGCTGCGCTCCTGCGAGGGTGTGGAACGCGCATTGAGCTTGAGGCCGGCGAACATGCCGCGCCGCTGCTTCTCGGCCTGCTGCGGCGGTTTCTGGTCGATCTGTGGGCCGGCCTCATTGGCACGGTCCTGCTGCGGCCCCTCGGCCGCCGCGCCGCGCCCGAGTTTCAGGCCCGCGAACGGCCGGGGGCGCTGCTGCCGATCGGGGGCGAGATCTGCGCGAGAATCTGCACCGAGATCCTGCGCGAGATCCGCGCGGACTTTTTGCGAGGATCTCGGCGCGCGGTCCTCGATGCGCTCCCGCTCGGCCGGAATCTCGATCTCGCTGCGGACGCCCATTTGCTCGGCAATCCCGCGCCGCTCGGCAAAGTCGCGGGTATAATCGAGCGTCATTTCCTTCACGCCCGACCGGGACAGGCGGCGTTCAAGCTGGTCATAGGCCAGCTCGCCGGCGTCCTGAACCTTCCATGCGTTCCGGTGCGTCTGCGTGCCATCCGGCAAGGTGACGGGCGTGGAACCTTCATGTTGAAGGCCGATCTTCTCCCCGATCTCGGGCGCGGCCTCTTTCATGGCCCGCTCAAGATCGACGCCCCATAGGGTGCGCTGCTCGCCCTTGTCGTTTTCCAGCGTCACAAAATAGCTGTCGGACTTTTGCGGGTCGTGCTCATAGGGCGCCGCCCCATACTCGACCAGGCGGCCGGCATTGGTGAACTCGTCCTGGGCGGCGTAGAGCTGCACGCTGTCGCGATGCCGGGTCATGGCGACATAGGTTAGATGCCGGTCCATCGTCCCCGACGCCATCACATAGGCACGGTCGACCGTCGCGCCCTGATTTTTGTGAATCGTCGTCGCATAACCGTGGTCGATCGCCTGATAGTCGCCCATCGGCACGGAAACGCTATCGCCGCCCCGGCCGTCGAGCTGCGCGACGATCCGGCCGGCCTCGACATGCTCGACCGTGCCTAGCATCCCGTTTTTCACGCCAAGGTCGCGGTTGTTCTCCAAGAACACGATGCGGTCGCCCGGCGCGAACTCCCGCTTGCCGTCATTGGTCTGGAAGGTCAGCGCGCCGGCGTCCGAGCCCACGGCGGGCACGTTGCCCTGCGCCAGCTCGCCCCGCTCCTGCAGGGCGGTTCTGATCTCGTCATTGATCGCCCGAACATCGGCCCGGCGATGCGCCATCGCAACGCGGGTGCCGTCCGGGCGCTCGTCGCGATCGGCAAGATAATCGCGCACGATCTCGCCCCGCGCGTCCTCGCCCGTCTCGCTGAAACGGATATTGCCATGATCCCGATAGGCCGCCAGCCCCTCGGCCGTCCGGTGCGTGGCGAAGTCAACGGAAGCCTCCCGCTGCCAGTCCACGCGCTGCCGGCGGATTTCGGAAAGCTCGGCATGACCGATTTCCTCCGTGAGCGCCCGGAACGGTGCGCCGGCCCCGATCGCCTGTAGCTGCTCATGGTCGCCAACTAGGACGATCTTCGCCCCGCGCGCCTCGGCCTCGGTGACGAACCGGGCGAGCTGGCGGCTCCCGACCATCCCGGCCTCGTCGATGACAAACACGTCGCCGCGGCCGAGCTTATAGCGGTCCCCACTATGTGGGTTGTCCCAACCGCGGGACCATGACGCGAGGGTGCGGCTCTGGATGCCGGAAGATTCCTCAAGACCTTCGGCCGCCTTGCCCGACAGCGCCGCGCCGTGGACCTGATAGCCCTCCGCCTCCCATGCCTCGCGCGCCGCCGCCAGCATCGTGCTCTTGCCAGCGCCCGCATAACCGACAACCGCCGCGATGCGTTCCGGCCCGGTGATATGCTCGATCGCCCGGCGCTGCTCGGCCGACAATCCCGCCGTCATGTCGCCGGCGCTGCGCTGAATGGCGGCGTCCTGCGCGCCGATAGCCCGCTCGACATGCCGGCGATCGACGCCATGACGATCGCTCAGCCCGTGGCTGTGCGCCGCGTGCATCCGCTGCGCGCTCTCGATCATGCCGGATTCGATCTCGACCATTTCGCGGGTCGAATAGCGGGCAAGGTCGATCTCGCCCGTTGCCGGGTCGATCCGCTCGGGCTGCAACTCCATCAGCGCCGGCGAGGCCATCACCTTCGCAAAGGCGCTCTGGAACTCCTGCGGGTCGTCGTTGATGTAGCGATGCAGCGCCCGGGCAACGTCGCGCCGGTCGAACACGCTCTTTTCCCCGGTGACGATCGTTAGAACCTGCTCCGGCTTCTCGCGGATAAGATCGGCGTTCCGCTGCGCCGCTTCCTCGTCCAGCCGCGTGCGCGCCACGTCAAGGCCGCGCCGCTCCATCTGCGTGGCATGGACGCCCATATGCTCGGTTGGCGAAATCTCTAGCCCGCGCTCCATGTGCGAACGATGGTCTATGCGAATGTCAAGACCGGCCATCGCAAGGCGCTCGTTGGCGATCCCCTCCCACCTCTGGCGAAGGTCGCGGAGCTGCATATCGGTCGTCGGCAGGTCGTGCGCCAACAGCCATTTGTTTTCGCGCTCAAGATAGGTCTTTTCGCCTAAGCCATCCTCCGTCACCTGCCGCGTGGTCATCATCACATGGGCATGATGATTGCGAACGTCGCTCGCCTCGTGCGGCGCGTGAATGGCGAAGTCCACCGCCGCGCCGTAGCGGTCGGCCAGCTCCTGCGCGAACTCCCGCGTAGCCTCTAGCCGCTGCTCGGCCGAAAGCTCATGCGGCAACGCAATCTCGAATTCCCGCGCGACGCGGGCGTCCTTACGCTTTTCGGCAAACTCGGCGGCGTTCCACAAGTCCGACCGATCGCGCGCCCAATCGGCGTTGACGCCTTCCGGCAAGACGATCTCCGCATGTTCCACGCCCTGTTTGGCCGTGTAGTCATGCGTGATGCCGTCACGCTCGTTGGCCAGCTTCTCCCCGGCACGATAAGCCATAGAGGCGACGGCGCTACGGCCCTTCGCCCGCGAAACTGGCTTCATGCTCAAATGGTAGATCGCCAAGCAACAAGCTCCGATGCCGTTTCAGCCTTTCCCGCCAGCCTCTAAGCTGGCGGCGCGCAGAGTTACGCAGTAACTCGTAAGTGCGCCCTTTTCAACTCAATCGCTTCGCTCTTTCGCCGTTCGGTGTGGCGCTTGCGGCTATTTTGATGCGATGAACTGAGGCCGCGATTGTGCTGCAAATCGGGCGAATTTTCAAGCGGAACAGGCAAGCACTGGAAAATCCGACCGGGAATGATAGTCTTGGCGAACAACCGGAAAAGGAGATTTGAGGATGGCGCGCAAATCCATTGAAGAACGGCTAGCTCAACTGGATGCGCAAAGAGCCACGCTCAAGGCCCGGCTGTCGAAGCAGGAACGCGCCAACGATACACGCCGCAAGGTGCTGCTCGGCGCGCTCGTCCTGCATCGCCTCGAAAACTCGAACGATCCCGATTTCACCAAGCGGCTCGGTGACTGGCTCCGTCGAGAACTGCCCGGCTTCCTGACACGCGATGGTGACAAGGAACTGTTTGCCGATCTGCTCGGCAAAGCAGCCGACGCGCAAACGGTAGGGAGCGCCGGGGAGGCCGCATCGTGAATCAGGCGACACTTGCATGGGCCGCGTTCAAGAACATGCTGCGCGCTGCGGCCCGCGATCCTGTATGGGCATTGGTCCGGGTCATTCTCTCGCCGCTCCGGGGCGGGCAATATTTGCTGCAAGTCGGCGCGTTCATTTTCTTTATGGCGCTCGTTCTCGCCGCTATTGCCAACGGCATCTCACAAGAATGGTGGATCGCCAGAACGATTGCCGGCCTGTTCGTCATTGCCGTCTTTCTCATCATGGTCTTTCGTGCCCTCACCAATCCCATGATTGAGCATTTCGGGGATATGGAAGGCGAAACCCACGGCTCGGCCCGCTTCGCCACCAACAAGGAAGTGGCTCCCCTCACCCGCGCCGATACCGGCCTGCTGATCGGCCGCGATCCGAAATCAAAGCGGCCCCTGCGCTATGACGGCCCGGCCCATCTGCTGACCATGGCCCCGACGCGCACCGGCAAAGGCGTGGGAACCATCATCCCCAATCTGCTCACCGCCGACCGCTCCGTGATCTGCATCGACCCCAAGGGCGAGAATGCGAAAATCGCCGGCCGCGCCCGCCAGAAATTCGGCCCGGTCCACGTCCTCGACCCCTTCGGCGTTACCGGCCTGCCCTCGGCCGCCTTCAATCCGCTGGAAGGACTCGACCTGGCCGGCCTCGATGTGGCGGAAGATGCCAGCACCCTGGCCGACGCCCTCGTGTTCGATGAACCGGGCATGGCCGGCGAGGCCCATTGGAACGAGGAAGCCAAGGCGCTGATTGCCGGCCTGATCCTCCATATCGCCGCCCAGGAGCCGCGTGAGCGCCGAAACCTCGCTACCCTGCGAGATTATCTCACCCTCGCCCCGGAAGCCTTCTCCACGCTCCTGAAGGACATGCAGGCATCCCCTGAAGCTGCCGGCCTGGTCGCCCGCGCCGCAAACCGTCACCTTGGCAAATCCGACCGTGAGGCGGCCGGCGTCCTCTCGGCCGCGCAGCGCCATACCCATTTCCTCGACTCGCCCCGCATGGTCGCCGTCCTCGGCCGATCGGATTTCCGGTTCGGCGGCCTCAAGAGCCGCAACGTCTCGGTGTTCCTCGTCCTGCCGCCCGATCGCCTGTCCACCTATTCGCGCTGGCTGCGCCTGCTCGTCGCCCAAAGCCTCACCGACATGGCCCGCGATCCGCAAAAGCCCGTCGCCCCGGTCCTCTACCTGCTGGATGAGTTCGCCGCCCTCGGCCACCTGGCCCCGGTCGAACGCGCCATGGGCCTCATGGCCGGCTACGGCGTCCAGCTCTGGCCGATCCTGCAAGACGTTCACCAGCTCCGCGCCACCTACGGGCAGCGCGCCGGCACCTTCCTGTCAAACGCCGGCGTCCTACAGGTCTTCGGCGTCAACGACCACGATAGCGCCCGCCTCGTCTCCGATCTGCTCGGGCAGGAAACGGTCGTGTTCCAGACCATGAGCCGCGCCCTCGATGCCGAAAAGACCGGCATCACCTACGGCGAGCAACACACCGCCCGGCCGCTGCTGACCCCGGATGAAGTCCGCAACCTGCCGCAAAATCTCGAATTGCTGTTCCTCGCCGGGCAACGGCCAATCGTCGCCGGCAAGCTCGCCTATTACGCCGATTCCGAGTTCCGGGGGCTGTTCGACCAGGCATGAAAGATGAAACCATGACCGACACCGATGCGCCCGAATGGCCCGATCCCTCCGACAAGACCCATGCCGTCGAGCAAGCCAAGCGGCTCCGCAACCAGGTCGCAGAGGGCGGATTGCGATTTGAAGCCTATTTGCCGCCGTCTCTGGCCCTGTGGCTGCTCGACCTGATCGAACAGGGCAAGTTCCTTGATCCGTCCGAAGCCGTGTTCGTGATCCTGGACGAACATAAGGGGCTGGAACCCCATGCCGATCTGCGCCGGGAACTGCTCAAGCGCAGCATACAGGCGGCGGCCGATGATCCCCGGCCGGGTATTTCGGGCGAGGAAATGAAAGCACGGTTGCGCGAGAAGTTCAAAAACCCCCTGCCCGAGCCGGCCAGATGGGAAAAGCGGTCCCGGCGCTGACGCACCGGGGCTTCTCTCTTGCGGCCCTCCGGTCACTTCGGCGCTATGTGGGAGCGCGTTCCCTCCGGGCCGGTCGCGGCTTCCGCCGCTCGGCACAACGCTAGCCCCCGGCCCGCCCGCTCTATCAAATCGGGCCGTAGGGACGGCCGGGGGCGGATAATTACATGCTTACAGGAAAGCATGTTGCCCTGCCCTACTTCGGCGCTTCGATCGGTCGTACCTTCTCGCCAAGGTGCCGGGCCATGATCTGCTCATAGGTCGCCGCGTCCATAAGCCCGAGGCGGCGCTGTGCGCCCGCCATTTCCGCGATCTCGCGGGCGAGGCAGCGGCTCCGCATGGTTGTCACGCTCCCGCTAGTGTTCTGGCGCGCCGTCATCTTGAAAATTCGCCTCGTAGTCCTGGCCGCCGTAATAGACGCCGATGATATTCACGGTGTCGTCCGCTACCTCAAACAGTATCGTCACACGCCGGCGAAACCCAAGTGTTCGCAAGCCCGGTCGAAGATCGTCGCGCCGCGTGCCTCGGTGCGGAAAGGTTTGCAGATTCTCGCAATAGTCCACGATGGAATCGACATATCGCGCCGCTATTGCGGGCGACGCTGCCCCGGAAATATCGACTTCCAGCTTGTCGAGCTGGTCGAGAGCTTCCGGGGTGAAGTGAACGGTATGGGTCACGCTGAGGCGGGCCGCTTGCGCTTTTCGGCAAGGTGCTGGCGCACCTCGCCGACGCTGAGCGCCCGGCTAGGATCGGCTTTCAGCTTGTCGTAGGCGGCAACGCCTTCCGTGCGCAGCCAGCTTTCAAGGGCCTTGTCGCGCGCCTGCAAGGCCCGCAGGCCGTCGCGAATAACCTCGCTGTCGCTGGCATATTCGCCCGACGAAACCTTGCTCTTGACCATCTGTGCCATTTCGTTCGGCAACGTGACGCTCAACTGTTGTGTGCTGCGCATGGGAATCTCCCGCGTTGGATCGTGCTCAATAGGACTAAACACTATCACATATAAACCCGATCGGGAACGCTGCAACGGTCTGGGACTTGCATGCTTACATGATTTCACGCAAACATGATGCCTTGGCAACTACCCCCCATCCTCGCGGACTAACGGATAATTGTATTTGGCGAAAAGCAGATTCAGCGCCTCGGCAACAAGCCGCTCCTTCGAAATCTTCTTCCCCTTCTCATCCCTGCTGCGAAAACTGAGTTCGTCCAGCGTCTCCCAATAGGCGGGTGGCAGGAAATGCGTTCTGCCGAGCTTGTTAGCGCGCGAGGGCGCAACATAGCTCCCGGCCGGCTGCGAAGCTGGTGCGCTCCCTTGCGGCTCTGACGGGGCCTCCGGCGCGGATGCGGGTTGCTCTGCGGTCTTGATCGCAGCGGCGAGAAGCGAAGGCTTGCGGCTCATGCTTTCATCCTTTCATGATTTCCTGTAATCATGCTTGCCTGGTCTGAAAGGAACGTGAACAGGCCGGCGACTTCCTGGGCCGCACGGCCATGCGGTTCAAGCTCCTGCGGCGTCTGCCCCAAGGCCGGGGCGTCCTCATAGGTTTTCAGCCGCGACACATGGATGGGGGCAACCTTCACGTTGAAGCTCGCGGCAATCGCGGCGGCATCGTCAACCGCCCTGCCCCCGGCGTTCGGATGCACCAGATTGAGCACAACGAACGTTGGCGGACTGCCGGCCATGTCGAGAAGCCGCTTTAGCGGCTCCAAAGTTTCAATCGAAAATATCTGCGCCTGCGACGGGACCAGCACTATATCGGCGTGCTTGGCCGCCTCGACCGAAGCGCTTTCCATCTTGCCGGGCGTGTCGATGAACACCCAATCCATGCCAAGGCCGCGATAGGCGTCCAGCGAGCGCCGGATAGCGCCGGGCTGAATCGAGGCAACGTCCGGGCCGTCGCCCTTGCGCCGGTCGAACCAGTTGACGGCGTTTGTCTGTGGGTCGAGATCGAGCAGGGCCGATTTCTTACCGGCCAGGTGAGCCGCGACCGCAAGCGCCGTCGCGATCGTCGTCTTGCCGGTCCCGCCCTTCTGCGTGCAGAACGCCACTGTTATCATGATTGCATCCTTTCATGAAATAAAGGCTACATGCTTTCTCCAATACATGAAAGCATGTTTTCATGTAGGAAGGGTTAACTACTCCGCTTCCTCAGCGGCCGCCATCGGCTCGTCGCACTCGCCACACATCAGGCGGACACCGGGCTTCGCCCAGGCGTTCAACTCGCATGACGGGCAGGTGTAACGGGTCTTGCTGGCCGACTTGGGGTCAGGACAAGAGCAGTTCAAAATCCTGCGCTAAGATCGAACGGACGATGAACATCATGCAGCCCGTAGAAGTCTGCCGGGAAGCCGCAACGACCTGAAGCCTTCGGGCATCTGCTGTTCGGTGTCCCAGGAATAAATGCCGGTGAGATTTATGTGCTCCCAACTGAGCGGCGAGATGTGCTTGAGCAGATCGTCAGGGATATGCCGGCCCTGTTGCCGCAGATGGGCAGCGGCGCGGCTGAGATAGACGGTGTTCCAATGGACGATGGCGCTAACCACGAGGTTGAGCCCGGAAGCGCGGAACGCCTGGCTGTCAAAGGATCGATCCCGGATTTCGCCTCGCTCGTGGAAGAAGACGGCGCGCTTGAGCTTGTGGGCGGCTTCGCCCTTGTTGAGACCGGCCTGACAGCGCCGGCGCAACGCCGGGCTCGAATACCACTCAATCATGAACAGAGTTCGCTCGATCCGACCGACCTCGCGAAGCGCTTTAGCCAGATCGCTGGATTTCGATGAGGCGGACAACCTTTTGAGGATCGCTGACGGCGCGACGGTACGGGTCATAATCGAGGCGGCCAGACGCAGGAGATCGTCCCAATGTTCCATAATGAGCGCCGTGTTGATCGGCGCGCCGATATGGTTGGCCAGCGCCGGATAGGCATCAGCCTTCTCGAAGGTGTGGAATTTCCGGTCCTTGATATTGCGCAGGCGGGGCGCGAAGCGCTTGCCGATCAGAGCGAACAGCGCAAAGACATGGTCGCTGGCGCCACCGGTATCGGTAAACAATTCTTCGATCTCCAGAATCGTGTCGTGATCGAACAAGCCGTCGAGGACATAGACAGCCTCGCTCTCGGTCGGACTGATCGGCAGAATGCTGAAGTAGCCATATTGGTCCGAGAGCCCGCTGTAGAATTTCGTGCCAGGCTCGTTGCTGTAATGGAGATTGATGTCACCCCGCTTGGCAGCCCGATCGCTAGCCCGGAAGAACTGCCCGTCGGATGAAGCGGTTGTTCCATCACCCCATAGTCGCGAATGCGGATGGCGCGTATGAGCGTCGGTGACACAGGCCTGCGCGGCGCGATAGGTTTCGGAGCGGGCATGGAAGCTGCGCATCCAGCTGATCTGATGTGCGCTGATGCCTTTCGAGGCCCCCGCCATGCGTTTCGGGCCGAGATTGGTGCCATCGGCAAGCACGCCGGCCAGCATGGCGGCAATATTCTGTGGTGCATCTCCCGTCCGGACATGGGTGAACTGGTCGGCGAATCCCGTCCATTCATGCACTTCCCGCAGCAGATCGGGTACCTCGACCAGAGGATACATGTCGGTGATTTCGGCATAGAGGGTTCCGCCGCGGCTGGAACAGCGCTTGTGTGCGGCGTTACAATCAGGGTTCCATTCTCCATTCTCACGCCCTCAAGCTTTCCATAGCGGGCGCGCCAGGCCAGCCGCTTCAGGTTGAAGTCCATCATTTGCTGGGTTTCCGCCAGCCATGCCGCGCCGTCGGCCTGGACGCCGAGACCAAGCTTGTCTTCCTCCTTCAGGGCAACAAAGGCCGGCTTCGGCATCAGATGTTCATCAATCGGTCGGAACGAGCGGCTGCCTTCGACCCACACATCCCTTGAGTGCAGCCGGTCACGCAAATGCGTGAGTGTCGCAATCTCGTAAAGCCGCCGATCCGGCTTGCCATTTTCGAAGATCAGTTCGCGCTCCGATTTTGTCAGATGCCCGACCGGAACACGATCGGGCATCACGCGGCGGCCTTCCGCGTAGAGCCCTTTGATGGTGGCGACGGCGGAAAGCAACGGATCGTGCCGTCGCTGCGAGCGAAAGGTGAACGTCTGGAGAAAGGCGCCGGCATATTTGCGGACGGTCGCATGTTGTTCGGCCGCCATTACCAGAGGCGACACATCACTGTTCTCCACCATGGCCTCGAGACCGGGTTTGACCTGAAGCAGCCGATGCCATCCTACGCGCCGATCCAGGATCGTCATGGGATCTGCATCCATGTCGTTGGCCGCCTGCAGGGCGACGATCGTGTCCAGAAACAGCCGTAGTGCCTTCGACGTTTCCAGGCGTGCGCTCATATGGCGCTGCTTTTTGCGGTTGTTGACCTGGGAGAACAACCGGCCCATGAGTTTGATAAACATCATCACCGCATCGTCGGTGAGTTTCTGGCCAAGCTTGATGATCTGCGCGACGATCGTCGCACGCCGGCGGCTGGCATTGAAGTCGCTGGCCAGCCATGCCGGAGTGGCGTCACCCTCGCGGATCATCTGATCCCACCGCCCGGAAGGGACACGGGTCTGCAAACGGGGATCGATCCCAAGCATCCTCAGGAATGCGATTCGTTCGGTCAGGCCCACCAAGTTTCCCGCGCCTGGTGCCTCCGGCGCTGACCGCAGCCAATGATAGCGCGTCTGGCCAATTGCCGGATCGACGGCCAGCAGTCCATCGAGGGTTCCCAGCGTTTCCGGATCAAGGTCCGTGATCAAAGCGGCTTCGGCTTGACGACGAGCGATGGCACGGGCAGCCAGTCCCATCCGTTCGATCATGTTCGCTGCAGGCAGCAGAACCCGGCGTTCGCGGAACGTGGTGATGATCGCAGTCGCGATCGTTGCTCCCTTGTCCGTCACGGTCGCAGCTTCGATTGCCGCCAGCAGCGCAGCACGCCGATCCTCTGTGGTCGCAGCCCTCATTTCGAGATAACGGAGTAGGCGAGCGACATGATTCATGCGCGTCTCTTCCCGCCGGGCATACAGATCAAACGATGCTGGATCGGCTCCGATCTGCTCGGCAATATAATTGAGCATCGCTTCGGGCAGTATCTCATTGGCCATGAGCGCGCGGCCCGGATAACGCATCAGGCAGAGCTGCACCGCGAAGCCAAGCCGATTATGCTCCCGTCTGCGGACCTCGATTTCAAGCCGGTCGGCCGGTGACAAGGAATAATGGCGCATCAGGCTGTCCTCGTCGGTGGGAATATCGAAAAGCGCTTTCCGATCCTGAATTTTGAGAAGTTTCCGCTTGGCCATTGCTACTCCTTACATTTGCGCGCCAATGACCTTGCCCTGTACGGAAAGGTCCGATTCCGTACAGGGGTAAAACGATCTGTCCACAAATTACCTTGACATTCTTATGGACAGGCAAGATATTTCGGACAGCCTATTCGGACGAAATTGACTTATGCCACGCACCTTCGCCTATGTCCGCGTCTCCACGACCGGCCAGACCACCGAAAACCAGATTCAGGAAATCGAGGCGGCTGGCTTCCACGTCGAGCCGCGCCGCATCGTCACCGAGACCGTCTCCGGCAGTGTCGCCATCGCCAAGCGCCGGGGATTTTCTCGGCTGCTGGACAGGCTGGAATCCGGGGACGTGCTGATCGTGACCAAACTCGATCGCCTCGGCCGCGATGCGATCGACGTGAGCACGACCGTCAAAAAGCTGGAGGACATGGGCGTGCGGGTACATTGCCTCGCCCTTGGCGGGGTCGATCTGGCAAGCTCGGCCGGGAAAATGACGATGAACGTCATCAATGCTGTGGCTCAGTTCGAGCGTGACCTCCTGATCGAACGCACCCAATCCGGTCTTCAGCGCGCCAAATCGGAAGGTAAGGCCCTCGGCCGACCCGCCCGGCTCAATGAACAGCAGAAACGTGATGTTCGCGCCGACCTGGCTGGCGGCATGAGCGTTTCCGCCCTCGCCAGAAAATTCGACACCAGCCGACAGACTATCATGCGCGTCAGGGACAATAGCTCACCATCCTGACGGCTACATCACCGCGTCGTTCAATGGATGCTCCGCTTTAGCGGCTGCATCCATTGTGACGGAGTGTCAATCATGAGCAAGGCATCGTCCAAGGTGGTGCTGCATCGGCACTCGGAGTTCATGTCTTCGAGTGCCTGAAGCATTAATTCGGCAACGGCGAAGTTCTGCTCGTGCAAAGCTCGTTTGAAAGCCCGCGCTACCAATTCCTGAAGCATATTGGCATTCTTCATCGCGCACCACCTTTCCGCTGTTCCAATAGCGTGCTGCTTCCAGCGGTTGGAAGGTCAAGTGAAAAGTGCGCTTTTTGGCCATATAGGCCATATAGGAAGAAAGCTTTCTTTCTATCCAGGCCCGCTCTGATTTATCGATAGCCCGTTGCGGTTCCACCTCTACCCTGCACAGCAGGACAGCTTTTTTACGTCCTTGTCGAAGGTCTGAGCTGCAAGCTTCAAGCCTTCGACGGTCGTCAGGTACGGGAAGATCGCCTCCGACAGATCGTCGATCGTCAGGCCGCCGCGGATAGCCAGCGCCGCCGTCTGAATGCTGTCAGCACCTTCCGGCGCAAGAATATGCGCGCCCAGGAGCTTCCGGGTCGCCCCGTCGGCAACCAGCTTGATCAGGCCGCGTGTATCGCGTGCCGCCAGCGCGCGGGGCACATTGTCGAGGGAAAGAACAGACGTGCGAACCGAATGCCCCGCAGCGCGCGCCTGCGCCTCGGTCATGCCGACACTCGCCACCTGCGGGTCTGTGAACACGACAGCGGGCATTGCAGCATTGTCGTACCGCAGGCCATCGCCGTTCAATGCGTTCTTGGCGGCGAGCTTTGCGCCATAGGCAGCCATATAGACGAACTGGTCTTTTCCGGTCACGTCGCCGGCGGCATAGACGCCGGTTTTTGAGGTGCGCATGCGGTCATCGACAATGATGGCGCCGGCCGGCGTTGCGGCAACACCCGCCTCAGCCAAGCCAAGGGTTTCAGTGTTCGGGCGGCGTCCCGTCGCCACGAGAATCCGCTCGGCCGTCAGGATTTCCGGCCGACCGTCTCGCGTAATGGCGAGGGCTATACCGCCGTCATCGGTCCTGCGGGCGGTTTCGTAGGCGATCCCGCCGACGATCCGGATACCCTCATCGGCCAGGTAGGTGGCGAGCGCCGATCCGATTTCGGGCTCAGCCTCCGGCAGAAGCCGGCTGCGGAATACGAGCGTCACCGCGACGCCGGCCCGCGCGAACGTCTGGGCCAGCTCCACGCCGATATAGCCGCCGCCGAGCACGATCATCGAGCGCGGCAGTTCGTTCAGGGCGAGCGCCGTCGTGCTGTCGAGCGGCGACACGTCGGCAATCCCCGGAATTCCCGGCAGGTCTGGGCGCGCGCCCGTCGCGATGATGATCCGTTCGGAGGCGAGGCGCTGGCCCGCGACCTCGACGCCGCCGTCAACGAGACGGGCCTGCCCTTCGCGATAGACGACATTGTTATACTCTGGCAGCAGATCGGCGTATTTCGCCTGCCGAAGACCGGAAACCAGGGCGTCTTTCTGGGCAATCTGAGCGGCCCAATCGACGACGCGCGCGCCGCTTTCAATACCATCGAAACGGGCTGCCGCATCATTGGCGTGACGTACGGCTTCCGTGGCCCGGATCAGGGCTTTCGAGGGCACACAGCCGATGTTGACGCAGGTGCCGCCGATCGTGCCATGCCCGACAAGGGCCACTTGCGCGCCTTGTTCGGCGGCGGTGATCGCGGCGGAGAACCCGGCCGAGCCAGCCCCGACGACTACAAGATCGTAACGGCCGTTGCCCTTATTTGGCGTCGGTTCGCAATGTTCACACATTCAGTTTATCCTTGTTTTCTGTCGGTGATCCGCAGCAAGCGGCATCCGCCGCCGAGCCGGAATGGCGGCGCCGATAAAGGTAAAATGCCGCCAGCCCAATAGCAGCGAGTGCGATCGGGATCAGCACATAGCCGGCTGCAGCGAGCCATGCGGAAACCCCGAAGGAGCCCGCAGCGACCAAAAGAAATGGGGCGGCACAACAGATGACGGCGAGAAGCCCGACACTGCCCATGCCGATGAACTTTCCATCCGTCATGCCGAGCCTCCCTACTGCGAAACCTTGGAGGGATAGCCGGCGTTGGTGGTTGCGGTGATCAACGCAGCGACATTTGTCTTGCCGTCGTCAAAGCGCACCTTTGCGATCGCCCCATCTGTCGCCTCCGACACATCAACCGCGAGCACCCCTGACACGTTGCTGAGCGCCCGCTTCACGATCGGGCCGCAAAGTTCGCAGGTGGCATTGGCGACATTCAGCGTGACGGTCTGCTCGGCGGCAAAAGCGGCGCCACTCGCCAGCAGGGACGCGGTGAGAGCAATAAGGGGTAAAGTTTTCATCAGGAACTCCTTGAGGTTAGGCAGTGAGGAAGAACCGCGCTGCATAGGGAAAGCCCACGGCGACGATGATCAGAATCGTTGCGATCCAAAGGCCTATCTTGGCGTCGCGATGGGACGACGGACGCGCGCAGTAGGAGCCCTCGATGCACTCAGCCGCCCTCGGCTTGCGATAGACGAGATAGAAGCCGTAGCCGAGGCAGGCGAGCGCGATCGTGACGAACACGGGCTGATATGGCTCGAACGCGGTCAGATTGCCGATCCACGCGCCGCTGATGCCGGCAAAGAACAAGACAAAGGGCACCACGCAGCAGGTTGCCGCGCCCAGTGCCGCCACGATGCCGCCAACCGACAGCAGCGCTGCCTGATCAAAACCCTTTTCGACGGGCTCCAGGGCCTTGTCTGCCAGTGGCCGCACTTCGTCCTGCGTCATCGTTCACATGCTCCCGCAATTGATCTATGGTGACCCTAGTGCCTGTAGTAACTACAGGGTCAAGCGGGAAAAATTCACGGATTTGTGCGAGCTACGTGATGCAAAAGACTGACGAATTTTCTATCGGCGTCCTATCCGAGCGCAGCGGCGTCCACATCGAGACGATCCGCTATTACGAGAAGATCGGCGTCATGCCGAAACCCGCGCGCAGTGCCGCCGGCTATCGCGTCTACGGCAACGATCACACAAGGCGGCTGCATTTCGTGCGGCGCGGCCGTGAGCTCGGCTTCAGCCTCGACGAACTGCGTGGACTGCTTCGCCTGGTCGACGGGCATAGCTACACCTGCCGTGAGGTTCATGACCTCACCATCGAACACCTGAAAGATATCCGTCAGAAAATCGCCGATCTACGACGTCTGGAGCGGGCAATGTCGGATATGGCCGCGCAATGCACCGGCAACCAGGTTCCGGAATGCCCGATCATTGATGCCCTATTTGAAATGCGCCCTGTGGGCCGTTCCCGCTCCGTTCGACCTTAGCGCAGGATTTTGAACTGCTCTTGTTCCGACCCCGACTTCGCCTTGCGCGCCTTCCGGGCGTCGGCGTCGTCCCAAAGCTCGACATAGAGGGCGGTAAAGTCGGGTTGCGCCGCCAGCTCGGCAAAAACGCGGGCATAGCGGCCGCCCTCGACAATATAGTGGCTGCATGACTGCCCGGTTTCCTTGCCGCCTGGCTGGCCGGTATCCGAAGGGTGCAAGCCGATCTCGTGCATTTTCGCCGCCCATTCCTTGTTGTGGTAGCCGGCGCGCGACGGCTTGCCGAAATGGTGCTGCCAAAGGTGCGCCATCTCATGGGCGAGGGTCGAGAGGCTCTGCTCGTCGGTGCGGCTTTTGAAATGCGACGGATTCAGCGCGATTTCGTCGGTGATCTCTGCGCCGTCCTTCGATCCAAACCGGCCGCCGGCGAAATAGCCATAGGCTTTGTTTTTGCGCTGCAACGTCACGAGGCAGGCCGGCAACTCACCGCCGAACAGGCGATCGTTGAAAAAATCGAACGCCTGATTCAGCGCGGCATAGGTCTTTACGGTCGGACTGGCGGGGGACATGGCGGCCTCCTTTGTATCGTACGAAACAAAAATCGCATATTTCAGGCTGACATGCAAGCATGATTACATAATTTCATGTTTCGCACTACCCTTGCCGCCCTCTTTCTCTCGAAAGCCCATGCGGCGTTGGCCGCAGGCGCGAGCGTTGCGGTTTTGCTGTGAGGTGTCCGCTTGCCGATCCGCCCTATGAGCGGATCGGAACCGCCGCAGGGCCGCGTGAGCGGCCCGAACAGCGGCGACCGCTTATGTTTTCACATAGAGAATAGAATTAGAGGGGGATTCAGTCTGGATATCGGACTCACGTTTCATCAAGCCTTTAGCAATGCTGACAAGAGCTTTCCCGAGTGGTCCGTCGCCTGCGTCGAGCTGCGTCCGCTCATCGAGGGGCAGGGCCTTCCTGTAGGCTTCGATTGCCTCGGCCCAGGTCCGTTGATCCTGACCATGATCGGCAGGCGGGGGCGGGGCCTTGCCGAACCGGCCAAGGAACTGCCGGGCCTTTTCCGGCAAGGACAGGCGATAGGCGTTGCTCGCCTGCTGGACCTGTGGGCCGCGCCCCTCGTTCCCGGTCGGCTCGTAGCGCCGCAGCCAGTCGATGAAGCCATGCGCCCGCAAGTTCTTCAGCGCCCGCACGATCGTATCCCGCGACCGGCCCAAACGGTTCATGATCGTGGTGATTGACGGCTCTAGCCGGCCGGTGCGGAAGTCGATCAGGTTGACGAACAGCCGCAGCACGTCGAGCGCCACCGATCCGAGCGGGCCGCTGCGTTCGCCCTTCTCGTGCAAGCCTGCCTCGTTGTAGATTTCGGCCGCCTTCAAGATCGCCTGCACGTCCTTGCGCGTCGTCGCCTGCCAGATACGGCCCTCCGATCGCCCCTTGAAATAGCTGCGCCGGCGAACCGGCGTCGGGCAGCGCTGGGCCGGGGGAGGGAAGACCAGGCTAAGCGCCGTCTGCCGCGATCCCTGCAAGGTGCCTCGGCGCTCATGGGCGAGCGCGGAAAGCTGCCCGGCCTCGTCATCGCTGAGCTGGCCCGATCCGTGCCGCGTCCAAACCTCCCGCATGATTTCATCAAGCGCGTGCCCGCGCGCGCAGCCAATCGCGGCCGCGATTTGCGTCCTCAACATATGCCCTTCGTCCTTCCATTTGGAGGACATGACGGCGTTGGACGGCGGACACAGCTTCCCCGCTTTCGCAAGAATCAATCTTGCGAATTGGAGGGCTATAGCGTAGATAAGGGGAGAGTTAGCGGACCCCTGACCTACGGTGTGTCTGACGGCCTATAAAACGCTCGACCGCGCCAACGGTCGGGCGTTTTGCCGTTATGCCCCTTGCTGCTTCTCGAAATAAAACCTCAAGGCTTCCTCGATGATCGGCGCGCGGGATTGCGCGCCCTTTTGCTGCTTGGCCCGGTCCAACTGTGCAACCAGTTCGCCCGGCAGGTCGGCCCATACGCGCGCCATGCCAGCAGCTTCACGCCGCGCACGCATGGCGGCGACACGTTCACGGGCTGGAATGGCTGTAGGGCTACGACTCATACAGTAAGTGGTAACGCCGAAATTGCTGATTCTGCAAGCTCTTGAATCCGGGCCGCTAAAATCAGGGGTTGGTCGGCCGCTGACTAACAGCGGGCAAACATGATTTCTCGCAAGCATGTAATCATGCTTCCTCACTTCGCCGTCACGGTATCAAGCGCCCGGTAGAGGGTCGCACGATGCACGCCTAGAAGCCGGGCAACCGCCGCGACGGGCTTCTTGTCATCGTGGATGAGCTGGCGAGCGTGCGCGATCTGCTCGGCCGACAGGGAAGGGGAGGGACCGAACCGCACGCCTCGGGCCTTCGCCGCGATCCGGCCGGCGCTCGTGCGCTCCACGATCAAGGACCGCTCGAACTCGGCCATACCGGCGAAGACGGTCAGCACCATGCGCCCGGCCGGCGTCGTCGTGTCGGCCCACGGCTCTGCCAGCGAGCGCAGGTCAGCGCCGGCCTCGTTGATCCGCTCCGCGATCGCCAGAAGGTCGGCCGTCGATCGGGCAAGGCGGTCTAGCCGGGTGATCGTCACCACATCGCCGGCGCGCAGATGGTCGAGCATCCGCGCCAGCTCCGGCCGGTCGCGCTTCGCCCCGGATGCTTTTTCCTCGAAAATACGGATGCAGCCGACCGCGCCGAGGGTGGCGCGCTGCTGGTCCAGATCCTGGCCGCGCGTCGAGACGCGAGCATAGCCGATGAGCACCCGGCCGGCGTCGGAATCTGGCTGGTGGCTCACGGCTTCTCCTGTCGCAAATCATGTCGCAGGTGTTTTACCATTTGCGACCAAAACTTGCGACAGAAATTCCCCTGCAAATTCAAAGGCGGGCCGATGTGCTGCACGGATTAGGAATTCTGCGACAAGCTAAGGTCGGAGAACAGTCGCATAGATCATACTCCTTCGAGCAGGGCGCAGGTTAGTAGTCCCTCGCTGGCGGAGATAGGCTCTCAATTATCCTACAATCTGCGACCAGCCCGCATCCACACTGGTCGATCATCCTGTCAAGTTCGGACTTAAGCGCAATTAGGTCTTCGATTTTTCGCTCGACTTCCTTCCGATGCTCCCTTGCAATCGCATCGACCGCCGCGCAGGATTGCGAACGGTCGTCAGACAGTTTGAGAAATTCCCTGATCTGATCGAGCGAGAAACCAAGCTCGCGCGCACGCCTGATGAAGCTGAGGCGGTTGAGGTGGCCCGGCTCATATGCACGGTAGTTGCCATCGGTGCGCGAGGGTGCGGGCAGGAGGCCATTCTTCTCGTAAAACCGGATCGTCTCGACCTTGGTCCCTGTTTGTCTAGCCAATTGGCCGATCATCAGAATTCTGTCGTTCATCTCTTGACCCTATAGTGACTACAGGGTCTATCTAGGGCGTCACATCGGGAAAGTCGAGGTGACACTATGGCGGCAGCGAGCCCCTACAGACTGCGCGTAGAAGGCATGGACTGTGCATCTTGCGCATTGAAAATCGAAACGGCAATGCAACGCCTGCCGGGCGTTAGCGACGTCAATGTCAGTTACGCCAATGAGACGCTTGCATTGCAACTGGACGAGGACCGGACGGCTCTCGGCACCATTGAACAAAAGATTCGATCGCTCGGCTACACGCCAGTGATCGAGCCGGCCGTGCCAAAGGCGAGTCCGCCTCGGAAGCGCAACTCGGAGGCGTGGTGGAAAGGCAGCAAGGGTCGGCTTGTGCTCCTTACCGGCGCGTTGTTCATACTTGCCTTCGCCCTCGCGCATATCCTGCCCGAATGGGAGCAATGGCTCTACTCAGGCGCGGCACTGATCAGCGTCATCCCGTTTGCGAGGCGGGCGATCGCCGGCGCGATGTCCGGCTCGCCCTTCACCATTGAAACGCTGATGACGGTCGCAGCACTCGGCGCGGTTTCCATCGGTGCGGCCGAAGAAGCTGCTGTCGTGATCTTCCTGTTCGCAGTGGGCGAATTACTTGAAACGGTCGCGGCTGGTCGCGCGCGCGCCGGTATCGAGGCGCTGATAGACCTCGTGCCACGCATCGCATTCCGCGAGCGTGACGGTGCCATTGAAAAGGTCACTGCCGAAGAGCTGGCCATCGGTGATGTCGTCGTTGTTCGGCCTGGAGACCGTGTGCCGTCTGACGGCACGGTGATTGACGGTGTATCTGAGGTCGATGAGGCGCCCGTGACAGGCGAATCCGTGCCCGTGCTGAAAGAAGCAGGTGCAACTGTCTATGCCGGCAGCATCAATGCCAATGGCGAGCTGCGGGTGTCGATCAGCCATGTCGCGGCTGACAACACTATTGCCCGCATCATCCACATGGTCGAGGAAGCCCAGGAATCAAAGGCCCCAACGGCGCGTATGATCGACCGTTTCAGCCGCTGGTATACGCCGGGCGCTATGGTCGTCGCGGCTCTGATCGTTGTCGTGCCGCCGCTCGCCTTCGGCGGTGATTGGATGACATGGGTGTATCGGGGACTTGCGACGTTGCTGATTGCTTGTCCCTGCGCGCTCGTGATTTCCACGCCGGCGGCTATTGCCTCGGGTCTTGCCGCCGGTGCGCGGCAGGGACTGCTGATCAAGGGTGGCGCGGCACTGGAAACACTTGGCAAGGTCGTAACTGTTGCCTTCGACAAGACGGGAACGCTGACGCGTGGCCACCCCCAGGTGACGGACATTGTGCCGATTAATGGTGACGAGAACTCCGTCCTTGCGACCGCAGCAGCTGTCGAGCGCAGCACCAGCCATCCGCTCGGGGTTGCAATCGTGGAAGCGGCGAAGGCGCGGGGGCTCGAACTGCCCGCCACCTTCGGGGGCGGCGTTGCCACACCAGGCAAGGCGGTCACAGCACGGTTGAAGGACGGCTTCGCTTCGGTCGGGTCTCCCCGTCACGCAGCCGAACAGACGGGCCTCGAAGAGAGCGTCGTTGAGACGATCACCGAACTGGAGAGCCAGGGCAAGACCGTCGTCTTGCTTATCAAGGGCAAGGCCATCGAGGGATTGATCGCCTTGCGCGACGAACCGCGCGACGACGCTATCGAAGGTGTGAAGCGACTGACAGATCGGGGTGTGCGGCCACTGATGTTGACCGGCGATAACAAGCGCACGGCCGACGCCATCGCGGCTCATCTTGGTCTTGAGGCGAGCGCCGAACTTCTGCCCGACGCCAAGCTCGCCGAGATCGGCCGCCTCAAGGCTGATGGCCCAATCGCCATGGTGGGAGACGGTATCAATGACGCGCCGGCGCTCGCTGCTGCTTCTGTTGGCGTTGCCATGGGTGCGGGCACCGATGTCGCGCTTGAAACCGCTGATGCCGCGCTGCTCAGAAACCGGGTGACCGGTATCGCCGATCTCATCGGGTTGTCACAGGCGACGCTCGGCAATATCTGGCAGAACATCGCAATAGCGCTTGGTCTGAAGGCTGTCTTCCTCGGGACGACTCTCTTCGGCATTACCACGCTCTGGATGGCGATCCTCGCCGATACCGGCGCTACGGTCCTCGTCACGGCCAATGCGCTGCGCCTGCTGACCTGGCGCGGCACCCGCGACAAATGAACTTAAACAGTGCGCAAATGCAGGTCGCGGCTTCCACTTCTCGCCAAGAAAGCCGAGGTGTAATTTATGAGTAATCAGTCGCAGGGCAGTGCCAGTTCATCCGAGAAGAGCGAACAATGGGCGCTCGGATGGGTGCTTGCGATCAATATTGCCCAGGCAGCCATTGTGGGAGGATTAGGTTGGTGGGCTCAGTCAACAGGACTGATGGGTTCCGCGCTCGATAATCTTGGCGATGCAGGTGTCTACGCCATCAGCCTTTTCGTCGTCGGTCGCGGTTTGGCCGCGAAGGTTCGAGTTGCCCGGCTGTCGGGTATTCTTCTGATAGTTTTCGCTGGTCTTCTTCTGTTTGAGGTCGGCCGACGCTTCTTCACTGGCTCTGATCCGATAGGGCCGGTCATGATCGCCGTGGCGATAGCGAGCGCCCTTACCAATACGATCTGTATGTGGATTCTGAAATCACATCGGGAAAGCGGCGTGCATCTGCAAGCCTCATGGATTTTCACGACAAACGACATGCTCGGTATCCCTCCGCCGAAGGCCGTCTGCCCTGATTTGCTGATTGGCTTTAAGTCCATGCCTTATGTCATGCGCTACAATCATTTCCCCCATTGAGGTCCTGTCCTGCGATGATCTTGGTCGCCGGCGGGATTGGTCGGACGAAGAGAAGGTTCGGATCGTCGAGGAGAGCCTGCAAGGCTTTCGGCAGGGGTCCGCGACGGCGCGGCGATATGGTTTGTCGCGGTCATTGTTGACCCGTTGGCGTCGGGAGTTCCGTAGTGGCCTTCTGAGCGGTTCGGCTTCAACGGGCTTCGTGCCGCTTTCGATTTCGTCACCGGCGGCGGCATCTTGCGAGAAGGTCTCGCCGCCCCGGCCGGAAGATGACAAAAGGATCGAGATCGGCCTGCCGAACGGTCGACGGTTGATGATCCCGGCGTCGCTTGATCCGATCATTCTCGCCCGGCTGTTGCCGGTTCTGGATGCGTCATGATCGCCTTTCCGGCTGGTGTGAAGGTGTGGATTGCGGGCGGTGTGACGGACATGCGCTGCGGCATGAACAGCCTGGCGCTGAAGGTGCAACAGGGGCTTGGCCGCGATCCTCATGGCGGCGAAGTCTTCTGCTTCCGGGGTCGCAAGGGTGACCTCATCAAGGTTCTGTGGCACGATGGGATCGGCATGTCGCTTTACCTGAAGCGGCTTGAAGCCGGAAAGTTCATCTGGCCGGTCAGTCAAAATGGCTCCACCGTGCCAGTGTCGGCGGCGCAACTCGGCTATCTCCTGGAAGGGATCGACTGGCGCAATCCACGCTGGACGCAGCGGCCTTCTAAGGCAGGCTAATCGACTGCATTCCTCTGTTTTTGTTGGGCTTTCAGCATGGTGCATGGTAGCTTTCGGCCATGGATGATGCTGCTTCGGAGATATCCAGACTGCGTGCCGCGCTAGCGGCATCGGAAGCGCGTGCTGCCTCCGCCGAGGCCGATCTCGCGCAGGTGCGCGCCGTCGTGACGACGTCCGAGGCGATGATCCGACACCTCAAGCTCGAGATCGCCAAAATGCGCCGCGAGCAGTATGGCCAGAGCTCCGAACGCCGCGCCCGGCTGATCGACCAGATGGAATTGCAGCTCGAAGAACTCGAGGCCGACGCCACCGAGGACGAGATCGCCGCGGAACGCGTGGCAGCGAAGATCACAAATGTCTCCGCCTTCGAACGCCGCCGGCCAGCCCGTAAGCCGTTTCCCGAGCACTTACCGCGTGAACGCGTGATCATCGAGGCTCCGGCGCACTGCGCCTGTTGCGGCTCGGCCCGGATCGTGAAGATGGGCGAAGACATCACCGAGACGTTGGAGGCGATTCCGCGCCAGTGGAAGGTGATCCAGACGGTTCGCGAGAAGTTCACCTGCCGGGATTGCGAGAAGATCAGCCAGTCACCGGCACCTTTCCATGCCACGCCGCGCGGATGGGCGGGGCCGAACCTGCTGGCGACGATCCTGTTCGAGAAGTTTGGCCAGCATCAGCCCTTGAACCGCCAGGCCGAGCGCTATGCCAGGGAAGGCGTCGATCTCAGCCTCTCCACTTTGGCCGATCAGGTAGGGGCTTGCGCGACGGCGCTGCAGCCGATCCATGATCTGATCCGTGCCCATGTTCTGGGAGCCGTTCGCCTGCATGGCGACGATACCACCGTGCCGCTTCTGGCGCGGGGTGCAACGCGGCAGGCAAGATTATGGACTTACGTCCGCGACGACCGCCCCTTCGCGGGCGGCGCGCCTCCCGCGGCGCTCTTCCACTTCTCACCCGATCGCGAGAAGACCCATCCCAACAGGCACCTCGTGGGGTGGCATGGCACTCTCCAAGCCGATGCCTATGGTGGCTACAACGACCTCTACCGTGCGGACCGCGGCCCTGCGCCGGTCAAAAGCGCACTCTGCTGGAGCCATGCCAGGCGCAAGTTCTTCGAACTGGCCGACATCGCCGGCAACGTGCGCAAGGGCAAGCCTGCCCACGAGATATCGCCCGTCGCACTTGAGGCCGTCGCCCGCATTGACGCGCTCTTCGAGATCGAGCGCGGCATAAACGGCATGTCCGTCGAGGAACGTCTCGCGGCGCGGCAGCAGCATGCTCGCCCGCGCGTCGAGGAATTGCATCAATGGCTCATGGCCCAGCGTTCCCAGATGTCCAAGCACAATCCCGTCGCCAAGGCGATCAACTACATGTTCGACAAGGAGGGCCGCTGGGACGCCTTCACCCGCTTCCTCGACGACGGCAGCCTTTGCCTTTCGAACAATGCCGCCGAACGCGCCCTGCGCGGCATTGCTCTGGGAAGAAAGGCATGGCTATTCGCCGGTTCACAGCGCGGAGGCGAACGTGCTGCCTTCATGTATTCCCTGATCGTCTCGGCAAAGATGAACGATATCGATCCGCAGGCCTGGCTGGCGGACGTGCTCGCCCGCATGCCCAGCCTTCCAGTATCAAGGCTGCCGGAACTATTGCCGTGGAACTGGTCCGCCGGAAGCGCCCGGCAGGTGGCGGCCTGATGGCGCGCCCGACGCATGTCTACACGATCGAATACGTCACCACGCTGATCAGCGAGAACCTCGAACTCATCGAGGAAGTCGCCAGAAACTCCGACAACATCGACTACGGCGAGATGATCCATGCCTATGACGGGACCGAGGAAGGCGTCACCACCTTCACGGAACGCGGTGTCGAGAGCTTGAAGGAGTTCCTCGCCGACGTCCGCACCTGGGAGTGCGGCGTCCGGCAATTCCTCGTCGACGAGCAATGTGACCCGGAAGTCATCAAACGCATCATGGCAGACGAGCCGAAATCATAAGCCCCGCGGCCTTCGCCGGATGGATAC
>Ga0209792_1000500_pt1 | contig 27469 bp, 38 predicted proteins | sample EBPBio142005_DNA_FD_185860 | JGI IMG/M metagenome (GOLD analysis project Ga0209792, IMG submission 185860) | Wastewater treatment Type I Accumulibacter community from EBPR Bioreactor in Madison, WI, USA - Reactor 1_6/14/2005_ DNA (SPAdes)... | ecosystem: Engineered > Bioreactor > EBPR >... | reverse complement strand
TTTAAACGGCCATTGATCAGCGCCGCAAAGCGTAGTGCTGGCGCCAGAAAGCCTCCTCGGGAGAGACGCGGCCGCGTTCGGGAGGGGCAAGGGGGGCGGCCAACCTGAACGGGCCATCCAGACCAGAGGGCCAGCCGGGTCCGTAGTCCAAGAACTCAAGCACCGGCCGGTGGGCCACCGCCCAGCGTCCGGCCCAGAAGAGGGCCCGGCCGCGGGTCGGAGCGGGCCTGAATTCGCGGGCAGACTTCGAGCGCCACGGCCCGGGAAGGAACGCCCAGCCATCGCCCCAGCGCACCACCGAGGCCACCACGAGCCCGCCGCTGGCCAACGAAAGGTCGGCCAGCCCTTGCCCGTCCTGACCGCCCAGCAGGCGCCAGATGAAGCCATCAGGAGGGTCGGGGACAGTCCACATGCGCGGCAGATTGAACTGCGCTGGTCTCGGGGAACGCGACGCGGGCCCCGGCTACGTCTGGTAGATGCGCTCACGGCGCGCAACCGCCGCCCCGCCGCCGCCGACCGTGTACTTGATGGGCACCGCCTTGGAGCGGAATCTGCCGAAGACCCGCCGCATGTCCTGGTGATCATTGATCGTCAGGATGGCACGACCCTTGAGCTTGGCCAGGCGGTCGGCGAGCAGCTCGTACTGATCGATCCCGAAGTCGACGCCATAGCCGATCGTCTGCCAGTACGGCGGGTCAAGGAAAAATAGGGTGCTGGCGGTGTCGTACCTGTCGAGGCAATCGGCCCAGGGCAAGTTCTCGACGACCACACCGGACATGCGCAAATGGGCAGCACTCAGCTCCTCCTCGATGCGGAGCAGGTTGATCCGCCTTGGGCTGACCGGCGACACACCGAAAGTCTGCCCAGTTACCTTTCCGCCGAACGTCAGCCGCTGAAGGTAGAAGAACCGGGCGGCCCGCTGGATGTCCGTGAGGGTCGCCACGTCCTGCAGCTTGGCCCACCGGAACATCTCGCGCGACGTGAGCGCCCAACGAAACTGGCGAACGAACTCGTCCAGATGGTTGGCGACGACGCGATACAGCGTGACGACGTCGCCGTTGATGTCGTTGATCACTTCGACCTTCGCCGGCTCGCGAGCGAACAGCAGCGCGGCGCCGCCGGCGAAGGCCTCGACGTAGCAGGTATGCGGATTGTCAGAGAGCAGCGGCAGCAGGTGCTGCAGCAACCGGGTCTTGCCACCCGGCCAGGGAAACAGGGTTCTGGAATGCACGTTCTCAGCCTTTGCGATTTTGGACTGCCAGACTGCGCGTCCCCGCGGGGGAGCAGAGCCTTGGCGAATGGCACGCGGCTGATCGCGTGTACTGCAGCACCGGGTGCACGTTGCCGCGCGCACCCGGTGCTCTGTTCTTAGGTGCCCTTCTCGGCGGTCGCGTACAGCGTAGCGGAGCCGCTTGCGACCAGCACATCAGACGCATCGTAGATATCGACACGGATAGCGCGCTGGCATGTGACGGTGCCGCTGACAGATGTCGAAACCTGGACACTGAACGAGCGCGCGGCCGACAGTGACACGATGCCGGATGCACCATTGGCGACCGTGCCGGAACCGACGCTGCCGGTGACCACGAACTGCACCTTGTAGCCGGAACCGACACCGGCGGCGTGCGGATTGATCCAGTAGCCGCCGACCGTGCCAGATCCATCGGTTGCGATCCAGCTGCCATCCGGGTTGATCGTGAAGCTCGAGGTGGCCGTGACCGTGCCGGCGAGCGCATAGGCCACCTTGCGGAACGTCAGTCCGCTCCAGTCGGGCGGGTTCGTCACCGTCGGAGGCGTTTCACCCGCACCAGCGAGCCGGTGCTGAAGCAGGAAAGGGATCACGCCGCCGCCTCCAGAATGCCGCCCATGCGCCAGGTGTTGGCCCCCGTCTTGACCAGCACCACGGACGAATGCTGTTCCAGCGTTTTCCGGTTGAAGCTGGCCCCTTTCAGGACCGTCACACCAGCGGCCTGGACGATCTCGACCTGACCGCCACCCGCCTGGAAGATCGTGATCGAGCCGCCAATGGGGAACACGACGTCAGCATCCGCGCGAACCGTGTACGTGCACGCGGCCGTGTGGCTGATCTCGATGACCCGCTCGTAGTGCTCGGCAGCGAGCAGATGGGCGGAGCCGGAAAGCTGGATGACCGAGCGGCGCGATCGCTCGGCAGAGAAGGTGCCGAACTGCACGAAATCGCCGAGCGCCTGCAGTGCCTCCTCGACGTTGACGAGGCCGGGGAAATAGCCGCCGGCATCGTTGATCGAAACCGCATCTGCGGTAATGGTCTCGCCGCCGCCAGCGATCATGGAGACGATCGCCGCGCGCAATTGCGTACTGTTCCCCGCTTCGAGCGTGATTCCGGCCTGCTCGATGACGTAGACCAGCTCGTCGACGATAGCATTCATGATCGCGGCATCGACGTAGGTCGCCTTCTGCCCCGTGAGAGGGTTGCCATCGGTGAACCGGTTATCGACATGGTAAGGGGCGTTGGTGCGCTGCATGGGTGTGCTCCTGAATCAGCCGCCGGGCGGCGGCGGGTTCGCGTCGGGGTACGAGAAGAGGATCCGCGTGTGTGCGGGCTTGATGCTGTTGAGGCGGCATTCGAGCGCGTCATTGCCCCAGAAGCGCAGCGGCTCGCCGCATGTCGATTCACCGCAGGCAAAGTTCCGGATCGTCACGGCAGGGCCGTTGACCTGCCACACCCAGATCCAGTCTTGCGAGTAGAGCGCGGCGCCGCATTGCGAGCGGCCGCACTGGAACGGACGGAACTCTTCGATCGAGATCGTGTAGCCCAGCCGCGCTGCCACCTCGATGTAGTACGCCCTCGACTGCCCTCCGAGGCTGACGAGCTTCGTCAGCACGTCGTCGCGCCGTGCCTGCAGTGTCGGGGCCAGCGTGCTGGAGCAGTTGTCGGGCAGGCCGAGCGCGCGCTCCCATTCCGCCAGCATCTCGACCGTCGTGCGCGGATCGGACTCGCGGATCAGGTCGAGGACACGTCCGTGGATGCGTGCGAACTCCGGCGACAGGCCGGACAGCAGCCGGGTCAACCATGCCGCGGGCGCCAGCGCCCACGCGAAGCCGCGTGGCAGCAGCGCTTGCATCTGTCGGCGGTAGTCGTCGGCCGTCACAGGACGAAGCTCACGTCGCCCAGGACGGGCATGTAACCGGCGCCGGCCTCGATGTCGTCGGTCGGTGCGATCAGGTCGTGATCGAACTCGCCCGCGGCGAGGGAGATAGCCTCGGCACAATGGGTCAGCAGGATCGTGCCCCCTGGCTCCGACTCACGGCGGATCAGGTCCTGCAGCTGGGCTACCACGGCCGCGCGGTTGGCGGTCGAATCCGGCCGCAGGCGGATCTCGAAGTCCACGGCCAGCGGCTCCGGCGCGTACACGGTGAAGTCCTTGGCCGTGACCGGCCGCAGCACGTCGATATGCGCCTGCACGGCCGCGACTGCAGCCGGGCTGGGAATCGGATCGTCGTCGCCATCGCGGACGAAGAACAGGCCCATCGTGCCCAGCCCGTTGAGATGCGGCTTCGGCCACGCACGGGTTACGCCCGGCACTTCGAGCGCCCAGGCGACGTAATCGTGCGCCGCCCCGCCCTGCGGCCGCTTGCGCATGAAGGTCAGTACGCGATCACGAAGGGCGGCAATGCTCTCGACGTCGGCGCCGCCGGCGATCGCACCAGAAGCGACCGTCGCTGTGGCTGCCAGGCCGGACACCTGGGCGGCGATGGCGAGCTGGACGCCGGCATCCGCGTTGCCGTCGACGCCGGTCACGATCGCCTGTACCGCGACCGTCATGGTGCCGCCGGCGATCGTGCCCTCGGCGGTCGTCTCGTACTCGTACCCGTCTGCGCGCTGCAGGCGCACACCGGCCGGGACCACGACACCGTTGGCGCCGGTGAACACCACGTCGCCGGCTGCGCGGGTGGCGGGCAGGCGCGTGATCCCGTACATGGACGCGTAACGCTCCAGCGCTTCATCGTCCTGCGTGTCCGGCAGGAACTGGCGCGAAGCCCAGGCGATGAATCCGTAGAGGCCATGAGCGACGCCGGCAATGACGCGGGTCAGGACATACAGGACAGAGCGGCGAACGCGTGTGTCGGCGCCGAACCCGCGCGACTCCAGATCGGTGGTCACGCGCTCGATGATGGTCGCGATCGTGGGGCGTTCAAATGGCATAGGAGGCGTTCCAGAAGACGGTATAGCGCTGCGCGGAAGCGCCACCGGTGGCAGCGGCCAGGTCGACATCCAGCCGCATGACGCCGATCGCGTGCCAGCTGGTGTGAACGACGACGGACGACGCGATGCCGTCCTCGATCAACCACGCCAGCGCATCGCGCGCGTAGCCGCGCGCCAGCTCCAGCGTCTCATCGGTTTGCTTGGATCGCGAGAGCAACCAGAGGCGGCTGCCAATGCGGTCGCCGTCGATCTCGGCGAACGTGTCGGCCCACCACCCGCGCCGATCCGCATCGTTGGTCGGAAGGGCATCGGCTTCGTCCGCCCGCATGTCGCTGAAGAGGCTGATCAGCACGGCCGTGCGCAGGCCATCGTCGACCTGCAGGAGGCCGCCGGCGACGACGAGATCAGCACCTTGCGCATCCGCGTCGTAGTCGAGACGCAAATCCGTCACGTCATCTCCTGATTCGGCGGGTTCGTCGTGGTGCCGGTTTCCGGATGGGTGTGGCCGTTGTAGATGTCGCGCATCTCCTGCATCGATCCTGCTGCGTCGCTCACGTCTCCGTCGCAGGTGGTGTCACCTTCGACATGGAGATTGCCCTTGATTAGGGTGTTGGGCGTGTCCACGATCACGCGCGTTCCGGCGGTGACCTCGATCTCGCGGCCTCGCTTGAGGACGATCTTGTCGCCCTCGTCCGTGTACATGGCCACCTCGCCCTCTTCCAGCCCGGCCAAGCGATACCGGCGATCCTCGACCGCGATCACGACCATGTGCGACCGCGATCCGCCGACAGACAGCGCGATCGCCTCGGCGCCTTTGTGAGGATGCGAGGTGAACCCGTAGTCCTGGAACCGTTCGACGTCGCCACGCTCCTCGTCAGCCATGAGCTGGATCTGTAGCCGCTGCAGCTTGGCGGCATCGTTGATCAAGGCCAATACGGCTCGGCTCACCAACAGGCGGATGGGGTTCATGGCGAGAAGACGTCCCCGGCGCCGGTGTCGCGCGTCCGCCTGCGGCGCGGTGCCCGGCGTGCCTTCGGCGCGATCTGTGGCGTGTATGCCTCTGCCGGCGTCAGCGTCATGCGGGTGAACGTACCGCCGCGATCGAGGATGTATTCGACGTCACGGATCAGCAGGTCGCGCTCGATGCGTAGCGCGGGCGCCCGCATCGGGACCAGGCGATTCATGCGCCACAGGCCGCCAGGGTGGGCCCAGCCCTGCACCATGACCTGCACCGTCAGCGCACGCGCCGCACGGACCGTCGCCTCCCACTCGGCCCGCTTTTTGAGCCCTGCCGGATCGGTCTCGTCCTCCGCAATGATGACCAGCGTCCGCGCGCGGGTGACGCCGGCATCCTTGGCAGTGCTCTTGATCGCCGATGCAGCCGATCCGTATGCGGTGTCCGTGCCCGTGCGCTGGCCCTTGACGATGTACGTCTGATAGCGCTGCGAGGCATCGTTGGAGACGATGCACTCCAGCGCGTTGGCGTCATCGCCGCCCAACACGATCGCCGTCTGGATGCGCTCCGTGCCGGCCTTGCCCAGCACGAGGCCACCCGCACCATCCGGCAACAGCAGCAGCCCACGCATGCGCGCGGCGCGTTCGATGCAGTCGAACGCACTCTCGCCCTCCTGGATAGCCCACTGCGGGAACACCGCGCCCACGTCGGCGTCGACCTTGATGCTGACCCCGTTGGCCGCGGCCAGATCGCGGGCGATCTGATCGAGTCGCGCATTGCGCCATTCGCCCTTGGCGTGCTGCGCCGAGCAATCGACCAGGTCCGCGCTCTTGTCCCGGCCCGTCACCGAAAAGAAGTGGTCTCCCTTCATCAAGCCGGTGCTGATGTTGTCCACGGCGCCGGTGATGATGGTCTCGCCGTCGATCGACAGCGCGCACGACATGAACGGCCGAATTTCGCGCGGCGTGGCCTGCTCCGGCCAGATCTCGCTCACGCCAAGCTCGAAGCTGCCCGCCGCCTCCTCGAGGCTGCGCCGGGCCCGCACAGATTTCCAGCCGCCGTAGCGGGTGCCGTCGATCGTGAGCTGGACGTCATGCGCCATCCAGCACCTCCAGCGCATGGCCGCCCGGCAGGAAGCCCGGGTGGGCGATGCGGTTGCGATCGATGATCTCGCCATCGCGATCGGCGTCGTCGTACAGCCGATACGCGACCACCAGCGCCGGCACCGTTTCCCCGGGGGTATAGCTCACCACGCGCGCCAATTCGGCGGCGCGCTGATTGATGTCCCGCACGACCGCAGCGCGCAGGTCCGCCATCGCCTGGTGCAGGCGGTCATCGGCGGTGGTATCCGAGACGCGGTCGATCTCGGCGACCAACTCGTCGCGTGTGCCGATCGCCGTGCTGTAGTCGGGGAAGACCACCGATGCCGAGCAGATCGCCGCTTGGCATACCGTCAGCGTCCGCACGGTGTCGATCAGCAGCGAGCAGGTCACGCGCTCGCGCTCGCGCTGCGGAGTCGTGGCGATCGCCGGGAGCGTAATCGGCTGGAGGTCCTGCGATGCACGCAGGAAACCGCGCTGTCCGGCGGCCGGATCGAACGCCTCGCGGGCGGTCTCGTAGATGCCCCGCAGCCGCGCGAACAGGTTGGACGGGCTCGACAACAGGCCGAGCAGGTCGGGTCGCACGCCGGCGATCAGGCCCAGCGCCGCCGACCGCAGATCGCCGGCCGTCGCTGCGCCCAGCGCGATCTCGGCCAATTGCAGTCCACGATCGATCTGCGCGATGGCGGTCGCGCTGACGAATGCAGGCATGCCGGAGATCTTCAGCCCGTCGATCAAGCCATCACCGGCCACGGCGGCCGCCGCATCAGCCTTCGCCGTGACCTGGTCACTGGTCGCGGCGGTGGCGGCTGGAAAGCGGGCCTCGCCGGACTCGACGACCGAAAACGAGACCACCGCGGAACCGCCCTGTTCGGTCGTCTCCTCGAACGTGGCCGGGCTTTCGTCGAGACTGACGGTCAGCTCGCCGAAATAGGGATGCACCAGCTTGCCAGGGCCTTCCTGCTCGATCGCCTCGATCAGCGCGTCGCGGTCCGTGCGGTAGTCCTCACCCACGAGGATGGCCTCGATCCGCATCGACCGCGCACGGCGGCCGAGATCCTCGACGTAGGGATCATCGCGCAGCGGATACTCGTGGACGAGCACACGCCGACCGAATGCCGCGCTGGAACGGCGCACCGAAAACCGGACGCCCCGAAACGATGCGGGCAGCAGCTGGTCGCGCCAGGTCACTTCCCGCCTCCGGCCATCATCATGCGGCCGGTGGCCGGGCCGCTTTTCGTGGTCACGTTCCCGGTCATCCCGGTGACCGCATAACGCTCGACGACAGCGCTCACGCGGCTGTCGGTGACACGCACGCTGATCGCCGCATCGAGTTTCGCCGACTCGGCACGTCGCCGTGTGGCGTCAAGGTCTTTCGCATCGGCGCTCCCGAGCAAAGCGGCGAGCTTCGTCCAGATCGCGAACTGAGGTTCCGCGACCGTGTAAAAGGCGGAGCGCGTGTAGCGGTTCGACTTGATTCCCCAGTTGGCCGCCGAACCGACACCGTAACCACCGAGAGCGGCGAGCCCGACGCCGCCTGCAGTCGTTGCGACGCCGCCGGCACCGGCGCTCATCAATCCGCCGGCGCCGAAGACCGACGACCCGCCGGCAAGCAATGCGCGTGCGCCGAAAAGACGCAGGCCGCCGAGCCGTGCAGCGGTCGCAGCGCCACCGGCCGCACCACCCGCCGCGGTCGGCAAGCCGATACCACCGGCACCGCCGCCGCCCATCACACCCGGCGCGGCACCCACGATGAAGACCGGCGTCGCGGCGCCGGCCTTCTCGAGCGCCTGGCCCATCGCAACGCCCGTGCCGATGCTGGCGGTGCTGCCGAAGAGCTTGCCGAGCGCGCCCTTGAGGACGCGACCGCCCACGTAGGTCAGCCCCAGCCCGGCCGCACCGCCAGCGATCAGCTCGCCGCCGCTGAGGCCCATCCCGCCTTGTGCCTTGGAGTCGAGCAGTTTCTTGATGCCGCCGGACAATGCACGGTTGATGCGCTGCCCGAAGCGGTCAGCGGCTTCAATCAGCGTCGCCTTGAGGCGCCCGCCCTGGTCGACGGCATTGGCCAGGGCCCGCGGCAGATCTCGCTCGATCGTGCCGGTGCCTTTTCCGATTTCGCTCGTAAAGCCGTTGATCTTGGTCAGCATGTCGCCGGTCAACAGCGTCCGCAGGCCCTTGATCGTGTCGAGGTCCGCGTCACCGAAGGCACGCGACAGGAAGGCTTCGCGCTGCGCATCGGTGCGCAGGCGGTCCATCTTCTTCTTGATCTCGGCAAGCACTACCAGCGGGTCGCGTCGAGATCCATCCGTCTCGAAGAACTTGATGCCGGTCGCCTTCTGCGCATCGTCGCGATATTTGGCATTGGTGAACAGGCGAAGCGTGCTGTCGGCCAGCGTGGCGAGGCGTTCGGGCTGCCGTTCGATCAGCGACAAGCCCTCGATGAAGGCCAGCGTCTTGTCGAACGACAGGCCCGCGCTGGCGCTGTTGACGCCGACGCGCGCGAAGATGCTGCTGAGGTTCTCCAGCTCGGCGTTGCCCTTGCGCCCAGCGACCGCCATCTTGTCCAGCATGTCGGCTGCGGCGCGCGGGGCCTTCAGGTCGAAGGCATCTCCCTCTTTGCGGTGGTAAGCGGTACTGGCGACGCCGAGCGCGCCGGCGAGCGTGTCCGGGCTGGCACCCGTGACCGGGCTCGCGCGATTGATCGCCTTGAGCGTGTTGAGCGTTTCCTTCAGGCCGTAGCCCTGGGCGACCAGGTTGCTTGCGCCCTGCTGCAGGTCATCGATCTGCTGACCGGATTCCTTCGCCATCGCGAACAGCTCACGACGCAGGCCGGAAACCTGACGCTGCGAGAGGTCGGCAGTGAGGCCGATCTGCGTCAGCGTCTTGTCCATCCTCGCCGAGCGCAGCACTTCGCCGGCGGCGGTGAAGCCGCCGGCGAGGCCCGCGATCCGTCCCGCGGTGCCCTTCATGAAGTCGTGCAGCGCGCCGACTTCGCGGCGGGCCAGCGACGTGAAGCCCTTCAGCTGACCGCCGGCCGCACGCAAGCCCGATCCCCATTGCTGGGGATCGAGCGTCAGGCGGGCGCGGAGCAGAAGGTCAGACACGTCTCGGGTTTTCGGCGAAGTAGTCGATGAACCAGATGAACTCGGCGAGTGGTAGCGCGCGGATCTCGGTCAGGGTCCAGCCGGTGTTGCGTGCGATCAGGGCTTCGCCGGCGAGCTGGTCTGCTCGGCCGGCGATTCGACGTTTCCCGCCAGCTCCAGTTCGTCGCGCTTGGCGATCAGGATGCCGAGGTCATCCGGCGACAACTTGGCGAGCAGGTCCGCGCTGAACGGCCCCTTGAAGTCGCCGATGCTGACCAGCTGCCGCGCTACGAGGGCAGCGCTGAAGCGCAGCGTGTTGCGCGCGCCGACGGATTCCTCGGCGGCGAAGTAGTCTCCAGCCGTGACGTCGGGCGCCAGCACGAAGTCCTTGTGGACCACGTCGCCGACCTTCAGGCCGCGCTTGAGGGTGCCGGTGTTGGAGACCATCAGCCCACCTCCACGGCGGGAGTGCCTTCGTAGATCAGGCGCGCCGTGCCGGCGCCACTGTCGATCGTCGGCGGCTCGGTACACCAGGCCCGGCCGATCGACCACACCTGGCCGGTGTCGCCCGTGAACAGCAGCGAGACGTCGGTGCGCTGCAGATCCGCGACCGACATGCCCGCCCGGACGCTCACGGTGCATTCGACGCGCGATTGCTTCGGCTTCTCGGTCCAGCCGAGGACTTCGTTGGCACCGACCTGCGTCTCGCGGGAGGTGCCGCCCGGGTCCAGCGTCGCGCCGGGCATGGTTTCGAGGGTGGCGCCGCCGATCTTGATGACGGCTTTGCCGAGGCGCTTCTGGGCGGCCATTCGGGAGGCTCCTTACAGGATGAACTGGATGAGGCCGGCGAACACGCGGAACTGGTTCACCAGGTTCGGCGGGGCCAGACAGTCGACGCGGTTGCGATCCGTCGCGTTGCGTTCCACGACGAGGTCGGCGCGGTATTGCTCGAAGTCCTCGAGGAGACCGGCGGCCTCCCAATCGGCCGCGAGGTGGAGCAGCTCGGCGCGGATCTCCATCGGCGTGACGATGGCCTGTCCGGGCGCGTAGGCGGTGCCGTCGTTCGCGAGCTTGTGCCGGGGGAACTTCGAAGTGATCCGCTGGCGCATCGTGGCACGCATGTACGCCAGCGTCCGCGGCGTCTCGACGTCCAGATAGCTGACGTCGGGATCGCCGGACGGCGATTCCTGGTAGGTCGTGACCAGGCGCTCGATGCGCACGATGCCGGCGGCGTCGACGGTGTACGTCGCGATGCCCTCGCCGAGCATCGTGTTGCGCTCCTCGCGGGTCGGGCGATCGGTCTCCGCCGGCGCCAGGCATCCCGTCAGCGGCAGCGTCTGGCGCGGCCGCGCCGGGTCCGGCTCGAAGGCGTCGACCGCTCCGGTCACCGCCGCGAAGATCCACGGCGGCGTCGGCGACTTGCCGGCGTGCATGATCGTGGTGAACGGCCCGTTCCGGCTGTCGCCCAGCGTCGTCGCATCGCCCACGGTTCCGCTCACGGCCGCGAAGACGTGCCCCTCGCGCATCACCATCGGCCCCCAGCGGCGCAGCATCTCGGCGTCCATCGCGTTGAGCGCGGCGGCGTCGGTGAAGGGCAGGATGATGGTGTCGTATTGGTCGTCGCCGATCGCGGCGATCAGCGTAGCCAGGTCGGGATTGCCGCTGCCCCCGGACATGGCCGTCACCGTGATGGACACGCCCGCCGGGTACGCCTCGCCGAAGGCGTAGTTCGCGCGCAGATCGTAGCTGTTGCCCGCCTCGCCGGCATGGCGGAAGGTCAGCTCGACGTTGGCGCTGTTCGCGACCGCGGTCACCATGAGCTGCGTGTTCGCGTTGATGGCGGCCGCCAGCGCGGTCGCGATCTGCTGCTGCGTCTGGCCAGAGGTCACGCCGACCTGCACACGCACGCCGCCCAGGTACACGTTCAGCGTGCCCGGGCCCGTGGCAGGGCCGGCGATCGAAAGGATGCCCTCGGCAGCATTGCCCTCCACGTTGTCCGCCAGCGCGATCGCATAGCAGTCGGTGTAGCGGTTGGCGGCCTTCACGGCCGCGACCATGCTGGCCAGCATCGAGCCGCGACCGTAGTCGGTCTCGGCCTGCGCCGCGGAGATGGCCCGCTTGACGGTCAGCGCGGGCGCGGTCCCGGCCGCCAGCTTCTGGCCGATCACCAGGATACGGTGCGCGAGTGCCGGCAAGCCGCGCACGGCGCGCGAGTTGTCGAACTCGATGAAAGCGCCCGGCGTGAGGATGCCGACCGGAATGCTGTTGAAACTGATCATGGATCGCTCCTGGAATCGTCAGCCGCGCGCGCGGCAGGTGTGGGCTTCTGGCTGGGCGACTTCCGCAAGGACGGCACGGGCGGCACGTCGGCGATCACGTCGCCGTCTGCGATGCGGCGCAGCCAGTAGGCGGACTCGGCGACGGTCTCGCCGTCGGCCGGCACGCGCAGCCGCGTGATCGGATGGACGATGACCTTGCCGGGTGCGGGCTTGATACGGATGGTCTTGTCGGTCATGGCGGGTCCTGGGGAAGGGTGACTTCGTCCTGGGCTTCGAGCTGGCCATCGGCTGGCGCCTGGTCCCAGTCCGCGTGGAACCGCAGGAACGGGTCGAGGTCGCTCAACTCCTCGTCGGTATCGCCCATCGTCATCGGCATCGAAAACAGCACGCCGTAGACCGTCAGGCCGCGACGCTCGTTACCGTCGGAGAATTTGTTGTCCGCGGCCTCGAAGACGAGACTGGATTCATTCGGGACGGCCCAGCCGTGCATCAACGGAATCAGGCGCTCGACGATCTCGTAAGCGCCGATTGCCCTGGCATCGCCACGCCGCCTTGCATCTTCCTTGCCTTCGTGCGCCGTGATGACCGTGAACTCCCAGAGACACGTCAGCTCGGCGAATTGATCCGAGGAGCGTTGGCCGCGCTGGATGCCCCACGACAGGTAGACGCCGGGCGCACCGATCAGCATGCGCTTGACCATCTCCTCGTCCCAGCTCGACGGAATCGTCGCGACTTGCCTCAAGGTCGCGCCGAACCGTGCGCGCACGCGTTCGAGGATCGCGTCTTCGGCCGCGCCGATGCGGCTCATCCGGTGAAGTCCAGCAGCGTGCCCGCGTCGAAGACCTGCGGGCCCTCGAAGTACTCGGGTGCGGCACCGGTCTGCGGCGTGCTGCCGCCCGTGTCGACGCCGAGCTGGACCTGTCCCTTGGAGACCATCACCAGGAACTTGATCGCGTCGTCGTAGCGCTTCTGCACCGCCTCGGTGACGCGGTCGTCGTAGAGGTGGTACCGGGCGATGTCGCAGGCGATCCTGCGCAGCGCCTCGGGCACCGTCGTCAGCGGCAGGGTGTAGCGGCCCGCCAGATAGCCGTCGATCTCCGCATCGGCATCCGCCAGCTTGCCCGCGACAACACCGGCGTCGATCGCGCCGGTGTTGTCGTGATCGCTCAGGCGGATCAGCTCCGACTCGCCGAAGCGATCGATCAGGGCCTGCTGGCTGGCGTAGGGCATGTGGCGGCTCCGTTACCGGGCGCCGTTGCGGCCACCGCGACCGGCCGCGGCAGGCGTACTGGCCGCGGTGGTCTTGGTGTCGCCGTCCTTGGCGGTCTTGCCGTCCTCGCCCGCACGCTTCGCGGTCTCCGCCGCCTGGCGTTCGAGTTCGATCCGCGCGGCCTCGGCTTCCGCCGCCGCCTGGCGCTCCGCTTCGATCCGCGCGGCCTCGTCGTCCGCCGCCGCCTGGCGCTCCGCTTCCAGACGCGCCGACTCCAGCCGCTCCGCGTCGTCCGGCGGCAGGCAGGCTTCGTCTTCGCCGCCGATCACGCCGGCGTCGATGTACGGCTTCGCCTCTTCGCTTCCCATCTGCACGAAAGCGGGCGGCTTGACGACGATGCCACGGAACTTGAAAGGCTCGCGGATGGGATAGCAGAGGTCGGTCGGTTCGGTCATGGCTGGGCCTTCTTCGGTTGTGCAGCTGGCGGCACGGGTGCCGCCAGCAGTCAGTGCGGTGGGGCCGCGATTACAGGCCGGCGCGCTTGATCAGGTAGCCCGCGCCCATCGCAGCGAGGACCGGCGTCGCGTCGTTGTGGACCGTGGCGACCCAGCTGTCCGAATTCGCATCCCAGCGGTAGGGCTCGACCATCGGCATCCCCTGGATGCGGTACGAGTAACCGAAGCTCGGCTCTTCGATGTTCGCGTCCACCTGGGCGCCGGGGCTGACGTAGGCCAGCACCGCCGACGTTCCCCACACGTCGCCCTTGACGCCAGCGCTCTTGGCCACGGCGGCGCCGACCAGGATGTTGTCCACCTCGAAGATCTGCTTCAGCGCGTCCAGGTTGATCTTCTTGATGTTCACCGACGACGCGCGATCCAGCAGGCTGGCATTCGTGCGGCAGTTCTTCATCGCCGCCGCCGGGAGCATCAGCGTATTGGGGTAGATGCCGATGCTCTGCCGGATCGCTTCCTTGCCCGTCTCGATGTCGCCGGCCGGATCGGAGCCCGCATTCGACCATTCGGCACCGGCGGCGAGCGTGACCTTGTGGTCGACGTCGTAGTTGGCGTCGTTCAGGATCAGGTTCGCGCAGCGGACTTCATGCGCCAGCGCATGGGCGCGCAGGACCGTGTTCACGCCGCGGGCCTTGAGGTCGATGCCGGGGACGGCATTGGCGTCGATCAACCGCTGGCGCGGAACGACCGCCTGCAGGCCGCTCGGGGCGATGGCGTAGGGCTTGCCGGCGTAGCCGTAGATCACGCGCTGGATGTTGGTGCCGGGCGCGCGCACCGTGTTGTAGACCTCGAACGCGCTGTCGTCGAACTCGATCACGTTGCCACCGTACATGCCGACATCAGCATAGGGCAGCAGCAGATGCCCGATCATTTCCGCCTGCCGATAACCGCGGGCGTGCGTGCTCAGGATGGGATCGACGACGCGCGTCTGGGAAAGGTTCTGCTCGGGCATGGGAAAAGGCCTCTGAATATGGAAAGTGATCGGTGGCTGTGCGCGCGCCGCCCGGCGATCAGCTGCCGGTAGCGGGCGTGGCGTTCGGGATCAGGAAGACCTGCACGCGGGCGCCGTCGCCAGACGCGGCCTCCAGCGCGCGCGCGACGATCACATCGCCGCTCTCGGCGGCGACGAGCTTGCCGCTCGTGCCGACGGCGAGCGACGCGTCCTTGTCAAATGCGGCGCCGGCCGTGGCGATCGTGGTGCCCAGGACATCCACGGCGACGACTTCGCCGCTGTTCGCGCTGGTCGTCGTGGCACCCCATGCACCCTGGCGCGCAGTGGGGTATCCACCGCTCGCGGTGACGAAGCGTTCGGCGGCGAGCGCCGCGGCGGCGATGGCCGTGAGGGTAAGGATCGGGGTCTTCTGCATGGGAGTGATCGCTCAGGTGATGGGTCGTGGAGTCGATGTCATTGCGCAGCGCGCGGCGTTCAGCCGCCGACCGCTCTCACCGCATCGATGAATTCCGTCCCGGGGTGGGCGCGCTGGTACTGCAGCGCCTTCTCGTGCTGCGCCAGCCCGGACGTGTCGACATGGGCTCCCGGCGGCGAAGAGAAGCTCACCGTGGCGCCGCCTTCGCCCGGCACCGGAACGTCGGACTTCTGGCTGAAGTCGATCTGCTTCGGCAGCGAAAGCATCAGCTCGCGGAAGATTTCGGCGGCGGGCTTGCTCTGCTGGACGCCGTCTTCGCCGGCGAAGGCCACGGCCTGCGTCGCCGGCAGCGCGAGCATCAGCTCGACGACGCGCGACTTGTTCCGCGGCAGGAGGCGGCCATCGGCGACCAGGGAATCGGCGAATTCGACGGCACTGGTCCGCGCGGCCGCGGCCGCCGCGGCCGCGATCTTCTGTTCCTGGGCGGCGACACGCGCCTCGCGCTCCGCGAGTGCGGCCTGCTGGGCGGCGAGGTCGACGGTCTGCTGGTTGGGCTGGGTCATGGCGGGGCCTTGATGTACGGGCGCGGGCGTGGCCGCCGGCGCGGGCTGGGAGAAATAGGCGGGGGCGTCGCTTTCGGGATCGGGCGCGGCCGCTTCGCGCAGCGAGTCGATTTCCCACGAGGGGACGACCATGTCGGCCTTCTCCAGGCCGAATTGCTCGATCATCCAGTCGCGCACGCGGCGGAACAGCGACGCGGACGTGCCGAAGCCCCAGCGCCGGTCGTTGCGCATCGACAGCGCGACGACGTGCTGATCGTTGGGGTCGTAGGCCGACAACGCGGCGAGCCGATCGCGGCCCTGCAAGCGCTGCAGGCCGGGCACCGCCGGCGGAACCGCGCCGAGCCATCCCACGTGCTTGACGTGCTTTTTCCCGGGCGTCGGGTTGTTGGGATGATCCGGCAGGAAGAACGAGAGCGACCGCTCGGCGTAGCGCCCCGCGTCCCGGAATGCCGCGAACTGCGCGTCGACCTGGCCCTCGACGGCGTAAAGCGAATCGCCGTCCACTTCGAAGCGCTCGTGGACGCCCCAGGCGCAGTCCTCGATCTTGGGGTGGCCGATGACCACCGGCGCGCGGTAGCGGGCCGGGTCGTAGCTGGCGGCCAGCTCGGTCAGGTCGTCGCGGGTGATCGGGATGTCGCGACCGTGCATGTCGCGGAAGGTGCCGACCCTCAAGACTTCGACCCGGAGGCCGGGCACGGTGGGCGGCGGGGTGATCGCGGCGGCGGGCTGGTTCATGCCCGCCAGATTGGCCTGCGCACCCGCCGCGGTCCGGGCGAAGTGCTTCGTCGCTGCCCGGCGGTGAACCCGGGGCTGGCCCTAACCTACGGCGGCGGCGGCGGTCGCCGCAAGGCCCCGCCGAAAATCCGGCGCTGAGGCGTCCGCCGGCCGCTGTGGGCGCCCCGTCGTAGCCCGTTGCGCCCAGGCGCGGCCCGTGGGCCGTTTGAAGGCCGTTTAACGGCGCTCATGGCGCCCCCGGCACGACCGGAATCGCCGCCGGGGGCGCCATCGACCCCGGAATCGACCCCAAGTCGGAGCCGGCCGGCCCGCGTGTTGCCGTACCGCGGCACCGCCTGATCGGCGCCCCGCCAGCCGCCGTCCAGCTGCAGCAGCCGGATGCGGCCCTATGCCTTCGTCGCTTCCAGGATGTGCTCCCGCAGGATCTCCCAGATCTCGCTGCGGTCGTACAGGGAGAAGCCCAGGTACGGACGCCGGTGCATCAACATCGGGCGCTCGTGCGCCAGGACTTCGACCATGATCAGGCTCCGGCTGCCGTCTGGGCGAGTGATGTATTCCCGCCGCTTGTGCTGGCGGACCTTGACGATGGTCGCGATGCCGTATTGATGCACGCGCGCGTAGACCACGTTCGTACCCCAGCTCGCCTCACCTGGCGTCGCGCGCCAGGTCAGCGAGCGGAACAGCCGATTGGTCCTCCGCAGCGTTTGCCCGCCGCGCTTGAGGGCCGGCTCGCTCGGAATCCAGCGCTTGCCATCCGGCCCCTTCTGGTCGCGGAACCGGAACTGCGTGCTGGTCTTCCCGTAGCGGCCCACCGCCTGCATCGCCGCCAGGGAGCCGCGACCCTGCACCGCATCGCGCAGGCGCTCGAGCTGGATCTCTACCTGGCGATCGTCGATGCGAATCGAAGTGTCCATCAGCGCCCAGCCTCGAATGCCTTGCGCTTGCCTTCGAGGGCATGCCGCAGCTCCGCGACACGGCCCTCGCCCGGGTTGTAGTCGAAGCCGGGATCGATGCCCACCGGGATCTGCATCACTTCGCCGGTGCGCCTGTTGACCCATTCCCGTCGCTGCACCGGCGGCGCCTTGTCCGGCCCGGATTTCCCGACACGCTTCAGGTCACGAGCGCTCATCTGGATGGTGGAGCATCGGCAGTTGTAGCCGTTCGGCGGCCGGTGCGTCTGCCACCACGGGTCATCCCAGCGCAACACGAGGCCACTCCACGCCCGATGCTGCTCGCGGGTCAGGTTGTCGTCGACGGCGTCGTACATGAGGTACGGCGCCGCATCGGCAGTTTCCTCGATCTGCGCCCACTCACCGGCGGAGTAGGCCATCGACAGGTTCGTGCGGAAGATCGTTTCGAGCCGGCGCGCACTGCCCAGCTCAACTTGCCGCATCTCACCGGTCACCGGATCGCGCTGTTCCTGCACGCCCCACCAGCCGGCCGCCTCCATCTGCCCCTGGATTGCATTCTTGAAGGCCTGCAGCGTTTCGCCTTTGTCGATCGCCGCCTGCACTGCACGCTTGACTTCGGCCAGCAGATCGAGGTCTGCCATCTTCGCCACCGTGAAAGCGGCCTCGTGCTCTGCTGCCCATACGTCCTGCCAGGCGAACGACAGCTTGAGTCCCTTGCTCTCCAGGAAGGCAATGGCCTCTTCGGGCGCAAGATCGAAACGGGCGTCGATCACCGATCAGCCCTCGCGCCGCGCGTAGCCTTCCAGCCATGCACCGAAGCCGCCGCGCGCCAGCGATTCGACGAAGTCGCCGTCTGGATCAGCATCGGCCAGCTCGTTGAGACGTGCGGCGAACTCGGCGAGGTCTCCGGTCTCATCGAGGATCACCTGCAGCTCGCGCACACGCGACCGGACGTATTCCTGCGCGCCGATCGCCAGCGCATCGGCCGCCGAGAACACCACGTCGAGACGCTCCTGCGCGGCCGCACGTCCACGTTCGATCGCGTCGCCGGCGGCGAATGCGGCGGGCGGCGCGAGCGGCGTCTGCGGCTGCTCCGGGGCGGGTGCGGACGGTTCCCAGTGGTCGCCGTACTGCTGCCTGACGTATTCGAGCGACGGGCGGAATCCCCACTTGATGACCTTCCCGTCGCGGTCGGCGATCTTGTCCTGGTCCTCGGGCTCCTCGACCACGCGGAACACCCGCGGCGGGTCCGCGCCATCGAAGTTGAACATGGTCAGCCAGCGCACCGGCCCGGTGTTGAACGACTCGCACACCAGATCGGCATCGGCCTTGACGATGTCCTGCCGCACTTCCATGTGGACCTTCGCCTGCGCCTGACTGCTGCCGTTGTCGGTGGTCATGGTCTGGCCGAGGATCGCCTTAGCGATCGCTTCGTCCATCGTGTCGTGCAGCTCCTTGTAGTCGGCGCTGCCGCTGCGGGCTGCCTCGAGCAGATCGATCTTCATGCCCTGCGGCAGGATCACGCCGGACGAGTTCCGGATCGCGCGAAGCGCACCCAGCAGCATCTGGCGCTCGGCCGGCGTCGCGCCGACAGGAAACTCGCCGACTCCGGTGGGCATGCCGAACTTTTCCAAGAACGTCAGCCAGAAGCCCACGCCGTGGCGCTTGAACAGCGTCGGCCAGTAGCACCAGTGCGCAAGGCCGAGTCCGTAGGGTTCGTCGTCGTTGTCGGCGCCGGTTGCGATGTGCCAGAAGTAGGGCGCCTTCGCGGACTCTCCCTCGATCATGTTCTGCGGGGTCAACAGCCGCAGATCGCCGGCGGCATTGAAACCGAACCGGCGGCGGTTACGCACCTTGACCGCCTTCCAGCCCAGCTTGCCGTCACGCACCTCCCACAGCAGCTCGGCGGCGCTGAATCCGTAGAAAGACGCATACAGCATGCGATCGGTGCACACGTCCCAACCGATGTGTTGCAAATTCTCCCGCAGCCAGTCGGCCGCCTTCCGGTCGGCACGGCGTTCGCTGGCCGACTCGACGACCCATTCGCAGCTCGTCACTGCGTTGCGGCGTTGTTCGAGACACGCCTTCACCTGCGAATCCGACAGCACCTGCTCGTAGATCCGCAGATCGCCGCCACCGCGCCCGGACAGGACGCGATCGTTCGGCACCATCATGCCGGCAATGTAGGGCCGCGTGATGTCGCGGCCGTCTCCTGTGGTCGCGATCTCCAAGCCAGGCTGCGGAGTCTCGATCTTCTCGTAGGTCTCGTCGCTCATGCGTAACCGTCCAGATCAGTGAGGCCAGACACGGCGCCGAACCCGACGTCCGTGATCTGCACGGAAGCACCGGTGAATGCGGCGGCCGTCAGGGTGGCGGCGGTCTCGCCGGCCGCCTCGAATTCGAAGGAATAGCTCAGGTTGCGGCTGGCGTAGTGCATCAGCGCCACCGCGATCGCGGCGTCGCCGTGACGCTTGCCACCGTTACTGCTGGTGCTGCGTTTGTCTGGCAGCCGCGCAACGCCCTTGACCACCTTCACGGCGCGCAGGTCCGTGGCCGTGTCACGGTCGCGCGGCAGCGCAATGCCGTCGTCCTCGAACGCCGCCTTGAGCGGTGGCATCTGCTCGCGATACCAGCCCTCGGTCAGCATCACCAGCTCGATGCGGTCCCAGCCGAACTCCTGCGCGAGGAATTCTGCGATCGCGTGTCCGTTGCCGCGGGCGTCCAGCGCGCCCTTGCGGAAGCGGGGCAGGCGCCGCAGCACGAAGCGCACCACCTGCAGCTGCTGCGCGTGCGGCATGTTGCGCAGCTCGAACGTGAACGGTACGCGGCGCCGAAGGTCCTTCTCGATGATGGCGGGCACGCCGACGGTGAGGTCGCCACTGCGGCCGAAGTCCTGGCCGTAGCAGCTGTCCGCATCCTTCGGCAGTGCGGCCAGTGCGGGCGCGATCTCCGCATCCAACCATTCCTGCACGGCATCCCATCGCACGGAATCCGGTAACCGCTCGAAGCCTTCAGGGCAGTCGTAGCGGTACACCGGCGCGTCGTACATGCGCGCCTCGATCAGCGCACTGGTCAGCCATGCGCCGCTGCCTTGCGACGGCACCACGTCCAGCTCTTCCTCGGCGCTGTCGCCGTAGAACGCATACACGTCCGCGATCCACTTCGCCTGTTCTTCGGCATTCCACGGCACGCCCTTTCGCATGCACACGCGTCCGAAGAGGCCTTGCTCGACCGCCTCGCGAAAAGTGATGCGGTGGACCTTGCCCTTGCGCTTGCCGGCGCGGATGTCGTTGACCAGCTCGTTGAATGGGTTCTGATCGCCGTCGTGCGTGCTGATCACACGGACCTTTCCGCCCCAGATCAGCAGCGCCAGCGCGGCCTTCAGCAGCTCGCCCAGGTCGTTGTGGAAGGCCGCCTCGTCGATCACCACCACGCCTTGCTTGCCGCGAAGGTTCGCAGGCCGCGACGACAGCGCGACGATGCGGAAGCCCGAGGCGAAGCGGATCGTATAGGTCTTGACGTGCTTCTCGTCGTCGCCGTCCTTGAAGACTTCCTCGCCCTCCTCGACCTCCGACACGGCCTCATTGAACACGCGCGCCCACATGGCACAGGCTTCGATGTACTCGATCGCCATGTCCATGTTGTAGCCGATGTAATAGACGTTCATGCCGCCGGACTGCCGCGCCTTCGATGCGGTCAGCACGTTGTCAGAGGCCTCGGCCCACGTCAGGCCCACGCGGCGCGACTTCTCGGCGACCTTGAGCGGGCTGTCGTCGGCGATCCACTCGCGCTGGTATTTCAGCGCCACGGAATCGGTGCTGCCGTTGATCGCGTCGGCGACGGCTGCGGGCAGTTCGGCCTTCAGCAGATCTGGCACCATCAGCCGATCCCCAGGATCTTCCGACGCAGGTCCGATGCGGTCTCCTCGCTCAGGCCGCCGCTCTTGACGACCTTGTCCAGGCGTTCGGACTGCTCGCGCAGCAGCTTCTGCCGGGCCATCTCCTCGATCTGCTGCCGCTCCTTCAGCGACATGCTGCGCGCGCTGATCACGTCGCGCGTGGCGCGGGCCAGCTTGCGCACGTCTTCGATGCCCACGTCGGCACCTTCGGCGTTCGCTTCCAGCGCCGCGTTCGCGGTCAGCGCGGTGATCGCCTGCACCAGCAGCGCGCCGGCCTTGTCGTCCGGGTTCTCGCCCAGGTCGGCGACGATCGTCTGCGCGGCGATCTGCATGTCGCGCATGCGGCCGGTGAGCGCCTCGATGCTGACCTTGTAGCGATACAGCGCCGATCGGGACGGCACATCCGCTTCGGGATAGAGCGTGGCGAGGTGCTGGCGCAGTTCGTCCACCGTCATGCGGTTCGTGCGCAGTACGCCGTCGATGACCTTGCGCATCTCCTCTGGCGTGCGGTCCACGCTCCCGATACGGCGACCCATGTCAGCCCCTCGGCTTCTTGACGCCGTCGACGACCGCGGCGCCCGTGGACACGTCGTGACCGCGTTCGGTGAGGGTGACCACCAGCACACCGTCCAGATCCTCGATGGTGACCAGTTCCTGCTCTTCCAGCCAGCGCAGTTGGGTCCGGACGTAGTCCCGGCTGACGTGGTGGCCCCACATCACCAGCATGTCGGCGACCACGCTGCTGTTCGACCGGCTGCCGGGGATCTCCTGCAGCAGGCGCAGGATGAACAGTCGCCGGTCCTCGGTCAGGCGCTCCTGCAGCGTCTTGTGCTTGGACATCAGACCCCCTTCTCCAGGAGCAAATCGCGGATGGTGTTGACGGTTTCCTTGATGCCATCGGTCTTGGCGTCGATCGAGCCGACATCGCGCTCCAGTAGGCCAAGTCGATCGCTGATTCTGGTCAGGTCTTGGTGCTTGGGCATGTCCTTGATGCCTTGCTCGACCAGCGCTAGCCGCTGCCTGATCGCCGCGGCCTCTTCCTTTCGATCGGCGACCTCGGTGCCGATCCTCGTTCCCTGCTGCGCCAGCTTCTCGTCGAACTTGTCCTGGCGGACTTCCATCGCCTTCGCCCTGGCGTCGTTCTTGCGACGCAGGAACAGCACGAAGGTCGCAGTGGTGTTGCCCAGCAGCACCAGCAGCGTGACGGCCTTGATGGCGATGTCCCAGTTGATCGCTTGCATCCTTCTCCCCCGTGTCAGTTTTCCAATCGCGCCTGGCAGCGCACGCAGCGCTTCGCCGCCGGCATGATCTGCAGCCGTTCCGGCGGTATGCGCACGCCGCAGTCGGCGCATGCCACCGGATGCGCGGGCGCCGCGGCGACGATGCCGGTGCGGCCGGCCTCGAAGCGCTCCATCGCCAGCGCATCGATCTGCGCCGCCATCTCCGCGTCGTCGATCATTGGAGCCGCTCAAGCCCCGCCCTGCATTCGGTGCTGTCCAGCCCCACCGCATCCAGCGCATCGCAGTACCAGCGCCACGCGGTGCGCTCCCATTCGTCCGTCGCGCGGATCAGCGCGGCCTTGCCGGCCTTGCACTCGTGGTAGATCGCCGCGCCCTCGTCGTGGTTCGCCAGCAGGGCCGGCAGGCTGCTGTCCGTGACTGGGGGCAGCTCGTCCGGGCACGGTGTCCGCAGGCTGCTGTCGATCGATGGCGGGGGCGGTGATGGCGCCACCGGCGGCCCCTTGATTGCTGCGGTTCCAGTGGCGCATGACGTCAGGGCCGACATCGACGCGAGCCAAATCAGGATTGCGCCGCAGCAGCGCAGCCAGGTCTTGGCGCTGCTGCGCGGCGTGTGCGCGGTTGCGTGCATTGGTCGTCTCCAGTTCGGACGCGATCGCGCCCAGGCGTTCGGCGGCCTTTCGGTAGGCCTCCGCGTTGTCGGCGTCGCGCTGAACGGCCTTCGTGGCCGCCTCATGCAGTTCGCCGATCAGTTGCCGATCGGCGCGCTGCTGACTCCGGAGGGTGTCCGCATCGGCGATCGCGTCCCGGCCCTTCCGCCATTCGTATCCGCCCCACAGGCCGGCGGTGAAGGCGATCACGCCGACGATCAGGATCGTCCAGCCGATGGCGGGCAGCAGGCCGGTCGTGCGCGCGGTGGCGTAGGCGGTGCGGATCATGCGATTGCCTCGATGGAAGAACGCCCGCAGGCGCTGCAGGCGTTCGGATTCGTGTGCGCGGGCGCTGTCGTCACGGACACACCGGCTCGCCTGGCCAGCCGGCGGCGATGTAGGCCGGCTCCAGCCGCAGCAGGATGCGGCGCGGATAGTCCGTGTTCTCGCGATGCGCCCAGCCGGCGCGGCTGCGGAAGCCCTCTACTTCCCGCCACGCATTCGGGTTCGCGCCTGCGTTGAGTGCGAGACGACGTTCGCGCATCAGCCAGCCCTCGCCGCCGTTGTAGGCACGGAAGGCGAAATTCCAGCGGGAGCAATCGTCGTAGGGCTGCGCGCCGACACGACCGGCGCGCCGGTACAGCCACGCCATGTAGCAGGACTGCGCGCGGATGGCCCAGGTGGCGTCCCACACGTCGGGCTCGCCGACGTCCGGACACACGCTCGGCAGCCACTTCGCCGTCGCCGGCGTGAACTGCGTCAGGCCGTAGGCGTAGGGGCTGGCCGCATCCGGCCGCCAGCCGCTCTCCTGGTGGATCTGCGCGGCGAGGCGCGCGACGACCGTATCGCCGGCGAGCCCGAAGTTGCGGGCAGCCTCGCGCTCGATGCGCAGGCGGTACGTCACGGCATGCTCGGGCACGCGCACGGGTGCCTCTGCCGCATGCGCCGGCTGCGGAAGCAGCAGCGCGATCGCCAGCAGGCCCGAGACGATGGCCGCGGCGAGCATGAGCGCCCACAGCGACCGCTGCAGGCGCGTGCGATCCGTGTGGCGGCGCATGGGCACGGTCACGGGATCAGGCCGCCGGCGAGGATCGCGGCCGCCACGATCAGCGATCGCCGCTTCCACGCCGCCCCGCGCGAGATGCCCTCGAGGAGGTGCGGCCGATCTTCCGGCCGGAACGTCAGGCGATCGACCCAGTAGCCGAGGTACGCGCAGAGGGCGATCTTGCTGACGCCCCACAGCGCGAGACCCGCTTTCGCCGGGTTCAGCAGCAGGACCACCGCGATCGTGATCAGGAACAGCACGAGCAGGGGGTAGGCGCGCGCGGCGTCGCGCAGCTTGGCGGTCAGTTCGGACGTGCGGTTCATGCGGGCTCCGTGTGAGATGCTGGCGGCATTACGCCGCCGGCGGGGGCACCGGCGCCACCACCACGTGACCGCCAGAGCAGTACGGAGTCTGCTCATGCATGCGCGCGCGAACGAGGCGAGAAACTTCATCCGCTGCAAAATGACAGGCCCCGCATTGCGGGGCCTTCGGTCAATCTAGTGGGTATTCCAGCGAACCTGTTGGCGGGTCGTCAGTGACCCGATGTTCCTTGCAGACGCTGGCACAGGCACGCTTTGCGACGAATGCGTGCCCATTCCTGACGGTGACGTAACATGTGTTGCCGGCCGCTAGGTATTCCCCCGGCACTCGCACCGGGTTTTCCGGAAGTTTGAACACGAACTCGTCAGCACCGCTCTGTTCTTCCACCGACACGATTCGTGTGTCCGGCAGGTAGGTAACGATGCCGCTGCACTGCTCGGTCGCTACTCCAAGTGCGGCGGTCTGCTTCAGATCGAGGGTAAGTCCGGGGGCCAGCACGTCGACCTGTTGCGTAGGTCCGCTGCACGCCGTAACCGCGATCAAAGCCAATGTACTAGCAACTGCGCGCATGTCAGGTCTCCGGGAATAGCTTGGGCTGACGCCGACCACGGCGGTAGCGCAGCTGTTTGGCATAGATGTACTGGATCTGGCGTACGGATAGGCCGTAGGCCCTCGCCAGCTCGTGTGCATTGCGGCCGTTATGCTCGTGGAAGATGCGGGCATGCGTCAACGCCGTGGCCAGTGCGTCGCCCTTCGGCAGGTAGATCCGGTCGCCGCCGAGATACCTGGCCTGCGCCAGCACGATCACTTCGGCCAGGCGCACGGCTTCCTCGTCCGGGACGCGCTCGCGCTTCAGCGCCTGCACCGTCACGTCGACCAGCTCGGCCAGCTGCTGCGGCCAGCGCTCCCGCGGCAGATCCTCGTCATCCGCACGCAGGATGTCGTCGATCAGCTCGCTGGCGTCGCCCTGGAGGAGGTCTTGCTGTTTGCCCATGCTCGTCTCGATGAGCGGCCGGCGATGGCCGGCCGCTGGTTGCGTGGTCGTGTAAGCGATCGGTCAGCCGCCCGGCAGCGGGTCGCCCGGCGGGTCTTCGCCGCCCGGCGGCGGCCCCGGCGGATCGATGTAGCTGATCCCGGGCGGCTGCAGCGTCTCGCCGACGGACAGGGCGATCAGTTCATGCTCGGCGTACCAGCGCCGCGTGTAGTCGCCGCCGGCGGTGGTGTGCGCGACGTTGTAGTACTTGCCGCCGTTGGCGACGTCGTAGCGCGCGTTCACCCAGCCGATCTTCTCGGTGAGGCGCACGCGCACGGGCTGCAGGTTGTTGAAGCGGAAGGTCATGGAGTGCTCTCGTCTGTGGCGATTCCGAAGCGCACCCTCGCTTCGGCGATCGCGTGATCCAGCTCCTCCCTGGTGCTGGCGCCGTAGCCGTGCTGCTGTCGCAGCCATGCCACGTGGTTCTCGAATCGTTCGCGCGGCGTCAGCTCGCGCTTCGTCGGACCGGCGGACGTGCGGTGCTGGCCCGTCTGCCTCTGCTGCTCCTGCGCGCGTTCGGCACGGGCGTCTGCCTGGTCGGCAATGCCGAAGACCACGGCGCGCAGATAGTTGTGATTCGCCAGCGGCAGCGTCAGCCCGTTGCGGTTGGAGAGCATCTGCTCGATGCCCTCGGCCCACATCGTCGGCGCGGCCTGCCGGCGCATGCCCGTGCGGTCGTCGCGGCTGACCGTGCCCGTGGCCACCAGCTTCTGCAGCTCCTGCACCAGGCGCGTCGCGCGCGGCACGGAAAGCGCGTTCTTGGCCGGCTTGAACAGGCCGAGATAGCCCAGCGCCGGCCGCTGCAGCTCGGGTGGCATATCGACCACGGCATTCACCAGCCGCTTGCCGTCGTCGTCCGCGAAGAACGCCGAGACGTGGGCGGTGGCACCGCAGTCCGGGCAGGTTGCGCGCATGCGATGGCTTACTCCGCCTGGTTCCCGGTATCGCCAACGCCGAAGATCGAGAAGGTCAACGGGTCGACGGTCGGCGGCTTGTTGATGCGCCACTGCACCGGGAAGTCGATGCGCTGCATGTTCAGGACCGCGGGAAAGTCCAGCGGCATCGGGGTCCCGCCGGGAAGCATGACCTCGATGCACGTCGACGTGTAGAACGGCGCGGGGTTGCCGGCGGCGTCGTGTGCGCAAACCGCCATGCTGCGCGGCAGATCGGTGCGGGTGTCGAACGACGCCGCCACCTCCCACCACTGCGTGACGACGGCATCGGTGGTCGGCGGAAAAGCGTAGGACGGCTGGGAGGTGCTGCTCATTGGGCGTGTTCCTTCTCGTTGGTCGGCATGGCGCCGTGCTTGCGGTAGCAGGCGATCAGGTCGCGAAGATCGCCCGGGTTCACTGCGACCGGCGTGGACATCTCCTTGCCGATCTGTTTGGCCGCCTGGGCTTCGAGGCGGTCGAGGGTTTCAGGTGACATTGCGCGGATCTCCGAATTTGATGTGCAGATTCTTTCCGGCCAGGCGGCAGTTGAATTTCCGGCGGCGGGTTGCACTGGGCAGCCACGGAAAGCGCTTCTGCAGTCCTGTATGCAGGCGCTGGCTATTCGCATGGCGCAGATGCCCGGCGTAGCTCGCCGCCGTCGCCTGGATGCGCTGGAGCGCTTCTGGCGTGGCACGGATCACGCCGGGCTTGACGTGTTGCCCTTCCCAGTCCGCGAGCGCAGCACGGGCATGCGCGACGACGCGCTTGCGAACGAGCGTGTGCGTTGGCCGTACCACGTAGCCCAGGAAGTCGATGCCGTCGCCCAGCGGCCGGAGCAGCGCGCCAGGCTTCAGCGACAGACGCAGCTCGCGCGAGAGGAAGGCTTCGATCTGCTGCTGCCAGGCAGCGAGCTGCTCACGGTCATGGTGTACCAGCACGAAGTCGTCGACGTAGCGCAGGTAGCGCTTGGCCTTCAGCGAGTGCTTGACGAACTGGTCGAGGCGATCGAGGTAGACGTTCGCGAGGAACTGGCTGCTCAAGTTGCCGATCGGCAGGCCACAGCCCGGCGGCGCATTGACCAGGCGCTTGTGCGCCGGCACCAATGCGATCTCCTCCGCCGAGGCCCGAACGACGGTCCCCGGCTGGACGGGTGGATGGCGAAGCAGCGAATGCGTCGCCCGCAGCACGATCTCCGGCAACTGTGCGCGGACCAGCACGGGCTTGAGGATCTGCCACAGCGTCCCGCGATGGATGCTGTTGAAGTAGTTGTGGATGTCGAGCTGCAGATACCAGCCGCCGCCCTGACCGCTGTCGACCTCGCGGACGAACTGCTGCAGGCGCCGCACGGCCGCGTGACTGCCCTTGCCCTTGCGGTTGGCGTAGGAGTCGTGGATGAAGCGCAGCTCGTAGATCGCCTCGAGCTGGGGCACCAGCCAGTGGTGGACGACGCG
>Ga0209792_1000499_pt1 | contig 27491 bp, 27 predicted proteins | sample EBPBio142005_DNA_FD_185860 | JGI IMG/M metagenome (GOLD analysis project Ga0209792, IMG submission 185860) | Wastewater treatment Type I Accumulibacter community from EBPR Bioreactor in Madison, WI, USA - Reactor 1_6/14/2005_ DNA (SPAdes)... | ecosystem: Engineered > Bioreactor > EBPR >... | reverse complement strand
GACTTTCGCCGGAACGGCCTTGCCATCGACCAGTTTCAAAACCTCGCCTTCCTTCACCGCAGAAACCGGAATCATCATCGCCGCATCTTTTTCCTGCGTGATAATGTTCGTCTCGGCCGTCATGCCGATCATCAGCGGCGAGTTTTCAGGAAGGGACACGCGCACGCGATACGACCGCGCGACAGGATCGCCCTTCGGCGTAATGCTCTGGACTTCGCCTTCGAAAATCTGGTTCGGGAAGGCATCGGCGCGGATAATCACTTTCTGCCCCGGCTGCACAAGGCCGATATCTTCTTCATCCACCTCAGTTTCAATGCGCATCGCGTTGCCGCCCGTCATCCAGAAGACAGGCGTGCCCGCCGTGATCAATTCGCCAATCTCGCCATCGCGGCGGATAATCGTTCCGGCCTCGGGTGCGAAAAGTTTGAGGTAGCCAAGCTCCGCCTTCGCGCGCTCAAGGCTGGCATTGGCGGCGGCGGCATTCGCGGTGGCCGTGTCCAGCGCCTCTTTCGAAATCGCGCCGGTCTTGCCGAGTTTTTGCGCGCGGGCGAGGTCTTTTTGCGCGAGGTTCGCGCGGGCCTCCAGCTCGCTCACATTCTGCTGGATATCGGCATCTTCCATCTGCGCCAATGTTTGGTTCGCCTCGACGCGGCTGCCTTCATCCACTTCCAGCGTCATGAGACGCGCCCCAATTTTTGGTGAAATCGGAATCATCAAACTCGCCTCGACCGTCCCTGTCGCATAAACCGCCTGCACGGCGGGGGCCGTCACGGGCGTCGCCGTTTCAACATCCACGCCCTTGGCGGGATTGAACATCCAGAAAACGGCAAAGGCGACCGCTAGAACAACGAACAGAAGAATGATTTTGCTTTTCATGGCCAATCCTATTTGGGGGCAAGTCCAAAGAACAATGCGGCTTCGCGGCCGAATGTTCTTTGCTCGCGCTGTTCAATTGCCTTCGCCACGTTCTTGAGGCTGTGGTCTACACCAGGCAAGATATCCAGCCTGTAGTTCGCCCCTGACTGCTCAAAGATACGACTTACAGCTTGGGCGGATTTATATTGGATGTTGGTCACGCCGCGGGTACCCACGCCGCCCTGTATGGGAACGTTTTCATCCTGTTCCCCATGGATGGCCCAGATGCGTTTCTCTTTTGCCGGTGGGCAGGTGGCAGCATCGACCATCAAAGGCCCGGCTACCGGGATTGCTGCTTGATAAAGGTTTGTTTCGCACATCAAACGGTGTGTCATCATTGCGCCGTTTGAATGGCCTATGCCATAAACTTTCTGCCGATCCACCCCGTATTTTTGCGCCAGATATGCAACGGCGCCTGTGATGTAGGCGACATCATCTACGTTCTGTTTATATGGTTGGCCACAACATTCTCCTCCCGCATTCCAGGCTCTGAACTTTTCATCCATACGCGATGCGCGGGAGCCGTTCAGATAGGCAACAACGAAACCGCCCTCATTCGCCGCTTCGTCCAATTGTGCGCCAATGACGGAGTGAAACTGGTTGGCGTTGCCCATACCTCCATGCAACGCCACGACAAGCGCGCGCCTTCCGGGTGCGGGGGCATTGGGGGCAATATGAACAAGGATATCACGCCCACCAAACGTATCCTTGATCAGATGCGCTGGCGCTTCCGCCACAACTGCCTTTTTGGCTGTGGCACGGTGCTCGCGCAATTCCCGCCATTTCTGCAATCGTCCGTCCTCCGCCGACGCGGGAAGGGCGGTTATGACCAGCGATATGGTCAAAAGGGCAAGTTTTACGTTCATAACCCGTAACTTACTCCGCAATCGCGGCAAAGTCATGAAGGGATGTATTGTACAAAGGCCAATTCGTTCTTTCTTTGTTCTCTTTTATGAGGTAGGATAACAAACCTTTCTTTTGAAAGGCCGGAGCAGGAAAAAAACGCGACAAACGAACTAATGGATTTTTTTAAATCATCTCGTTGAAGTAAAAAGAAAATATGGCAAAAACGCAAAAATCATATGTCTGCCAGTCCTGCGGCTCCGTCACCTCGAAATGGGGGGGCAAATGCGAGGCCTGCAACGAATGGAACACCATCGTCGAGGAAGTTGCCGAAACCGCGCCTAAGGGCCTCGGCTCTTCCAAAAAAGGCCGCAGCCTCGATCTTGTCAGCTTGAAGGGGGAATCCAACCAGAATGTCCCGCGCCATGTTTCCGGCATGGCCGAATTCGACCGCGTTACCGGCGGCGGCATGGTGCCTGGCTCCGCCATCCTCATCGGCGGCGATCCCGGCATCGGCAAATCCACCCTTTTGCTGCAGGTCGTCTGCAAACTCGCGCAGAGCGGAAAAACCTGTCTCTACGTTTCGGGGGAGGAAGCCGTCGATCAGGTTCGTTTGCGCGCCCGCCGCCTCGGGCTTGATAAAGCGCCTGTCGCGCTCGCCTCCGCAACATCGGTGCGCGATATCGTGGCCAGCATGGAATCAGACCCCATGGATCTGATCGTGATCGATTCCATCCAGACAATGTTTGTGGACACGGTAGAATCCGCCCCCGGCACGGTGACGCAGGTGCGCACCTGTACGCAGGAACTGATCCGCGTCGCCAAGAAACGCAACATCGCCATTCTCTTCGTCGGTCATGTGACGAAGGAGGGGCAGATCGCGGGCCCCCGCGTGCTCGAACATATGGTCGACGCCGTTCTCTATTTCGAAGGCGACCGCGGGCACCAGTTCCGCATTCTTCGCACCGTCAAAAACCGTTTCGGACCGACCGACGAAATCGGCGTCTTTGAAATGGCGAATGAAGGATTGGTGGAGGTGCCCAACCCTTCCGCGCTGTTTCTCGCGCAGCGCCAGAACAATGTCGCCGGAAGCGCCGTTCTCGCAGGCCTCGAAGGCACACGCCCCGTTCTGGTCGAAGTGCAGGCCTTGGTTGCACCATCACCCCTCGGCACACCGCGCCGCGCCGTGATCGGCTGGGATTCCAACCGTCTCGCCATGGTGCTCGCGGTGTTGGAAACGCGCTGCGGCGTCACCCTCTCGCAATCCGATATCTTCCTCAACATCGCGGGCGGTATCCGCATTTCCGAACCCGCCGCCGACCTTGCTGTTGCCGCAGCATTGCTTTCCTCCCAATCCAACATTCCCGTTCCGGGAAACACGGTCTTCTTTGGAGAAGTCGGCCTTGCCGGTGAAATCCGCGCCGTATCCCAGCCGGATGTCCGTTTGAAGGAGGCCGGAAAACTGGGCTTCGACCGTGCCGTTATTCCGCAGCGTCCCGCCAAAAAAGGAACATCGCCGGCGAAGGTCGAAGGGCTGAAGATCGAGGAAATCACCCATCTGGAAGACCTCGCCCGCCAGTTCGCAGGGAAAACCGCCTACAAGTCTTTCGGATGATGGGGAAAGCGCGGGAAACAGCCGTTCTTTCCTTGCTTTTTGGGCGGCCTTTGCCTATCTATCAGGCATGATTATAGACATCATTGTCGGGGTAATTGTCCTTGCGTCCGCGCTTATTTCCTTCATGCGCGGCCTCATCCGCGAAGTCCTGACCATAGCGGGCGTTGTCGGCGGCATCCTTGCCGCCGTTTTTGTCGGCCCTATGCTGGCCCCCACTGTGCGCGGCTGGTTCGGCGCGGGGGAGGGCGAAACCCCAGAAAAACTCTTCGATATTATTCCGATGGAAATCGTCGCGGACGTAACAACCTATGGCGTCATCTTTATCGCCGTAGTCATTGTCCTTTCGGTTGCCAGCCATTTCATTTCCGGCGCGGCGAAAGCCATCGGCCTCGGCCCTGTTGACCGCACTTTGGGCGTGGCCTTCGGGATCGCCCGCGCGCTCGTGCTGCTCGGCCTTCTCTACCTGCCCTTCCATCTGATGATGGATCAGGAAAAGAAGGACGAAATATTCGCGGACAGCAAAACACATTATTTCATCGAAAAAACCGCCGCCGTTATGGCTGCCTACCTGCCTGAATCCGAAGACGTCGAAAAAGGCGTCGAGGATGCGAAGGAGGAGGCGGGCGACATGTTCAAAAAGAAACTTGAAGAACAGGACCTTCTGGGCGGTAAGAAAAAAGATACACCGCCTGCGCAAGAGCAAAAACCTGCCGAAGCGGGCCCCGGCTATAACGATGCTGAACGCGAAAAACTGGACAAACTTTTCAATGAACCGGCGGTCAATCCGCCTGCGGTGAACCAATGATGGACGATATGATCGGCACAAACCCTTTCGACGATGACAAGCTGCATGAAGAATGCGGCGTCTTCGGCATTTACGGCCATCCGGAAGCTGCGGCCATGACGGCCCTCGGCCTTCACGCCCTGCAACACCGCGGACAGGAAGCAGCAGGTGTTGTTTCATATGACGGAACCGACTTCTATGTTCATAAGGCCATGGGCCTCGTCGATGCGACCTTCTCGAAAGAAAAAGTCATCTCCAAACTCAAAGGCTATGCCGCCATCGGCCACAACCGTTATTCGACGACGGGCGAAGCCAGCCTCCGCAACGTCCAGCCGATTTATGCAGACCTCGCGCTCGGCGGCTTTGCGGTTGCCCACAACGGCAATCTGACGAACGCGGCCGCAATCCGCGAAGAACTCGTCAACAAAGGCTCCTTGTTCCAGTCTTCCTCCGATACGGAAGTCATCGTCCATCTGATGGCCGTATCCTTGAAACCCAGCGCCATCGGCAAACTGGTCGATGCTGTCAATGAAATCAAAGGCGCCTACAGCCTTGTCGCCGTGACCGAAGATATGATGATCGGCGTGCGCGATCCGTTCGGCATCCGCCCGCTTTGCCTCGGCAAACTCGGCGGTTCCTATATCCTTGCTTCCGAAACCTGCGCGCTCGACATTATCGGCGCGGAATTCGTCCGTGATATTGAACCCGGCGAAATGGTTGTGGTTGATAAGCAGGGAATGCGCACGCTGTCCCCGTTCAAGAAAACGCAAAACCGTTTCTGCATTTTCGAATATGTTTACTTCGCGCGTCCCGACTCCTTCATGGAAGGAAATTCGGTTTATGAAATGCGCAAGAATATCGGTGCAGTGCTTGCGAAAGAATCGCCAGTCCTGAATGCCGACGTGGTTGTCCCCGTTCCGGATTCCGGCGTTCCTTCGGCCATCGGCTATTCGCAAGCATCTGGTGTTCCCTTTGAACTCGGCATCATCAGGAACCACTATGTCGGTCGTACCTTTATCGAACCGACGGCACAGATTAGAAATCTTGGCGTGAAACTGAAACACAATGCCAACAAGAAATATCTGAAGGACAAGATCGTTGTCCTCGTTGATGACTCCATTGTCCGCGGCACCACATCGCGCAAGATCGTCGAAATGGTGCGTCAGGCGGGTGCGAAGGAAGTGCATATGCGCATTTCGTCCCCGCCGACGGCGCATAGCTGTTTCTATGGCATCGATACGCCTTCGACCGAAGAATTGATGGCTCACACGCACACGGTTGACCAGATTGCCGACCATATCGGCGTGGACAGTCTTGCCTATATTTCCGTCGACGGGCTGTATCAGGCTGTGGGCGAGGCGAAACGCAACAACGACCTGCCGCAATATTGCGATGCATGCTTCACGGGTGATTATCCGGTCGAACTCGTCGATAAAATCGCCGGCTGCAGCACGCCCAAGATGAAGGCAAAAGCCACAGCCAAAATGCTGGTATCCATCGATGACTAAATCACTGGAAGGCAAAACGGCGCTGATTACCGGCGCGTCGCGTGGCATTGGCGCATCGGCGGCGAAGCTTCTCGCGAAAGAAGGCGCGCATGTCATCCTGATCGCCCGTACCATCGGCGGCCTTGAGGCTGTGGATGACGAAATCCGCGCACTTGGCGGCAAGGCAACCCTGATGCCGCTCGATCTTTTCAAACTGAATGATCTCGATGCGCTTGGTCCGACGCTCTATCAGCATTTCCCGAAGCTGGATATTTTCGTCGGCAATGCCGCGATGCTCGGAACGCTTGCACCGCTCGGCCACCTGAAACCGGACGAATGGCAAAAAGTGATGGATTTGAACGTCACCGCGAATTTCCGCCTGATCCGTACGCTCGACCCGCTGCTCAAGGCTGCGCCGCAGGGACGCGCTGTGTTTGTCACTTCCGGAATCACACAAGACATAAAGGCTTACTGGGGTGAGTATGCCGTCAGCAAGGTCGCACTCGAAGCGCTGGCCAAAGTTTATGCGTCCGAATGCGCGAACACGAATGTGAAGGTGAATATTCTTGACCCTGGCCGTGTCCGCACGGCGATGCGCGCGCAAGCCTATCCGGGGGAAGACCCCGCCAAACGCCCGCATCCGGACGAGATAGCGCCCTATTTCCTGAAACTGGTCGCGGATGATTGCACAACGAACGGTGAGACGCTCAGCGTATATTCCGAGAAATAATCAGTCTATACTGCTGGCCGCAATTTCCTTCTTCTGACTTTCCGACAAACCCATCGTATCACCGCTAAATTCAACAGTCCGGGTCGGGAAGGGAATTGTAATTTTGTTCTCGTCCAGTTTTTCCTTGATTGCCTTGGTTATGTCCCAACGGAGATTCCAGTAATCAGAGTTGTTAGACCAGAAACGGACAATCAGGTTGATTGAGAAGTCAGCCATTGTGTCGACCATGACTTGGGGCTTTTTATCATCTGGTTCTTTTAGGATGCGTTCATCCATATTTAGAACCTTATCGATAACATCAAAGGCCTTGTCTATATCATCTTTATAGCTGATGCCGACAAGAACATCTTGTCTGCGCAGCATGTTGCGCGAATAATTGCGAATTTCACTGCCCCAGATTTTTGAATTGGGCGCGAAAATATAAACATTGTCCGGCATTGAAAGCTCGGTTCCGAAAAGACCGAGAGATTTTACCGTTCCGCCTTCATTTCCCCAAGTGATGTAATCACCCACATTGAAAGGACGCAGGATCAAAAGCATGACACCCGATGCGACATTTGCCAGCGTGCCCTGAAGCGCAAGACCGATAGCAAGACCAGCCGCTCCCAAAACCGCCAGAAGGGATGCCATCGGGATGCCGAATAACCCAATAACGGTGATGACCGATATGGCGATAATTCCGTATTTGAAAAGACCGCCCAGAAAATTTTTCAATGTGCCGTCAAGACGCCGGATGCGGTTGACGCGGCGATCAACCCACCGGCCGACGCTGTAGCCCGCTATCAGAATGATGATAGCAACGACTAGACGGGCACCCCATGTGATTCCCATTTCGACAAGCATATCTTCCATGCCTGAGAAGTGGTTCATGAATGTGCCGCTTTTTATTTCGTTGAATGCGGCATCGATATTGGGAATGTTTATTGTTTCAGAGGGGGCTTTGTCTGCGCTCATGGTCTCACTCGTCGAAGGGGTTTTTGCTCGATCTGATTAGAAGTCTGACCGGAACGCCTTTCAAGTCGAAATCGGCGCGCAGGGCATTGACGATGTAACGTTTGTAAGTGTCGGGCAGTTCCCCGGCCTGTGACACCCACAGCGCAAAGGTCGGGGGGCGGATGTTGATCTGCGTCATGTATTTCAGGCGGTTCGAGCGGCCGGAAATCAGCGGCGCGGGGTTCTGGCTTTCACGCGCGGCGAGCCAGCGGTTCATCTTCGATGTCGAAATCCGCTTCGTCCATGTCGCATAGGTTTCGAGCAGCGTGTCCATCAGGTTTTCAAGCCCGCGGCTGTTCAGGGCTGAAATCTGGACGACCGGAAGTTCCTTTACCTGCGCGAGGCCGGTATCGAGACGGTACTGCAATACATCCATCGTCTTTTTATGTTCGGTCACCGTGTCCCATTTGTTGAGGGCGATGATCAGGGCGCGGCCTTCCTGCAACACATGGTCGGCAATCTGCTGGTCCTGCTTTTCAAACATGGTTTCGGGATCGATGAGCATGACAACGACCTGCGCGAGACGGATGGCGCGCATCGTGTCTTCGACCGCCATCTTTTCGATTTTCTCATGAACCTTGGTTTTGCGGCGAAGACCCGCCGTGTCGACCAGCTTGATCTTGCGGCCTTTATATTCCCAGTCGACGGCAATCGCATCGCGCGTGATTCCGGCCTCTGGACCGACCATCACGCGGTTGTCTTGCAGCAGCGCGTTGACCAGCGTGGACTTTCCGGCATTCGGGCGGCCAACGATGGCAATCTTCAACGGCTTTTCATCGACGCTGTCCGGAACGAGCGCGGCGAAATCGAACGTCTCGTCGCCTTCCAGATCATCGATCTTCTTGATGTCGATATAGGGGTTGTCGTCATCCTCCTCGATCGGCTCCTCGATTTTGGGCATGAGGGGGAGGAGCGCGAGGTAGACATCGTGAATGCCATGGCCGTGGGCGGCGGAAATCGGAACCGGCTCGCCAAAGCCAAGACCGAACGCTTCGGCCACGCCTGCGGCAGCGGCCTTTTCGTTTTCGCATTTGTTGACGGCGACGACGACCGGCTTTTTCTGTTTGCGCAGCCACTGGGCGAAATGCAGGTCGACGGGGGTGAGTCCTGTACGGCCATCGACGACGAACAGCACCGCGCTGGCGCGTGAAAGCGCTTCTTCTGTCTGCTTGCGCATCCGGCCCTGAATGGAATCGTCGAATTTTTCTTCGAGGCCTGCGGTATCCATTAGGGTAACGTTGCGGTCATAGAACCATGCCTGTGCCTCGCGCCAGTCGCGGGTCACGCCCGGCGTGTCGTCAACGATCGCAAGCTGCTTGCCTGCGATGCAATTGAACAATGTTGATTTGCCCACATTCGGGCGTCCGAGGATGGCGATGGTAAACATAGGCCTGTTCTTAGAGGGTAAGTGCCCGTTTTTCCACTAAAATCAGCGGTAAGCGGTCAAATCGCCGTCATCGCCGAGGATATAGAGGGTTCCGCTCGCGATAATCGGGGAAATCTTGATGTCTTCACCGGAATCCCATTCGCGGATCAGGGTGCCGTTTTCGGCGTTTATTTCCGCGACCCGCCCATCGGTGGAGAAGGCGAGGAGGCGGCCGCCGGCCATGATCGGCCCTGTCCAGAAGATGCCGCCTTCACGCTTTTCCTTGTTCTTGAAACGGGCCAGTTGGGACACCCAGATGACCGTTCCGGTTTGTTTGTCGAGGGAGACGATCTGTCCTTCGGAGGAAATCAGGTAAACGCGGTTTCCGGCAACCCATGGCGTTTTCGCACCGCTGATTTCTTTTTGCCAGACTCGGGAGCCGGAGGTCAGGTCGATGGCCGCAGCCTTGCCGCCGAAGGAGATGGCATAGACCGTGTTGCCGTCAACGACCGGAAGGCCGCGAATGTCGGACAAGGCACCAAGCCCGCCGAGGCGGACTTCGTTCGCAAGATTGTCTGACCATGCAACAGATCCATTGCCCGCGCGAAGGGCATAAATCTCACCCGAAGAAAAAGCGGGGACGACCATGTCTGCGGTCGCTGCGGGGCTTGCGGCACCCACCAGCCCCGTGCTTTGGCCGAGGCCAGAAAATTCCCAGAGCACTTTGCCATCCGATGCGTTCAGCGCGAGGATGCTGTTGCTCAATGTCGTCACAAAGACGCGCCCAGCGGCAATCGTCGGGGCGGCACGTGAAGGGCTTGCGAGTTTCGCGCGCCATTTTACATCGCCTTTTTGGCCATCGACCGCGACGACCTCGTCATAGCCTGCGGTTACATAGACAACACCGCCATCGGAGGAAATGCCGCCACTGATAACTTCATCATCTTCATCGGGATCGGCAACGCTGACGCTCCAGCGTCTTTTGCCGTCTTCGGTGGAAAAGGCGGACAGGGTCGCTTCGGTGTCGAGTGTGAAAATCGTTTTTCCGGCGATTACAGGTTGTGCGGTGAGGGGCAGGTTTTTACGGCTGCCTTGCCCTATATGCGCGCCCCATACTTTCTTCAGGCCTTTTTGCGAAAGGGCGAGATTGTGCATGGAGTGGTCGGGGTTGCCGCCGGCCTGCGGCCATGAATCGTTCTGCCAGAGATCTCCGGCCGAGAATGCGGCGACACCGGAAATATCATCTTCGGGGCGCAGGTCTTTTTCAAAATCCAGAACAGAGATGCGTTCTCCCTTCAAAGGCGGCTTTTCCGGTTTGCCGAAAAGGCTGCTGTTGCCGCAGGCGGCGACACCGATGCTCAGAAGGAGGGCGGGCAGTAAATGTTTTTTCATGCGCTTATTGTTTTGCCGTGGATGTCTGTGACGATTTCGCAAGTTCGTAGGTATAGACCTGTTTCAGGGCCGTGGCTTTTTCCTGAAGCGAACCGGTGACTTCGTCGCCATCAAAACCCTTCAGCAGGTCGAGGGCGGAAGTATAGTCTTTTAATCCCTCGCCGTACAGTAGCGCGGCCTCCAGCTTTGCCTGAAGATGGAAGGCGGATTTGTCGTTTTTCGCGATCGGGGTCAGGCGGTCCAGCAATTCCTTGTTGTCGGCCTTTGCACCATCTTCCAGAAGTTTGCTGCGGACATAGAAGATGGAGGACAGATCGCGCAGGTCGCCGGGCGCGGATGTGTCGGTGGAAACGGAATTGTAGAGTTCAGCTGCCTTCGCGAATTCTTTCTTTTCCGCGTGTTTTGCCGCGGCATTGAGGAGGGCGACGGCCTTGTGCCCGTCACGCGTATCCTTGGCGGCCTCTTCCATCGCGGCGGCCATGTCTTTTTCCTCCGCAGCGAAGACCAGCTTGCTGGTTTCTTCTTCGTCGCGGCTGGAATCCCATGTGCGGTATGCCGTGGTGATGGCGGTAGAGAGGACGAGGACGATGGCGCAGCCAATCAGGGTCGGGCCATAGATCTTCCAGAATTTAGCGGCTTTCTCGCGGCTCAGGGCTTCATCGACTTCGCGGAATATATCGGACATAGGGGTAATTTCTCCTTTAAAACGAGGAGCATCATAGGAAATAAGGGGTTTTTGGGAAACCCCCTATTCTGTGCTATAATGATTTTTATGAGTTTTACGGCAGGCTCGGCCAGGATTGGCTATTCCCGATACGAATTCGGCAAGATTTTCCAGATATACAGCCAGAATGTTTATTCCGGGCTGTTCCGCGATTTTGCTTTCAACGAAATCAACGGGCGGTATTTTATCTCTTTCAAGGAAGAGGCAGGCCAGACGCCCCTCATCACCATCGAAAAACGCAGACTAGGCCCGGACAAAAGCCTCTTCGTCGCAACGACCACGGGTCCGAAGGGCGAGCCGGTCGAAATCGTCCGCAGCGAAAAAATCGATATCTTCGCGGACAAGGTGAAGGACGAAATCCATGCCTATAGGGACAATAAAGCCTGCCGCATCAGATCGTTAAAAGTCGTCTCCTGAAATAACCAAAAAACAGACGATACAAATGTTGCTTTGCCATAAGGAACGATGTAAACCCTTTGCGGATTTCGGTCGCGACAATCTAATTTATTGATCTGCAAGGCTTATGAAACAAAAAACAGCCCCATCATTGCGTGTATTTTTCAGGAACCAGCCTTACATGCTGGATCTCGGGGCGCCTTCACATTATCCCGATGCAGCCAATCGGCCCAGTGCATTTACATATAATGAACTGGAAGATATTTACGGTCTCATCAAGCCTTTCCGGAAGAACGACCAAATTGCACGGATAAGGGAAGATCTGGCGACCAAATACGACAGGGTCACATATCAACGTACGCTTAAAATCAGAGGAACTATCAATGCGTTTCGCAGTGACGGATCGCTGGTTTTTCACGTGACAAAAGCCATGGAGCCGGGCCAGCCCAGCGTTTACAGCGGCGCCGTTTCTGGAAGGGATTACGAAGACCGCACTGAATTCGAGAGTCCGAATTTTTCAAGCGTGCTGCGTATATTGAAGTCCCATATATACGGTGAATACGCCCGGGGCCTGTCCAATTCTTCCGGAAGCCCGTTTAACCTGTTTCCGCAGGGTTGACTTCACTCTCCCGCTTCACCATCCTTGATCTCTATTTCAAGGAGTGAGCAGCATGACAAAGATCAAGGTAGACAATCCCGTTGTGGAAATCGACGGCGATGAAATGACGCGCATCATCTGGCAGATGATCAAGGACAAGCTGATCCATCCCTATCTCGATATCGACCTGAAATATTTCGACCTCGGCATCGAAAACCGCGATGCGACCGAAGACAAGGTGACGGTGGAGGCGGCGGAAGCCATCAAGAAATACCGCGTCGGCGTCAAATGCGCGACGATTACGCCGGACGAGGCACGGGTAAAGGAATTTTCCTTAAAGAAAATGTGGAAGTCCCCGAACGGCACGATCCGCAACATTCTGGACGGCACCGTATTTCGCGAGCCGATTGTCTGTAAAAACGTGCCGCGCTATGTGCCCGGATGGACGGCGCCGATGGTTGTCGGCCGTCACGCCTTTGGCGACCAATACAAGGCCACAGACCTGAAAATTCCGGGTGCGGGCAAGCTGAAGCTGGTCTACGAGCCTGCGAATGGCGAAAAACAGGAATTCGAAGTGTTCGATTTCAAAGGCCCCGGCGTTGCCATGGGCATGTATAATGTCGATGAATCCATCACCGGTTTCGCAAGAGCCTGTTTTAATTACGGGCTGAGCCGCAATTATCCCGTCTACCTCTCGACCAAGAACACGATCCTCAAAGCCTATGACGGCAAGTTCATGGATATCTTCCAGAAGGTCTATGACGAGGAATTTAAAGCGGAATTCGAGAAGAAGAAGCTGTGGTACGAACACCGCCTGATCGACGATATGGTGGCCTTTGCCGTCAAATCGAACGGTGGCTTTGTCTGGGCCTGTAAAAACTATGACGGTGATGTTCAATCCGACGTCGTGGCACAAGGTTACGGCTCGCTCGGTCTTATGACATCGGTCTTGCTGACGCCGGACGGCCAGATCGTAGAGGCGGAAGCGGCGCACGGCACCGTGACGCGCCATTACCGCGAACACCAGAAGGGGAAGGAGACGTCGACCAACCCCATCGCCTCCATTTTCGCATGGACTCAAGGGCTTAAATACAGGGGGCGGTTTGACGGCAACACTGCGCTCGTAAAATTCGCGGAAAGCCTTGAAAAGGCTTGCGTGGACACGGTGGAATCAGGCTCTATGACCAAAGATCTCGCCATCCTGATCGGCAAGGACCAACCGTTCTTGACAACCGGTCAGTTTATGGACAAGGTCGCGCAAAATTTGAAAGAAAAGCTAGGCTGATACCATGAAAAAGACCGCCCGTTTCCTGCCCCTACTTGCCACCGCGATAATTGCGTTCGGCGTCCCTGCAAATGCGGCCACCGTGTATGACAAGGACTATGTCGGCAAAATGGAAATGTACCGCGCGAAATATGAGGACACGCTGGTGCACCTCGCGCGCAAACACGGGCTTGGCTTTGTGGAAATGCGCGCGGCGAACCCGACGCTCGACCCATGGCTGCCCGGTGAAGGCTCGCGCGTCGTTCTTCCGACGCAATCGCTGCTTCCCGATGCGCCGCGTCAGGGCATTGTCATCAACCTGCCGGAAATGAAACTCTACTACTTTGAAAAACCCGGTCAGGCGCCGCTGGTTTATTCGATCAGCCCGGGCCGTGAAGGTCTGAACACGCCGGTCGGTTCGACCACGATCAACGCCAAGAAGGTTGGCCCGACATGGACGCCGACGCCGCGCATGATCAAGGAAGACCCGACGCTGAAGCCATTCTATCCGCCGGGACCGGACAATCCGCTTGGCACGCATGCCCTTTATCTCGGCTGGCCGGAAATGCGCATTCACGGCACGAACAAACCCTATGCCATCGGACGCCGTGCTTCATCGGGCTGTATCCGTATGTATCCCGAGGATATCAAGGATATTTACGCCCGCGTTCCTGTCGGCACGAAAGTCACCTCCGTCGACCAGCCTGTGAAGGTCGGCTGGATTGACAGCAAGATGTATGTCGAAGTTTCGCCGACGCAGGAACAATCGCTGCGTGTGGAAGAACTGGGTGAATTCAAATCCTATGAAATCACCAAGGAAGACATGAGACGCATCACGACGAAGGCCGGCCCGTTTGCCGACCGCATCGACTGGGAAGCGGTCCGCAAGGCGGTGCGTGAGCACCGTGGTTATCCCGTCGCCGTTCTGGACAGCAAGGGAGCGAAGGGTGCGCATGTCGTCGACGATATGGAAGCGCAACTGCAATCCGTCGCCGCCGAAGACAAGCAGGCGATGGACAAGGCACGTGCGGAGCAAAAGGCCGAACGCGATGCCAAGGAAGCCGAGCGTGCCAAGAACGACGCCTATGCCGCCGACCGCAAAAAACAGCCGGCAGGCAAAAAGGTGACCGAGGTCAGCATTATCAGCAAGACGGAACCGGCCACACGCACACTGAACCAGTAGCGTTTAGGAATTAGAGAAAAGCCATCCCGACGGATGGCTTTTTTTATTGTGTCACTGTGTGGATGATGGCGTACAGGGACGGGGCGTAAAGCGGGCTGAAATACAATACATGCCTCCAGCTCTCTTTCGGGAAGATGCCCGCAAAGCCAAGGACGAGGCATCCGCACCAGACAACAACCGACCGGAAAATCAATTCGCTGCCATAGGCCGTGTCTTTGAGCTCCAAAGGAACGGCATTAAAAAAAATCAGGGCGTTCACGGTCAGCGCGAAGACGGGGAGGGCCGCTACGGCGATCACCGCAAAACCCAGAAACCGGAGTAAAAATTCTTTCTTGCTCATAACGTTATTATCCCTTTATTCCGCATAAAAGAAAAGGCTGCCTGTGAAGTCACAGACAGCCCAATTCTTTGGCTTGAAAGCCAAGTTAATTACTTAACTTGACGGCTTTCGAAAACCGGCTCAGCGGAGCGAACCGTTTCTTGTGCCGGTGCATTGCCAACCGTACGCTCTTCAGCGTAAGGAGCTTGCGTCAGCGTTTCATCCGTAGCGGAACCGCCTTCAGAAGCGCAGGCAGCAACGCCAACAACGGAAGCCAGAACCAGGGTGTTCATCAGAAGTTTTTTCATTTGTATTTCCTCATTTGCTAGAAAAAATTCGAGTTGACCATTTTGGAAAGGAAAATGAATTCTTCCCGCAGTTGGTAATTCCTGCTCGTTATACAACACGATGTCTTGGCTTTAAACCCCCCTTTTAGAATTTTTTAAGGTTTTCAGAGGGTTTTGCATTTTTGTCACAGGGGCCGGTTGGCGGGAGTCACTCAATTCTGGCCGTTCTTCTGGATTTTGGCGAAATAAGCATCGATGCCGCCGCTTACCGCATTGACGATCTTTGCACGGTAAGCGGGAGAGGACAGCTGGCTGACCTCACGCTTATTAGACATAAAGCCCATTTCGATCAAGACAGACGGAACATCCGGTGCTTTCAACACAGCAAACCCCGCATAGCGGTGTGGCTTGTCAAGGAGTTCTATTCCCTGCGCCTTGGCTTGTTTGACCACGGTGTTCGCAAAGAATTTCGACTGGTTCATCGTGTCGCGCATGGCGAGGTCGATGAGGATGTTCGCGACTTCCTTGTCTTCATGGGATAGGTCGACTCCGGCTATCAGGTCGGCGCGGTTTTCACGCGCGGCCAGTTTTGCCGTCTGGGCGTCCGATGCCGTGTTCGACAGGGTGTAGATGGAGGCCCCGCTGACGCCCGGCTTGTCGATGGAGTCGGCGTGGAGGGAGATGAAAAGGTCTGCTCCCTGGTTCCGGCCGATCTTGACCCTGTCCTGCAATTTGATGAATTTGTCGCCGGCACGGGTGAGGTGGACGCGGTAGCGGCCTGTGCTTTCCAGTTTTTTCTTTAATTCCTGTGCCGCTGCCAGCGTGACGGTTTTCTCTTTCGTCCCGTTCGCGCCGATGGCGCCGGGGTCTTCACCGCCATGGCCCGCATCGATGACGATCATCGGTTTCGGGCCTTTGCGCGCCGGCACAACCGGCGGCATAGAGGGGGCGACGGTTTTTTCTTCCACGTTTCCGTCAACGAGAGGTTTTTGAGGGGGAAGTTTTAAAACGCCGCCGCTGTTCTGTGCGGGTCTGATCTGTGGCTCGAGGTCGAATTTCGGCGTTTGTGAGTTGAGGGAGCCGAACATTCTTTCCTGAGCAGCACTCCACCCCTTCGGCGCACGGGAAAAGTCAATTACGACACGGTCAGAAACCCCGGGTCCGGACGGCAGAAAGAAAGCACTTTTCAAAGTCGATGCAACGTCCAGATCGATGACAATCCTTGAAACACCGGGCTGCAAAGCTCCATGACGCGTGGTACCTACCAACGATCCGGGAGGGCGGGACGGCTCTCCGGCGCGCCAATCAAAGGCTGGCAGGTCTAATACGAGACGGGGCGGGTTTTGTAGCATGAACGCCCGGAAATCGGCGCGTTTTGAGAGTTCGACAACAATACGGGTTTTGTTAGGATGCGTTCCTATACGTAGCGAATTCACGCTCAATCCCTGTTGTGCCAAAGCATTTTGCACGTAAATGCCGGAAACAAGCAGGAGGGCTGAAAAAAGCAGAAAGAAACGCACTATTTTTTGATTCCGTAAACCGTAAGACAGCATCAGGATACAGCGATCCTCCGGCTTTGCAATCCCCGCGCAACCGTGATGTCTGTGAAATACAAGGGAGCGGTCAATTTATACATTGTCCTTTAACCCCTATCTGTGTATTGTCCTTGGTAAGCGACCCGTCGCGGCCAAGCAGTTGTTACTAATTATTTGATTTCAAAAGGTTTCGCTGGCTGTAACGGTAAAAGATAGGTCCTCCCGCCTGGCAAAGCTGCCGGTGTGATGCGCGAGATGCGAAGGGGCCGACCGGACAATTTGGTTGGCCTAAGCCGTACCCACGCGAAGCCCTCCGGCAAACAGCCGGGATCAGGTCTATCTCCATTCAAATTTTAAGGCGCTTTGCGCCCTCGTCCTTCATTGTCGCCGCGAAGGGAGTCCGGCTGCAGCGCTTGGAGGAAATTCCATGCCAAAAACCATGCTTATCGACGCCACGCATGTTGAAGAAACACGTGTCGCCGTCGTCGACGGTAACAAACTCGTCGAATATGACTATGAGAGCAAAGTCAGAAAACAACTCAAAGGCTCTATCTTTCTAGCCAAGGTCACCCGCGTAGAGCCGTCGCTTCAAGCGGCCTTCGTCAATTTCGGCGGCAACCGCCACGGCTTCCTGCCATTCTCCGAAATCCACCCCGATTATTTCCGCATTCCCGTCGCCGACCGCGAGGCCCTGATCGCCGCGCAGCAGGCCGAATTGGAAGAACATGACAACGAACTGGAACAGGCCGAAGCCGCCATCGAGCAGCAAGCCGCCCAGATCGAGGAAAATGCCGTCCAGCCGCAAGATGAAGAGGACGAGGAAGAAGACGACCTCGAACCTATCGTCGAAGTCGGCGGCGAAGACCAGCCCCTGATCGACGACGAGCATGAAGAAGAAGAATCTTCCGCGGCCGCTGCCGAGGAGCAGGAAGAAGAGCCAGCGGACGAATATACCGCACCCCTCGCCATGAACGCGCCTGTCGAGGTTCTTCACGGCCCCGCCGTCGAAGAGGACGAAGAGGACGAGGACGAAACATCGGAGGATGACTCTGCCGAAGGCGATGACGACGAAGACGAAAGTGAAGACGACGAGACGGAAGAAGGCAGCGATGCCCAGTCCGAAGATGGCCAGAACGGCGAACAATCCGCCGAAGGCGGCCAGCCTCAGGAAGGTGATCGCAACCGTGGAAGACGCGACCGTGGTCGCGGACGCCGCGGACGTGGCCGCAATGGCGGGCGTCATGGCGGACGTGGCCGTCACGGCGGACGCGACGACCATTCCGTCGATTCGATCGGTGGCGACGGCGTGGACGGCGACCGTCCGTTCCGTTTCAACCTGAAACGCAATTACAAAATTCAAGAGGTCATCAAACGCGGCCAGATCATGCTCATTCAAGTGAGCAAGGAAGAGCGCGGCAACAAGGGTGCGGCGGTTACCACGTACCTTTCCATGCCGGGCCGTTACTGCGTCCTGATGCCGAACTCCCCGCGCGGCGGCGGCGTATCCCGCAAGATCGCGTCCTTCAAGGACCGCAAGCGTATGAAAGAAATGCTGGACGACCTGTCCGTACCGGAAGGCATGTCCGTCATCCTGCGAACAGCCGGTGTTGCCCGCACGAAGGTCGAAATCAAACGTGATCTCGATTACCTGACACGCCTCTGGAACACGATCCGCGAACATACGCTGCAATCAACAGCGCCAGCGCTGATTTACGAAGAAGGCAATCTGATCAAACGCGCGATCCGCGACCTTTATTCCCGCGATATCGAAGATGTCTATGTATCCGGTGACGAAGGCTTTAAAGCCGCCCGCGATTTCATGAAAATGCTGATGCCGTCGCACGCCAAGAAGGTTCAGGAATACAAGAACGACCGCATTCCGATGTTCCACAAATTCGGCGTCGAAAACCAGATTTTCGAAATGGGTGAACCCGTCGTCAATCTAAAATCCGGCGGCTATCTCGTCATCAACCCGACCGAGGCGCTGGTCTCCGTCGACGTCAACTCCGGCCGCGCGACGAAAGAACGTCATATCGAAGACACGGCGCTGAAGACCAACCTCGAAGCCGCCGATGAGGTTGCCCGCCAGCTTCGCCTGCGCGACCTCGGCGGCCTCGTCGTCATCGACTTCATCGATATGGAAGACCGCCGCAACAACCGGAAAGTGGAGCAGCGTCTTCGCGACGCTTTGTCCAATGACCGCGCCCGCATTCAGGTGGGACGTATTTCGTCCTTCGGCTTGCTGGAGCTTTCGCGTCAGCGCCTGAACCCGTCGCTCGCCGAGGCGCAGCAGGAAGTCTGCGCCCATTGCGCCGGCACCGGCCGCGTAAAAACGCTCGACTTCTCCGCGATCTCCGTGATCCGCGCGCTGGAAGTCGAAGGAATCAAGGGCAAGGGCAACGATATCCAGATCACAATGGCGCCGTCCGTCGTTCTCTACATCATGAACAACAAACGCCGCCTCTTGAACGATCTTGAAGCCCGTTACGGCTTTGCGGTCAGCTTCGTGACGGATGAAACGCTGTCGACTTCGCAGTTCAAGCTCGAAGCCGTTGCGCGTTCCGCCCCGAAAATTTCGGAAGGAATCGTATCGGTTGCGATGGATGTCTCGTCCGATGAAGAAATCTCTGAAGAGGACATCGGCGAAGAGGAAGAAGGGCAGGAAACATCCGCCCCGCGCAACGACAACGGCGAGCATCGCAGCCATGAAGATCGCGGCGAGGGCGGCAGACGCCGCCGTGGCCGCCGTGGCGGACGCGGCCGTGGGCGTGATCGCGGAGACCGTGGTCCCCGTCCGGAAGGTGACGCGTCATTCGACGAGAATGCCGGTAACGCCATTCCACAGGAAGATTTCCCCGAAGACGATATCGGCAACCGTGTTTCCAACGATGACGATATGGGTGATGACAATCGCGGTAACCGCGAACCTCGCGAAGGCCGCGAAGGTGGCCGCGGCGGAAGAAACCGCGGCGGACGCGGCCGTGGCAGAGGCGGTCGTGATCGCGGCGAACGCAATGGCAATGGCGGTGATCGCGGTCCGCGCCCCGAACGTGCGCCACGCATCGACGGAACCGGCCCGCAGCCGCAACTGCGTGAAGACCAGCCGCCGCGCACCGAACCGCAAGTTCATGCAGCAGCCCCTATACAGGTTGTCGCCCGCCCTTCGAACGACCGTCCGGCCGAGCCGAGAGAATACGAAAAAATCAACGAGGCGCCCGAAAAAAAGAAAAAGGGCTGGTGGAACAAGCTCGTTGAATAGAAATGCAAAAAGGGCGGTCTTACCGCCCTTTTTTATGTCTTGCTTCCAAATTCCCTAAAATTTTAGGCAATGTTTAACGCGCTTTAATTCTTTTGATTTAACATAAAAATTGAGACATATACGACGCTCTTTTTAGTTAAGTTGAGGGGAGCATCTGGGAGTGGTCCGGATGCAAAGGTCGCCGGGGTTGCAGCGCATAGCGCTCCCCCGTTACGACTGACCTTCGGAAGAACGGCGTAAAGACGGTTACTGGTTCATTTGGTTCCCGTCTGTTTGCCTGTCCTTGGAGAACGATGCCCCCGCACATTCTCCCTTCTTCGAGGACACCAAGGGTAGACAGGCGTTTTCGTCCCCCTTGGCCACCGGAAAGAATTCCGGTGGTCATTTTTTTTCATGGCGCTATTCATGGTACAGTGTAATCTTCAAGACATTCGAAACCTCATGCGCAAACGGATGATTTTCATGACCCGCTCCCCCCTTCTTCTGACCGCTGCTATCGCTCTTTTGTCGGTTACGCCAGCAATGGCGCAGGAAAAAGCCGCAGATACTTCCAAGCCTGCGGAAAAAACGGAATCTGTCCTGAAAAAAGCGCCTGAGCCGAAAAAGCCCGTGGAGAATACGCCGGTCAAGAAATGGATCGACGCCGAAAATGCCGTGATCGACAAACTCAAACCGCGCGAACAGGAAACGTTTCTTTTGATCCGCGAAAAATATTCCATCATCAAAACCATAGGCATCGCCAAGGGCGATATCGGGAATGCCGTTAAATCCTGTGGTAAAAACAATCCCGATATGAAGGACAAGATGGAATCCCGTTTCCAGCAATGGCAGGACGCTGTCGATCCGATTATCAAAGCCGCTGAAAAAAATCTGGATTCTGAATTGAACAGCCAGAAAGTTGTCGAGGTCAGCGCCGCGAAAAACATTTTCAAGCTGCAGGACGAGGCTTATGCCTATAACGAGAAGATGACGACGAAGCAGGTGGTGACGACGGCAGAAGCCTGTCAGGGGCTTCTGGACAGCATGGACCGCACCGAAGACAATATGATCAAGCTTCTGGAACAAACGCTTCTGCCGGAATCGGTTATCCGCCAGCAATATGAGCGTTCCGTCAAAGCGCGCGCGAAGGCCGAAGCTGAATCCAAGAAAAAAGAACCGACGCCCGCGGCAAAAACCAAGGCCGAGTAACGCTTCATGAAAATCCTGCAGGTGATGGCCGGCAACGATCATGGCGGGGCGGAAACCGCCTTTGTCGATATGTGCATCGCCATGCATGAGGCAGGAATGGAGATCGAGGTGGCGACACGCGCGAACCCTGTGCGCGTTCCGGCGCTGGAGGCAGCGGGTATAAAGGTCCATACATTGCCTTTCGGCGGGCCTATCGATGTTTTTACAGGCTGGAAACTCGGCCGCATCATCAAGCAGTTTAAACCGCTGATCGTCCAGACATGGATGGCACGCGCGGCCCAGAAAACGCCGAACTGGCGGGATGTAAAGTCCGAACAACGCTATCTGGTCGTCCCGCGGCTTGGTGGATATTACAAAATCAAGAATTTCAAAAGCGGCGATTACTTCAACACCATCACGCCCGATATCAAACGCCATCTCGTCGATGGCGGGATCGCGGCGGACAAAATCCGTCACATCAACAATTTCGCGGAAACCGAAACCGATGTCGTTCCCGTTTTTAAAACCGATTTCAACATGCCGCTGGATGCGCCCGCGCTCATATCGCTCGGCCGTTTGCACACCAGCAAGGCCTATGATGTTTTGCTCAAGGCGCTGGTCGACCTGCCGGGCGTTTATGCTCTTATTGCAGGCGAGGGGCCGGAGCGTGAAAATCTGGAAGCTTTGACGAAGGCGCTCGAACTGGAAGACCGCGTTCGTTTTCTCGGCTGGCGGACAGACCGTTCTGCTTTGCTACGCGCTTGCGATATCTGCGTCTTTGCGTCCCGCGTCGAACCTTTCGGCACAGTGTTCGCGCAGGCATGGGCGGAACGGACGCCTGTCATTGTTTCGGATGCTGACGGGCCGCGGCAATTCTGTGTGGACGGGGAGGATTCTCTGGTCGTGCCAAAGAACGATCCGGACGCTCTGGGGGCCGCCATCAAACGTCTTCTCGGCGACAAGGCTCTGCAGCAAAAGCTGGTTGATAACGGCTACAAACGCTATGTGAATGAATTCACCAAGGAAAAATCCGTGGCGGCCTATCTCGATTTCTTTATCGAGATTTTAAAACGCGAAAATATTCTCTAGGAACGGTGCAGCGTGTGAAGCTGGCGGATCATCAGCGCCAGCAGGAACATCGCCCCTGCCTGATGCAGCGCTGCCATGGGAATAACGACTTGTGACATGACCGTGCCGATGCCGAGGGCCACCTGAAACAGCGCCATCAGGATCAGCGGGAAATTTTTCATCCGCCACCCGAACCAGACGATGAAGACGAACGCCGTTGCAGCCAGCCAGCGATGGACGAACTGCACCGCCCCCGGGTCGTTCAGGAATCCGAACGGCAAGGCCATTTCCGGCGGCACCCAGTGTGAATCCATCATCGGCCAAGTGTTGTAGAGCATCCCACCGTCTAGGCCCGCCGTGAACGCGCCCCAGATAATTGTGATGCCGAGCATGACGAACGAAATCCATCCATGGCGTTTCTGGCAGAAAGTGCCGCCGCCGGGTCTGTCCGTAAAATCGAAAGCCAGCCAGAGAAGGCAGCAAAAGATGATCAGGGCAAGGCTGAGATGCGCGGCGAGGCGGTAATGGCTGACAGCTGGCTCGTCGACAAGGCCGCTCATCACCATGAACCATCCCATAAAGCCCTGAAGGCCGCCAAGGGCGAGCACGCCGAGAAATTTCAACTTGTATCCTTGCGGGATTTTGCCACGCAGCCAGAACCAGGCGAGGGGCAGGGCAAAAACAAGGCCGATGATACGTCCCCACAGGCGGTGCAGCCATTCCCAGAAAAAGATGCGCTTGAAATCGTCCATCTCCATCCAGTTGTTCTTATGGATGAATTCCGGCGTCTGTTTGTAAAGGGCGAACACCCGTTCCCATTCCGTCTCCGACAACGGGGGAATGGCGCCGATCAGGGGCTTCCATTCGACCATCGACAGGCCGGATTCCGTCAGGCGCGTAATCGCGCCGATCACGGCCATGGCAAACACCATAAAAGCCGTGAAAAACAGCCAGTTCCGGATCGCGTGATGCGGGTGTGTTGACAAAACCATCGGGATTGAGATTTATAACGCCCTATGAGCGAAAACAAGGCCGAACGGCACAAGACGGATGTAATTATTATCGGCGCGGGGCCAGTCGGCCTGTTCGCGGTTTTTGAACTCGGCCTTCTCGATATGAAGGCGCATCTGGTCGACATCCTCGACAAGCCGGGCGGCCAGTGTTCCGAACTCTACCCCGAAAAGCCGATTTACGATATTCCGGCTTGGCCGATTATCACAGGTCAGGACCTGACCGACCGTTTGATTGAACAGATCAAGCCATTCAACCCGACTTTCCATCTCGGCCAGATGGCGGACTCTCTCCAGAAACTGGACAATGGCAACTGGGAGCTGATGACCAACGAAGGCACGGTCCTCGAAGCGCCCGTCATCGTGATTGCCGCAGGCGGCGGGTCGTTCGTGCCGAAGAAGCCTGCACTTCCAGGCCTCGAGGAATATGAAGGCCGCCATGTGTTCTACGCCGTGCGCAAGATGGAGCAATTCCGGGGCAAGAAAATCATGATCGCGGGCGGCGGCGATTCCGCGCTCGACTGGGCGTTGAACCTTCAACCGATCGCAGCCGAAGTCTCGCTCGTCCACCGCCGTGACGATTTCCGCGCCGCGCCTGATTCCGTCAACAAAATGCGCGAGCTTGTCGCCGCCGGCAAAATGAAACTTCATATTGCAGATCTGAAAGGCCTTCAGGGCGAGGGCGGGGTATTGAAAGGCATCCAGCTTTCTAACAAGGACAAGGGCGACCACACGGTCGAGGCCGATACGCTTCTGGCCTTCTACGGCCTGACGATGAAGCTCGGCCCCATCGCCAATTTCGGCCTGAACCTCCATGAAAATTTGATCCCCGTCGATACGGAAAAATTTGAAACGCAGACGGAGCGTATATTCTCCATCGGCGACATCAACTGGTATCCGGGAAAGCTGAAACTCATCCTGTCCGGCTTCCACGAGGCGGCATTGATGGCGCAGCAGGCGTTCCGTTATGTTTATCCGGATAAGAAATTACGGTTTCAATACACAACCTCGTCCTCCGCGCTTCAGGAAAAACTTGGCGTAACCGACAAAGCCGCCTAGAATCGGGGCCGCATGGCACAATTCGATATCATCGTCGCCTCCAGCAAGGCCTACAAATCCGTCTGGGCATCGAGGCAGTATCTCGCAAAACTAGCGCTGGCGCCATTTTTGATCAAGGCTGCCTGTCTTGTCTTTGCCTCCGCTTTTGCCGGCGGGGCAACGTCTGCATTTCTTCTTTTCATGCTGCCCGCCCTTTTTGCGGAAGGGTGGATGCTCTCCCATGCCGTTCGTTATCAGGTGCTCGGCCAGACATGGCCATTCCGCCCGACGGGCAATCTTGAACAGGATATGGCTGTGCTGCGCGTGCGGGCGCGGGGCGTTCTCTCCGGTACCATCGTTTATGTCCTGATCGGCATGGCGCTCGGCACATTCACGCTTCTCGCCCAGATTTACATGATGCCCTATGTTTCGAAAGAGGCGATCGAGAGTGGTGCGCCGATCCCCGCGCCTGTTGCTTTTGCCAGTGTGCTGGGGCTGGCCTTTATGGTCTGGGGGTTCCGCCTTGCATGGATCTACATTCCCTTCGCGCTGAACAGTGACGCCCGTTATTACATTTTCCGCATGCGTGGCTTTGGAACGGCGATCAGCATGATCGGCGTCTGGCTGCTCTGCCTTCTTCCTTTTCTGCTGATTTTACAAATTCTTGCAGGCGTGGTCGCTGCTCCCATCGGCGCATTGATGGGCGAAACAGCCGGATTTTTTGCGATGACCATCATCGTTGCCGCCGCCGATACGGCAAAATCGCTGATCGTCACGGCGGGCATGACGAACGGCATGCGCGCCATCTATGAACGAGAAGAGGGGCGCTGATGCACATCCTTGTGACCGATCAGGACGGGGTGGAACATAATCTCGAGGCCATCGACGGCTGGCGCGTGATGGAAATCATCCGCGACCACGGGCTTCCCATCAAGGCCGAGTGCGGCGGCTGCGCTTCCTGCGCCACCTGTCACGTTTATGTTGCGGAAGAATGGATGGAAAAACTCCAGCCGCCGCGCGACGATGAAATCGATCTTCTGGATACGGCGCCCGACGTCCGCGACAATTCGCGCCTGTCCTGCCAAATATTGATGAGCGAGGAACTGGACGGGCTGAAGGTTACCCTCGCGCCCGGAACCGAACTTTAATCAACCGTCTTTTCTTTTCGGGAATTTTTAAAACCATGCATGCGCATCCGCCATTGCAGGGCGACGATGGCGCCTTTCACGGGCTGCAGCATCAGAAGACAGAGGACAACGGTGAGGGGCAGGGAGATCGCCATGTTCAGCCACATGGGCGGCGCAAAGGCATCCTCGAGCCACAGGGCGAACGGCACCATGATATGGCCGAGAAGAAGGATGACCACATAGGCCGGAAAGTCGTCGGCGCGGTGATGGTGGAATTCCTCGCTGCACGCGGCACAATGATCCGTGACCTTAAGCCATTTGGTAAAAAGCCTGCCTTCCCCGCAATTCGGGCAACGGCAAAGCATTCCGCGGGACAGGTCCTGAAAAAGGGATGTTTCGTTCATGATGCATATATGACGACTTTTTCAGGAATAAACAAGAAAACATATAGACATAATAATATTTATTTTGTTTATGTAGCTGTATGGAAGAAGCAAACTTCAGAATCCACAATTTGCTGCAGCGTGATTTCGGCGCGTCAAACAGGACAGCCCGAAACGCCAACCGCATGCCCGCGCCGCTATGTGACCTGATACTGAGTGCGGACCATCCGCAAAATGTCGCGACCATCACTTTGCTTGAAGGCTCCCTACGCTATTACCCGCTAGAGGTTGAGGATTTTCTGAAGAGCGATGTTCTGCGTGTCCATTTTCAGTGCCATGCGAAAGACCGCGTCGTAACCACGTGTTTCACGCGCCCCGAGTTAGACACACAGGAACGCCGCCTTGTGCCCTTTCACAACGAAGCCGTTGCCGCATGGAACATCGTGCAGCTGCGCATGGCGAAAATCGTGATGGACAATGCCCCGCAATCCGGCCGCGCCGTATCCCGTGCGGCTGTGGACGCAATGAGGGCGTCGCCGCGCAGTTTCTACGAGATGCTGACATCGCACCCTGCTCCGGGCGTTCATTGATTACTGGATGGTGACTTCGATATCGAAGAAACGCGTTTCGCTTGGCGTGATGATCTTCTGGTGCGCGACATAGACGGAATGCAATTTCCCTTCAATCTCCCTGATCCAGAAACCGAGAAATCCCTGAAGCTGCGGGAATTTCGGGGCGAGGTCGTAATCCTGCCAGATGAATTCCTGCAGAAATTTCGGATGGTCGGGCAGGTGATAATAGATCTGTGCCGTGGTCAGGCGGTAATGGTCGGTAAACTGCTTTTCGAAATCTGCCATTCTTCCAGAATAGCGTCTGACCGTTAACGCTTTGTTAATCAGAACCTAACTGTTGATCAGGATCGCCTGTCCCGTAGGCAGTTCGAGAATTTTATGACCGTGCTCCGCGATGATCGGGTCGAGCGCCATTTTCTGCTGCGAATATCCCCACCATCCGTAATCGTCGAACAGAATGATACCGCCTTTGCTCAGTTTCGGCAGCACGCGCTTCAAGGCGCCGGCCTCCGGCGTCGGGTGGTTCATGTCGATATGGGCGAAGGCGATCTTATCTTGCGGAAACGCCTGATCGAGCGTTTCGGGGACAGAGCCTTTGGTGACGGTGACAAAAGGATAATCGGTGAATTTTGCTTTCACTTCCTCATACATGTTGGCGTTGTCGAGTTCCGCGAAATGCGTGTGCTCGTCGCCTTCTTTCCAACCGAAGAGGTCGTAGAGATAATATTTTTTGTTCAGTCTGGCGAAATCCAGCCTCTTGATAACGTGCAGAGGCATATCGCCCTTGAAGCAGCCCAGCTCGACGAAATCGCCCTCGACCTTGCTGGCTATCTCCGCGAAATAGAGGAGGATGTAGCGACGCCAGATCAGGCTTTTTTCGACGGCGTCATTTGCGTTGTCGTTCAGGATATCGCGGAAAAAATCCTCGCGGAGGAAACTCAGATTGCGGTTCCAGCAGATGACATTGTCCGAGGCGTACATGGTGGCCCCTTTGTCGAACAGGCTCTCGCGGAGCAGTTGCATGGCCTGCTGGAATTTCTGGTTGTCGACGATATTGAACATGACGCCGCCAAAGCCGACGGGTGGGAGCAAATTCATTTTGGGACCTTATCTTTGGTTTATGCCGTGAAAGGATAGAGGGGAGGGGCAAGGACGGCTAGGCACAATCGTTAAAATCTTGATCTTTGCACAGGAAGCCTCTATATCTTTGGCACTCCCTTTGGGGGAGTGCTAACACGCTCATGGTGAGGTGTTATTGTTTGTTTTAAAACAAAGACTTAGGAGACTACATATGAAATTTCGTCCTTTGCATGACCGCGTTCTGTTGAAGCGCATCGAGCAGGAAGGCAAAACCGCCGGCGGTATCATCATTCCCGACACGGCCAAGGAAAAGCCGATGGAAGCCGAAGTGATCGCTGTTGGCCCCGGCCCGTATA
>Ga0209792_1000496_pt1 | contig 27606 bp, 31 predicted proteins | sample EBPBio142005_DNA_FD_185860 | JGI IMG/M metagenome (GOLD analysis project Ga0209792, IMG submission 185860) | Wastewater treatment Type I Accumulibacter community from EBPR Bioreactor in Madison, WI, USA - Reactor 1_6/14/2005_ DNA (SPAdes)... | ecosystem: Engineered > Bioreactor > EBPR >... | reverse complement strand
CGATCGTCTCGACGGTCATCAACTGGCGCGCCTCCTCCTTGAAGGAGGGGTCGCCGACCATGCCGGTGCCGCCGCCTATCATGGAAATCGGCCGATGGCCGGTCGCCTGGAACCAGTGCAGCATCATGATCTGCATCAGATGGCCGACATGCAGGCTGGAAGCGGTGGGATCGTAGCCGATATAGGCCGTCACGGTTTCCTTCGCGAGCAGCGCATCGAGCCCCTCGACATCGGATATCTGGTGGACGAAGCCGCGCTCGTGCATGACGCGCAGGAAATCGGATTTCAGGGCAGGCATAGACATTCTCTTTTTCTGAAGGTCCCGCGCGATGGCATGCGGGACGGCGCGGCTTTAGCATCGTTTTCCGGAGAATCACAAGGAAGTCGGCATGGGGCCTATGACCGCGATCGGATTGATGAGCGGGACGTCGATGGACGGCGTCGACGTCGCGCTGCTGCGAACCGACGGCGAAGACAGCGTCGAGCGCGGGCCGAGCGGCTTCTTTCCTTATGACGCGGCATTCCGGCGGCGGATCGAGGCCGGGCTGGAGAACGCCAAGACCATAAAACGGCGCGACGAGCGGCCCGGCGACCTGGCGGCGCTCGAACACGAGATCACGCTGCGCCATGCCGACGCGGTGATGCGCCTCCGCACGAGGCTAAGAGCTGAATGGCGCGATGCAACGCTGGTCGGCTTTCATGGCCAGACGGTGCTGCACCGACCGCAAGAGGCGCTGACGGTCCAGATCGGCGACGGTGCGTTGCTGGCGCGCGAATGCGGCCTGCCGGTCGTCTATGACATGCGCGCCAACGACATGCGCCATGGAGGGCAGGGGGCGCCGCTGGTGCCGGCCTATCACATGGCGCTCGCGCGCTCGCTGCCTGCCGAATTCGCCGACATGTTTCCTGTCTGCTTCGTCAATATCGGCGGCATTTCGAATGTGACGTGGATCGGTCGCGAGGGCGATCCGGTCGCCTTCGACAGCGGGCCGGGCAATGCGCTGATCGACCAATGGGTGCAGCGGGAAGGCGGGCTGCCGTTCGACGAGAACGGGCAGGTGGCGAGCGAGGGCGGCGTAGTCGCGAGCGTTGTCGCGCGCTATCTCGAAAAGCCGTTCTTCGATCGGCCGGGTCCCAAATCGCTCGACCGGCTCGACTTCACCCTGGACGAGGCTGCGGGCCTCGAACTCGCCGACGGCGCGCGCACGCTGGCTGCGGTTTCAGCTCGAGCGATACTCGCTGCCGCCCGCCAGATGCCGCGGGCGCCAAAACTCTGGATCGTCTGCGGCGGCGGGCGCAAGAACCCGCACATCGTCGCCGATCTCAGGGATGGCGCAGCCGAAACCGGCGCGCGCGTCATCCTCGCCGAAGATGCCGGTCTCAATGGCGACTCGATGGAAGCTGAGGCGTGGGCCTATCTGGCAGTGCGGGCAAAGCGCGGCCTGCCGCTGACTTATCCGACGACAACGGGATGTTCGCGCGCCGTAACCGGCGGTGTTTTCGTTCAACCGGGATAGCGGCCACAAACGAAATCAGGCGGCCAAAAAGCCGCCTGATTGCAAGGCCGTCGGAAATAGATCAGCTCGCTGCCGGCGCTTTCGGCTTGGCTGGAGCCTTCGGCTTGGCGGCCACCTTCTTGGGCGCAGCGGCCTTTTTCGGCGCGGCCTTGGCGGCGGGCTTCGCAGCAGCTTTCGCGGCCGGCTTGGCCGCGGGCTTCGCGACCGTCTGGTCGTCGATCGTCGCGGTCGGGGCGTTCTTCATGATCGACTTGATGGCGCTCATCGCCGACGCCTTGGCCGAATAGCCTTCGGACGAGAACATGATCTCGTTGTTCCTCGCGCGATAGCGGAAACGCGTCTCGCCTTTCTTGTCCTTGTAAACTTCAAACTTGCTCATGCCGAATTCCCCTCGTTACCGCGCTGATTCGCGCCGGGGAAACGGTGACATGCTGATGATGCGCTGTCGATAGAACAGCGCGCGTGCAAAAATCCGGCTATACTTGCTGTTCTTAGCGAAGCCGTTTCGGCCGAGGATCGGCAAGCTCGCCCGCCAGCCGGCGGTCGAGATAGTCGGAACATTCCTCGATCAGCACATCCTCACTGCCACCGAAGAAATGGTTGGCGCCCGGGAGGATCTTCTGGGTGATGGTGATGCCCTTCTGCGTGTGCAGCTTGTCGACCAGACCCTGCACATCCTTCTGCGGCGCGACCTTGTCGGAATCGCCATGGATGATCAGGCCGGACGACGGGCAGGGCGCCAGGAAGGAGAAGTCGTAGATGTTCGGCTGCGGCGCGACCGAGATGAAGCCCTCGACCTCGGGCCGGCGCATGAGCAACTGCATGCCGATCCATGCGCCGAAGGAATAGCCGGCCACCCAGCAGCTTTTCGAATCCGGATGCAGCGACTGCACCCAGTCGAGCGCCGCGGCGGCGTCCGACAATTCGCCCGAGCCATGGTCGAACTCGCCCTGGCTGCGGCCGATGCCGCGGAAGTTGAAGCGCAGCGTCGTGAAGCTGCGCTTCTGGAACATGTAGAACAGGTCGTAGACGATCTTGTTGTTCATCGTGCCGCCGAACTGCGGGTGCGGATGCAGCACGATCGCGATCGGCGCGCTCTTTTCCGTCGAGGGCTGGTAACGTCCTTCGAGACGCCCCGCCGGGCCGGTAAAGATGACTTCAGGCATGATGACTCCAAACTACTTGTTCGCTGTTCGCGGCGGCCTTTTGGGGCCAGGCTGCTTGACGCGCGGCGCAGGCCTGCCTAAAACCAGTTTAGAATTATTCAAAACTGGCGCGGGACGCCGCCTCCTGTCGGAAGCGAGCTAAATAGGACGCCCGCCCTTTGAAATTCAAGGAAATAACGCTGCCTTCTGTCGGATTGCGGCGTCTGTGACGGGCCGGAAGGATTATGGCTGCAAGGCGTATCTATCTCGACCACAATGCCAGCGCGCCGCTGACCGCGGCTGCGCGGGCGGCGATGGTCGCCGCGCTCGACCTTCCAGGCAATCCGTCGTCGGTGCATGCCGAGGGCAGGGCCGCGCGTCGCATTGTCGAGGATGCGCGCCGCAGCGTTGCGGCGCTGGCCGATGCGGATCCCGGCAATGTCGTCTTTACATCCGGCGCGACCGAGGCCGCGTCGTGGCTGCTCAGGCCAGGCTGGAAGATGGGCCGCGCGCCGCTCGAAATCAGCCGGCTGATCGTTTGCGCGGCCGACCATCCGGCGACGCTGTCCGGCGGCCAGTTTCCCGAGAACCGGGTGACGCGCATCGGCGTCGATGCGAACGGAATCGTGCTGCTCGATGACCTTGCATCCGCGTTGGCGGCGAGCGGCGAGGCGTCGGGCGTGACGCTCGTCGCGATGCATCTGGCGAACAATGAGACCGGTGTGATCCAGCCCGCGGCCGAGATCGCACGGATTGCCAAGGCCGCCGGGGCGATCGTTGTTTTCGACGCAGCGCAGGCGGGCGGCCGCATCAGCCTCGACATTGCGAGCAGCGGAGCGGATTTCACCATCCTCTCCTCGCACAAGATGGGCGGGCCGAAAGGCGTCGGCGCGGTCGTGTCGGCTGGCTCGACCCTGATGCCCGCTCCCCTGGTGCGCGGCGGGGGGCAGGAGCATGGCCATCGCGGCGGAACGGAAAACATCGCGGCCATCGCCGGTTTCGGCGCAACGGCGGCGGACGCGATGACTCGCCTGGGCGAAGCCGGTGTCGTGCAGTCGATGCGCGACCGGTTCGAGGCCGCGGTGCTTGCGGCCATGCCGGACGCCGTGATTTTCGGCGCGAAAGTACAGCGCCTGCCCAACACGACATTCTTCGCCGTGCCCGGCATGAAGGCCGAGACGCTGCAGATCGCCTTCGACCTCGCCGGCATAGCGTTGTCGGCCGGTTCGGCCTGCTCGTCGGGCAAGGTCGGGCCGAGCCATGTGCTCGAAGCCATGGGTCATGGCGCGCATGCGGGCGCTTTGCGCGTCTCGATCGGACCGGAGACCAGCGAGGACGACCTCGCGGCTTTCAAGGCCGCGCTCGCGACGATCGCCGCAAGGCGCGCGGCCTGACGGCTGCAAACCGGATAAACAGGCTCAACAACCCTGTTATTTCCGGCAAAAAACATTAGATGGGTGGTGCGCCGAAGCGTCGCCCAGTTCGAAAACGGCCGGGCCTTTAACCTGGCATGGATGGAGAATGCCGATGCCTGCTGTGCAGGAAACGATCGATCGGGTCCGTACTATCGATGTGGACCAGTACAAATACGGGTTCGAGTCGAAGATCGAGATGGAGAAGGCCCCCAAAGGCCTGTCCGAAGACACGATCCGCTTCATCTCGAAGAAGAAGGATGAGCCGGACTGGATGCTCGAATGGCGGCTTGGCGCCTATCGCCGCTGGCTGACGCTCGAGGAACCCACCTGGGCGCGCGTCGACTATCCGAAGATCGACTTCCAGGACATCTATTATTACGCCGCGCCGAAGAACCAGTCGGGTCCGAGATCGCTGGACGAGGTCGATCCGGAAATCCTGAAGGTCTACGAGAAGCTCGGCATCCCGCTGAGGGAGCAGGAGATCCTCGCGGGCGTTCAGAAGGGCGCGCCGGCCGAAGGCGAGGATGGGTCCGACAATGTCTATAAGTCCGGCCGCGTGGCGGTCGACGCCGTGCTCGATTCCGTCTCGGTCGTGACGACCTTCAAGGACGAGCTGAAGAAGGCCGGCGTCCTGTTCATGTCGATCTCGGAGGCGATCCGCGAGTATCCGGAGATCGTGAAGAAATATCTCGGCTCGGTCGTGCCGACCACCGACAATTATTACGCGACGCTGAACTCGGCCGTGTTCACCGACGGCTCCTTCGTCTTCGTGCCGAAGGGCGTTCGCTGCCCGATGGAACTGTCGACCTATTTCCGTATCAACGAGAAGAACACCGGCCAGTTCGAGCGTACGCTGATCATCGCGGAGGAGGGCGCTTACGTCTCCTATCTCGAAGGCTGCACCGCGCCGCAGCGCGACGAGAACCAGCTTCACGCGGCCGTGGTCGAACTGATCGCGCTGGACGACGCCGAGATCAAATATTCGACGGTGCAGAACTGGTATCCCGGCGACGCGCAGGGCAAGGGCGGCATCTACAATTTCGTCACCAAGCGCGGCGACTGCCGTGGCGACCGCTCCAAGATTTCCTGGACACAGGTCGAGACCGGCTCGGCGATCACCTGGAAGTATCCGAGCTGCATCCTGCGCGGCGACGACAGCCAGGGGAACTTCTATTCGATCGCGGTGTCGAACGGCTACCAGCAGGTCGACAGCGGCACCAAGATGATTCACCTCGGCAAGAACACCAAGAGCCGGATCATCTCGAAAGGCATCGCGGCGGGCTTCTCGCAGAACACCTATCGCGGGCAGGTCTCGGCGCACCGCAAGGCGACCAACGCGCGCAACTTCACCAATTGCGACTCGCTGCTGATCGGCGACCAGTGCGGCGCGCACACCGTGCCCTACATGGAGGCGAAGAATTCGAGCGCCAAGTTCGAGCACGAGGCGACGACGTCGAAAATCTCCGACGACCAGAAGTTCTACGTCATGCAGCGCGGCATTCCCGAAGAGGAAGCGATCGCGCTGATCGTCAACGGCTTCGTCAAGGACGTGATCCAGGAACTGCCGATGGAATTCGCCGTCGAGGCGCAGAAGCTGATCGGGATTAGTCTGGAAGGAAGCGTGGGGTGATGGCCATCCGCCTTGGCCCCGGCGTCTGGTTCGTCCGATCCAATCGCGGCAACGGCTCCTATCCCGTCACGCGTGAGGGCTGGATGGTCGTCGCGCGGTTCGCCTTCGGCATGTTCGGCTCGGGGCTGCTTGGATGGTGGCTGTCGACGATGGCCGTGGCACAGGGCGTGTCATGGGCCGGCTGGGTGTTTCCGCTGGTGTTCCTGGTCGGCGCCGCCGCGTCGGCCTGGTATTTCATCAGCACCGCGCGAAAACATACGGACTACACGACCACGGTCACGGATTACATCGAACGCCGCGACCACCGCTGAATGAACGAGGCGCTGAAGCGCCGAACGAAACGACAAGAATATGGACCACGTCATGCTTGAGATCAGAAACCTGCACGCCAAGATCGCCGATACCGATACGGAGATCATCCGTGGCCTGAACCTGACCGTGAAGGCGGGCGAGGTCGCCGCGATCATGGGGCCGAACGGCTCCGGCAAATCGACGCTGTCCTACATCCTCGCCGGCCGCGACGACTACGAGGTGACCGAGGGCGACATCCTCTACAATGGCGAGTCGATCCTCGAGATGGACCCGGCCGAGCGCGCCGCCGCCGGCATCTTCCTCGCGTTCCAGTATCCGATGGAGATACCGGGCGTCGCCACGATGGAGTTCCTCAAGGTCGCGATGAACTCGCTGCGCAAGGCGCGCGGCGAGGAGCCGCTGAAGGTTGCGGATTTCCTCAAGCGCGTGAAGACCGAGGCCGGCTCGCTGTCGATGAACATGGACATGCTGAAGCGGCCGCTGAATGTCGGCTTCTCCGGCGGCGAGAAGAAGCGCGCCGAAATCCTGCAGATGAAGCTGCTGGAACCGAAACTCTGCGTGCTGGACGAGACCGATTCCGGCCTCGACATCGACGCCTTGAAGATCGTCGCCGACGGCGTCAACGCGCTGCGCTCGCCCGACCGCGCTATCGTCGTCATCACCCATTACCAGCGTCTGCTCGACCTGATCGTGCCGGACACGGTGCACGTGCTCTACAAGGGGCAGGTCGTGAAGTCGGGCGACAAGGACCTTGCGGTCGAACTCGAGAAGAACGGCTATGCCGGCCTGCTCGACGAGGCAGCGTAAGAGGCCGTCATGAACATGCACGCACAACCCCAGCGAACGGCGGCCGAGACCGCTCTGCTCGACGCCTTTGCGGCGCGTTTCTCCGACCTGCCGGGCGATCCGGCGGTGGCGCAGAAGCGCGACGCGGCGATCGAGCAGATCAAGGCCGGCCTGCCGACGCGCCATGTCGAGGCCTGGCACTACACCGACCTGCGCCGGCTGCTGGCAAAAGTGCCGGCGGCTGAGGCCGGAGCGTCGGCCAATCCGGTCGAGGCCCTGCTGTCCGGCTCGGCGATCCTGCCGATCCTGAACGGGACGGCGCTGGAGAAGACGCCCGCGATCGACGGTGCGACCGTGACACGTCTGGCCGACAAGCTGCGGGACGGGTCGTTTGCCCCGGCGCTCGATGTGACCGGCGCGGACGACGCGATCGGCGCGCTGAACGTCGCCTTTGCCGGCGACGGCTATTTTGTCGATATCGCAGCCGGCGCCGAGCTGGCGGCCCCTGTCGAATTGCAGAACGTGCAGGCCGGCGGCCAGACGCATGTGCGTTCCGCCGTGCGTGTCGGCGACGGCGCGAAGGCGACGATCGTCCAGCGCGAGACAGGGACGGACGCGGCGCTGGTCAGCTCGGTGACGAACCTGACCGTCGGCGAGGGCGCGGACGTGATGTGGATCATCGTCCAGGATCAGCCGGAGGCGGCGACGCATCTCGGCCAGTTCAACGCCTGGATCGGCAAGGACGCAAAGCTGACGCTGTTCGTGATGAACGCCGGCGGCAAGCTCGTTCGCCAGGAAATCCGTGTTGCAACCAAGGGCGAGGGCGCGGACTTCCAGCTTCGCGGCGTCAATCTCCTGTCGGGCGATACGCATACCGATGTGACGATGGTGCTCGACCATGCCGTGCCGCATACGGGCTCGCGCGAGCGCGTGCGCAATGTCGTCACAGGCAAGGCGCATGGGGTCTTCCAGGGCCGCATCAACGTGCATCAGGTCGCGCAGAAGACCGACGCGAAAATGTCCTGCAACACGCTGCTGCTGTCCGACGACGGCGAGTTCGACACCAAGCCGGAGCTCGAAATCTTCGCCGACGACGTGGTCTGCGGCCATGGCGCGACGGTCACCGAGATCGACAAGAACCATCTGTTCTATCTGATGGCGCGCGGCGTCGACGAGAAGTCGGCGCGGGGCCTCTTGGTCAAGGCATTCGTCGCCGAGATCATCGAGGACCTGGAGGTCGAGCCGGTTGTCGAGGCGCTGGAGAAGCGCCTTGAGGACTGGTTCGCGACGCATGGGTGAGGGGCAATGCCGTCATCCTTGGGCTTGTCCCGAGGATCTGCCCGGCTTCGGAGTGATGTAGTGACCAGCGTTGTGCTGGCGGCGGCGGTAGATCCACGGGACAAGCCCGAGGATGACGGCCAGAGGTTTAGATGGACCAGTCAGTAACTACCCCCTACGACGTCGAAGCTATCCGCCGGGATTTTCCGATCCTGTCGCGGCAGGTGCATGGCAAGCCGCTGGTCTATCTCGACAACGGCGCGTCTGCGCAGAAGCCGCAGGTGGTGCTCGATACGATCCAGCACGCCTATGCGAATGAATATGCCAACGTCCATCGCGGCCTGCATTTCCTGTCGAATGCTGCGACGGACGCCTATGAGAAGGCCCGGGAAATCGTCCGCCGCTTTCTCAATGCACCGTCTGTCGACGAGATCGTCTTCACGTCCAACTCGACCGCGGCGATCAACACGGTCGCTTATGGCTGGGGCATGCCGAATATCGGCGCCGACGACGAGATCGTCATCTCGATCCTGGAGCATCACTCCAACATCGTGCCCTGGCATTTCATCCGCGAACGGCAGGGCGCGAAACTGGTCTGGGTTCCGGTGGACGATGAGGGCGCGCTTCATGTCGAGGATTTCGAGAAAAGCCTGACCGACAGGACCAGGCTGGTCGCCATCACGCATATGTCGAACGCGCTCGGCACCGTGACCCCGATAAAGGAGATCATTCGCATCGCGCACGCGCGCGGCATTCCGGTGCTGGTCGACGGCAGCCAGTCGGCGGTGCACATGCCGATCGACGTGCAGGATCTCGACTGCGACTGGTTCGTTATGACCGGCCACAAGCTCTACGGCCCGTCCGGCATCGGCGTGCTCTACGGCAAGAAGGAGCGGCTGGCGTCGATGCGGCCGTTCCAGGGCGGCGGCGAGATGATCGTCGACGTCAGCGAGGACGAGGTAACGTACAACGATCCGCCGCACCGGTTCGAGGCCGGCACGCCGCCCATCGTCCAGGCGATCGGGCTCGGCGCGGCGCTGGAATATATGGAGCAGGTGGGCCGCGAACGGATCGCCGAGCATGAAGCGGGGTTGCGCGATTACGCACATGAGCGCCTGTCGCGCATCAATTCGCTGCGCATCTTCGGCAATGCGCCGGGCAAGGGGGCAATCGTCTCCTTCGAGCTGCAAGGCATCCACGCGCATGACGTGTCGATGGTCATCGACCGCTCGGGCGTCGCGGTGCGCGCCGGCACCCATTGCGCGCAGCCGCTCTTGAAGCGCTTTGGCGTCACCTCCACATGCAGGGCATCGTTCGGCATGTACAACACGCTGGCCGAGGTGGATGCACTGGCGGAAGCGCTTGAAAAGGCGCGGAAATTCTTCGGGTGAGTGAGATGGACAGTTCCCCCAAGACGGAAGAACCGCAGGCCGCGAACCTGCCTGCGATCGAATCCGCCATCCCGGCCGACGAACTGGCGCGGCTCACCGATGACATCGTCTCGGCGCTGAAAACCGTCTTCGACCCGGAAATCCCGGCGGATATCTACGAACTCGGCCTGATCTACAAGATCGACATCGAGGACGACCGTTCGGTCAAGATCGACATGACCCTGACCGCGCCGGGCTGTCCGGTTGCCGGCGAGATGCCCGGCTGGGTCGAGAATGCGGTCGGCACGGTCGAAGGCGTTTCTGGCGTGGACGTGAAGATGGTGTTCGATCCGCCATGGACGCCCGACCGCATGTCCGAAGAGGCGCAGGTCGCGGTTGGCTGGTATTGACGGAGTCAGCTCATGCCAGTTCCTGACGACGAACCGGCGTGGGCGATGCTTGAAGCGCTCGATGTTTGGGGGACGCCCTTCATGGAAGCGCTGGATGATCCACAGGCATACGATCGCTGGCTCAATTCGACGCCAAGGGATATCGCACTGACTTTGGCCGCCAGCTCGGTAACCGGCGACATCCGCAATGGCGGCTTTGAGCAGTGCATGTGGAATTCTTTCGGCACGAGCGCTCCCGAGGCTCTCATTGTGCTTCAGCAGCTTGGTCTTGACCGCTTTGCGGTGTTGCTTGCGGAGGCCATCGGTCGATTTGGCCCTAATTTTCCCCGCCATCGGGAAGCCAGGCAAGCCCTCCTCGACAAAGGCGAGGTTGTATTGGCTGACCTTGATAGCGACGACCTAATTCCAATGCTGGAGGCGTACGATGGCTTGGAGGAGCGCCGCCTCAACGATTTCGCAGCCGCCACGCTTGCGGCGCACCGCAAATAGTAGTGCTCGGTGCCTTTAGCACCGAGCCATCTTTCAACCCAGGCTTGGGTCACTCAATAACGTGCACGACCCGGCGTGTGCCGGGATCGACCAGCACCATGCGATCGTCGATCACCACATATTGATATTCGCGTTCGAGGCCCGGGGCGTCGAGAGGATCGACGACTATGGCTTCAGGGATTTCCTCGCCGATGACAGCGTCGTAGTCGTCAGGCACGACGATCTCGCGGCGCGGCTGCTTGACGATGTATTCGCGGACGATCACCTCGTCCTCCGGCGCGAAGATCACCTCCTGCGCGGTCGCCGCCAGAGGTGCGAGCAGCAGGCTGGCGCCGGTGGCGATAAGAAGAGTGCGGATCGGCATGGAAGCCTCCTTGTGTTCGAACGAATTCCCCGCATGCCGGTCAAGGCGCTCTGACGGATCAAGTTCCGCAATCGTGATCGGTGTTACATCAGTTGAGGGCAGGCCCTTGCGGAAACTGGGATTTTTCACCATCTGCTGTTATGACAGGACGTTGCGCAGGCCTTGAACCTGCCCGCAATGGAGACATGACATGGGACGTTTCGCCGTCATCACGATGACCGACAAGGCCGCAGAGCGCGTGCGGGAGATCGCCGCATCGCGTGAAAATGCGAAGGGCGTGCGCCTGGGCATCAAGAAGGGCGGCTGCGCCGGCATGGAATACACCGTCGATCTGGTGACGGAAGCCAAGGCAGGTGACGATCACGTCGAGCATGCGGGCGCGCATGTCTGGGTCGCGCCTGAGGCTGCGCTGTTCCTGCTCGGCACCGAGATGGACTTCGAGGTGACGCAGCTTCGTACCGGTTTCACCTTCCGCAACCCGAACCAGAGTTCGGCCTGCGGCTGCGGCGAGTCGGTTGAACTGAAGCCGGCTGACCTGAAGGCGTTGGCCGAGGCGAGGGCAGGGGCGGTCTAAAACCCTCGCGGCCGCTTCCTATACCTTGGCAGTCACTTTCATGAACGCCGGCACTTCGTCGCCGAAGCCGACCGTGCCATCATTCAGGTCGTCATCCTGACGATGACGCCGCGGACGATCGTGCCTCTGTGACGTTTCCATCTCGCGGCGCGGCGCATTGTCGTTGCGGGCGTTGACGGGTGCGCGTTCCTCGCGCGGCTTCGCCGCTTCGCGAGGTTGACGTTCGCGCTTGGGGGGCGTCTCCTGGACATCGGTCTCGCCGGCCGCAGCGTTTTCGGCGTGCTCGGCGCGAGGCTTACGGTCCCGACGGCCCCGCTTGTCGTCGTCCGGGCGGCCGCGCCCGGCACGCTCGGGTTTGCCGCGTCCACGACCACGGCGCGGCTCCTCGCTTCCCTCGCTTTCGACAACGGTCGAGAGATCGCCGTCGAGCCATTCGAGGTCCTGGCCGATCAGTTTCTCGATCGAGTCCAGATATTTGCGGTCGTTCTTCGTGACGATCGTGAACGCCTTGCCCGAGCGGCCGGCTCGGCCGGTGCGGCCGATGCGGTGGACGTAGTCTTCCGAGTGGATCGGGATGTCGTAGTTGAACACATGGCTGACATCGGGAATGTCGAGGCCGCGCGCCGCCACGTCGGAGGCGACGAGAAGCTTCAGCTTGCCGTCGCGGAAGCTGGACAGCATCGCCATGCGCGCCCGCTGGTCCATGTCGCCATGCAGCGCGCCGGCATTGAACTCGTGGCGCGTCAGCGAACGGTAGAGTTCCGCGACATCGACCTTGCGGTTGCAGAAGATGATCGCGTTCTTGATCTGGTCGTCCTCGGCGCGGATCAGCTTGCGCAGCGTCTCGCGCTTGTCCCAGCCCTTCGAGCCGGACTTGACCAGGCGCTGGGTGACGGTCGTCGCCGTCGCCGCTGGACGCGATACTTCCACGCGCACCGGCGCCTGCAGGAACTTTTCCGTCAGCTTGGTGATCTCCGGCGGCATGGTCGCCGAGAAGAACAGCGTCTGCCGGGTGAAGGGGATCATCTCGCAGATGCGCTCGATATCGGGGATGAAACCCATGTCGAGCATGCGGTCGGCTTCGTCGATGACGAGGATCTCGACGCCGTTGAGCAGCAGCTTGCCGCGCTCGCGATGGTCGAGCAGGCGGCCGGGCGTCGCGATCAGCACGTCGGCGCCGCGCTCCAGCTTCTTGTCCTGCTCGTCGAAGGAGACGCCGCCGATCAGCAGCGCGATGTTGAGCTTGTGGTTCTTTCCGTAGCGGATGAAGTTTTCCTCGACCTGCGCCGCGAGCTCGCGCGTTGGCTCGAGGATCAGCGTGCGCGGCATGCGCGCCCGCGCCCGGCCGGTTTCCAGCCGAGTGATCATCGGCAGAACGAAGGCCGCGGTCTTGCCGGTGCCGGTCTGGGCGATGCCGAGGATATCCTTGCGCAGCAACGCATGGGGAATCGCGCCGGCCTGGATCGGGGTCGGCGTGGTGTAGCCGGCGTCTGTGACGGCCGACAGCACTTTGGGAGACAGGCCGAGGTCTGCGAATGATTGCGCGATCGGCGCGGGGGAATTGTCTGATGACACGGGTTCGATGGTCTTCGATGCTTGACGGCGGGCCGGGCGGATAAGGCTCTGGACGATCGCCGAACGCCGGATTTTCCGGGGTCTTGGGATTGGCAGGGGTTACGTTGCGTTGCAGGCCTTGTCAACCACGATGGCCGCAAAAGCCGCCTCGCAGTGGGTAGGGAACGCAAAACAAGGTTATTTTACAAGGCTTTTGGGCGCCGGCCAGTGCGTTTTCTGCCCGGGCCGGCTGTTGTCGATCTGCCACATCGACCCGCCGATGTGCCCTCCCGGGCCGGGCTTACGGTCCGTTGTGGTTGACTTTGCCTCTTTCAGGGTAATTCATGGATGGTCTGGGGGACTGGCTCGCAACGCGTTTACGAGGTTCATCTCCCATGCACAGGCTTCTTCTTGCCACGGGCTCCATCGTCGCCCTGATGACGATCCATGCGCAGGCCGCCGACGCGGTCGCTCCCATCGCTCCGCTCGAACCTGTCGTCGACGAATCGCTCTACAACTGGACCGGCGGCTATGTCGGCGTCCAGATCGGCTATGGCTGGGGCAATATCGACCGCACGACCGGCGTGTTCGCCAACAGCTATTCGGCTGACGGCTTCATCGGCGGCGTGCATGCCGGTTACAATCACATGATCGACCGTTTCGTGCTCGGCATCGAAGGCGACTTCGATCTGACCGCGATGAACGGCAATGACGGTGGCGCGGGCGGCACCGTCGATGCGGCCTACTTCAACTGGATGGCGTCGATCCGGGGGCGCGTCGGTTATGCGATCGACCGCGTCATGATCTACGGCACGGGCGGCGTCGCCTTCGCCAGCGTGCAGAACTTCAACGTCGCGGGCGTTCCGGCGAAGATCGACGAAACCTACACCGGCTGGACGGTCGGCGCGGGTGTCGAATATGCGTTCACCGACAACCTCACGACCCGCCTCGAATATCGTTACACCGATTTCGGAAGCCAACGCTTCGCACCGGCCGGCTTGGCGCCGTTCCGCAACGATATCGATGTGCACGCCGTCAGGGTCGGCCTGTCCTACAAGTTCTGACCGACGATATCGGCATCCATTGAAGCCCGGCCTCGCGCCGGGCTTTTTCGTCAGTAGCGGAACTGCTCGGTCAGGATGCGCTCGTCCCAGGAATGGGAGGCATCGAACAGGACCGTCGCGGTCATCTTCCGCGACTCGCTGACGGTCACCTGCACGACCGATTTCACCTCGACATTGTCGGCGACCGCATTCACCGGCCGCTTGTCCTGCTCCAGCACGTCGAAGCGCACGGTCGACTGGTTGGGCAGCAACGCGCCGCGCCAGCGCCGCGGCCTGAACGGGCTGACCGGGGTCAGGGCGAGCAGCGGCGCGTCGAGCGGCAGGATGGGGCCATGCGCCGAAAGGTTGTAAGCCGTCGATCCCGCAGGCGTCGCGACCATCACGCCGTCGCAGATCAGGTCGTCGAGGCGCTTGCGGTCATCGACAGAGATGGAGAGTTTCGCGGCCTGGTAGGATTGCCTGAAGAGCGAGACCTCGTTGATCGCGATGGCCGTCGTCTTGTTTCCGTCCTCGTCGATCGCGACCATTTCCAGCGGGCGGATCGTCTCTGGCTCGGCCGCCTCGATGCGTTCGATCAGATTGGCCTCGGCATATTCGTTCATCAGGAAACCGATGGTTCCACGGTTCATGCCGTAGACGCGTTTGCCCGTGCGCATCACGTCGCGGAGCGTCTGCAGCATGAAGCCGTCGCCGCCGAGCGCGACGACGATGTCGGCCTGCTCGGGATCGGTCTGGCCATAAAGCGCCGCGAGGCGCGCGGCGGCGTCGTGCGCGCCCGGCGTGTCAGCGGCGACAAAAGCGATCGACATCGATCTGGATTTCGACATGGATTCCGACCGGGGCGCTGGCACGTTTCCTCCGTCGTCGCGTAGCATGGCGTCACTGACCTGCCTAGCGGTCGTCGAAGGGCGCATGATCGGAGCACAAGGGAAATGAAGATCGACGGCAACTGCCATTGCGGCGCGATCGCCTACGAAGCGGAGCTCGATCCGGCTCGCGTCCGGCTGTGCCATTGCACCGACTGCCAGTCCTTGTCGGGAACCGCCTTCCGCATCACCGCGCCGGTGCGCGAAGCCGACTTCCGGCTACTGCGCGGCGAGCCGAAAATCTACGTCAAGACCGCGCAAAGCGGCCGGAAACGCATCCAGACATTCTGCGCCGACTGCGGCTCGCCGATCTACACGACCAGGCCCAAGGGCGAGGGCGATCGCACATTCGGCATCCGGGCGGGGACGATCCGGCAGCGGCGCGAGCTGACACCCGGGCGTCAATATTGGCGCGCATCGGCGCTTCCCTGGGTTCCTGCCATGGAATGTCTCGAGACATTTGACGGCGACGGTTGATCCGAGGCGGTTTTACATGCCGGCCAAATATGCTAACCGGCGCGCCGTGCCCTTGTAGCTCAGCGGTAGAGCAGCGGTTTTGTAAACCGAAGGTCGCGGGTTCAATCCCTGCCGGGGGCACCATAAATGTACCGCAAAATCAATACATTACCACGTATCTCGGTTGGCCTTTGGTGCTGAAAGCGCTTGAAATCGGCTTAGTCGGCTGAAGCCCGTGGAAAGAAACCGCCCTCACGCAGCACCCTTCACCATGACGACCAAGGTGGTGCCACCATCGTTGGGCCGCGCGTTAGTCGGATATTTCAGGGAGTCTAGCTCCGTTGGGAGAAAGGTATGCCGACGGGGAACTGACTGAGCCACCAGGAGCGCTTCATTTTCGACCTATGCGATAAGCTTATGCTGAAACCGTGGCCCAGCACATATCGGCAATCTGTCGCCGCTCCGATGCCGACAGGTCGCCGCCGTCGGCCCTGCGCCATTTCAGCGTGTTGCGGATGCCGCCGCCGATGAAGGCGCCCATGAAATGCGGCTCCCAGTCGCGCAGCAGGCCGGCCGCCTTCGCCTCGCCGAAGATGCGGGTGGTGTAGTCCGTCACCGGCCCGAACAAGCGCCGCAACTCGCCCGGAGCGAGCAGCGGCACGTTCGAAAGATATTCGAACAGAATCGCACGGGCGGGGTCGGCCCAGATGAAGTCGATATAGGCGTCGATGTAGCGACGCACGCGCTGTTCGGGCGACGTGTCGTCGTCGAAATCCTTGACCAGCAGCGCGGCAATCTCATCGGTCAGCCTGCCATAGACGCCGCGCACGAGATCGTCCTTGGATGTGAAGTAATTGTAGAGCGAGCCTGTCGCCACGCCGGCGGTCTGGGCGATTTCGGACATCGAGCACTGAAGCCCGTTCCTGACGATGAGCGACGCTGCTGCTGTCAAAATACGTTCGCGCTTGTCGACTAAGCTTGCGTCCATGGCTCCCCCTCTCCACAGGCGATGAATGAACGTTCATTCGCCTGTCATACAGCTTAGCTACACGCCTCCTCAACGAAGCACAAGCCGGTCCGAAACATCGCCGGCAGGAGATATCCATGAGCGAGCCCATTACATTCGTCCACATCACCGATCTGCATATCGGCAATCCCGCAGTGGTCGATGACCATCTCTATTCGGACACCGATGCGACGCTGAAGGCGATCCTCGCCGACGTGAAGCGGCTGGTGCCGCAACCCCGTTTCATCGTTGCCAGCGGCGACCTGACCAATACCGGCGACGCCGCAAGCTATGAGCGCCTGAAGGAGATACTCGACGAGGCGGCGCTGGACATCCCGGTGCTCTTCACCCTCGGCAACCACGACAAGCGGACCGGCTTCTATCCGGCGATGCTGGGACAGGCTGAGGGGATAGACAAACCCTACGACCATTCCGCGGTCGTCGATGGCATCCATGTGATCCTGCTCGACACCAGCGTTCCCTTCCGCATCGGCGGGCATCTCGAACCCGGCCAGATCGAGTGGCTGGTCACCGAACTGGACGGCAAACCGGAGTTGCCGAAGCTGATCGTCATGCATCATGCGCCGGCGCTCGACATGGATGACAACACGCTCGAATGGGAATCGCTGTCCTTCGCCGACACCGAAGCGCTGCGCGTTGCACTCGACGGCCGCAAGAACGTGCTCGGAATCCTGTCCGGGCACATCCATTATGACCGCGTCAGCAATTGGTACGGCATCCCCGTCGTGGTCGGAATCGGCCAGCATGCCGCGACCGACGTGCTCTACCTGCACGAGGGCCTGCGCATGGTCGCCGGCGCGTCCTTCGCGGTCGGCACGATCAGGCCATCCGGCCTCACCATTTCCTTCGTTCCGCAGCCGGCTGACCGGCGCGAGCTGAAGGTGCACACCTTTGCCGGCATGTCCGAACTGATCCGGCACTACGAAACCGAGGCGGCAAGGACCGCCGAGGCTGCCGAGTAAACACCAGGAACCACGATCATGAACCGCAAGACCTTCCTGGCGGGCGCCGCTGCGCTCGTCCTGGCCGGCGCAGCCTTGCCGGCTTTCGCCCAGGCCATTCCCGCCGCCGTCGACCAGCCGGTGGCGATCACCTACTACAATTACAACCTCGCCTCGGCCGGCAACGGCGCCGAAGCGACCAAGAAGATGATCGCCGACTTCGAGGCCGCCAATCCCAATGTGAAGGTGGAAGGAATCGGCGCGAGCGCGGCCGACATCACCAGCCGCATCCAGGCCGACGTCGCGGCCGGCCGCATTCCGGATGTCGTCCAGATGGTCTTTTCCGACCTGAACTTCACCGTCGACAATCTGGGCGCCGTGGCGCTTGAGGACATCGTCCCTGCGGATGAGCTGAAAGCCCATTTCGAAGGCATCGCGGCGAACGGCCTCCAGCTCGGCGTCGTCAATGGCAAGACCTACGGCCTTGCCTATACCTTCTCGACGCCGGTGCTCTTCTATAATGCCGACCTGTTCAAGCAGGCGGGGCTCGATCCGGAAAACCCGCCGAAGACCTGGGCGGAGGTGAAGGCCGCGGCCCTTGCGATCGCGGAGAAGACAGACGCAGAGGGCATCGCCACCGGCATCTTCGGGCCTTCCGCCGGCGACTGGCTGTTCCAGGGCGTGCTGCGCTCGAACAACGGCCCGTTGATGAGCGCTGATCGCAAGACGCTCGATTTCGCGAATCCGGCCTCGGTCGAGGCGGTCGCCATGCTGCGCGATCTTTATGACAGTGGCGCCTACACCAATGTCGAGATCCAGGCGGCTATGGAAGGCATGGCGTCCGGCAAGATCGGCATGTATCTGCAGACCTCGGCCATCCAGGGTTTCCTTGTGAAGGGAGCGGAGGGCAAGTTCGACCTGCGCGCCACCACCATGCCGCGCTTCGGCGACAAGCCGCAGCGGCCTAACAATTCCGGCAGTGCGCTCGTCATCCTCAGCCGCGATTCGGTCAAGCAGCGCGCCGCATGGGAGTTGATGAAGGCGATGACCTCGAAGGAGGCCTACACCGTCATCACCTCGCAGATCGGCTACCTGCCGCTGCGTACCGACATCGTCGACGATCCAAACTATCTCGGCGATTGGGTCAAGAAGCATCCGCTGATCAAGCCGAACCTCGAGCAGCTCGCGATCCTGGAGCGCTGGGAATCCTTCCCCGGTCCGAACTACCGCCAGATCCAGAAGATGATGATGGAAGGCGCCGAACTTGCCGTCTTCGGTGGCATGGAACCCGCCGAAGCCATGCGGGCGGCGCAGGACAACGCCCAGGCACTGATGCCCAAGTGACGATCGGAGCCGGCGCCGCCGCGTGGCGGCTCCGGCTTCCTCCTCTTCCCGCTGGAGCCCGCAATGACCGCGATCGTCCTTGATACCGCCGCCCCGCGCGCCGTCAGGCGCCGGGCGAGCCATTGGCGGATCGCGCCCTGGCTCTATCTGGCCCCCGCCGGCTTGACGATCGTCCTGTGGATCTACTGGCCGCTGGTCGACGCCTTTCGTCTGAGCTTCTATCAGTGGAATATGTTGCCCGGCTCGCCGATGACCTTCGTCCGCTGGGAGAACTACGCCAACATCTTTGCGCTACCGAAATTCTGGCAGGCGATCCGCAATACCGGCATCTACATCCTCGGGCTGATCCCGCTGGCGGTCCTGATCCCGCTTGCGGTCGCGATCTACACGCACGATCTGCCGCCGCGCTCGCGCAACATCTACCGCGCGATCATCTTCGTGCCGATGATCATCGCCCCGGTCGTAGCGGCGGCTGTGTGGCGCTGGCTGCTCGATCCGGGCCACGGCATGGTCAACGAGGCGATGTCGCTGATGGGCTACAAGCCGGTCCGGTTCCTGCAGGACACCAAGTTCGCCATCTGGACCATCATCGTGCTGACAGGCTGGAAGCTGATCGGTTTCTCGACCCTTATCCTTTCCGCCGCCAATGCGAACATCAATCCGTCGCTGATCGAGGCTGCGCGCATGGACGGCGCATCGCGCTGGGAGATCATCCGCGACATCCGCCTGCCGCTCCTGCGCTCGACGGTCCTGTTCCTGACGCTGATGACCATCCTTCTCGGCGCACAGTGGAGCTTCGCCTACATCCATGTGCTGACGGGCGGCGGGCCGCTCGGGGCGACAACCAACATCTTCTACATCCTGTGGGACTTCGGCTTCTCGACGCTTTCGGTCGGATGGAGCTCCGCCGCCGCGGTCATCCTCTTCCTCGGCTTCGGCGTCCTGGCCTTCATCCTCTTCCGCCTGATGGACAGGTATTCCTTCCATGACAATTGATGCCGCCGCTTTGAACCTTTCCGTCGCCGCTCCGGCCACGCGGCGCGCGCCGCGCCGGCGCGCGAGTGCGCTCAATGCCGCCGCCGGCCACCTCGTGATGGTCGTCCTGTCGATCTTCTGCCTGTTCCCGGTCTACTGGATGATCGTCTCATCCTTCCGGCCGGCGAATTCGATCTTCGAGACGGCGCTTTGGCCGACCGCGCCGTCGCTCGACAACTACGTCCATGCGATCGACGCGATCCCGATCTGGGCGATGCTCGCCAACACCCTGATCGTCTCGGTCTTGGTGACGCTGGCGCAGCTCTTGACCGGGCTGCTCGCGGCCTATGCCTTCGCACGCTGGCGCTTCCCGTTCGACAAGCTGATCTACACCCTGATCGCCCTGACCTGGCTCGTCCCGTTCCAGGTCGTGATGATCCCGAACTATCTATTGGTTGCGAATCTTGGACTGATGGACAGCCTTGCGGCATTGATCCTGCCGCACTTCGCCGGCGCGCTCGCTATCCTGCTGCTCGCGCAAGCGATGCGCTCATTCCCCGCCGAGGTGATCGAGGCCGCGCGGATGGACGGGGCGAAGAGCTGGCGGGTTCTCTGGGAGATCGTGACGCCGAACCTGCGCGGCACGATCGCCTCGCTCGCTATCCTCATCTTCATCTCGACCTGGAACGAATATTTCTGGCCGCTCCTTCTGTCGCGGACGCCCGAGAACAGCGTCATCCAGATCGGCATCCAGATGTTCATGACCTCGGAGGGCACCGCATGGGGGCCGTTGATGGCCGCCTCGACGCTCGCGAGCCTGCCCGTCCTGGCCATCTACGTGGTGCTCCAGCGGCAGGTCATCCAATCCTTCATGAAATCGGGAATCCGCTGATGCTTGCGCCCATCGAACGCCACCTCGCCATCGCCGGCACGTTCAACGTCCGCGACCTCGGCGGCTATGCCCATGCCGGCGGGGCCACGGCGTGGCGACGCGTCCTGCGGGCGGACGGATTGCATCGCCTCGATACGGACGGCATCGAGATGCTGAAACGCATCGGCGTGAAGACCGTCATCGACCTGCGCCGGGCGGAGGAACTGGGGCACCAGCCGAACCCGTTTCGCGACGAGGACGCCGTCGCCTACCGCCACATCTCACTGTTCGAAGACCTCGCCCCGTCCAGCATGACAGGCGACGACGTCCTGCTCGACCTCTACCTGCGCGCGCTGTCCGAGCGCGCCGCCGCGATCGTCGAGGTTCTGACGGAGATCGCGAACGCCGCGGATGGCATCGTCCTTTTCCATTGCACGGCGGGCAAGGACCGCACCGGCCTGATCGCGGCCTTGCTGCTGTCGCTGGCCGGCGTCTCCGACGACCTGATCGTGGAGGACTACGCGCTGACGAAGGAGCGCATAGCACCTGCCATCGCGGGTTTCATCGCCGACGCGCTTGAACGCGGCATCGATGTGGAGGCCTTCCGCCCACTCCTGGCCTGCAAGGCGCAGACGATGACCGCAACATTGTCCCACCTCAACGGCAACCACGGATCGGCTGCCGCCTATCTCGAAACGATCGGGCTCGACCCGGCCGCCGCCGGCCGTCTGAGGGCCCGTCTCCAGGAGAACGTCTGATGTCCCACCTCTCCATCCGCGAGCTGAAGAAGCGTTACGATGCCAAACAGGTGCTGCATGGCATCGACCTCGACATCGAGAAGGGCGAGTTCGTGGTGATCGTCGGACCGTCCGGCTGCGGCAAATCCACCTTGCTGCGCATGATCGCCGGTCTTGAAAGCGTAACCGAGGGCACGATCTCGCTGGCTTCCGACCGCATCGACGATCTGGATCCGGCGGACCGCGGGTGCGCGATGGTGTTCCAGAACTACGCCCTCTATCCGCACATGACGGTGCGCGAGAATATCGGCTATCCGCTCAAGATCGCCCGCGTTCCCAAGGCCGAGCGCGACAAGCGCGTGGTCGATGCCGCGGCCATGCTCGACCTGTCCGACTATCTCGATCGCCGGCCGGCGCAGCTCTCGGGCGGGCAGCGGCAGCGCGTCGCGATGGGCCGGGCGCTGGTGCGCGAACCCGGCGTATTCCTCTTCGACGAACCGCTGTCCAATCTCGATGCGAAGCTGCGCGTCACGATGCGCATCGAGATCAAGCGGCTGCACCGTCGCCTCAAGGCGACATCGATCTTCGTCACGCACGACCAGGTCGAGGCGATGACTATGGCCGACAAGCTTATCGTCATGAACGGAGGCTTCGTCGAGCAGGTCGGATCGCCGGTCGAGATCTACCGTCGGCCCGCCTCGACCTTCGTCGCCGGGTTCCTCGGAGCCCCCGCCATGAACCTCATGCCGGCCAATGCATCCGGCGATTTGATCGCGCTCGATGGCGCACCGAACCAGCTTGTCGACGCTCCTTTCGACCTTCAGGACGGCACGCCTGTATTCATGGGAATACGCCCCGAAGAGATCGTCGTCGCCGGCCTCTCCGACACGGTCGATGGCGCCCGTGTCGACCTCATCGAGGAACTGGGCGGCAGCCGCATCGCCTACTGCTCGCTGGCGCGGCAGGAGATCGCGATCATCCTTCCAAAGAGCGTGATGGTTCGCGAAGGCGATCGCCTGAAGCTCGCCTTCCCGCCCGACGCTATTCATCTGTTCGATACAGCGTCGGGGAAAAGACTGGAGGCGGGCAGCATAGTTCATGAAAGTGCGACGCGCAGTGTCGAGGCCGCATAGGCAAGCTCGTTGATACCGCATCCCGTCCAGCCGCTAAGGCGAGGGCGGTTGGCGGGGGGCGGATTACGAAGCCGCGTCCGCACAATTCGGCGCAGCTATCCTAATTTACCGCTGTACTACTGCGACTCCGTCTTGCGCCCTTTGCAGCGCTTTCGATGACTTTTGTCACGGCAGCGGGCGGGTTTGCGAGGCAACCCTTATCCAGGCGACATCGCTCTGAGGTCGTAGACCCGGTCGACAATGGCCAGCGCTAGTATTGCGACGCTAAATTCCAGAGGGCGTGCTAAAATTACTTCTTGGATCGTCTAAATATTGATCCGACCAAGCCCTTGCATAGATGCGCACGGAAAAGAAAAACCCTTCTTTTCGTGAAAAATATTTTACGGGGATTTATTGTGCCTCAGGCGCGGAGATAAATAAAAATACCGGATGCCTTGCGCAAAATCAGATTTTGCCCCATATGTAGAGCTCGTTGATTTGGCCGATTTGGCTTCGCGGTGTCAGAGACTACGACCCGCCATTCACCACCGAATTCTCGACAGCGAATGCATGAAGCGCCGATCCGGCGCGCATTTCGCTCTGTTCGAACCCGGAACGAAGCCCAGCGCTGACCACGGATGTACTGGCAGCCTCGGCATCGTCGCCGGTTCGGACGGGAATGATGCAGGAAGCACATTCGTGTGCCTCCGGCGCGGAGGCCCATACCATGACCACACGCACCACGCAGGCGGTCGTCCGTTTTTCGTCCGCTTTCATGCTGCCCGGCTTCGATGCGCCGCAGCCGGCCGGAGACTACCGCGTCGACCAGGACGAGGAATCGATCGACGGCCTGTCCCGGACAGCCTGGCTGCGCCTCGCCGCCTTCATCCATCTGCCGGCGATCGCCATGCAGGTTCCCACGCAACAGATGGTGCCGATCAATCCGGCGGACCTCGACGCCGCACTCGAAAAGGACCGACAGAAATCATGACTTCCACAATCTCTGTTCAGCGCCCCGTCCGCCAATTCCGGCGTGAGGCCCCGACGCATTTCTTCACGGTCGGGCAAGCCGTTCGGCTGAAGGGTGGGTTCGCGAGGCTCGCTCTCGCCGCGGATATCTATCACATCACCGGCACGCTGCCGCCGCGGGGAGGTTCGCTGCAGTACCGCATCCGCAACGACGAGGAGCGCCATGAGCGGGTGACGACTGAAGACAGTCTCGAGCCCGTCGACTTGTCGCCGACCGGCGACGGCGTCGCTCTCATCGAAAGGACGTTCGGCCATGGCCAGGGGACAGGAACGCGGCAATCGGGAGATCAGAAAACCGAGGCGGGAAAAAGCGCCGCCGAAGCCTGAAAGCATCTTTGGAAACCAGATCAAGCTTGCCGCGAACGCCAGCGCGCCTCGTGGCAAGGGCAAGAGCTGAGGTCGTGATGCTCCTGCGGGGCGGGTAAAGGGATGGCGATGCGGGTCACGATCGAATTCTACCGCACCCGCGAAGCGGACGGCGCGCACGCGGTCGTCGGTCGCGAGACGGCGGACGCCATGGATCTCGAAGACGCCATCGAAGTCGCGCGCCTGCTTTCCCGGACGCTCGACATGCCGCAGCGGCCCGACGCCATGGCGATCACCGACGCGTCTGGCGCTCCGCTTTTTTCCGGCATCATCGATGTCGGCGCGACCAATGAAGAAAGGATACGGCCATGAACCCGTTCGACAGCGAAACCGAACGCGAGCGGAACGTCCGCGCGATCGGCGTCTGGGACAATGAAGGCGGCGCATCCGGCGCTGCTCCACGCGACGAGCAATATGGCCGCCGCATCGAAATCGACCGGTCCTGGACGGTCTACCATGTCTTCACCGGCGTCCCGGCCAGCCCGGGCGGACAGGACATGATCGGTCTCAGCCGATCGGCTGCAACCGACGGCATGCTTTGCCTCAATCGCCTCAATGACCGGCGTCGCAGGGAGCACGCCAACCTGCTGTCGGGCGTGTCGCCCCTGTCGCACATGGCGGGGGCAGGGCGGCCGTGACGCTTGAATTCCTGAACCCGAGCCGCAGCTTCGATGAGGAAAGAAACGCCGTCCGCTTCATCGGCCATGACGGCATGTTCGAGGTCCGCTTCTTTGTCGAGGTGGAAGCGCTCGCAAGAACCAGAACCGCATTTCGAGGCAAGGAGGTTTCGCACGAAATGTATCTGTCGGTCTTCGATTCCTCGCTTCGCGAGATTCATGAGGTCGCGCGCAAGGCGTATTCCCGCGACCGTCGCAGTTTACAAACGCTGACCGCAGACAGTTTCAAGTAGCCATCGTCAGATGCTCATCCGCTACGGTTACGAGATCACGCTGACCTGCCAGCAGCCGACCGCTCTGGTGTGTCTATTGTCGGTCCACGAGGATCGCGCTGCTGACGTCAGGGTGCCGGAGACGACGTTCACAAGCCCGGATGTGCCTGTATCGACCTACCGCGATCTGTTCGGCAATCGATGCCGACGGCTCGTGGCGCCTGCCGGCGACCTCACCATGTGGGGCGACGCGACGATCTGGGATGACGGGCAACCGGACAGGGTGCTGCCGGAAGCGCGCGAGCTCGCGGCCGCGGACCTGCCCGACGATTGCCTCGTCTATCTGATGGGAAGCCGCTATTGCGAGACCGATCGTCTCAGCCAGATCGCGTGGGATATGTTCGGCTCCATTCCGCCCGGCGGGAGCCGGGTGCAGGCGGTCTGCGATTTCGTCCACGATCACGTCCGCTTCGACTACATGCAGGCCCGCTCCACGCGCACGGCTTTCGAGACGTTCAACGAGCGCATCGGCGTCTGTCGCGACTTCGCGCATCTGGCTCTCACCCTGTGTCGCTGCCTCAACATCCCCGCGCGCTACGTCAACGGCCATCTCGGCGACATCGGCGTCCCGGTCGTGGACCCGATGGACTTCAGCGCCTGGATCGAGGTTTACCTCGACGGCGAATGGCATACGTTCGATCCGCGCAACAACATGCCTCGAATAGGCCGCATCGTCGTCGCGCGCGGCCGTGACGCAGCCGACATACCCCTCATCAATTCCTTCGGCCCGCATGTCCTGAAGGGGTTTCGGGTGTGGACTTATGAGGTCGCATCATCAACCTGATCGTGCGTGGCGGTTTCCCAATGAACCCAGCAGGACCGTGTGGTATTCCATCAATGTCTGTTTTCGGGTTCCTGCGATAGAATGCCGAATGGTCCGGTGCGTAGAGATATGCGGGAGGCCCTGAATGGTCTGCAAGGTCACGCCAGGCCGTCACCAGTGCGCAGTCGGCGAAAGGTGAACTTCCTCCTTACGTTGGAGAAGCTTGATATCGTGCTGGAAGCCCGCGGCATATGCCCGAGTGATCTGATCATCGCTCTGCGCGCCCTTCTATCGATGGCGGTCCACTATGCTCTCCAGCACGCCACCTGATGGCTGTTACCGTGATCTTCCAGCCGAGGCTCCTCGGAACGACACTTGTCCACGGCGATTGGACAGCGCGAATGAAACCGGCAGCCGGTGGGAGGGTTGGCGGGGCTTGGTAGATCCCCACTCAGGAGAATGCGCGAGCGACGACGCTCGATCGCGGGATCCGGAATGGGGACCGCGCTGAGAAGGGCCTTGCTGTAGGGGTGTAGCGGGTGGCGGAACAGATCGGCGCTCGTAGCAAATTCGACGATCTTGCCAAGATACATGACGGCAACCCGGGTGGAGACATGGCGCACAACTCCCAGCCCGTGCGCTATGAACAGATAGGTCAAGCCGAGCCGCTGCTGTAAATCTTCCAGTAGATTGATGACCTGGGCCTGGATGGACACATCCAGCGCCGATACCGGTTCATCGCAAACGATGAATTCAGGTTCGACGGCAAGGGCGCGAGCGATTCCGATTCTCTGTCGCTGCCCCCCTGAAAATTCATGCGGATAACGGGTCATCATGGATTCGGCGAGCCCGACAAGCTCCAGCAACTCGCCCACGCGCCTTCTGACGTCGGCGTTGCGAAGAAGACCATGTACACGGATCGGCTCGGAAATGGCCTGTTCCACCGTCATTCGCGGATTGAGCGATGCATAAGGATCTTGAAAGATCATCTGCATCCGCCGCCGATATGGCCGCATTGACCCTTTGCCAAGGGTCGTCAACTCAGTGCCTGCGTAACGGACCGAACCGTCCGTAGGACGATACATCTGCAATATCGCGCGACCCGCCGTCGACTTACCGCAACCGGACTCGCCGACCAGGCCCAAGGTCTCGCCCCGCGGAATGGAGAGACTTATCCCGTCGACCGCCTTCAGTGTTCCGACCTGCCGCGGAACCAGCATCCCCTCCCGCACGGGGAAATGCATCTTGAGGTCCTTGACCTCCAGAAGTGGCATTGGGGGCGGCATTAGCGTCCTCCTGCCTTCGTCGCTTCAGACGCACGCATGTTCGGGCCGCCATTGGCGGGTCGAAACGCGACATCGAAATGACAGGCTGCCATCTGACCGACCGCGACTTCACGCAATGTCGGCCTGCTCGCGAAGCAGATTTCTCCGGTAAAATCGCAGCGGGGAGCGAAATGACATCCGGGCACTTCTTCCGCCAGATTGGGAGGCGCGCCAGGGATGGGAACCAGCCGCTCCTGACTATCGTCGTCGATGCGCGGCATCGAGTTTAGGAGACCCATCGTATAGGGCATTCTTGGATGGGCGAAGATCTTGTCCGTGGGACCGGATTCGACAATGCGGCCCCCATACATGACTGCCATGTCATCCGCCATGCCGGCTACGACGCCGAGATCATGGGTGATGATGATCACCGCCATATCGAATTCGCGCTGCAGGCGGGCCACCAATTCAAGGATCTGCGCCTGAATGGTGACATCGAGTGCGGTTGTTGGTTCGTCTGCGATCAGAACTTTGGGTGTACATGCCAGCGCCATGGCTATCATGACGCGCTGACGCATGCCGCCCGACAGGCGATGCGGGTATTCATCCACCCTTCGATGGGGTTCTGGAATCCCGACCATGTCGAGGAGTTCGACTACCCGGGTCCGGGCAGCGGAGGAATTCATGTCCATATGCAGCAGCAGGGACTCGCCGATCTGCCGGCCGATCGGAACGACCGGATTGAGCGAAGTCATCGGGTCCTGGAAGATCATGGCGATTTCGCGCCCCCGCACCGATCTCATTTCACGGTCGGAGAGATCCAGCAGGTTCCGTCCCTCCAGCCTGATCTCGCCACCCGCGATTCGGCCGGCCGGCTTGGCCAGAAGCTGCATGATCGAAAGAGACGTGACCGATTTTCCTGAGCCGGATTCACCGACGATGCCAAGCGTCTTGCCTTGGTCCACGCTGAAGGAGACGCCATCCACCGCGCGAATGA